>Ga0208610_100718_pt1 | contig 10261 bp, 11 predicted proteins | sample SubbioR11Jul_8A2_FD_184815 | JGI IMG/M metagenome (GOLD analysis project Ga0208610, IMG submission 184815) | Serpentinite rock and fluid subsurface biosphere microbial communities from McLaughlin Reserve, California, USA - CR11Jul_8A2 (SPAdes) | ecosystem: Environmental > Terrestrial > Deep... | reverse complement strand
TTCAGCTGTAAATTGTCTTCTTCTCCCCATTTTCGCGAACCTTCTTTCCTGACAGTTTCCTGTCTTTTATTATATCAGGCTCACTAAGAATTTCGGAAATTTTGTCTAGTTTCATGGGGACATTATAAGGTAGGAACGTGCTAAGAAAAAAAACGCCGTAGCAACGAGTCTCCTAGTATAACGGGGGGGGTGGGGGCGTAGGAGGATTCCCCCTAGGGCGGGTTTGAAACCCGCCCTCGCCAATAAAAAAAGCGCGTCTGCGCTTTTTTTTGCTGCAAGAGATGATCTTCGGTTGGTTTAGTAGTATTTTTCCATATATATCGGGAATGGTAAAAAAAAGAGTTAAGTGGTGGTCAGATGGAGTTATTGTGGCAACTTTTCCCTGGGTATATAGCTTTGTTTTTGCTCATCCAATTAATTCCGGTGCGCATAAATATCTTTTTTGTTAGGGATGATAAAGATGAATTTATGACTATCCGCGTAAACACCATTTTTTCCCTGCTTCGTTTTGCAGTGGAGGTCCCAGCGGTGAAACAGAGGAAAGCGTTGGAATTCACCCTGGACGCAGAGCTAAAGGCTGGGCAAGATGAGTTGATCCGGCAGGAGCAGGAAACAGTATCGCTGCTTGATCTGGAGTGGGAAAAACTGCGGGAACTGATCGTCTATCTGCAAGAAAACAGCCAAATGCTCAGATTTCTTTTACGGTTTTTCAGCCGCGCCATAACGGTCGAAAAATTGACTCTGCGGATACGGGCAGGATTGGATGATGCGGCGCTGACAGGTCTTTTGGCGGGGTTGGGCTGGATTTTTACCGGTTGGTTTACAGCCAAAGTCAGGCAGTGGTTTAGTTTTAAGGCTGAGCCGGTGTTTGTGATCAACCCCGATTTTAGGGCTCAGCCGATTTTCGCTGGCAAGTTTGATACTGTTTTCTCTATGCGTATGGGCCACTTTGTGATCGGCGGCAGCTTACTTTTGCTAACAAATTTCCGAGGGGGTAGTGTTTGAGCATGCAGGAACATCCGATTCAGGGTTTGATGAAAACGGCCATGGAAAATATTAAGGAAATGGTGGATGTAAATACGATTATCGGAGATCCGGTGGAGGCGCCGGATGGTTCCCTAATTATACCCGTCTCAAGAGTATCTTTCGGTTTTGCCGCCGGTGGCAGTGAATTTGAAAGTAGTGATGAGCTTGAAAAAAAATCAAAAAAAGAAGAGGGTTTAGGCTTACCCTTTGGCGGCGGCAGCGGTGGTGGCGTTACAGTCCAGCCGGTTGGTTTTTTGATCGTCGGCAGCACTGGGCAGGTACGCATGTTGCCGGTAGATCGCCATGCTATGCTTGACCGGCTGATGGATATGGCACCTCAATTGCTTAATCAGGTACAAAGTCTGATTAAAAATGGCATCCAGAATAATCATGTAGATACAACAAACTATCAGATCTAGAGAAAACAAAATAACTTCATAGTACATATTAACAAAGCCATGCGAATAAAAATGAGCATGGCTTTTTGCTGTAGCATAGGAAATTATATCGTTCAGGGAAGCTACGATCCTATGCGTTGGGGTTTGTAAGGGGCGTGCTACTTACTCTTGCGGGGTGCTCAGGAACGAAGTTCCGCCGAAGGGGCGGCAGCCCCTAGCGGACAAGAAAAACGCATCTTTAGATAAAGCGCGAAGCGTTTTTCTTGTTAGACTGTCAATGCACGAAGCCGGATGATTGGGAGGTGCGATGATGCGAAAATACTTTGCGGCATTTTTATTTGTCTGCTTGCTTTTGCATGCCGGACTTGTCTTTGCCGCAGACAGCCCACTTGTTACGGCCCGGTCAGCCATCTTGATGGATCAGGCTACCGGCAGAATTCTGTTTAGCAAAAATGCGCATGAGCAGCTACCTATGGCCAGTACAACCAAAATAATGACTGCCATCCTCGCGTTTGAGTCCGGACGGATGGCGGAAACGGTAATAGTCAGTGAATATGCTTCCTTGGTGGAGGGCTCGGCGGTTGATTTGGAAGCCGGTGAGGAAAAAACGGTGGAAGAATTAGTTTACGCTTTGATGTTACGCTCGGGAAACGATGCAGCCACAGCTATTGCAGAACATCTGGGCGGTTCTGTGGAAAAATTTGCCGAGAAAATGACTAGGCGAGCCCGGGAATTAGGGGCAACTCAAACTAGTTTTTTGAATCCACACGGTCTGCACCAAAAGGAACACTACAGCACAGCATATGACCTGGCACTAATTGGCACTCACGCTATGTCCCTGCCTCAGTTCCGGGAAGTTATTGCCCAGAGAGAGAAAAGAATCTCTTGGACCGGCAGACCCTATGACAGAGTCTTGCGCAACCAGAATAAACTTTTGCAGTTGTATGAAACTGCCAACGGAATTAAAACCGGCTGGACTTCATTAGCAGGACGCTGCTTTGTGGGCGCTGCGGCCCGCAATGGCTGGCAACTTGTGACAGTTGTGCTCAATGCCCCGCAGATGTGGGAAGACACAATCCGGCTGCTGGATTTTGGCTATGCCCACTACCACTGGCAGACAGTGATCGAACAAGGGAGGCCGCTGAAAACTGTGGAGGTGCAAGGGGGTATGGAAGATAGAGTAGTATTACTCTCCGGAGAGCTTTTGGGATTGCCGCTAAAGGAAAATGAAGCAGAGTTATTGCGGTTTCACTTTGAGGTACCAAAACTGCTACGTGCGCCGCTGCAGGGCGGCGAAAAAGTAGGAAGTCTACATATTTACTTTGGCAGTCAACAGGTAGGGGAAGTTCCGTTGGTGGCGGCCTCAGAGGTGAGGAGGAAAGGACTGGGCGGCTTGATTTGGGGCTTATTTGATCATCTTTTTTCTTTTGTTCTGGTGCCGTTACATAGGTAATTTTTTCCGGGGCGGTGGCTTGTTATGGTTAATATAATTTGGTTTGCGATGATGTTTATCGGCTTGCTGGTTGCTGCCGCTACCGGACGTACGGAAACAGTGACAGAAGCAATCTTTTCTTCTGCGGAAAAAGCGGTAACGGTGGCCTTTTCATTGATTAGTATTATGACTTTTTGGCTGGGGATGATGAGGCTGATTGAAAGGAGTGGCTTGATTTATTGGCTTGTCCGGGCTCTTCGACCACTAGCCACTTTTCTCTATCCCCGCATTCCCCGGGAACATCCGGCGATGCAGGCCATTTTAATGAACATGAGCGCTAATCTGCTTGGCATGGGCAGTGCAGCCACGCCCTTTGGCTTAAAAGCGATGAAGGAATTACAGGAACTTAACCGTGATAAAGAGACGGCAAGCGATGAAATGTGCACTTTTCTTGCGGTAAACACTTCAAGCCTGACGCTGATTCCCACTACTGTAGTAGCTCTGCGAGCCGCCACCGGCTCCCTAAATCCTACGGAAATTGTCGGGACAGTCCTAGTTGCCACCTCTTGTTCCACGCTTATCGCCATAATTTTTGACAGGATTTTCCGCTATTTTTTTCGCAGCGGCCGAAAAGGGGGTAAAAGGTAAATGCTCCAGCTAATCACTAATAGTGTGGCAGCTTGGATTATTCCCAGCTTTATATTTGTGATTCTAGTTTACGCCATGCTTAAAAAGGTTGATGTTTTTGACACATTTGTGGAAGGTGCTGAGGAAGGGTTCAGCACATCTGTAAAGCTAATCCCATTTCTAGTGGCAATGTTGGTAGCTATCGGCTTGTTGCGCTCATCCGGTGCCCTAGACTTGTTGATCGGTTTGTTAACACCTTTATTAGCAAGCCTAAATATCCCGGATGAAGTGGTGCCGCTAGCGATCATGCGTCCTCTGTCCGGGAGCGGCGCTCTTGCCATCACTACAGACATCCTGACGACTAGCGGCCCGGATTCATTTGTCGGTCGGCTGGCATCCACCATGCAGGGCAGTACCGACACCACTCTATTTATTTTGACTCTATATTTTGGTTCCGTAGGTATACGCCGCACAAGGCACGTGTTGCCAGTAGGGCTACTGGCTGATCTCGCCGGGTTTGCTGCCGCCGTCACAGTTTGCAGAATAGTTTTTGGCTAGGAAGATACAGATACTAGAATTTCACATGCTTTCAAAATTGTTGACCTGCTACTGAACAATAGGCATTATCGTTCGTAAATTATTGTGTCCAAAAACCAGGTCTTTCAAGCAGGTTAGAGTGGCGGGATCAAGCTTGCCACCTTTAAAAAAAGGTACAAGCCTATTTCAGATGCGGCTTACCAGTATTTCCTCTGCAGGACCGCAGATGTTTTGGTTACAGCCGACAATATAGAGTGACCCTTTTATATTAACAGGCACATCCCAAATGAACCGAACGGAACGTTGTGGCGGCTCAAGAGTCTCTATCCCTATTAAAAATGAGGGTCTGAAAATCATTTTTCCTCTGGCAGCGAAAAAAAAGTAGACTAGACTGACCGGTTCGGAAAATACAACACGGATAAAAGTTCTCGGCGCCAGGATGGTGAATCCGTTCATCACTTGCAGTGGTGTGCCTGCGGCATCCAGAAGCTGTACGGAGAGAACCTGAGGGCCGATAGGCATTAGTAGGCAAGAGGGAAATATTTCATAATCCGGAATACAGATTAGCTGACGGATAAAAATTGTGCCTGAGCGGCTGGACAACTGAGGATTTGCGCTCAAGATTTTCTGCATGTTGCATTTGAATTTCTTGGCAATTTTATATAGTGTGTCATCTTCTTTAATTTTATAGAGATAGCCGTCGCATGTTTTGGGTGGTTCGGGTATTATGTCTGAACTGGCATGTTTTGCCGCTTTGCGGTAAGCTGTTAAGCCCGTTTTACGTATTGACGACATTATTTTTTCACCTCCATTTTATAGCTAGTATATGACAAATAGGGATTTGCGGTGAACTATAAACTAACTTAAAGGAATTCCGTTTCGGGTGTCGAAGCTAGCAATGCTTTAAAAACATTTAGGAAGGACTGTTAGACTGTTATAGTATTTTTTTCTTTTCTCGCCACGGACGGGTAAAAGGGGAAACGGCCCTTAGGCACCGCTGCCTAAAAGCCGTTTCAATCAAGCGAGATGATTTAGAGCCCTGCCCTACTGAGAATAGTTTCGCTACTTCGTCGGCGCTGCTGGATGGGAAATTTGAAAGTGTCAAAAGCAGCCAGGCTTGTCCAGCCGTTACCATAAGAAAAGAGAGTTTCGTTGCTCAAAATTTTTCTGGTCTGATGACGCGAATGTCTTCCAGATAGGCAATGCCAGCGTAATTTTTGGCGAGAAATTTATTGTAAACGGCTTCCATAATGGCGAGAGCCTTATGCTCATCGCTGACAATTATCTCAATGCAAATATTTTCACCGAAGCTTATGAGCCCTCCCAAGCCTGAACGTATCCCGCGCTCGCCTTTTCCGGTCAGGCTTCTATGGACTGTGTAGCCCTTAACTTCAAGTGTGTTAAGTAGCTGGATAACCTTTTCTTCAATTGTTGCTTCCGTGATAATCACAACTTTTTTTGCTGCTGTCAACACGATTTAACTCACCGCCAGTCGTATTTGTGTTTCCGCCTTCAGGCGGCTAAAGAGCGCCTGCTAGAAACAATGCCGTATGATAAGCCAGGGGAATGCCGACGATGACGTTAACGGGAAGCGCAACGACTAACGCTAAAGCCAATGAGAGGGATGGGTTAGCTTGGGGTAAAGCAGTACGCATGACGATGGGGGCGGAAATAAAGGAAGCCCCTCCAGCTAAGCCGATGGCGAAAATTGTTACCCCGCCCGGGCTCAAGCCGATTAAAGTAGCGATCGTTGCTGCAACCAGTACATGAATGGCCGGCATCACCAAGGCGTAGCCAAGGACGAATTTATTCACCTTTTTAAGTTCCGACAGGCGCGCGCCTGCTACTAAACCAATGTCCAGCATGAAAAAGGAGGTTACCCCAAAGAAAAGTGTTTCAAATAAGGGCAGAGCCCTTTCCATGCCTTGAGGGCCGGTAATAAAGCCGATCACTAAGCCACCTACGAGCAGCACCGTAGTTCTGGCGGTGAGGCCTTCGATTAACAATTCTTTGGTGCTCGGGCCGTTACCGTCTTTATTGCTGCTCAGGCTGCGCCGTGCCAGGAGAATGGCTGTCACCAGTGCGGCTGTATCCATGAATGGGTAAAGCGCCGCGACAAAAGGCTCGTATGTCACCTGGATTTGCTCTAGGAAAGTGATCGACAAGATCAGCGTCATACTGCTTACGGCGCCAAAATGGCCGGCTATGGAGCCGGCATTGGCAGGGTCAAGGGAAAATAATCTGGTAAGCATGGTGTAGCCTCCCAGCGCAAGCAGGCAACCAAGTAAGGCGGCTGCTATCGCTCCGACAACTACCTGTCCATCAATGCCAGTTTTATTTACGGCAACACCTGCTCTGACGCCAATGGCAGTCAACAAAAAGAGCCCCATGGTAGCACCAGCCTCATCAGGCACTTTTAAATCTGACTTGATTACTGCAGCCAGAATCCCCAGTGCAAAGAAAAGCGTGGGGGGAGAAAAAATACTTTGCAAAATCACTTCTGCAGTCAAAGCCGCAGTCACCTCCAGACCATGTAATATAGTGTTGTATCGTGTTGATTTTAAAGCTCTGAAATTGATAGTGATAGTATAGCATAGCATTTTTTGTTTGGCAAAGGAATTATGGACGCAGAGCGGGGCAATATTCAGCGTGACCAGAGAGAAGGAGCGTGAGTAGAATGCGTTGTGTCTGGCAAAGGAATTTTCACACAGCAGTAAGGAACGAAAAAAAGCATTTGCTGGCGGAGACGATTTATCAGGATAGCAAACAAAAAATGGTTGCCCGTTTAGTTGTGGATATCAGAACTTTCAGAATTTCGAAAGCTACGTTGGAAAGGTTTGGACCAGAGGGCAAAGACAACACTAACCTCCCTCGGTTAAATGGCTTGGAAGCATATCTTGGTGCGGGGAGAAAGTTGCGCGAGGCACTAAAAGAGGTAAGCGATCCAATGGCGGCGTACTTATTTGCCGAGACGGTCAGAGGAGTTATCCAGGCAGAGACCTTCTTGTACAAAGAGCGGGGCTTTTCCTCTGTCGCCGAATATGGCCGCCATTGGGAAAAGATCTATCTAAATGCTTGCCGTTATTACAGTAATCTAGAACGGGTTACGCGCCGGTGGGAGGAATATGCTGACCAAGAAAGCAGAGGAGGGTATCTTTTTTTACGTTCTAAAACCTATCTGCTGTACCAGGAGTCAGCAGACACATATTTGGTGCTCGGGTCATTAAATGACACTTTTCATGAGATGAATGTCTGGCTGCGCTCTGCGGGAGCAAGGCTCACTTGTGACGGCGAAGTGCTAAGTGTTCCTGACGATGTTTGCCGCGAGGCCACAATATTTTTGCAGTCGCTAAATGGAGTGAACTTATTTGCTGCTCTCCCTAAGAAAAGTTTAGTTGAAATACTCGGCAGCGGACAGGGATGCACTCATCTGCAGGACTTGGTAAGCGATTCTCTGGAGACGTTACAAGGATATTTGTCGTTGACTGACAAATTGGCTGAGGAGATGCCCATGCCATCGCCTTCTGGAGTATCACGCTCTCTTAATAACACTGCCTTAACTCTGTGCCCTCACCTTAACTCTCTCCCGGAAGGCTGTTCAAAGGAGACACTTGGTACCGGGGATGAGACATTGAAGCATTCTGGGCAATGTAGCCTTCCTCAAATGCAACGCTCGCACGTTTTCGCAGCTACGAACTGTCTTTCTCGCTAACATGCCAAAACCTCTGGGCTTACTGCATGTGAACCATTGGCATGTCTTAACGCTGCGAATTCCCGTTCGCTAAACGCTGCTGACACTTAACGCTCGCTTCCGCATTCTGTGAAAGTCCAACAATATCTGGAAGTGTTTTACCTCCGACCTCTATTAGCTCTTTTGCCGATTCCGACGAGTCCGACATCTGACTGGCAACCTCTAATAATGGGCAAGGGGATTTGGGTAGTTTACCACCCCGGTGCTACGCACCACCCCTCCAGCGGAGGGGATCAGGACAGATAGCGCGAAAAATACTAAAAAAAATTCCCCTCCGCTGGAGGGGTGCCAGTTAGGGCGGGGTGGTCACTGGGCAAATAAGCCCAGTTTGCTCAGTAACAAGAAACTGCAAAGTTAAAAAAATTAGTTGGAGGCAGGGGCAGTGGCTGTTAAAAACCGGACGTACTTTAAGAGAACATACAGTGTAATGATAACTGCCACTAACTCTTGGAAATATACCAAATATTTTAGAAGCGGGATGACCAGATTTGCGTCGATTAAGAAAGCATTTGCCTGCTTCATGGCCACGCCGCTGATAATTAAGGGGAAGGTAAATGCCGAATAACTAGGGTAAAATTTAAATCTTAGTAATTTTGGTAACATTGTGAGCACAGCCACATAAAAGACAAAGGATAATGCCATCAGCAGATAAACGAGAAGCATGTTTTTCTCCGTAAAAGCGCGCAAATATCCTGCCAGCAAAAGACTTGCCGGCGCAGCTAAAATTGTGAGCGTCGGCATCGCCTGTTCCGGGATTTCTTTAACCTTGATTATTCTTTTCAAGAATAGCAAAAGCAGGATTGGGTATGTGGCCAAGCCAAACCAGAAAGCGATTTGGCCAACACTAGCCATGTTGTAGGCAGGCGCTGTGATGCTGGCTATGGCTATGCCCACATAGACGATAAACCATGATGGGAAAAACTGTGCGAGCTTAAATTTGAGCGCATACTTCATGGTAAACCAAATGATGAGCAGAAGATGAAGCATTAATCCTCCAAGCCACATTGCCGCCGCAAGCGTCGGCGCGTGTGGCTTTAGATATGTGGATAAGAGCATGAGCGCCATGGAAAAAGTGGGAAATGCGCTGGCAACCACTGGGTTGTTTAAATCCGCTTTTGTTTGTTGTGGGAAAATGACCAATTTTGCTATGAATAAAATCAGCATTATCCCTGCTATTGCCCCGAAAACAGTTCTGAATACTTCTCCGTAAGATTGAACCAAGTTGCCTAAAACTGTTAAGCCCAGGATTAAACCGGAAATAGGCAAAGGGAGTTTATTTAAAAATTTTGCCATGTGCGAAGCCTCCTGATTGTAAATATGAAAAAGAAAAATTGCTCCAAGCCAGCATATCATTGAAACAATCGTCAAGCCAATGGTTTTGCTCTATAACGAATATCTTATTATAGATTTTTACTATTGGGTAAGCAGTCTGCAATGCTATATAATTTTGACTCAGATACTAGTCATTTCTGGGAGGAATAACTAATGGCTTTAATAAATACAAAAGAACTTTCAAAGCATGAAATTTTGGAAAAAGTCCAGACGGATGCGGAAGAACTTTTTAGAAGCGGCAAATTTTTTTGTAGCGAAGCGGTAGTGCAGACTATTAATGAAGTATTAAACAAACCTTATGCAGAAGATGTTGTCAAATTAGCCAGCGGTTTTCCGATTGGGATGGGCAGAGCAGGCTGTCTTTGTGGCGCTGTTTCCGGCGGGCAAATGGCTCTTGGCATGGTATATGGCAGAGTTGAAGGTGAGCCGATGAAAGATAAGATGTTTGAAAAAGCAAAAGCGCTTCATGATTATATAAAAAATGAGTATCAGGCTAATTGCTGCAGAGTCATCACTGCTGACTGGCAAGGTGAGGATTTCAAGAGTCAAGCCAGGAAGAATCATTGCATTTCAATAACCGGCAGAGTAGCAAGATGGGTTGCCAGTGAATTTATTGATGATGGACAAATAATAGTTAAAGGTTTTCAGGAACGAAGTTCCGCCGATGTGCAGTAGCCCGTAAGGGCTGGTTTCAAATCCGCCCTTGCCTATGAATCAAGCGCGAAGTGTTTTTCCTGAATTATTTGTTGAGAGAGCGCCGTCTAATGGTGCTCTTGTTTCTGTTTTTTGGCAAACTTTATACAATCTAGTTGTTACCAGAGGGGAAAATGTATAGAATGTAGAAGAATGTAAGGATATTTCTTGTTGTGTAGGAAATTATATGATTTTCTACACAATGGGGGGTCGTAGGGGGGATTCACCCTTACGCTCGCGGGGTGCTCAGAGCCCGCAGGCTCGCCGAAGGGGCGGCAGCCCCTAGCGGACAAGAAAAACGCATCTTTGGATAAGGCGCGAAGCGTTTTTCTTGTTGTGTAGACACCCATGCCGCCTGCGGCACCAGCGGAAGGATGAAAACAGCCTCCTGTCGAATGTTCTTTTTGCGGCTGGCGACGAGGTCGTATTTACTTGGTACTTCGAGTCCGATGAGTAGACGGACCT
>Ga0208610_100717_pt1 | contig 10270 bp, 10 predicted proteins | sample SubbioR11Jul_8A2_FD_184815 | JGI IMG/M metagenome (GOLD analysis project Ga0208610, IMG submission 184815) | Serpentinite rock and fluid subsurface biosphere microbial communities from McLaughlin Reserve, California, USA - CR11Jul_8A2 (SPAdes) | ecosystem: Environmental > Terrestrial > Deep... | reverse complement strand
CAACGATGACGAAATCGGCGCCAGGCGCGAAGCCGCGCACAGCCTGGTTGGGAACCAGGCGAGCACGGCGACAAAGCATGGCGCCGATTCTCGCCATCGTTGCTTCGAAACTTGTGGGTCGGAGCACTAGCCTACGCCGACCGGCCGCGTCCGGCGCGCCTGCCAGGCATCCTGCGCCCGTCTGCAGGCACTTCTTCCCTCGCCCAGCGGGCGAGGCGGCGAGCGTGAGGGGCCGCGGCGCTGACTTCGGCGCCGCGGCCCGCGGTTCGGCAAGTTTCAGCGGCCGCAGCGACCGACTCCGCTTCCGGGATCCGGACGGCCCCCGACCCGAGGCGCACCCAGGTCGCCCGCGAGCGCCTGCAGCGCGGCGAGTGCGACCACGCCGGCGGTCTCGGTGCGCAGCACGCGCGGGCCGAGCGCCGCCGGCGTCCAGCCGCTGCGCTGCGCCAGTGCGACCTCGTGGTCGGTAAAGCCGCCTTCCGGGCCGACCGCAACCGCGATCGACCGCGCTGCCGGCGCGTCGGCGGCGCTTTGCGCCAGCAGCGCCGGCGCGCCCGGCAGCAGGATCAGGCGCAGATCTGCGGCGGTCGCAAGCGCGCCCGCCAGACTGTCGGCCGCCTGCACTGACGGTAGGCGGTTGCGACCGCACTGCTCGCAGGCGGCGATCGCAAGCTGGCTCAGGTGCGCAAGCCGTCGTCGCAGCCGCTCGCCGGCCAGCCGCACGACGCTGCGCTCGGCCGGTGCCAGCACGATCGCCGCCGCGCCCAGTTCCACCGCCTTGGCGACGATCCAGTCGACCTTGTCGCTGCCGACCCAGGACTGCACCAGCGTCAGCGCCAGCGGCGACTCGCGCTCGACCGGGTCGAAGGCGTCGATCTGCGCCGCGGCCGCCTGGCCCTCGAGCCGCAACTGGCCGCCGAACTCGCCGCCGCCGCCGTTGAACAGGGTGATGCGCTCGCCCGCGCGCAGCCGCAGCACGCGCAGCGCATGATGCGCGACCGCCGGGGCCAGGAGCACGCGCTCGCCGACCGCCAGTGCCGCGGCGACGAAGAAGCGCGGCGGGCTCAACGGACCGCTCCGGCTGCGCGCGCCTTGCGGCGGTGGTGCGATCGACGCCCGGGCGCTCAGGCGGCGCGCTTGGCCGGCAGCACCGGCGCCGCCGGGTCGGTCAGTTCGCGCACGAAGGTGGGCAGCGCGAACAGCGCCGCGTGCAGTTCGGCGTTGTAGTAGCGCAAGGCGCCGATGCGCCGCTCGCGCAGGCGCTGCGCCAGGGTGTCGACGCCGACCGCGCGCGCGTTGCCGCCGTCGCCGGCGATCGCCAGGCACCAGAGCGAACCGTAGAGCGGGATGAACAGCGCCATCGGCTGCACCTGCGCGAACACGCGCCGCAGCGCGGCGGCGTTCTTCCTGACGGTGGCCGCCTGGTACACGGGCGAGCCCAGATGCATGGTCATCAGCCCGCCCGGGTTGAGCCGGCGCCGGCACAGGCGGAAGAACTCCTCCGTGTACAGGCGCATGGCGGGCGTGTCGGGGTCGGTGAGGTCGAGCACCACGAGGTCGAAGGTCTCGGCACAGTCGCGCACGAACTCGTAGCCGTCGCCGATCCGGATCTCGAGCCGCGCGTCGTCGAGCGCGCCGCGGTGGATCGCGCCCAGGTGCTGGCGCGCGACCTCGATCACCGCCGCGTCGAGTTCGGCCATCACCACGCGCCTGACGCTCGGGTGCTTGAGGATCTCCTCGGTCGAGCCGCCGTCGCCGCCGCCGATCACCAGCACCGACTGCGGGTTCGGGTGCGCGAGCAGCGCCGGGTGCGTCATGCACTCGTGATAGACGAACTCGTCGCCCTCGCTCGTCATCAGCCGGCCGTCGAGCCGCAACAGCTTGCCGAACTGCTGCGTGTCGTAGACCTCGACCCGCTGGTACGGCGAGTCGAAAGCCGCCGGCCGCATGCTCGCGGTGAAGCCGTAGCCGGCGTGCGCATTGAGCCAGTCGAACACCAGCGCGTCGTGCCGCGGCTGCGCCTCGTCGCCGGCGGCGCCCGCGGCGATCGCCGCCGGCGCCGGGCCTGCGGCGGCCAGGTCGCCGCGCACGATGCGGTTGACCAGTTGCTCGCGCGGCCGGAACGCGACCAGCAAAGTGTCGAACAACTGGCGCGCCTTGGCCTCGTTGTCGCCGGTGAAGTTGCACACGTAGACGTCGAGCGTGACGCCGCGCCGCTCCGGCCAGGTGTGGACCGCCAGGTGCGACTCGGCCAGCAGCACCGCGCCGGTGATGCCGCCCGGCTGCCCCTGCCACGGCGGAAACTCGTGGTACTTCTCGTCGACGATCGTCAGCCCGGCCTCGACCGTGGCCGTGCGGCACAGCGACGAGAGCGTGTCGAGATCGGTGAACAGGCTGGCGCTGCAGTTGCAGTCGAACAGATCGCCAGTCAGGTGAATGCCTTGCATCTTCATCCCCCAGCAGGTCCGCCCAATCGACCTGAATCGCGGCGGCATCGGCAGATGCTCCGCAACCCATCGGTCCGGGACCCAGACGCTGGTGCGCGGCGTCTGGATCAGTGGCGCCGCCGCAGGCTGCGACGGAACGCGTCGATTGGATCTGGCGGGGGAGAGCGCCTGCGCGTCGCCGCGTTCAGGCTGACCCGTTGCTTCCAGGTTTCCGGTACCGAAAAAATTGAGCGGCAATGTTAGAGCATGCGGCAGCGTGGCGAAAGCCGGCGTAAATGCCTACGGCGCGTCATGTGCTCGATCCGGACGCGATCCTCAGCCTTCATAGGCGACTTCGGCCTGACGCAACACGTCGTCGCGGAAACGCGGGCTCAGGTCCTGCGCAGTTCGCAGATCGACTTTGCGACCAAGCGCCCGCCCGAGTTCGATCTCGATCGCGCTGATCACGATCAGTCCCGGCGTGCGGCCCGTTTCGAACTCGACCAGCAGATCGACGTCGCTGTCGGGCCGCGCCGTGCCTCTGAGCATCGAGCCAAACAGTGACAACCTGCGGATGCCGTGCCGACGGCACAGCGCCGCCAGTCGCGCCGGTTCGATTGGCAGGCGATCGCCCATGAGCCGGTTCCTCGAGAGTCGACCCTTGGCGGATTCACGCGCGAAGCGCGATGCTGGTGTGTTGCTGCCGTCGTGCGCTTGCCCGCGGTCGAGACTCCGCTGGCTCTCTTGCCACCGCAGCCGTTCGGCCCGGGCCGCAGGGGCATCGCCGTAGCAGAGCGCAGCGGGCCGCTGTGGGGCGCAGTCGTCGGCGGCTGGCGCACGGCGCCGACTGCCTCAAATCGTGCCTCCCGGCCGTCCTCGCTTCAGATCGACCGCGAGCCGCGCGCCAAAGCCGCTTTGGAATCAGGCGCTTCGAATGGTGGGTCGTGAAGGATTCGAACCTTCGACCAACGGATCTTTCGAGTACGCACTGACGCACTGGCCGGGGCCGGGGTAAACATTGGCTCTCCTCGACTCTCATTCCCGGATTGCTTTGAGCGCGGGCAAGCTCCCCAACAACTCCGCCGACTCGGAGTTGACGCCAGAGGGATGTGTGGTAGCCTTTTCCTCAATGCCGGCAGCAACGCTGCGCGGCAGCTCGCTCAACGCTATATCCAAGCGTTGTTGTGGAGGCTGGTCTGGTGCCAGTGAGCCACCGGGGCATCTGGGTCCCTGCGGTGGACGACGCCATCCCGGTTGCACGACCCGAGTGAACAAGGTTGGGAAGACTTACTGCCAGTAACTGGCGGCGTCTTCCCGCCGATATTTTCTGGGTCTTGTATGCCGGACTACACCAGCTCTGCGAAGTCAATTCTCTGTGACCTTCTTGGTGCGGGGCCCGTTCGCGGTGCTCGGCTGAAGCTCCTCTTCTCGCATGCGTTCGAGGGGCGGGAAGGGGTTCCCTACGCAGAGGCGTTTGCCCAGTTCTCCAAGTTCTCCGACCTGCTTGGCCAGCACCTGGACGTCCTTCAGATCGATCGGCCGGACGGCCCAGGGGACGTGACCGTCCGACTCCGCGAAGGAGCAACCGCTATCGGCACGCGCCCGCCGCAGGGCGCACAGGCTTCGGCGTCGTTGTTCATGCGTCCGGACTTGTGGCAAGCACTCACCAACCCGGACCCGAGACGGCGTCGGTTCGTCCATTGTGTGACCGGCGAGATCGTTCACTTTCTGGCGGATTCCGATGCGGAGCCAAACCCGAGGATCGCCGAACGCGTGGCAAGGGAACCGCAGTTCGTCGAGATCCGCGCCATCTCAGCCGAGACGCAAAGGACTTGGATGCAGGACTTTGTCGAGTCGGGCGCCCTGACCGAAGCGCGCCGCAGGATCGTCGCGCCTGTCCTCGATCTTCCGTACTCCAGCCAGGTAAACACGCTGTTCGCCGGCGGGCTCGGAGAGCAAGCGGAGGCGTGGAGGGGCTTTCGCGCCCGACGGGTGGCTGACTACATCCGGCAGTGGTGTTCCGAGAAGGGGCTCGAGGTCGAGAACGTCTTGCGGCCCGGCGGTGTTCAGCGACATCTGCCGACGGCTTCCGAGTCGCCCGCGCAATTGCACGAGGCGGCCGTGAAAGGCGTGGCCACGGGTCCGCACGATGCTGGCGACCTTCGGCGAAGCCTCGTGGCAGCACTCGAGCAGATGACCGAGGAGGAGTTGAGCCGGGTCCTGTTTCCCGCTTCCGCACTGCTTCGCATCCATTCGCATCGCGCTCAGTAATCGGGGTGACCTGTGTCCCCCGAGGCTGACACGGCCATCGTGATCGTCGGGCTGCCGCAATCCCTGCGGCCGCTGATCGAGCGCGAATTCAAGGGGCGCGCAATCATTCGGTGCATCCTGATGCGCCGCGATGGCGGATTTCGTCTCGAACTGCCTCCGGCTCGCGCTCGTGGACTGATCGACGATGTGACCGACGGGATGAATTCGTTTGACCAGCTTCTCATCGTCGAACTGCCCTACGCACGCGTACCGCCCGAGGTCTGCGCAACGACCCACGCCGCCGAGGGGCTTGGTGGAAAGGTCATGCGCCCAAAGCCAGGCGCGGGCGGTTGGCCCTCCCGCCCGACGCGGCTTGACAAGGATTTCCAGGACGAGCTTCTCCGCGCGATCTGCTCGGCCGTCGCAGCCTGGCTTCCCGAGGAATCGACCCCCGACTGCGAGACGGAGGTCTGCTTCGAGGTGCTGCGCGGCCTCGTCACCCACTCCAAGATGGGGCCGAACAACCACTCGCACGAAGACGACCTATTGAGGTCGCGCGGCCTGGACCTCGGGCCCGGCGGGCGCCGGCGCGTTGTCGACCGCCTGCTGGCAGAGGGCCTCATTGCGCGCAAGAAGAACAATTCGGCCGGCGGCACCGGGTGGGTGTACTGGGTCGCGGACGTCCACAGGGCGTGTGAGCTGTTTCCGCAGTTGAGGCAGTATCTCTAGGCTTCGCAGTCAAGACCGTGAGCACTTTGGATCCGACGCAATGATCACAGGCTGCTGACGATCCCGTGCAATTGACCCAGGTGGTCGCCGCGCCCAGCGCTTCGCCGATCGGGACTCCTTCGACCTGACCCGACTCAGCCTAGGCGCCGCGAGTCCGAGCCAAGGCGTCTCATGCGGCGTCACGCGCGCGATCCGCGTCCAAGCTTTCCACCACGCGGTCGAGCAGCTTGGCGCGGACTTCTGGGGCGAGTTGCAGCACTTCTTCATCCAGCGCTTCGACAGGTGGCTCCTGCCGCTCAACGCTGCTCAGGCCCTCCTTGCCGGCTACCGGCTTGCCGACGTCGCGTAAACATTCGGAAGGCTGCTCCGAGCGAGGCGTTTACGATTGCGCAAGCGCCGTGGTGACAACCGCGGCGTGATTTCGACCTCCGAATGCTGCTCGGAGAGGAGATTGACATGACACAAATCGCGATCGATCTGCCGGAATCGGCGTTCTCGGCGCTCCGACTGGCGCCGCACCAGTTCGCGGCCGAAATGCGTCTTGCCGCCGCGGTGCAGTGGTACGCGGAGCGTCGCATCTCGCAAGGCAAGGCGGCAGAGATCGCCGGGCTCAGCCGTGCCGCGTTTCTCGACGCCCTGCGGCAGCGCCGCGTCAGCGCTCTGCAACTGGACGCCGATGAGCTCGAAGGCGAACTGAATGACGCGTAGGGCCAGCGCGGAGGCTTGGGTCGTCAACGCGTCGCCACTGATTCTGCTCGGCAAGATCGGCCAGTTGCATCTGCTGGAAGCGCTCGCGCCGCAGGTCCTCGTTGCCGCGGCGGTCGTCGAGGAGCTCGCCGCCGGCGCCGATCTCGACCACGAAGGCCGGTCCACAGTGACTTGGGCGCAAGCGCGTTCGGTGCAGAACGTTCCGGTGCCGCAATCGATCGCGGGCTGGGATCTGGGTGCGGGCGAGTCGCAGGTCCTCGCACACTGTCTCGGCGGCCGCAAACGCGCGGTGTTGGACGATGCAGAGGCGCGCGCCGCCGCCCGCGTCCATGGCGTTCGGCTCATCGGAACGCTGGGTGTTGTCCTTCGCGCTCGGCGCGCGAATCTGCTTCCGGCCGCGCGCCCGGTGATCGAGCGCTTGCAGGAGCGCGGGGCATTTCTTTCCGATGATCTCGTGAGGCAGGCTCTGCGCAAGGTTGGCGAGTGAAGAAGAAGCCGATCCCGCCGCAGGCCTGACCGCAGCTGCTGCGAGCAGCCCGACGTCGTCGAGCGGCCTCGGTGGAGCCCTCGTGCAACCCCAGGATGTGCTTGTGAACCTCGGTGTCGATGCCCAGCGCCACCAGCACGACGCACTCGCGGAAGTTCGAGTTCGCCAGCACCCAGCTTGCGGGCGCGCGGGCGCCGAGCGCGAATGCGCTGGCCACCCAGCACGACCTGGCGTTCAACGGATCGCGGGACATGGCCCGTGGATTTGGTGGGTCGTGAAGGATTCGAACCTTCGACCAACGGATTAAAAGTCCGCTGCTCTACCGACTGAGCTAACGACCCGTGTCGAGTGCGCGCGCCGCGCGGGCGCTTGGGGTGCGCCGCGCAACCGGGTGACCTGCCGGCGCACAGTCGCGCCGGCCGCCAAAGAGGCGCGGATTATCCCGATCGGTCGCGCGGGCGTCAAACCGCAGTCGACGCTCGACGCCGGTTGCGCCCGGCCGCGATCGCTGCGCCGTTTCGTCGCGCGGCGGCGCGCTTCAGCGCGTGCCGAGCGCGGCGAGCCGCTCGCGCGCCAGCTTGGCCGACTCGCTGTCCGGGTACTCCTTGATCAGCTTCTCCAGCGTGGCGCGCGCCGCCGGCCGCTGCTTGAGTTCCTGCTGGCTGGCGGCGATGTTGAGCAGCGCCTCGGGCGCTCGCGGCGAATCGGCGAAGCGCTCGACGACGATCTGCTGGGCGGCGATCGCGGTCTTGAAGTCCTTGAGCGCGTAGTGCGCGCTGCCGATCCAGTAGTGCGCCGACGGCACGTACAGCGACTGCGGATAGCGGACGAGGAAGGTCTGCAAGCCGCGCACCGCCGCCTCGAACTCGCCGGCGCGAAACAGCACCAGGGCGGCGTCGTAGGCGCCCTGCTCGTCGCGGTCGATCGTGACCGCGCGGCCGTCGAGCTTGACGGTCTTCGGTTCGAGCGCCTTGAGCCGGCCGTCGATCTCCACGTAGACCTCGCGGCTGCGCCGGTTCAGCAGCGACAGCTCGTTGGCGAGCGTCTCGTCCTGACCGCGCAGGCGAGCCAGCTCCTGGCGCAGCGACTCGATCAGGCTCACCAGCTCGAGCTGGTTGCGCTGCAGGCGCGCCAGTTCGCCGTTGAGCGCGTCGATGCGCTGCTGGGTGGCGCGATCCTGCTCGGCGGTGCGTGCGCGCAGGTCGAGGATCGCCTTGCGCGCTTCGTTGTCGCCGAACAGCTGCGCCTGCGCCGGCGGCGCGGCGAGGACGGCCGCGGCGAGCAGCGCGGCGGCGGACAGGCGGGCGGCAGTGCGCATCGATGGTGCTCCCAGAAAAGGCAACGGCCTTCCCACCGGAAGGCCGTCTCGTTCGCCGGCGCCGGCGCACACCGGCGGCCGGGTCTTAACGGTAGACGATGTCGGCGCGCCGGTTCTGCGCCCAGGCTTCCTCGGTCTGGCCGGTGGCGCGCGGCCGCTCCTCGCCGAAGCTCACGGTCTCGACGCGCGCTGCCGGCACGCCGAGCAGGCCGAGCCGGCTCTTCACCGCGTCGGCGCGGCGCTGGCCGAGCGCCAGGTTGTACTCGCGGCTGCCGCGCTCGTCGGCGTGGCCTTCGATCACGATGCTGCGGCCCCTGTTGGCCACCAGGAAGGTGCCGTGCGCCTCGACCATCGGCACGAACTCGGGCTTGATCACGTACTTGTCGAAGTCGAAGAACACGCTGCGCTGGACAAGCAGGCTCTTCGGATCGGTCAGCGGGTCGATCGGCTTGGGGGCGACATCGATGCGTGCCACCGGCGCCGGGGCCGGCGCCGGTGCCGGCGCGGCGGCAGGCGCCGGCCGCTCGACCACGGGCGCGGGCGGCTTGGGCTGCTCCACCGGCGTGGCCGCACACCCGGCCAGCAGTGCCGCCACGGCGGCCGTGGCAGGCAGGGACATGATGCGGGTCGGGCGATACAGGCTGTTCATTGCGATTTCTCCTTGCGGCTACGGGATGAAGGGGCCCCAGGTTGGCTCGCGCACATCGCCCACGGGTCCGGAAAGCCGTGTGCGCACGCGCGCGTCGGTCGACGCGGAGGCGAGGATGCCACGGCCGTTGAACTCGGTCGCATACAGCAGCAGTCGCCCGTTGGGCGCGAAGCTCGGCGACTCGTCCGCCACTGTATCGGTGATCGCGATCTCGGCGCCACTGGCGAGGTCGAGCGTGTGCACCTGGAAGCGGCCGTTGCGGCGCGCCACGAAGGCGAGCGTGCGGCCGTCCGGGCTGATGCGCGGACTGACCGCGTAGTCGCCGTTGAAGGTGATCCGCTGCACGGCGCTGCCGTCGGGCGCCATGCGGTAGATCTGCGGGCTGCCGCCGCGGTCGGAGGTGAAGTAGATCAAGCGGCCGTCGGCCGACCACACCGGTTCGGTGTCGATCGCGCCCGAGTTCGTCAGCCGGCGCGGCGTCGACGGACGCTGCGCGTCGATCGTGTAGATCTGGGTCGTGCCGCTCAGGGTCAGCGCCACCGCCAGCAGGCGGCCATCGGGCGACCAGGCCGGCGCGCTGTTGCTGCCGCGGAAGTTGGCCGCCGCGCGCCGCTGGCCGGTGGCGAGCGTGTGCACGTAGACCACCGGCTTGCCGGTCTCGAAGCTCACGTAGGCAAGCTGCGTGCCGTCCGGCGACCAGGTCGGCGACATGATCGGCTCGCGCGAGCGCAGCGCCGTCTGCGCGTTGCCGCCGTCGGCATCGGCGATCTGCAGCTCGAAGGCGTTGCGCCCCTGCGCCACGACGTAGGCGATGCGCGTGGCGAACACGCCGCGTTCGCCGGTGAGGCTCTGGTGGATCCGGTCCGAGATCCGGTGCGCGCTCAGGCGCAGCTCGGCGGTGGAGGCGGTGAAGCTGGCGGCGTCCAGTTGCGCCTGCTTGACCGTATCCCACAGGCGGAAGCGCACGTCGAAGCGGCCGTCGGGCAGGCGCGCGACCGACCCCACCACCAGCGCATTGGCGCCGCGCGCTTTCCACTGGCCGTGGTCGACGCGCGCGTCCGTGGCCAGCGCTTCGCCGCCCGGATCGACGAGCCGGAACAGGCCGGCGCGCTGCAGGTTGGCGCGGATGATCTCGTCCACCGGCTCCGGCAACTGCGCCTCGCGCTGGAAGCTGGCGACCGCCAGCGGAAACTGGTCGGAACCGACGCCGGTGACCTCGACCCGAAGCTGCGCCCGGGCCGCGTCCAGCGCAACCAGCGCCAACAGCGCGGCGAACAGGGCGTGCAGCAGCCAGCGCGCGGCGCCGCGAGGTTCAACGGTCAAAGTCATCGCGCGAAGTATAAGAAGCGTGCCGGGCCGACACGCGGCTGCCGCATCCTCCGAATTTCCCGGATCTCATCGCGGTTCGACGGGAGACATGCGCACCGCGACCACGCGTTCGACGCTGCCGTCGCGCTTGCGCGGAAAGGGGTCGCAGCGACGGATCGCGCGCTCGGCGGCGGCGTCGTAGCCGGGCAGGCCGCTGGCGCGCACGAGGCGCACCGCCGCCACCGAGCCGTCGGGCAGCAGCTCGACGCGGAACTCGGCATGCACGGTCGGGCTCGTGCCCGCCGGCACGACGAACACGACGTGCGGCCGGATGCAGCCGATCACGCGCGCCGAGAACTCGCCGTCGGCGCCGCGCACACCGCTGGCGCTGGCGG
>Ga0208610_100711_pt1 | contig 10324 bp, 7 predicted proteins | sample SubbioR11Jul_8A2_FD_184815 | JGI IMG/M metagenome (GOLD analysis project Ga0208610, IMG submission 184815) | Serpentinite rock and fluid subsurface biosphere microbial communities from McLaughlin Reserve, California, USA - CR11Jul_8A2 (SPAdes) | ecosystem: Environmental > Terrestrial > Deep... | reverse complement strand
GGTCCAACCAAGCCACATGCGTGCGGCCGCGCAGCGCAGCGGGCAAACCCGCCCATGCCGCCTGCGACAGCAGGCCCGCCACCCACGGCATGGCCGGCATGGCGGGGGGCTGGCGCTGCGCCCAAGCCGCCAGCGCGCGCGCACCCAGCAACATCAGGGCCGAACCCGAAGCTAGTTGCTCCCACTGCGCCCAATCGGACCACAGTCCCGCCTGCAGGGGCAGCGCTGCGCCGCCGCGCAGAACGCGCAGCGCCTCGTCTTGGGCCGCGTTGCGCTCCGACATTACCACCCACAGGGGCGCAGGGCCGGCAGCGGTGGTGGCAGGCGCTGCACCGGCAGCCACCCCTTGCGCCCACAGGTCGGCACTGGCGAGGTGGCCCAAGCCCAGCAGCCCCAAGCCGGCCAGCAAACCCGTGCGCCGGGCGGGCAGTGCGGGGTCAGAATTCGAGGCGCAGGCTCGCATAGACGCGCCGGTTGCTGAGCCGATCAGGCACGAATTCGTCGATATCGCCGCCGAGCGACTGCACCACCAAGGCGGCTTCGGCACGCGCGCCGCCCCAATCAAAGGCGCGCGCCAAGCGGGCATCAACGCGGGTGACCGAACCCACCGCACTGGCCGGCCTGCGCCATGCCATGCCGTTGTGCTCGTGCAGCATCAGCGCCACATCCCAGCCGTGACCCAAGCGCTGGAACCAAGCCACGGTGCTCAGGCGCGCGGGCGGCTCGCGCCCCATCGCCTCGGCTTGGTGCCAGCGCATTTGGTTGAAGGACTGGTTCAGGCGCAGTTCGGTGCGTTCACTCGGGCGCCAGATCAGCTGGTACTCGAGCCCGCGCAGCGTGAAGCCGGGGGCGTTGACGTACTGCCGCGTTCTGTCAGGATGCACATGAAACTGGATGAAATCGCCAAGGCGCTCTTGGTAGAGCCGCACATCCAGATTCACGCGCCCCTCGGCCAAGCTGGCGTGGTAGCCCAGTTCCTGCACCCGCAGCACCTCGTTGCGCAACTCCGGGGTGGGATGGTAAAACCTAGGGCCTCGGATGCCATTGGAGTATGCGTGCACATCGGCGCTGCGCTCGAACAACAGCGGCGGCCGTTCGGCGCGTGTGAGGCCGGCGCGCACCGTGTGGCCGGGGGCAAGCTCGTGGTTGAGCATCAGCCGCGGGGCCAAGTAGCTGCCGGTGTCGCTGCGGTAGCCAGCAAACAGACCAGCGTTGAGCAGCCACCGTGGTGCCGGCGCCCATTCCGCGTGCCCGAACACCCGCCAATCGCGCACGCCCACGCGCTCGGTGGTGGTAAACAACACCGGCGCAAAGCTGCTGTCGTCGCGCACACCACCCCCCAGCACCCAGCGCCAGTTCGGCGACATCACGCGCGTGTGCTCGAGCTCCAGCGCCAGCCGCCGCTCGTGGTAAATCAGATCGACGACGGCGGTTCTGGGCGAGAAACCGAGCGCAATCGGATCCGTCAGGCGCTCCTCGTCCCACGACAAGGTGGCCTTCCAAGTGGCCTCGGGCCGCTCGACATGGCTCCATTGCAGCAGCGCATGGGATTTGCGCAAACCCACGTCGCGCTGCGGATCGTTCGGATTGCGCGCAAACCCGTGGCCCGCGTCCCGCTCGCTCAAGCCGGCTTGCAGCATCAGTTCGGTTCCGGGGCTGGGCTTGAGGTCGGCGCGCCATAGCAACTGCACGCGCTCGTGGCTGTCGTGCAGGTCGCGCAGGCCGTGGTCGGCGCTTCGGCTCACGCTCAAGCGCTGCGCCAGCCCCGGCGCCCCCCAGCCGATGCGCGCGTAGGCGTCGGCCACGCCACCGCTGCCGGCAGTGAAGCTCACCGCCTGGCCCAGCGTGTCAAGCGCGTGGCGCGTCACCACGTTGATGACGCCAAACAGAGCGTGCGCCCCGAAAGCGGTCGAATTGCTGCCGCGCAGCACCTCGATGCGCTCAACCTCCTCGATCGGCACCGCGTTGAGCGCCCTAAAACCGCCCCCCATGTAGCTTGGACTGTAAAGCGAGCGCCCATCGACCAGAATCAGGCTGCGCACCCCGTATTCGTCCACTGGCGCGTGGTAGGCCGCCACCAGATTGGCGCCATTTAAGCCGGCCACCATATAGCCCGGCACCAGCCGCAGCGCCTCGGTGAGGTTGCGCGCACCCGAGCGGCGCAGGGTCTGGCGGTCGAGCACCGTGACCGCGCCGGGTGTGTCGGCCAGCGGCTGCGCCAAGCGCGTCACCGACAGCACCTGCAGCGGCGCCTTTTCGGCAAAAAAATCGGGCTCGGCTTGCGCCATCAGATCAAACTGGGCAGATTGGGCTGCTTGGGCCAGTAGGGGCATTGGCGCGGTTTCAGCCACTCCGGGCTGAGCCTGCACCGTGCCCGCGGCCATGCCCAAAAAAACCAGCACGCCCAGCCAAGTCCGCGCCGCCAAGGGCCCGTGCAGGCTGGCGCACCCACCACGGCTGCAGGGCCGGTGGCAGGCGGCAGGCGGCCGCAGGCTGGGGCTGGGTTGCTGCATGATGCGCAGGAAGGGGGCAGAGAGATGGAAATTGTGATTCTATGCTGCTTGGGTACTTTGGCGCTACCATAGGCTGATGCAAGTTACCCACTTCCTGCCTACCACCTAGCTTGGCACCCCGCCTACGGCCTGCACCACCCGCCAATCATTTGCGCCTCCCGCCCCAAGCCGCCCCTGCCTGCCTTTTTAACCCCCCAATTTTTGCCCATGAAATTCTCCGGTTCCTCCCACTACGTCGCCAGCCCCGATTTGCTGCTGGCGGTCAACGCCGCCATCACCTTGCAGCGGCCCTTGCTCATCAAGGGTGAGCCCGGCACCGGCAAAACCCTGCTGGCCGAAGAGGTGGCGGCGGCCCTGGGGTTGCCGCTGCTGCAGTGGCACATCAAGAGCAGCACCAAGGCGCAGCAGGGGCTGTACGAGTACGACGCCGTGAGCCGCCTGCGCGACTCGCAGCTCGGGGACGAGCGCGTGCGCGACATCGGCCACTACATCGTCCAAGGCGTGCTCTGGCAGGCCTTCACGGCCGAGCAGCCGCTGGTGCTGCTGATCGACGAAATCGACAAGGCCGACATCGAGTTCCCCAACGACTTGCTGCGCGAGCTCGACCGCATGGAGTTCCACTGCTACGAAACGCGCCAGACCATCCGGGCGCGGCACCGGCCGCTGGTGTTCATTACCTCGAACAACGAAAAAGAGCTGCCCGACGCTTTTTTGCGCCGCTGCTTTTTCCACTACATCCAGTTCCCCGACCCGGCCACGCTGCGCCGCATCGTGGGCGTGCACTTTCCCAGCCTCAAAGACGAACTGCTCACGGCGGCGCTCAAAGCCTTTCTGGAGCTGCGCCAGCTGCCGGGCCTGAAGAAAAAGCCCAGCACCTCGGAGCTGCTGGACTGGATCCGGCTGCTGCTGGCCGAAGACATCCCGCCCCAGGCGCTGCACGGCAAAGAGCAGCAGCTGGTGGTGCCGCCACTGGTGGGCGCGCTGCTCAAAAACGAGCAAGACGCCGGCCTGCTCGAGCGCCTGGTGTTCATGAACCAGCGCCACCGCTGAGGCGCTTTTGCGCGCTCAGCCCAGCCCAGCCCACCCATGCTGATCGATTTTTTCTATGCCCTGCGCGCCGCCCGGCTGCCGGTGTCGGTGCGCGAATACCTCACGCTGCTGCAGGCGCTGCAAGCCGGCTTGGTGGGCCCGGCCAACCCCGAGGCCTGCTCACTCGATGATTTTTACTACCTCGCACGCACCACGCTGGTCAAGGACGAATCGCTGTTCGACCCCTTCGACCGCGCCTTTGCTGCCCACTTCAAGGGCGTGCAGGCCGTGGTGGGCGAGGGCGCGCGCGCCATCCCGGCCGACTGGCTGCGCCAAGAGCTGCAGCGGCTGCTGAGCGACGAGCAAAAGGCCAACGCCCCGAAGCTCGACTGGGACGAACTCATGCGCACCCTGCAGCAGCGGCTGGCCGAGCAGACCGAACGCCACGCCGGCGGCAGCAAGTGGATCGGCACCGGCGGCACCAGCCCCTTTGGCCACGGCGGCCACAACCCGCAGGGCATCCGCATCGGCGGCCCCGGGGGCCAGCGCAGCGCCGTCAAGGTGTGGGAGCAGCGCCTCTGGCGCGACTACGACGACAGCGCGCCGCTGGGGCCGCGCCACCTCAAGCTGGCGCTGCGGCGGCTGCGCAAGTTTGCGCGCCAAGGCAGCGCGCTCGAGCTCGACTTGCCCGACACCATCCGGGCCACCGCCGCCAACGCCGGCTGGCTCGAGCTGCGCCAGGTGCCCGAGCGCCACAACCTGGTCAAGGTGCTGCTGCTGCTCGACGTGGGCGGCAGCATGGACGAACACGTGCACCAAGTCGAGGCCCTGTTTGCGGCCGCCAAAGCCGAGTTCAAGCACCTCGAAATCTACTACTTCCACAACTGCGTCTATGACTTCGTCTGGAAGCACAACCAGCGCCGCCACAGCGAGCGCACCGCCACGCTCGACCTGCTGCACACCTACCACCGCGACTACAAGCTGATTTTTGTCGGCGACGCGACCATGAGCCCCTACGAAATCCTGCAGACCGGCGGCAGCGTCGAATACGCCAACGCCGAAACCGGGGCCGACTGGTTGCAGCGCCTCGCGCACCACTACCCGCGCCACGCTTGGATCAACCCGCAACCGGCGGGCCTGTGGCCCTACCAGCGCAGCATCGAGCTGATCCAGCAAATTCTGGGCCAGCGCATGTACCCGCTGACGCTGCGCGGGCTCGAAGAGGCCATGCGAGTGCTCTCGAAGTAGCGCCCTATCGCCCACCGGCGGGCATCGGGGATAATCTTGCGCTGCGCCCGCCCGCCGTAGTTCAATGGATAGAACGGCCGCCTCCTAAGCGGCAAATACAGGTTCGATTCCTGTCGGTGGGGCCAAACTCCCTACCCGCCCTGTGGCTGCGCCAGTTCGTCCATCCAGAGCGCGTCGAGGTCGGGGATTTTCCAGTCTTTGGGGTTTTCGCGCTTTTCGATCTGCCAGCGGCAGTCGGGTGCCGAGAGGTCGAGCAGTTGCGACTGCACGCGCTCGTTGCTCGTGGTGGAAAACACGGTTTTAACCACCGGCTTGAGCAAAGACGCCTTGGACTGCTCCACCACCACCGCCAGCTTGCCGTTGCTCAGCCGCACCAGCGAGCCCGTGGGGTAGATGCCGAGGCTGCGCACAAAGGCCTGAAAAATCGCGGCATCGAGGTGGCCGTGGGTCCACTGCGCCATTTTGGCCAGCGATTCGGCCGGGTCCCACCCTTCTTTGTAGGGCCGGTTCGAGGTGATGGCGTCATAGACATCGCACACCGCCCCCACGCGCGCCATGCGGCTGATGGCCTCGCCCGCCAGCCGCTTCGGGTAGCCCTTGCCGTCGATGCGCTCGTGGTGGTGCAGGCAGACATCGAGCGCCATCGGGTCATCGACGCCGGCGGTGAGCAAGCGCCGGTGCCCGTGCTCTGGGTGCAGGCGCACTTGGGCAAATTCGGCTTCGGTCAGGCGGCCCGCTTTGTTGAGCACCTCCAGCGGCACGTCGGCCTTGCCTAGGTCGTGCATCAGGCCGGCAAAGCCCGCCGCGCGCGTCTCGGCTTCGCTCAAACCCAACTGCCGCGCCAGCGCCACCATCAGCGCGCACACCGCCACCGAGTGCATGTAGGTGTAAGCGTCGGCGGTTTTCAGGCGCGCCAAGCTGATGAGGGCGCCGCCGTTGCGCAACACCGAATCGGTGATCTCCTCGGCCACTTGGCGCGCCACCTCTGGGTCGATGGCGCGGCCCATGCGCACCTCGGCAAACATGTGGCGCACCGCGCCGGTGGCGGCATTGCAGATGGCGGCGGCGCGCTGATACTCGGCGCGCATCGAGGCTGCCTCGGTATCGGGAGCGGGCGGTGGCTCGGGGGTGGCTGGAGGTTGGGGCTCTGCGACGTTGGTGGCGGAGGCGGCGTTAGTGGCAGCGGCTGGCTCTACATCCAGGCCTTGGCTGACGTCGATCAGCACCTCTTTGATCGCGCACTCATGCACCAAGCGCAACTCGTCCGCATCGGTGATCACGAACTTGCTGCGCCAAAACGGGTGCTCCATCCAAGAGCCGCAAAAACCCTCGATGTACATACCCAACCGCACTTGCGCCGTCGGGATTTTCTTTAGCTTGGGTTTGGCCATGGGAATCGGGTTGAGCAGCGCGTAAATGCCTGTCAAAGTATAAAGCGGGAGGTGGGCCGACGCAGGGTAAACGGAGGCGAGAAACGCTCTTTCATCATTATGAATGAGAACAGCAATCGTCTAGAATAAGGAACCATGTTCCTGACCCTGTCCCAACTCTCGGTTCAATACCCCCACACCGCCCAGCCTGCGGTGCGCTCTGTTTCTTTCGGCCTCGAGGCGGGCCAGATCGGGGTGCTGATCGGCCCTTCGGGCTGCGGCAAAACCACCTTGCTGCGCGCCGTGGCCGGGCTCGAGCGCGCCAGCGGTGGACAAGTCGCGCTTGGGGGTGAAGTGGTCAGCAACGCCCAGACGCATATGCCGCCCGAGCAGCGCCGCGTCGGCATGGTATTCCAAGATTACGCGCTGTTTCCGCACCTTGACGTGCGCGCCAACGTGGCCTTCGGGCTGCGCCATCTGCCCAAGCCAGCGCGGCTGCAGCGGGTGCAAGAGGTGCTGGCGCTGGTCGGGCTCGAGGGGCTGCACGGGCGCTACCCGCACGAGCTCTCGGGCGGCCAGCAGCAGCGTGTGGCGCTGGCGCGCGCACTCGCCCCCAGCCCACGCCTGCTGCTGCTCGACGAGCCTTTCTCCAACCTCGACGTGGACCTGCGCGAGCGCCTGGCGCACGAAGTGCGCGGGATTTTGAAGGCCGCCGGGGCCACCGCGCTGCTGGTGACGCACGACCAGCTCGAAGCCTTTGCTATTGGCGACATGATCGGCGTGATGCACCAGGGCGAGCTGCACCAGTGGGACCGCGCTTACACGCTCTACCACCGCCCGGCCACGCGCTTCGTGGCCGAATTCATCGGCCACGGCGTGTTTGCCCCGGCGCAGATCGCCCATTTGGGCGCCGAGGTGCAGGTGCAAACCCCCCTAGGGCCGCTGCAAGACGTGGCCGCGTGCCCGCTGCCCAGCGCTTACCCCGACGGCCTGTGCGACGTGCTGCTGCGCGCCGACGACATCGTGCACGACGATGCCGCACCGGTGAAGGCGCGCATCGTGCGCAAATCGTTTCGCGGCTCCGAGTTCCTCTACACCCTGCAACTGAACAGCGGCGAGACGGTGATGACGCACGTGCCTTCGCACCACGACCACGCCGTCGGCGAGTGGATCGGGATTAAGGCGGCGGTGGATCACGTCGTCACCTTCGAGCGCGGCGCTGCGGCTGGCGCACCGCCGGCGCAGGCGGTGGTTTGCAACGGCGGCTAGGCCCCCCCGGCGGCCTGCACACCAACACGGTCCTGTAACCGCCGGCATCTCCGGGAGCGCGCACAGGTGCAAGAGCCCAAGCAGATGCATGCGCCTGCGGCTGCGCACCTGCTGGGGTGAATCGAAGCGCCTAAACCGCCCGGCTGGCTTCGCGCACCAGCGGCACCCAGATGCGCCGGTCTTCGGCGTAAAAGGCATCGACCTGCGACGGGCTCATGGCACCGGTGAACTCGCTGCCCCAGCCCACGAGGCGCTCGCGCAGCGCCGGCACTTCGAGCACGGCCGCGATTTCGCGGTTCAGGCGCTCGACGATGGGCTGCGGCGTGCCCGCCGGCGCGGCGATCGAGTTCCAGGTAAAGCCCTCGAAACCTGGCAGGCCCTGTTCGGCGGCCGTGGGCACATCGGGCAGCACCTGCAAGCGGCGGCGGCTGGTCACGGCCAGCGCACGCAGCGCGCGCGACTGCACGTGCGGGATGGCGGTCACGGCGACGTCGAACTGGTGCGAGATGCGCCCAGCCATGAGATCGCGCAGCCCCTCGGCGCCGGCGCGGTAGGGCACGTGTTGGACTTCGACCCCGGCCGCACGCGCCCACATCAGACCAGTGATGTGGGTGGTGGTGCCGCGCGGGCCCGAACCGTACTGGTAACGCCCCGGTGCAGCGCGCAGGCGCGCGATGTAGTCGCGCATGTTGGCGGCCGGATCATTGGGGTTGACCAGCATGACCAGCGGCACCTTGTTGATCATGGCCACGCCACGCAAGCTGCCCACGAGGTCAAAGGGCATGGGGTCGAACAGCGCCAGATTGAACACCAGTTGCGAGGCGGTGCCCACCAGCAGCGTGTGACCGTCGGGCTCGGCGCGCGCCACCGCCTCGGTGCCCTGCATGCCCGACGAAGCGGCGAGGTTTTCAACCACGATGCGCTGCCCGAGGCGCTGCTCGAGCTCGGGCGCCATCAGGCGCGTGACCACGTCGGCATTGCCACCGGCCGCCGAAGCGACGATCAGGCGCAGCGGGCGCGAAGGAAAATTCTGGGCGCGCACAATCGCTGGGGCGACGACCAGGGCCGCCGCAGCGGCCGATGATTTGAGTAGGGTACGGCGGGTGCTCATGCAGACAACTCCGAAAAAATTAGCTTTGGGTGAGGCGACGATCGGCAGCGCAAACGGCCACAGTCTGTCCCTTGACGGAAACGGCATTAGACCATAAAATAACGCTAATGCGAATGGTTCTTGTTATTGATCAGTATGCGGCCGTCAGATAACCCCGCGCCCGCACCCCCACCCGATGCCCCCTGCAGCCCGGCCCACACAACGGTTGGCGCTGCGGCTTGGGCTTGGTCTGGCAGCGGCGATGCGGCCGGCAGTAGGAACACCGTCACCTCCTCGGCCCCCTTAGGTCCCTTGGAGCTCGCACCCACCGCCCAGCTCTGGGGCCTGCGCGCGGTGGCTTGGGCGCTGCTGTTGCTGGCGGTGTGGGTGCTGACGCAGGTCGGGCAGCGGCCCGAACTGGCGCTGGGCAGCTTCACGCGCATGGGGCCGGGTTACTGGCCGGGGCTGTTGGCCGTTGCCCTGCTGGGCGTGGCGCTGCTGCTGCTCTGGCGCAGCCATCGGGCCGGCTGGGCCAAGGCCGAAACGGCGGCCGGCGCTGCTGAGACCGAATCTGCGGTCTGCGCCGCTGATACCGAATCGGCGGTCTGCGCCGCCGAGGCCCCCAACGCCGGCCAGCCGCGCGCCGCCGCTCTGACGCTGGCCGCGGTGCTGGGCTTTGCTCTGCTGGTGCCCGTGCTGGGGGTGGCGCTGGCCACCTGGTTGCTGGCGCTGCTGGCGGCGCGCGCCGCCGCCAACCGCTGGCCGCACGCGCTGTTGATCGGATCGGCCTTGAGCCTGCTCTGGCTGCTGGTGTTTGTGCTCGGCTTGCAGGTGCCGTTTCAGCTGCTGCCGCCGGCCCTGGCAGCGGCCTTGCATCCATGATGAGCCTCGAACTGGCGTGGGCGCTGGCGGGCCCGGCCTTGCTCGGCGCCGGGTTGGGAACGCTGGTCGGGGTGTTGCCCGGCATCGGGCCGGCGGCCACCATGGCCTTGCTGTTGCCGGCCTCGTTTCTGCTCGAGCCGCAGGCGGCCATCGTGCTGTTGTGTGGGGTCTATTTCGGGGCCCAGTATGGCTCCTCGACCACCGCCATTTTGCTCAAGCTGCCGGGCGAGGCCTCGGGCGTGGTCACGGCCGAAGAAGGGCACCGGCTGGCGCTCAAGGGGCAGGCCGGGGTGGCGCTGGCGGTGGCGGCGCTGGCGTCGTTTCTGGCCGGCCTCATCACCGCGGCGCTGGTGGCGGCGCTGACGCCGGCGCTGGCGCGGCTGGCGCTGGGCTTGGGGCCGGCCGATGTGGCGGCGCTGGTGCTGCTGGCGGCGGTGGCGCTGGTCTGCATCGGCCAACCGCAGCGCCTCAAGGCCCTAGCCATGCTGCTGCTGGGGCTAATGCTCGGGCTGGTGGGCACCGACTTTGGCGGCGGCGCGCCGCGCTTTACCCTCGGGCTGGCCGAACTGCGCGACGGCATCGGCCTCGTGCCGCTGATCGTCGGCCTGTTTGGTCTGGGCGAGGTGCTGGCCAGCCACGCCGGGCTGCGCGCCGGCACGCGCATCGCCCCCATCGGCCGCATCTGGCCGCGCGTGAGCGAACTGCGCGCCAGCTTGGCGCCGGCGCTGCGCGGCACGGCGGTGGGCGCACTGGTGGGCATGCTGCCGGGTGGCAAGACGCTGCTGGCCTCGATGATGAGCTTGGCGCTGGAGCGGCGCGTGGCGCGTGACCGCGCCCAGTACGGGCACGGCGCGCTGTCGGGTGTGGCCGGGCCCGAGGCCGCCAACAACGCCAGCGCCCAAGCCGGGCTGGTGCCGCTGATC
>Ga0208610_100704_pt1 | contig 10414 bp, 10 predicted proteins | sample SubbioR11Jul_8A2_FD_184815 | JGI IMG/M metagenome (GOLD analysis project Ga0208610, IMG submission 184815) | Serpentinite rock and fluid subsurface biosphere microbial communities from McLaughlin Reserve, California, USA - CR11Jul_8A2 (SPAdes) | ecosystem: Environmental > Terrestrial > Deep... | reverse complement strand
ACGGAAGGTCGATTTATTATAGCAAAAAGTTTCTCCAAGCAGGGATTTGTAATCCGTTGTAGAATCGGTGCAAGGTTAGCGCATACGACAAGTAAAAACCTGTACCCACAGGTTAAGAGTTAACAGAGTGCTAGCTTAGTTAAGGAGGCGCAATGGGCTTGCATATTAGAGACCTCATAAGAGTGTTGGAAGCCGAGTTCCTTTGTGGAGAAGATCTGGACAAAGAGGTTCGCTCGGCTTGTGGCTCTGATTTAATGAGTGACGTGCTGGCTTTTGTAAAAGAGCAGACGGTTTTGTTGACAGGACTTACCAATACGCAGGTAATCAGGACGGCGGAAATGGTGGATATTCCTGCTGTTGTTTTTGTTCGTGGCAAAAGGCCCTCGGATGATGTTATACAAATGGCGGCTGACAGGAAGATTGCTATTTTGATGACGCGGTACACAATGTTTGAAGCTTGTGGTCTTCTGTATCAGTTAGGTATCAAGGCATCAAATGCGAGGTGATATGATGGCGAATGATGGGGCAACCATGTATAAAAAATACTCCATAGAGCCGGCGAACTTTCTCCTCGCCGGAGAGGCCGCGGAGCAGATAAAAAAGATTCTCAAACAATTGGGAATAGATAACGCCCTGGTCAGAAAGGTAGCTATCGCGTCATACGAGGCTGAAATGAACCTAGTGATCCATTCGTGCGGAGGCCGGCTGATTTTAAAGGTCAGCCCAGACGAAATAGCCATTATTGCTGAAGACGATGGCCCCGGCATCAAGGACATTGAGCTTGCCATGAAAGAAGGCTATTCCACAGCCCCCGATACGGCACGGGAAATGGGGTTTGGGGCAGGGATGGGTCTTTCCAATATGAAGAGATGTTGTGACCGATTTTTCATCCAATCTGAAGAGGGACGGGGAACGCGAGTAGAAATGTCTTTTGTTCTATAGGACAGATGTGCCTCTCGCTTTTTTTGCCGTGATCAAGGCTATATGTCATTCATCACACTTGAAAGCAGGTAGATCGCCTTGGGGCAGTACCGTCATTCAGTCACGCTAGATCGGGAAAAGTGCAAGGGATGTACAAATTGCATAAAGCGATGCCCGACAGAAGCCATTCGCTTTTCCGATGGTAAGGCTAGGATTATTGATGAACGTTGCATTGACTGTGGGGAGTGTATACGTGTTTGCCCTTATCACGCCAAGGTAGCGGTTACTGATCCCCTGTCCGCCATTAATAATTTTAAGTATAAGATCGCTCTTCCTGCTCCTGCTTTATATGGTCAATTCGAAAACATAGGCAATCCTGGGAAAATTGTGGCTGGTTTAAAAATGCTGGGGTTTGACGATGTCTACGAAGTGGCAAGGGCAGCTGACTACGTATCAGCTTTCATAAAGGGGGAAATGGGGAATCTTAGAGGCAATAAACCGCTGATTTCTTCTGCTTGTCCAGCTATTGAAAGGTTAGTTCAGGTGCGATTTCCTGAGTTAATCAAAAATATTATTCCCATAGCCTCGCCTATGGAAATTGCCGCCCAGATTGCCAAGAGAAATTTTTGTGAGCAAAAGGGCGTTGAGCAGAAAGATGTAGGTGTTTTTTTTATTACTCCTTGTGCGGCTAAGATGACCGCAGTCAAAAATCCTATTGGTATGGTGGAGTCTTTTGTTGATGGCTGCATCTCCATTATGGAAATTTATGGCGCCCTAGGCAACGAAATAAAAAAAGTAACTAGCGCCGGAGGCCTGCAAATGGCCACAGCGCAGGGGATTGGCTGGGCAAACTCCGGCGGTGAGGGACGCTCTTTGAAACAAAAGAATTTCTTGGCTGTTGACGGTATCCATAATGTAATCCAAGTTCTGGAGCAGATTGAGAATGGTAAGCTCCAGGACCTAGATTTTTTAGAGGGACTAGCCTGCGTGGGTGGGTGCGTGGGAGGCCCTCTTGTATTTGAGAACGCTTTTGTTGCTCAGAACAGAGTGAGAAAGCTGCTATCCAAGGCTAAGGGTACTCCTCTTTCCGACGAGGATGTGGAGAGGCAGAAGTCTTCGACAGTATGGAAATTTCAAACAGAAATTACTCCCAATCCCGTAATGAAGCTTGCGGAAGATATTTCCGAGGCCATTAGAAGAATGGAAGAAATGAATAATATTTGTGAGGACTTGCCCGGAATGGATTGTGGTTCCTGCGGCTCCCCAAGTTGTCGCACTCTGGCAGAGGACATAGTCAGGGGTCATGCCACAGAGATGGACTGTATTTTTAAGTTGAAGGAAAAAGTGAAAAATTTGGCTCAAGAAATGATAGAGTTGGCAGAGAAAATTCCCATGGGTAAAGATGCGCTAGGCAAAAAGGAACTATCGGCGGAAAATCAAAAATTATTAAGGGAGGCCGGGGAATGAAGGTTGAAAAAATTGTAGAAGAATTATCCTTAAAGGTATTAACCGGACGAGATTGTTTGCAACGTGAGATATCGTCGGTTTATTGCGGTGATTTGCTAAGCAGGGTTATGGCGAAGAGTTCAAAGAATAGCCTGTGGATCACTATCCAGGTACATGTTAATATTGTGGCTGTTGCTTCGCTGCTGGAAATGGCTTGTATTGTTATTCCGGAGGATATTGCTGTGGATGAAAAGACTCTTGCCAAGGCCGAAGAGGAGCAAGTGGTGATTCTATCGAGCTCCATGTCTGCCTATACATTGTCGGGCAGACTGTATTCGCTAGGGCTATTTGGTGAAAGCGGAAAAGGCCTTGAAGATCGCCGTTGATCTTCATATTCACTCAGCCTTGTCGCCCTGCGCACACGATGACATGACTCCCAATAATATTGTTAATATGGCGATATTGAAGGGGTTGGATGCCATTGCTATTACGGATCATAACAGTTGTGATAATGTCCGAGCTGCTATGATGGTTGCAGGGTCAAGATTGGTAATCCTACCGGGAATGGAGGTGCAGAGTAGGGAAGAAGCTCATCTTCTATGTTATTTTGCTGATTTGGCCGCCCTTGATGAGTTTGACTCAGTTGTCAGGCACTGTCTTCATGCACCGGCAAATGAACCCGGTAGATTTGGCCGCCAGTTAATTATTAATGATCAGGACGAGGTGATTGGTGAAAGAAACGAACTTCTAATTTCGTCCATCGGATTGTCTCTTGATGAAATTGTCGGTGAGGTTAGAAGACTGAACGGTGTGGTGGTGCCTGCACACGTAGACCGACCCTCATACAGCATTTTATCTCAACTGGGATTTATTCCCCCAGAACTTGCTTTTAACATGTTAGAGTTGTCGAAAAATAGTGCGAGGATAAGTTCACACGATAGTAAAACTTCGTATATTTTTTCTTCCGATGCCCATTGTCTTGAGGATATCCTTGAGCGGGAGAGCTTTCTTTTAGTGGATGACCTGTCAGTACATTCTATAATAAAAAGCATGTCGAAATAAAAAATAAGTGCAGACAAAGAGAAACAGATGTGGTAAAATGCAAGACGGATTGTGATTTGATTATCGGGCTATGATTAATTTTTTGAGGAGGCGTGTTTATGTCAGTTGCTGCCGTAACGGATGACAAGGCGAAGTTTTCGAAACTTCAAGAAGTGATTGTGCAATACAAAGGGGTGGAAGGGTCGTTAATACCGGTACTGCAAGAAGCCCAGGAGATCTTCGGGGCTCTTCCCTTGGAAGTTCAAAAGTTTATATCCGAAGCCCTTGGCGTGCCCATAATGAATATCTACGGTATCGTCACGTTTTACTCTCAGTTTACCCTTAAACCGAAAGGGAAGTACCAATGTGCGCTGTGTATGGGAACGGCCTGTTATGTGCGGGGAGCGCAGTTGATTCAGGACAGGCTGGAGGAAGCCTTAGGCATTCGGGTGGGTGGTACGGACGACGAGGGCCTGTTTACACTGGAGGCTGTCCGGTGCGTGGGCGCTTGCGGGCTTGCCCCTATTTTATTGGTGAATGAGGATGTTTACGGAGGCTTAAATCCTGATCGTGTGGCGGGCATTATTGATAAATACAGGAAATCTTAGTCCATGGAAGAGTTATCGCTGCATATTCTCGATATTGTGCAGAATTCTATTTCTGCCATGGCGAAAATAGTTAGTATTGCAGTGATGGAAGATGACCGAAATGACAGGTTGACAGTGGTTGTAGAGGACAATGGCAGGGGAATGAGTGCTGAAACTGTAAAAAGGGTTCTTGACCCCTTTTATACAACCCGGACTACCCGAAAAGTTGGGCTGGGACTGCCTCTTTTAGGAGCTGTCGCCGAAGCCTGCGGGGGGTCGGTGGTAATTAATTCAGAGCTTGGAAAAGGCACCAGTGTTAGAGCGAGCTTTGCTCTGAGCCATATTGATCGTCCTCCTCTGGGCAGTATGGTTGATACGATGGTTACCTTGATTGTGTGCAATCCCGATATTGATTTTTTTTACGAACACAGCACTCCAAGAGGCAAATTTGAATTTGATACTCGCCTAGTGCGAAGGGAAGTGCCGGATATCCCTTTGGGAGAACCGGATGTCTTGCAGTGGATACGTTCCTATATTTCTGAAGGTCTTAATGAAATAAGCGGAGGTGCATAGTAATGAAGTCGCTGAAGGAACTGGAGGAAATCAGAAATAAAACTCAAGAATCTGTCTATCTAAGAAAGGATAGGGCTGGGGGGGTCAGGGTTGTAGTAGGCATGGCTACGTGCGGGATTGCCGCGGGAGCAAGGCCGGTGTTACTCAAATTCCTTGAGGAGGTAAAGAAACGCGACATTAGAGATGTTACGGTAACGCAGACCGGATGTATCGGGGTTTGCAGGCTTGAGCCGATGGTGGAAGTTTATCTTCCAAACCAGGAAAAGGTAACTTATGTTAATATGACGGAGGACAAGGTTTCTAGGATTGTCTCGGATCACATTGTTAATGGTCAGCCTGTTATGAAATACACCATCGGCGTTGATGGTTAGTAATAGAAAAGGATTAGCGAGGAGGTTAGAATTATGGATTTGTATCGTTCTCATATTTTAATATGTGCAGGAACAGGTTGCTGTTCATCCGGCGCGCTGGAAAATATCGAAACATTTAATGCAGAGTTAAAAAAGCACCATCTTGAAAAGGAAGTATTGGTTGTTCGGACAGGGTGCTTCGGATTATGTGAGGTCGGGCCCATTGTTATTGTTTATCCGGAAGGCGCCTTTTACAGCAAGATTAAAAATGAGGATATTCCTGAGATTGTCTCGGAACATCTTCTTAAAGGAAGGCTCGTCAAGCGTCTTCTTTATCATGATAGCATCACCGATACAGACGCTGTCAAGTCCTTGGACGAGGTAGGGTTTTATAAAAAACAAAAGCGGGTTACCCTGAGAAACTGTGGAGTTATAAATCCCGAAATAATTGAAGAATACATTGCTTTTGACGGTTATAAGGCTTTGGGGAAAGTTCTGACTAGCATGACACAGCTTGAGGTAATTGAAGCGATGAAAGCTTCGGGCCTTCGGGGAAGGGGTGGCGCGGGCTTTTCGACCGGGATGAAATGGATGTTCGCTCACAACGCCCCGGGAGACAAGAAATTTGTTTGCTGCAACGCTGATGAAGGTGACCCCGGCGCTTTTATGGACAGAAGCATTTTAGAGGGTGATCCCCACAGTGTGCTTGAAGCCATGACCATCGCAGGATATGCTATCGGTTCCGACCAGGGATATATTTACGTACGGGCTGAATATCCCATTGCGGTCAAGCGTCTTACTATTGCCATCGAACAAGCTAGGAAGCTCGGGGTATTGGGTAAAAATATCTTTGATACCGGCTTTGATTTTGACATTGAGTTAAGATTGGGTGCCGGAGCTTTTGTCTGCGGTGAGGAAACAGCACTGATGGCTTCCATCGAAGGCTTAAGAGGAGAGCCGCGTCCGAGGCCTCCATTTCCTGCCTTGCAGGGTCTCTATGGAAAGCCCACCTTGCTCCAAAATGTGGAAACGTATGCCAATATCCCCCAGATTCTCCTAAATGGGCCGGAGTGGTTTGCGAGCATTGGCACAGAAAAGAGCAAAGGAACCAAGGTTTTTGCCTTGGGCGGAAAAATTAATAATACCGGACTTGTAGAAATCGCCATGGGAACGACTTTGAGGGAGATCATCTATGAAATAGGAGGAGGTATTCCGGGAGATAAGGCGTTCAAGGCCGCTCAAACAGGGGGTCCGTCAGGAGGATGTATTCCAGCGGAACACATGGATACACCCATTGATTATGATTCCCTCATACAAATTGGCTCCATGATGGGTTCCGGTGGCTTGATTGTAATGGATGAGGATAACTGCATGGTGGATATCGCCCGGTTTTTCCTAGACTTTACTGTTGATGAGTCTTGCGGGAAATGTCCTCCCTGCCGCATAGGAACAAAAAGAATGCTGGAGATTCTAGAAAGAATAACTCAAGGAAAAGGAAAAGAGAGCGATATTGCCAATCTGGAGTCTCTCGCTAAAAATATCAAGGCTTCCGCCTTGTGCGGCCTTGGTCAAACGGCTCCTAATCCTGTGCTAAGTACGCTGCGCTACTTTATGGATGAATACAAAGCTCATATTTATGACAGGAAATGCCCCGCAGGGGTTTGTAAAGCGCTACTGGAATATTTTGTCCTGGAAGAAGTTTGTACGGGATGCACTGTATGTGCCAAGGCGTGTCCGGTGGATGCTATAAGCGGGGAGCGCAAGCAGCCGTTTGTTATTGATCAGGCCAAATGTGTTAAATGTGGCGTATGTTTTGATAAGTGCCGCTTTAAGGCCATAACAAAGCGGTAAATAGTGAAGAAAGGGAGTGAGATAAATGGATAGGCTTAATGTAATGATCGATGGAGTAAAGATTGAAGTTCCCGCAGGTAGCACTGTATTTGATGCTGCCAGGATTGCCGGGATAGATATTCCTACGTTGTGCTATTTAAAAGGTATTAACCAGATCGGTGCTTGCCGCATCTGCCTAGTCGAGGTTGAGGGGACGAGGGCGTTGCAGGCCTCCTGTGTTTATCCTGCTTCGAATGGCATGGTTGTTCGGACCAATACTCCTGCTGTTAGGGAAGCGAGAAGAGTAAACCTGGAGCTAATTCTTTCCAACCATGATAGAAGTTGCCTTACCTGCGTAAGAAACCAAAACTGTGAACTTCAGGATCTTGCGGAAAGATTTTCTGTGAAGGAAATTCGGTTTGATGGAGAAAGCAAAGATTACCTTGTGGACGACCTATCGCCTTCCATTGTAAGGGATGCGAATAAGTGTGTATTGTGTCGGCGCTGTGTAGCGGTCTGCGCGAATCAGGCGGTCAATGTGATTGGGCCTGTTGACAGGGGCTTCCGTTCCATGGTTGAGCCCATGTTCAATATGAGTATTAATGATGTCCCCTGCATTAACTGCGGTCAATGTATAGCGGCTTGCCCGGTGGGGGCTATCAGGGAAAAGGATGATATTGATAAAGTATGGAGTGCCTTGCAAAATCCTGACCTTCATGTGGTGGTCGAGACTGCTCCGGCTGTCCGGGTAGCTTTGGGTGAGGAATTTGGGATGGGGATGGGTAGTCGGGTAACCGGCAAAATGGTTTCCGCTTTAAGAAGGCTGGGATTTGCTAAAGTATTTGATACAGACTTTTCTGCGGACTTAACCATTCTGGAAGAAGGAACAGAGCTTTTAGGCCGGATCAAAAACGGTGGCAAACTGCCTTTGATTACGTCCTGCAGTCCAGGATGGATTAAGTTTTGTGAGCAATTTTATCCTGATTTTATTGACAATCTTTCTACCTGTAAATCTCCTCAAGAGATGCTTGGGGCTTTGTTGAAATCCTACTATGCGGAAAAAAATGGTTTGGATCCGGCGAAAATTTTCGTGGTTTCCGTCATGCCGTGTACGGCTAAAAAGTTTGAGGCACAAAGGCCCGAACTTAGTGCCACTGGTTATCCCGATGTGGATGTGGTTCTTACCACTCGGGAGTTGGCCAGAATGATCAAGCAGGCCGGTTTGGATTTCGCAAAATTGCCGGACGAGGACTATGATCATTCATTGGGTGAGTCTACAGGAGCAGCGGTAATTTTTGGGGCCACAGGTGGCGTAATGGAAGCAGCGCTCAGGACAGTAGCGGAAATCGTGACCGGCAAACCTTTGGAAAATATTGAGGTTACCGCTGTCCGGGGCATTGAAGGGGTAAAGGAAGCCGAGATTCAGCTTGGAGATCTGGTGGTGCGCGCTGCCGTCGCTCATGGGACGGGAAATGCCAAGGCTCTTTTAGAGAAGATTAAGTCAGGCGAAAAAGAATATCACTTTATAGAAATAATGGCCTGTCCAGGCGGGTGTGCGACGGGCGGAGGACAGCCTATCGTTAAGGCTAAGAATCGCATGGACAGAGACCCTCGTGAGGTCAGGGCCGCCGCTATCTATGACGAGGACAGGGATATGCCGCTTAGAAAGTCACACGAGAATGCGGAAGTGAAAAAGCTGTATGAGGATTTTCTGGGAACGCCAAACAGCCACAAAGCCCACGAACTTCTGCATACACATTACGTTGCCAGAAAGAAATTTTAGCAAAGTCGTACTGCAGCACGCATAAATAAAACTAATTGGCCCGAGTCGAATTTAAAGAGCCGGTACCGCTTGGTAACCGACTCTTTTTTTTTGCCCTGTCCAAAGGCGCAGGTGGGGAAGAAATATTGATGGTTGCTGGTGCGCTCAGCAATTTACATAACAATTGCTCAACATAATATTTTACTACTGCAGGAAATCTTTTAAAGTCGTCGAATGAATGGATGCAGCGAACCCCACCCGGAGTAAAAATTCGGAAAGAGGAGTGAGACAGTGATTCTATTGAATCCTAAAAAACATCAGCGGGGCTATGCTGATGAACGATCACACCAGATTATGCTCAAGACGATTGAATTTTTTGAAAACAAGGGCAAGGAAAAACTCAAAAGCGATGACCGGGAACGTGTCTGGTATGAGGATTTGCTTCAGTTTGTGAGGGAGAATGAGGTTTTCTCCGCACTCCTTACCCCAGCGGGCTACGGCCAACAGGACTGCCGTTGGGACACCTGGAGAAACTGTGAATTTAACGAGATTCTAGCTTTTTATGGACTGCATTACTGGTATACCTGGCAGGTATCCATTCTTGGCTTAGGGCCGATTTGGATGAGCCGGAACGAGGAGGCTAAGCGCAAGGCGGCAGAGCTTTTGCGACAGGGCGAAGTGTTCGCTTTTGGCCTGTCAGAGAGGGCGCATGGCGCAGACATCTATGCTACGGAGATGACGCTGACGCCCAAGGGGGATGGCACGTACCTTGCTAATGGGGAAAAATACTATATCGGCAACGGTAATGTAGCGGAGATGGTCTCCACTTTCGGGAAAATAGCCGGTACGGAGGAGTATGTGTTTTTTGTGGCCAATTACCGCCACAGGAACTACGAGCTGGTGAAGAATGTTGTTAACTCCCAGTCTTATGTGGCAGACTTCAGGCTTATAGACTATCCCGTGACGGAGGCTGATATCCTGTCTAGGGGTCAGGAGGCCTGGGACGCGGCGCTTAATACCGTCAATGTGGGCAAGTATAATCTCGGCTGGGCGTCGATTGGCATCGGTACGCACGCCTTTTACGAAGCGCTGAACCACGCCGCAAATAGGCGGCTTTATGGGATGTATGTCACTGATTTCCCGCATGTGCAACAGATGTTTGTAGACGCCTATACCCGCCTAGTGGCTATGAAGCTTTTCGCGTTGAGAGCCGCCGATTATATGCGGGCGGCATCGGCTGACGACAGGCGCTATCTCCTTTACAGCCCGACGGTGAAGATGAAGGTGACCACACAGGGGGAGGAAGTGGTAAACCTGCTGTGGGAGGTGATTGCGGCCAAAGGGTTTGAGAAGGATACCTACTTTGAAATGGCGGCCAGAGATATCCGCGCCTTGCCTAAGCTGGAAGGTACCGTACATGTCAATATAGCGCTGATTGTTAAGTTCATGGCCAATTACTTCTTTAATCCCCAGGCGTATCCGGAACTCCCCAAGCAGGATAGGCCACAAAACGACGACTTTTTATTTGCCCAGGGGCCGGCGAGCGGATTGGGTAAGATCCGGTTTCATGACTACAACATTGCTTTTGGCAATTGCCACTTACCCAACGTGGCCGTATTTAAAGAGCAGATAGCGTTGCTAAAGGAATTTTTGGCGGTGGCCACGCCGGAGGAAGCGCAGCGCCGGGATACAGATTTTCTGCTGGCGTTGGGGGAGATGTTTACATTGGTGGTCTACGGGCAGCTGATCCTGGAAAATGCCGGGATCTATAACCTCGATGATGACCTGCTCGACCAGATCTTTGATTTTATGGTCAGAGATTTTGCCAAATTTGCTTTGCAGCTCTACAGTAAGCCGAGTAGCACCCCGCAGCAGATGGATTATTTGCTAAAGATGATTAAAAA
>Ga0208610_100703_pt1 | contig 10419 bp, 12 predicted proteins | sample SubbioR11Jul_8A2_FD_184815 | JGI IMG/M metagenome (GOLD analysis project Ga0208610, IMG submission 184815) | Serpentinite rock and fluid subsurface biosphere microbial communities from McLaughlin Reserve, California, USA - CR11Jul_8A2 (SPAdes) | ecosystem: Environmental > Terrestrial > Deep... | reverse complement strand
CCCCCGCCGCTCCGACCGGCAACCTCTATGCCCCTGAGGAGCTGCATACGCTGCTTGTGGCGGCAGGCGAGCGGTGGCTGGTAGTAATCGACGAAGCGTATGGGCAGTTCGCCGGCAGCGACGCGCTGGCTTTAATCAGGCGAGCCCCTCTGGCGGTGAGCCTCCGCACCTTCAGCAAAGCGTTTAGTCTGGCAGGCGTGCGCTTGGGTTACGCACTGGCTCAGCCGGAGGTAGCCCGTGAGCTGCAAAAAGCCCTGCTGCCGTTTTCGATCTCGATGGTGCAGGCCGCGTTTGGGCTGGCGGCGCTGGGAGCCCCGGAGTATGTGGCCTCGCGGTTGGCCGAAGTGAGGCTCGAGCGCGCGCGGCTAGGCCAGGGGCTTGCGGCTCTGGGCCTTACCGTCTTCCCGTCAGCAACTAACTTCCTGCTCTTTAAGGTCGCGGACGCCGCCGCCTTTTACCGCGGACTGGTAGAGCGCGGCGTGCTGATCCGCCGCCAAGACCACCTGCCGGGGCTCATTGGCTGCCTGCGGGTAACGGTTGGCACGCCAGAAGAGAACGGCGCCTTCTTGGAGGCCGCCGCCGAGGTGGTGAGAAGCAGTTATGCGACAAGCCAGCATTGAGCGCATTACCCAAGAGACAACGCTGCGGGTCGAACTCGACCTTGACGCCCCGGTCGGCGGGATAAGCGAGACCGGGCACGGCTTTGTAGATCACCTGCTGGCGCAGCTCATCCGCCACGGGCGTTTTAACCTCACCATTCGCGGCCAAGGCGATCTGCACGTAGATGTTCACCACCTGGCCGAAGATGCCGGTATTACGCTCGGCCAGGCTTTTGCCACCGCGCTGGGCGAGCGCCGCGGTATCGAACGCTACGCCGATGCCTGGGTGCCGATGGACGAGACGCTGGCGCAGGTAGTGATCGACCTCTCCGGGCGGCCCTATCTGGCTTTTGAACCCTACGGCTACGAGGGCGACTGCCACGGCTTTATTGTGCCTCATCTGCGCGAGCTGCTGCGCGGCTTCTGCAACCACGCCGGGGCTACCATGCACGTGCGGGTCATCGCCGGGCGCGAAACCCATCACGTCAGCGAGGCGATCGTCAAGGCCTGGGCCCGGGCGCTCTACCAGGCCACCAGGCTGACCTCCGACACGGTCCCTTCGACCAAAGGGCTCATCTAAAATTATCTGATGACCACGGCCCTCATCGACTACGGCGCCGGCAACCTGCACAGCGTTCACAAAGCGCTGGCTCGAGCCGGGCTGGAGGTAGTCCGCGCCAGCACCCCGGCTGAGGCCGCCGGAGCCGACGCCCTGGTCTTGCCGGGGCAGGGGCACTTCCGCCAGGTCATGGAGTCCTTTTTGGCCTCGGGCTTCGAGCCGTTAGTCAGAGCCCACCTTGCCGCGGGCAAGCCGTTTCTGGGCATCTGTGTCGGGCTGCAACTGTTGATGGAGCGCTCCCAGGAGGCGCCGGGAGTGCCGGGTCTGGGCCTTATTGCGGGAACGGTCAAGCGCTTTGATAATACCGTCAGCGTGCCGCAGATGGGCTGGAACCAGCTTTTTAGCTACGGCCAGCCCGAGCTACTGCGCGGCATCCCGGACGGGAGCTACGTCTATTTCGCTAACTCCTACTACGTAGACTTTGCCGACGACCTGCCCGGAGCCTATACCGACTACGGCCAGACCCGCTTCAAAAGCGCCCTCTCGACAGGGCACCTGCACGCCACGCAGTTTCATCCCGAAAAGAGTCAGGCGGTAGGGCTGGCGATCCTCGGCAACTTCCGGCTCATCGCTGAGCGGCTAGCCGCAAGTTAGCGACCGTCTCCTTCGCTACCCCTTCGGCCCGCAATGCCACCTTAGCCTGCTCCCAGGGAAAGGCCACCTACTTCTCTATCAGGAAAAGGAACTCCTTGTTTGGCTCTTCGGCATCTCGCAGCCATTCGTTAGTCCATTTCATTCCAGCCATGACATTCTTCTTATAGTCAAGCTCAACCACTTCAAGCAGACGCCCGCTTCGGCGCACCACCTCGTTCAGTTCATTCGCAGTAGCCCGCCCACCGGAACTGTAGGATAGAATGATCCACTGAGCATTCGTCATCATGAGCAGACGCTCAATCGCTGCTACCGCGACAAAACGACCGTCTTCACCCCTCCGAAACTCCTCAAACACAGATGCGGCGACTGTATCGGATGTGTCTTTGCGACGCTTGACCTTCCCGAATACTTCTGGTCTGTCATAGAGGCAAATGCTTGTCCACACGTGGTAATAAGAAGTGTAGCGCACTCTGGACGGCGGCATCTTCTCATTGTTAGATCCATATGGTGGATCGAAATAGGCAAGGTCAGCCGATAAATCTCCCACCAGATCAAAAATGTCTCTACGAAAAACCTGGTGGTTCGCGTCAGAGACAAAAATCTGAGGAACCGTAAGATAGAGGCCGTTATAAGAACGGGTGGACCAATCGTTAAGGTACGAGGCGAAATGTCCGATTGTGCTATCCACCCGGTCCAAGGCGAGAATGAGACTCGTAAGAGCAACTGACCTGTCTATCTTTCCAAGCTTTAGGTTTTCGATTTCTTCGCGTATACCATCCAACTTGCGAGTATTGTGCCTTTGCCAGGGTTTCTTAAGACCATCGCTCTGAATCGAGCATCCGCTGTTTGGATCTCCACCATAGTGCTCCGTGAACCAGCCGTCTATTGGGAGGACGGAATTGAGGTGATCAATCAACTCCTGATAATCCTGACGTCGCTTCTCACAAAGTAAATAACAGGTCCCGAACACCTCTGACCATACCGCAATGTCATTGCAGATCACCGTGTAACCGCTCTTGGCAAGCGCTTGGGAGACACGAGTCGTTCCGGAAAATCCGTCAAGAACAGTTTTGGCCTTGGTTTTTTGTACCAGGTCAAGGATGGCAGGCAACAACTTGAGCTTGGAACCAGCGTACTTGATTCCCTCCGTCGGCGGCACATCGACGATGAAATCGTCGAAGAGTGCAAGTTGTTCCGTCATTTCTTTAGTCCTGATCGCTGTTTTAGTAATGCAATGTCCTCCTTGACTTTCTCCAGAGCAGAAGCGTGCCCGGCCTCCGACGACACGAGGGCATGGGAGAAAAGTGCTACCAGCACCTTGTTGTGTGAATAGTCGATCCATTCACCGGTAATGCTGTCGAAGTACTTTAGCCCGTTCTTGGTGTGAGTCCAGAGACCACGTTGTAGAGCATTTGCCGCTGCGTCCCCGTATCGGACTTCGCAGATGTAGTCACCGGCGGCATCGTAGAACCGGTATACGGGATGCCTCCTGCCTCGACCGGTGGATTCCAACACAATACGCCTCGTCGCAGAACGCGCTCGCTCGCTGTCAAACACAAATGTTACAGCGTTGACCCTGCTCATTATAGATGAGTGGAAGCACATTAATGGTTGCAAATGCTGAGAAGGCGGGGTCAGCAAAAATCGCCTCGAGTCGGTTATTATTTGTTATCTCATCGCCCTCTTGGCGCAAGCGCGGAAACATCGAGCCCGTCTTGTCTGTGGAAAGTTGTAGAGGCCCATCTTCATAGGCCTTGAGGCTGACCGGGAACTCGGCCTTGGTAATCTCGTTGATGATTTTGATGTCCTCTTCTTGTGACTTAGCGCGATAGAGATCCTTGCCAACGTGAACCGAACGGAAATCGTACATGTATTGATTGATGAATTCGGCAATCGCGATTTCGGCAAGGTCGCCGTGCGTCTTGTTGCCGATAAGACGCATGGTAAAAATGTTGCTCAGAGTGATGGTGATTGGCATCGGGTGCTTGCTGATCAGCAGCTTCAAACGCCCGGTGAAGTCCTTGTATGGATTAATCGTGCTCATCGTTACCTTCTTTGCTTGCGACCTAACTAGCAATTACGCCGCAAGTGAGGCAGCCCCTCTATTGTACCACCATGTCCAAAACTGACGATGGTCCAGCGCTGTATAAGCCTCCCCTAAAGCAGCTCGAGCCCAAACCGCTCAGCCGAGCGCACAAAGCCAAACCCCTCGAGCGCCTCGCTGGGGATGAGCGACGCTTCGGTTGGCACGAACTCGACCCGGGTGCAGCCCAGCGCCTGACAGGCGCCCAGGGCCTGCTCAAGGAGCGCGTGTGGCACCGCCGAAGCTTGATAAGCACGCGCTACCATCAGGCAATCCACCACCCCGGTCGGCGCCTGCTCAAAGAGGCCCCAGCGCGTCCAAAGCGAGACGAAGCCCAGCAGCGCCCCCTCCTCGGCAGCAACCAGCAGCGTCGAGCCGGGCGTGGAGAGCACCCGCAGCAGGTTGGTATTCAAGGCCGCAGCGACCTCGGCTGAGAGCGGGCGGTCTAACAACTCGCTAAGCAATCCCAAGAGCGCCGGATGATCGCCGGGACGGGCAGCACGCACAGCAAAGGAGGACATGCCGGCATCATAACCGCCGCTGGGCTAGAATGGAGGCACCATGACCAGCCATAGCCACAAACAGCCGCCCATGGAACGAGCCTACCTAGTCGCCAGCGGCGACCTGCGCCTGGCGGCCAATCAGGTCTGCTGGCCGGCCCAGGCCGAGATGGAGCGGCGCCTGAGCAAAGCCTTTGCCCGCGAAGGGGCTACCCTAACACGCGCCCATCCCGTAAACGAAGCGGAGGGGCACGGCTTTATCTCCAGCCAGCGGCAGGGCATGGACGTTTTTATGACTATCGACCCCGACGCGCCGGTGGTAGTGGCCGAGGCCGTCTGGCAGTACAGCCATCACGTTTTGGCCGGACTGCGCAGCCACCGCGGCCCGATCCTGACGGTAGCTAACTGGAGCGGCCAGTGGCCGGGCCTGGTCGGGCTACTCAACCTCAACGGCAGCCTGACCAAGGCTGGGGTGCGCTACAGCACGCTGTGGAGCGAAGAGTTTGAGGACGAGTTCTTCCGGCGCGGCCTCAGGCAGTGGCTGCAGACCGGGCGCATCGACCACGACACCAGCCATGTGCGCAGCCTGGACGTTACCAAGCTCCCGCTCGAGCCCCTGAGCTTGGGCCAACGCCTGGCCGCCGAACTGCGGCACCGCAAGGCCATCCTGGGCGTGTTCGACGAGGGCTGCATGGGGATGTACAACGCTATTATCGACGACGAGCTGCTCAATCCCTTAGGCATCTACAAAGAGCGCCTCAGCCAGTCGGCGCTAGTCGCCGAGATGCGGCGCACCGCCGACGAGGAGGCCCGCGGCGTCCGGCGCTGGCTCGAGGCGCGGGGAATGACCTTTGTCACCGGCAGCGACCCGGTCACCGAGCTGACCGACTCGCAGATCTTTGAGCAGTGCAAAATGTACCTGGCCGCTGTGCGCCTGGCCCATGCCTTTGGCTGCGACGCCATCGGCATCCAGTACCAGCAAGGGCTCAAGGACATGACTCCGGCCTCGGACTTAGCAGAAGGGCTACTCAACAATCCCGACCGACCGCCGGTCTACCACGCCCACACCGGCAAAGAGCTCTATCCCGGACAGGCGCTGCCGCACTTTAACGAAGTCGATGAGGGCTCGGCGGTCGATGCACTGATCACCAACCGGGTCTGGACGGCGCTCGGTTTTGACCCGTCTACTACCCTGCACGATCTGCGCTGGGGTGAGCACTACCAGGGTGACGGTATCGACGCCTTTGTCTGGGTGCTGCTGATTTCGGGCGCGGCGCCAGCCTCGCACTTTATCGGCGGCTACACTGGCGCTAGCAGCGAGCGCCAACCGCCGATGTACTTCCCGCTCGGCGGCGGGACGCTAAAAGGGGTCAGCCAGCCGGGTGAGATCGTCTGGAGCCGGGTCTACCTGCGCGACGGCGCCCTGCAGGTCGATCTTGGCCGGGCGACAGTGCCGCTCTTGCCCCCTGAAGAGACCGCGCGCCGCTGGCAGGCCACCACCCCCCAGTGGCCGATCATGCACGCCGTCCTGCACGGGGTCTCACGCGATCAGATGATGGCGCGGCATCAGGCCAACCACATCCAGGTAGCTTACGCCCCGTCCTCTCAGCAGGCCGATCTGGCGCTCGCAGCCAAGGCCGCCATGTTCGCGGCGCTCGGCGTCAAGGTGCATCTGTGCGGCACCGAAGTCTAATTACGGCACGGGAACGCTTAGCAACCGCGGCATCACCATTATAGCAGGTATCATCTAGATTAGAGCAGGTATCATCTGGTTTGATCCTGCGGGTGCTCGCAGGACTGCGAATCATTCTCCAGGGCGCCTTTGCAGAGATGATACTTGCGCTAAGGCGACTCAGTATTTGTGAAAACCGCTGTAATTGCGTCCGAGACAGGCATACGTCACCTTGTCAGCTAACCAGCTAGCCTAGGCGCTACACTAGAGCATGCCGCACCCCCAGCCTCTGGCCCTCATCCTGGCCGGCGGAGCGCTCACCGTTACGCCTGCGCTGCTCACCATAGCCGCCCAGGCCGAGTTGGTCATCGCCGCCGACTCCGGGCTGCGCCACGCCCAGCCGCTCGGCCTTAGCCCTGACCTAATAGTCGGCGACTTCGACTCGGTCAGCGCTGCCGACCTAGCGCGCTACCCGCACGTCCCGCACCAGCGTCACCCGCCCGAAAAGGACTGGCTCGACCTGGAGTTAGCCGTTGACGAAGCGCTAAAGCGCGGCGCTAAGGAGCTAATCATCGCCGGCGGGCTAGGCGACCGCTTCGATCAGTCGCTGGCGGCGGTGTTATTGGTAGCCCGGCTAAAAGGGCGAGGAGAGCGCGTTTTCATGCACTCAGGCGACAAGCAAGTGCATCTGCTAGTGGGCGCTGAACAACTTACACTTCCCCTGCCCATCGGCCAGCGCTTCAGCCTGCTGAGCCTGGTACCTGAATTGTCGGGCGAAGCCTTGTCGGTCGTCTCCGTTAGCGGCGCCAAGTATCCCCTGGACCGGCACCGGCTCGAGCTCGGCGTGGGCTTGGGCGTCTCCAACGAAGTGGCTGCAACGCCGCTAGAGGTCGTGACGGAGGCGGGGCTAGTCGCTGTTATCGTGGAATAGCTGCTACTTGGGCAGCGCATAGCGAGGGCGGTACAGCTCTCCCGCCAGGGCAACGCTCTCCCAGACTAGGTTTACCACCCCCTCCACAGCGGCAGCTAGCTCACTCGGGGTAGTCCCGAGGTGCTTAAGCGTCTCCTGCGCGCGCGGGCCGAACGACGGCGGAGCGCAGCTAAACTCTGCCACCTCAGCCAGGGCGGTCTTGTCATTGAGCGGATACTTACGGTTTAGGGCAAATAGCGCCAGCATCACTTGGTTTACAGCGCGCGTCAGGCAGGCGGCTGTCCCGTAGGTGTCGGCACGGGCCGCAAACTTGGGGGCAAAGGCCGCCAGCCCAAATTCAGCCGCCCAAAGATAGTCCTGCACTACAGCCCGGCGCAGGGCCTCGGGGTAGTCGGCAACCCGCCACTTTAGCGACTCCAATCGCCCTTCAGGATCAAACAGCGGGATACTCACCTCAATCTCGCCAAGATATGTCCCGCTGAAAAAGCCAAACGGCGGTTGCTGGTCATAGTCAAGCTCATACCGGCCAACCACCGCTTCAGCCATCACCCACTCCAGGCGCTCTATGCTGCGATAGAGCAGATCGACGCGCTGCCCGCCAATGGTCAGCCACGCTCCGCCATTGACCCATCGCCCCCACTCGTAAAACTCCGTTACCACCGGCCGACCGGTGTCGTCAACGGCCTCGGCCAAGTCACGGAGGCTCCGGATCGAGAAGGGGGCCGACTCCGCGTACAGGAGGCCTAGATCGATGTCCGACTCCGGTCGCGCGCAACCGCGGGCATAAGACCCGCCCAGCACCACCGCCCTGACCCCGCCAATCGCGCCGAGCCGCTTGGCTAGCGACAGCACCAGTTCGCGCTGCTCCGGCAAGAGCTGTTTCATGTTTGAGCTTTAAGCCTAACGCACAAGCTAGCAGCTCGCCTGCTAAGAGGGTCGCCAGGTCTCATGGGCGCCACACCTCATCGTAAGGGTGCGGCAGAAGCTCTGACAGCTTGACCGCCCGGTTCTCGCCCAAGATGACCTCGGTCTGCGTGTAGTTGGCGCTATCTATCTGATACATAAACTCCCGACATCTGCCGCAGGGCGGCAATACCACCCCATCACCCCAGACCGCCACGATTTTGGCGATGCCGCTCTCTCCGGCTGTCACCATGGCCGCAATCGCGCTATGCTCGGCGCAAAAGCCGATACCGCTGTTAATGTCGATGCAGACACCGAAGTAAAGGTTGCCGCTAAAGCTAAGCAGCGCGCAGGCCACATCGCCCGCCGTGTTATCACCGGAGAGCTTTCTTGGCCGCAACACCGCTTTGGCCTGATCGATCAGGTGGCGATTGGTGAGGTTCTGCATGGCGCACCATCCTTTCCAGCTCTAGCCTTACCCCCAGGCGGGAGGCGTATCCTACCGCGACGACTAACTCAAGACCACCAGGCCACCCAGAAGCTCACAACTTCGATGAAGGCCCGGCGCAAATACCGGCGACTTATCTCACCACCGTGGCCAGGCAGGCGCAGCATGTGCCCCTTGCGCCTCAAGATACTCGCGCAGCTCCTCATACGCCTCGCACCCCACCGGGGTCAGGCCGTGCGCCAGGATGCTCCGGTGGCGCCGCGCCAACAGCGGCTTTAGCACGGTCTGATAATCACTATAGAGCCGCTGCGTCAGCGTGCCGCTCTTGCCGAAGTAAAGGTCGATATCATAGGCCAGGTTCAGCGCCTCTTTTAAGCCCAGCGTGTCTCTGACGCGGCTCTTCAGTTCAGGCGAGAGCGCTCCGCAGGTGGCCGGGTCTCTTAAGTTAACGCCGTGCCGAGCATACAGATCGGCCTCGGCGGCCAGCTCTACCGCGCGGTAGAGCCGCGCCAGCGCGTCGTCATAGCGGCCCGTCTCGGCGCGCCGCGCAGCGTTAGCTAGCAGCTCAGCCAGGAGCCGGCGGCTGGGCTGGTGGGGGGTGGCCGCCAGTTCACGCAAAGGTACTACCTGCTCATTCAGGGTACTTAAGACCCGCACTTTGCTCCCGTGCCGCCACGCCTCGGCAATAAGCAGCGCTGACTCCAGATGCCCAGCCATGAACTTGAGCGCCTCGGTGTGATGGAAGGTATCCCAGGCCTCGAGCCCCTGCACCACACCGCGCAGGTGCTCGAAGAAGTGCTGCTCGGAAGGGCTTAAAGGTCGCGCCAGGATGCGTGATAGTTGCTCCTGGACATCCTGAAAGCGCCAAGCATTCCAGGCCCTTTGCAACGCTTCCCACTCTCGCACATGGAACCTGGTGGTGGGATCTTCCAACAGCCGCATCTGCTCGGTCCCGCTGCGCACCCGCCCGTACTCGTCACGCTGCTCGCCGCCCACATAGCTAAATGTCACGCCGCGCCCGCTAAGCGCCAGCGCCAGGCCCGCCACCATCGGCTTGGTGCCGCCCGTTAAGTCGGCGGTGATGGTCTGCGCCTCCCAGGCCAGCGCCTGCCGCAGAGCCGCGAGCGCCTGCTGGTAGCTCTCCTTAAGGCTTTCGGGGTCATTAAGCAGCAGTGTGTGGTGCAAAAACTCCCCCTTGAACGCGCTCACCAGCTCGGCAGCCACAGTATGGCTCCCTTGGCTGGCAATGAACACCACTCCGTCGGGGGCGTGATGGGCAAGGGCGGCTTCGATAGGCGCGGCGGTCTGCCCCACCGTGACAATCAGGACGTGACGCGCGCTTTTTTCCCCGCTCATACGCCGATGGTATCACGCGGGGCTACCTGGCGCTTACCGAGCGCCACTTTGGCGCGCATCGAGACCCTCAGCTCGAGCGTTGCCCTCACAACCTCCGACAGACGCCGCAAGCTCTCAATGCTGTGCCCCCAGTAGCAAGGATCAGCCAGTCGGGAGCCTGCGCCTTGCGTAGTACCCATGCGCCTGGCTACCTCTCGTATCTGGAGAAAGTTGCAATCCCCTTTCGGGGCTAAGCATTTTGAAATTTACCCTGAGCAACGCGAAGGGCCTCGTAATCTGGACAGAGTTGCAATCCCCTTTCGGGGCTAAGCATATTGAAACATAGCGGGCACTTAAGACAAACGTATTACAGAATTAAGTTGCAATCCCCTTTCGGGGCTAAGCATTTTGAAATTTACCCTGAGCAACGCGAAGGGCCTCGTAATCTGGACAGAGTTGCAATCCCCTTTCGGGGCTAAGCATTTTGAAACCGCTGATCTAATCGCAGCGCTGGCTAACCGTCGGCGCCCCACGTTGCAATCCCCTTTCGGGGCTAAGCATTTTGAAACCCCGCCACCCAACTCTGCCCATTCTTGCCAGGTACTGCTGTTGCAATCCCCTTTCGGGGCTAAGCATTTTGAAACACCTGGCTCAGGCAAGACCGCGCTGGCAGAGTATGCCGCGGTTGCAATCCCCTTTCGGGGCTAAGCATTTTGAAATTTACCCTGAGCAACG
>Ga0208610_100699_pt1 | contig 10489 bp, 6 predicted proteins | sample SubbioR11Jul_8A2_FD_184815 | JGI IMG/M metagenome (GOLD analysis project Ga0208610, IMG submission 184815) | Serpentinite rock and fluid subsurface biosphere microbial communities from McLaughlin Reserve, California, USA - CR11Jul_8A2 (SPAdes) | ecosystem: Environmental > Terrestrial > Deep... | reverse complement strand
GCGCGCGCGCATCGCCGTGAAGGCGGCGTGGCCCGGCGTGTCGAGGAAGGTGACGACGCCGCGCGGCGTCTCGACGTGATAGGCGCCGATGTGCTGGGTAATGCCGCCCGCTTCGCCGGCGGCCACCTTGGTCCGCCGGATGTAGTCGAGCAGGGAAGTCTTGCCGTGGTCGACGTGGCCCATGACGGTGACCACCGGCGCACGCGGCAGGGCTTCGCCATCCTTGTGTCCGGTCTGCGCTTCGTCGAGGAAGGCATCCGGGTCGTCGAGCTTCGCCGCGAAGGCCTTGTGGCCCAACTCTTCGACGATGATCATCGCGGTTTCCTGATCGAGATGCTGGTTGATGGTGACCATCATGCCCATCTTCATCAGCGCCTTGATGACCTCGGTCGCCTTGACCGCCATCTTGTGGGCCAGATCGGCCACCGAGATCGTCTCGGGCACATGAATCTCGCGCACCACCTGTTCGACGGCCTGCGGCGCCTGACGCACTTCTTCGGCGGCATGACGACCGTGGCGCCCCCCCTGCTTGGGACCGCCGCGCCAGCCCGAGGCGCCGGCGGTATCGCCGCGGGCGCGGGCGTCGAGGCGGGCGCGGGCGTCGCCGGCGGCCGCGTGCAGCTCGCGCAGCTCGAGGCCCCAGGCCCCGTGCTCGGTCTGCGCGGTGACGCTGCCTTCGATGCGCAGCGGCGGCGCCGCGGGCCGCGCCGGCGCCTGGCCGCTCAGGCGCAGTTCGGCCACGAGCGTGCGCGCGGCCGTGGGCGCCGGGCGGCCGTCGGGCGCGGGCAGGCCGGCCGCGCGCAGCGCCAGCGCGCCACCCAGCGTGAGCAGCGGCGCGCGCGCGTCGAGGGCGGCGGTGTGCAGGGCGTGCAGCGTGGTCTCGAGCTGCAGCGTGTGGCCGTGCCAGCGCCCATGCCCGCGCCAGCGGCCGCTGTCGCGGGTGGCGTCGGCGAAGCGGGCCTCGAAAGCCAGCAGCTCGACCGTGTCGCGCGCGTCGGGGTGGCCGCGCACGCGCGCGCTCAGCGCGCGCAGCGGCAGGCGGGCATCGCTCCAGCGGCCGGGCAGGGCGTTGCGCAGCGCGATCTCGGCCTCGAGCGGGGCGTCGGGCCCCGCGCGGTGCAGGTCGGCGTGGCCGCCGAGCCGGGTGCGCGGCGCGCGGCGGTCGAGCACGGCGAGGTCGAAGTCGCGCGCCTCGACGCGCAGTGCGGCCAGCGGCCAAGGCGCCCAGGGCGCCAGCGTGGCCTGGGCGTGCAGCGTCGCCGGCGGCGCGCGGCTGGCGATGCGGGCGGTCGCGTCGATGCGCTGCAGCGGACCGCGCAGCGCGAGGTCGGCGCGCCAGGCCGGGTCGGCAGGCTGGGCGGGGTCGTCGGCGGCGCGGACCTGCGCGGTCAGGGTGAGCGGCAGCTCGCCGTCGGTGCCGACCTCGCCGCTGGCCTCGACCTGCGCCGCGGCCACCGTCAGCGCGAGCCGCGCCAGCCGGTGCTGCCGGCCGCCGTCGGCGCCCAGCTCGAACGCGGCCTGCAGCGCCTGGACCGTCGGCAGGCCGCTGACTGCCAGCGTGTCGATGCGCAGTTCGGCCACGCGCAGTTGCAGCGGCAGCGCCAGCGATGCCGGCGGCGGCGCGGGCGCGGCCGGCGGCGCAGTCCAGGCCACATGCTGCGCGTCCAGGGTCGCGAAGTCGACGCCGACCCAGGCCTGCGCATGCGGGCGCCAGCGCAGGCGCAGCCCGCGCCAGTGCAACTGCCCGACCTCGAGCACGGCCTGGCCGTCGCTCCAGCGCAGGCGCGCGGCCTCGAACTCGCCGCTGGCCAGTGCGCCGCGCGGCATGTCGACCTGCAGGCCCGGCACCCGCGCGAGCAGCCAGGCGCTGCCGGCCGCGGTGCCCAGCAGCGCGGCCAGCGCCAGCGCCAGGGCCAGCACCAGGGTCAGCACCAGGGTCAGCAGCCCGGCCAGCAGCGCGGCCGCCAGCCTGAGCAGCGAGGAGCCGAAGACCCGCGCCAGGCGGCGCCCGTCGGCGGCGCCGGGCGGCGGGGGACGGGCAGCCTCGGTCATCGCCGCCGGCTTCAGAACACGATGCCCACGCCGATGTGCGTGCGCCAGCTGCGGGTCTCCTCGCCCCAGGCGAGGTCGATGGCCAGCGGACCGACGGGGCTGCGCCAGCGCAGCCCGACGCCCGCGCCCAGCGCCGGGCGCAGCGCGTCCCAGCGCTGGGCGGCGCGGCCGACGTCGACGAAGGCCGCGCCCCACAGCATCGGCAGGCGTGCCGACAGCGGCCGCGCGAGCTCGGCGCTGGCGGTGAACAGCACGTCGCCAGCGCCGACCGCGCCGTCGACGACCGGGCCCAGCGAGCGGTGGGCGTAGCCGCGCACCGAGTCCTCGCCGCCGGCGCGAAAGCGCAGCGTCTCGGGCACCTGCACGCCGCCGCCGCGCAGCACCTGGCCGAGCTCGACGCGGGTCTGGGTGAACCAGCTGCCGCGCAGCGGGTGGTAGAGGGTGTAGCGGGCCAGCAGCCGGCCGTAGGGGCCGCCGCCGGCGGCGTCGCTGCGCGCCTGGCCGACGCCGGCCTGCAGCGACAGCGTGTGGCCGCGGGTCGGCAGGATGACGTCGTCGAGGTCGCGCCAGACCAGGTGGTAGTGCAGCGAGACCGCGCCGGCGTCGCGCCGCGCGCGCGGGTCGGCCGCCGGCAGGACGGTGCTGCGCACCCTCGCGTGCTCGACCTCGACGAAGACCAGCCGGTCGAAGCGGCGCGAGTCGTGGCCGCGGCCTACGCGCAGGCGCGCACTGGTGGTCTCGTCGGTGGCGGTCAGCTCGCGCGTGTAGGCGCCGCCGGCCAGCCAGCTCCAGAAGCCCGGCCCGGGGTAGCCGCGCAGCTCGCCGTCCCAGGCCTGGCGGCGCTGCGCGAGTTCGGCGTCGATGCGGGCGATCGCGTCGAGGCCGAAGACGCGGCGGTGGGTGTACTCGAGCGAGCCGCGCGCGCCCACCGGGCTGCCGTAGCCGATGCCGGCGGTCAGCTCCTGCAGCTGGCGCTCGCGCAGAACGACGGCGAGCGGCGCGGCCGCGGCCAGCGCCGGGTCGGGGTCGACGGCCACCGTCGCCGAGTCGAACAGGCCGCTGCCCAGCAGCCGCTCCTGGTAGTCGATCAGCCGCTGCTCGGTGGCCGGGGCGCCGGCGCCGAAGCCGGCGAGGTCGCGCACCGTGCGCTCGGGGTAGCGCGCCAGCCCCTCGATGCGCAGCTCGCCGATGCGGTGGAGCGGGCCGCTGTCGGCGATGGCGAGGAGGTCGGCAGCGCCCTGCGCGACTTCGATCAGCGCCTCGGTCTCGCGCCAGCGCGCGCTCAGGTGGCCCTCGGCGCGCAGCCGCGACAGCAGCCCGGCCTTGGCCGCCGCCCACTGCGGGTTGCGAAAGGGCTCGCCCGCCGGCAGCGCCCAGTCGCGGCGCACACCGGCCAGCGTCGCGCGCGCGTCGGGCTCGCCGGCGGCGGCGCGGCGGGCCAGGTCGCCCTCGACGTCGACCTGCACGCCGCGCACCCGCACCCGCGGGCCGGGCTCGACGCGCAGGCTCACGCGCGGCGGCGCCGCAGCGTCAGCGGGCGCGGGCTCGCGGCGGACTTCGATGCGCGGCTCGAAGTAGCCCTCGGTCTGCAGCAGGCCCAGGGCCTGGCGCGGCGTGGCGGCGAGCAGGCGTTCGAGCTCGTCGGCGTCGATCGCCTCGCCGGCAGCGAGCACCGCGAGCCGCGCCAGGTCCAGGTGGGTTTGGAGCAGGGCGGCAAGCTCAGGCGGGGCCTGGACCTCGAGCTGCACCGGCGGCGCTGGCGGCGGCTCGGCCGCCGCATCCGGCGCCTGCGCCGCGGGCAGCAGCGCGCAACCCGACAGCAGCGCCGCCAGCGCCAGCGCGACCAGACCAGCCAGCGCACGGCGCGCGGCGGTCATTTGCTCAGCAGACGCATCGCCGCGTCGAGCCCGGCCAGCGTCAGCGGGTACATGCGCTGGCCGACGAGCTGCTGGATGATCGCGATGCTCTGGCGGTAGCCCCACACGCCCTGCGGCTCGGGGTTGATCCAGGCGTGCTTCGGGAAGGTCTGGGTCAGCCGCTGCAGCCACTGCGCGCCGGGCTCCTCGTTGTGGTACTCGACGCTGCCGCCGGGCTGCAGGATCTCGTACGGGCTCATCGTCGCGTCGCCGACGAGGATCAGCCGCCAGTCGCGGTTGTAGGTGCGCAGCAGGTCGGTGGTCGGGAACTTCTCGCTGTGGCGCCGCCGGTTGTTCTTCCAGACGTGGTCGTAGACGCAGTTGTGGAAGTAATAGAACTCGAGGTGCTTGAACTCGCTGCGCGCGGCGCTGAACAGCTCCTCGACGCGGTGGATGTGCTCGTCCATCGTGCCGCCGACGTCCATCAGCAGCAGCACCTTCACCTTGTTGTGGCGCTCGGGCACCATGCGGATGTCGAGCAGGCCGGCGTTGGCGGCGGTGGCGTGCACGGTGTCGTCGAGGTCGAGCTCGAGCTCGCTGCCCTCGCGCGCGAAGCGGCGCAGCCGGCGCAGCGCGACCTTGATCTGGCGGGTGCCGAGCTCGACCTGGTCGTCGTAGTCGCGGTACGCGCGCTGGTCCCAGACCTTGACCGCGCTGCCGCGGCGGCCGCGGTCCTGGCCGATGCGCACGCCGCGCGGGTTGTCGCCCCAGGCCCCGAACGGGCTGGTGCCGCCGGTGCCGATCCACTTGCTGCCGCCTTCGTGGCGGCCTTGCTGCTCGTCGAAGCGCTCGCGCAGCGCGGCCATCAGCGCGTCCCAGTCCATCGCCGCGATCGCCGCGCGCTGCTCGGGCGTGAGCTCGAGCTCGAGGTGCTTGCGCAGCCACTCGAGCGGCAGCTCCGGCGTGAAGTCGGCGCGCTGGCTCACGCCCTTGAAGTACGCGGCGAAGGCGCGGTCGTAGCGGTCGTAGTGGGCCTCGTCCTTGACCAGCGCGAGACGCGCGAGGTGGTAGAAGTCGTCGATCGAGCCGTCGACGACGCGCGCCTGCAGCGCCTGCAGCAGGCTCAGGTACTCGGTGACCGAGACCGGCAGGCGGGCTGCGCGCAGCGCGAAGAAGAAGTCGATCAGCATGGCTCGGCAGCGGCGAGGGCGACCGCGGGATGACCCGGCCAGTGTAGGGCTGAAGCCGGGCCCGAGCGGGGCGCCGGGGTACGGCGCAGGCGCGCCGGCGCCTGCGGCGGCCAGCTCAGGCCAGCGAGTCGTTGACCTGCTCGTTGAACTCGGCCAGGCCGACCGCGGTGCCGATCTCGCGCGGCAGCGCGTCGCGCACCGAGAAGACGCCGAGGATCGCGCCGCCCTCGGCGACCACCGGCAGGTGGCGGAAGTTGCGCTCGATCATGATCAGCACCGCGTCGGCGACCCGGGTGTCGGGGCCGATGCAGCGCGGGTTGGGCGTCATCACGCTGGCCAGCGTCGTCGTCGCCGGGTCGAGTGCCTTGGCGACGACGCGCGTCATCAGGTCGCGCTCGGTGACGATGCCCAGCAGCCGCGCACCGGCGTCGACCACCAGCACGCTGCCGCAGTTGGCGCGCGTCATCACGCAGGCCGCCTCGTGCGCGCTCGCCGCCGGCGGCAGGCTGACCAGCAGCCGCCGCGGCATCGACTGGTAGACGGTGCGTTCGGTCATCGCGGGTCTCCTAGCGCAGCGAGGCGTTGATCCGCGCCAGCGCCGCGGCGCCCGGGCACAGCGTGTCGGGGCCCAGGGTGTTGAGCGGCGCGGCCGTGGTGTTGAGCGCGGTGTGCAGGTCGGTCGCCAGCGGGTCGACGTAGAGCAGGCCGGTCAGCAGTTCGCCGTGCGCGGCCTTGCGCTGCATGTGGTCGAGCGCGGCGTGGCGGTCGGTCGGGTCGTGGCCGGCGTCGAGCTTGCGCAGGCGCAGGATCGAGCCGTCGTGGTTGCTGACCTCGACGAGCTCGCCCGGCGCGTAGCTGGCGGTGATCTCGCGCCCGGGGCTGATGAAGTCGACGCGTGTCACCGCCTCGTTGTGCTGGCGCACGTAGTCGTAGCTCTTGGTGCTGCCGCCGTGGTTGTTGAAGGTCACGCAGGGGCTGATCACGTCGATGAAGGCGGCGCCGCCATGTGCCATCGCGCCCTTGATCAGCGGCACCAGCTGCTCCTTGTCGCCGCTGAAGCTGCGCGCGACGTAGGTCGCGCCGAGCTGCAGCGCGATGCCGACCAGGTCGACCGGGCTGTCGTGGTTGACCACCCCTTTCTTGCTCTTGCTGCCGAGGTCGGCGGTGGCCGAGAACTGGCCCTTGGTCAGGCCGTAGACGCCGTTGTTCTCGACGATGTAGGCCATGCGCACGCCGCGGCGCATCGCGTGCGCGAACTGGCCCAGCCCGATCGAGGCCGAGTCGCCGTCGCCCGAGACGCCCAGGTAGAGCAGGCTGCGGTTGGCGAGGTTGGCACCGGTCAGCACCGAGGGCATGCGCCCGTGCACGGTGTTGAAGCCGTGGCTGGCGCCGAGGAAGTAGTCGGGCGTCTTGCTGCTGCAGCCGATGCCCGAGAGCTTGGCCACGCGGTGCGGCTCGAGGTCGAGTTCCCAGCAGGCCTGGACGATGGCCGCCGAGATCGAGTCGTGGCCGCAGCCGGCGCACAGCGTCGAGATGCGGCCCTCGTAGTCGCGGCGGGTGTAGCCGACCTTGTTGCGGGTCAGCGTCGGGTGGTGCAGGCGGGGCTTGGCGATGTAGGTCACGCGTACTCCTTCTTCCAGACCACGCTCTTGCGGATCGCGCCGGCGATGAAGCGCGCGGTGATCGGCGTGCCGTCGTAGTGCAGCACGCGCACCAGCCGCGCCGGGTCGAGGCCGAGCTCGTTGACCAGCAGGGTGTGCATCTGGCCGTCGCGGTTCTGCTCGACGACGAAGACCTTGTCGTGCGCGGCGATGAAATCGGGCACGCTCTGCGGGAACGGGAAGGCGCGCAGCCGCAGCGCGTCGAGGTGCACGCCTTCGGCCGCGAGGACATCGAGCGCCTCGTGCATCGACGCGCTGGTCGAGCCGAAGTAGATGACCCCGGCGCGCGCCGGCTGCGTGGCCTTGCGCAGCACCGGCGGCGGCACGAGCTGGGCGGCGGTGGCGAACTTGCGCAGCAGCCGCTCCATGTTGTAGAGGTAGTCGGGGCCGCGCTCGGAGTAGCGCGCGTAGGCGTCGCGGGTGGTGCCGCGCGTGAAGTACGCGCCCTTGGTGGGATGGGTGCCGGGCAGCGTGCGCCAGGGGATGCCGTCGCCGTCGACGTCCTTGTAGCGGCCGAAGTCGCGGCCGGCCTCGAGCTCGTCGGCGGTCATGACCTTGCCACGGTCGTAGGCGCGTGCGTCGTCCCAGGCGAAGGGCTCGCACAGGCGCTGGTTCATGCCGATGTCGAGGTCGCTCATCACGAACACCGGGGTCTGCAGGCGGTCGGCGAGGTCGAGCGCGGCAGCGGCATGCTCGAAGCATTCGTGCGGGTCCTGCGGCAGCAGCAGCACATGCTTGGTGTCGCCATGCGAGGCGTAGGCGCAGCAGAGCAGGTCGGCCTGCTGGGTGCGCGTGGGCATGCCGGTCGAGGGCCCGCCGCGCTGCACGTCGACGATCGTGACCGGGATCTCGGCGAAGTAGGCCAGACCGATGAACTCGGTCATCAGCGAGACGCCAGGGCCGGAGGTGGCGGTGAAGGCGCGCGCGCCGTTCCAGCCGGCGCCGACGACCATGCCGATCGAGGCGATCTCGTCCTCGGCCTGCACGACCGCGTAGCGCTGCTGGCCGGTGGCGGCATCGACGCGGTACTTCTGGCAGTACTTCTCGAACGCCTCGGCCACCGACGACGAGGGCGTGATCGGGTACCAGGCGGCCACCGTCGCGCCGCCGTACACACAGCCCAGCGCGGTGGCGGCGTTGCCGTCGACGAAGATGCGCTCGCCGACCGCGTCGGCGCGGCGCACGCGCAGGCCGATCGGCGCCGGGTGGTGCTCGGCGGCCCAGTCGCGGCCGAGCTGCAGCGCCTGCAGGTTGGCGCCGAGCAGGCGCTCCTTGCCCTTGTACTGCTCGGCGAAGAGCTGCTCGAAGACGCCGACGTCCATGTCGAGCAGCGCCGCGAGCACGCCGACGTAGATGATGTTCTTGAACAACTGGCGCTGGCGCGGGTCGTGGTAGGCCGCGTTGGCGATCTCGGTCAGCGGCACCGCGATCACCTGCACGTCGTCGCGGAACGCGGTGGGCGGCAGCGGCCGCGTGCTGTCGTAGAGCAGGTAGCCGCCGGGCTCGATCTCGGCGACGTCGGCGTCCCAGGTCTGCGGGTTCATCGCGACCATCATGTCGACGCCGCCGCGCCGGCCGGCGTAGCCGCGCTCGCAGACGCGCGCCTCGTACCAGGTCGGCAGGCCCTGGATGTTGCTCGGGAAGATGTTGCGCGGCGCCACCGGCACGCCCATGCGGATCACGGCCTTGGCAAACAGCTCGTTGGCCGAGGCCGAGCCCGAGCCGTTGACGTTGGCAAACTTGATGACGAAGTCGTTGACGGCTTCGATGCGCTTCATGCGGCCACCTTGGGCTTGGGAGTCGGGGCGGGCGCGGCGTCGCGGCAGTGCGGCCCGGCCTGCGTGGTGTGCAGCAGGAACTTCTGCATGTCCCAGGCGCCGGTCGGGCAGCGCTCGGCGCACAGCCCGCAGTGCAGGCAGACGTCCTCGTCCTTGACCATCACGCGCCCGCTCCTGAGCGCGCTCGAGACGTACAGCGGCTGCGCGAGGTTGGGCGCCGGCGCCTCGAGCCGGGTGCGCAGATCGGCCTCGTCGCCGGAGGCGGTGAAGCTGATGCAGTCCATCGGGCAGATGTCGACGCAGCCGTCGCACTCGATGCAGGTGTCGCGGTTGAAGACGGTCTGCACGTCGCAGTTGAGGCAGCGCTGCGCCTCGCGCCAGGCGGTGGCCGGGTCGAAGCCGAGCTCGACCTCGACGCGGATGCTCGCCAGGGCCTGCTCGGCCGCCGCCCAGGGCACCTTGAAGCGCGCCTCGACCGAGACGTCGTTGTCGTAGCTCCACTCGTGGATGCCCATCTTCTGCGACATCAGCCGGGCCTGCGGCGGCGGGCGCACGGCCGGGTCCTCGCCGTGCAGCAGGCGGTCGATCGAGACCGCGGCCTCGTGGCCATGGGCGACCGCGGTGATGATGTTCTTCGGGCCGAAGGCCGCGTCGCCGCCGAAGAAGACATGGGGCAAGGTCGACTGGAAGGTCGTCGCGTCGAGCACCGGCAGGCCGTGGGGGTCGAAGGCGATGCCGCAGTCGCGCTCGATCCAGGGGAAGGCATTCTCCTGGCCGATCGCGACCAGCACCGTGTCGGCCGGCACGAAGGCGTCGGGCGCGCCGGTGGGCACCAGCCGGCGCCGGCCCTGGGCGTCGTACTGCGCCTTGACGATCTCGAACCACAGGCCGGTGAGCCTGCCGCCCTCGTGCGCGACCGCCTTCGGGACGTGGAAGTCGAGGATCTGCACCCCTTCGTGCAGCGCGTCCTCCTTCTCCCATGGCGAGGCCTTCATCTCGTCGAAGCCGCTGCGCACGATGACCTTCACGTCCTTGCCGCCCAGGCGCTTGGCCGAGCGGCAGCAGTCCATCGCGGTGTTGCCGCCGCCGAGCACGATGACGCGCTCGCCGACGCTGCTGACATGGCCGAACGAGACCGAGGCCAGCCAGTCGATGCCGATGTGGATCTGCGCAGCGGCCTCCTGGCGACCGGGGACGTCGAGCTCGCGCCCGCGCGGCGCGCCGCAGCCGACGAAGATGGCGTCGTAGCCCGCGCGCAGCAGCGCGCGCATCGACTCGACGCGCTGGCCGCCGAGCAGGCGCACGCCCAGCGCCAGCACGCGGTCGGTCTCCTCGTCGATCACCGACTCGGGCAGGCGGAACTTCGGGATCTGGCTGCGCATGAAGCCGCCGGCGCGGGCTTCGCCGTCGAAGACGTCGACCGCGTAGCCCTGCAGGGCGAGGTCGCGGGCCACGCTCAGCGAAGCCGGCCCGGCCCCGACGCAGGCCACGCGCAGGCCGTTGTGCGGCGCCGGCTGCGGCAGCCGCGCGGCGATGTCGCCCTTGAGGTCGGCGGCGACGCGCTTGAGCCGGCAGATCGCGACCGGCTCGGGCTTGTCGAGGTTGCCCTGCTCGACCCGGACGCGCCGGCAGGCCGGCTCGCAGGGCCGGTCGCAGGTGCGGCCGAGGATGCCGGGGAAGACGTTGGACACCCAGTTGATCAGGTAGGCGTCGGCGTAGCGACCCTGGCCGATCAGGCGGATGTATTCAGGCACCGGCGTGTGGGCGGGGCAGGCCCACTGGCAGTCGACCACCTGGTGGAAGTAGCTCGGGCCTGCGCGGTCGGTCAGTTGCAAGGCGGGCTCCTGGAGTATGGCGACTAGTCTACGGGCTGGCGCGCGTTTCGTGCCTCGGGCCCCAACGCGCATGCCCGGGGTGCCCGGGCGGGGTGTCCGGGCGCCGGCGCAGCAGCG
>Ga0208610_100691_pt1 | contig 10640 bp, 10 predicted proteins | sample SubbioR11Jul_8A2_FD_184815 | JGI IMG/M metagenome (GOLD analysis project Ga0208610, IMG submission 184815) | Serpentinite rock and fluid subsurface biosphere microbial communities from McLaughlin Reserve, California, USA - CR11Jul_8A2 (SPAdes) | ecosystem: Environmental > Terrestrial > Deep... | reverse complement strand
CCCAGCGACTGGAAGGCGGCCTGCGAAAAGGCGATGGTCTGGGGCGACACCATCTATACCGGGCTTTTCTACCAGTTTAAGGGTAGAGACACGCTCGAGCAGCGGGAACAGGTTCTGCACGAAGGCGGTCCGCTTGCCCGCCGGCCGCTAGGCTTAACCAAGGAGCAGGCCCAGCGGCTTATCGCTAGGCTGCTCTGACAGCGGTTTTCACAAATACTGAGTCGCCTTAGCGCAGGTATCATCTCTGCAAAGGCGCCCTGGAGAACGATTCGCAGTCCTGCGAGCACCCGCAGGATCAAACCAGATGATACCTGCTATGCGGCATGGAAAGACTGTAGTGTTCAACTTCAGGGGATTGGGAGTGTCACCTCGCGACTACTTGACTACTAGGGTGATAGTGCCCAGAGCTGCTATGATACGCAGGTGTTACGTTTGGGATGTTTGCTAGTCTGGCTTGTCTTTACTGTCGCCTTGGCCCAACCCTGGACCGTTCAGATCGCCGCCTACCGGGACTTCCGGGTAGCCAGCGAGGTCGTGTCAGAGCTGCGCGAGTTGGGGTTTGACGCCTATCACGAGTTCACCATGAACCAAGGTCTCCAGTACGCCCGTGTGCGGGTAGGCTGCTTTGTCGATAGCGACGGTGCCGCCAACGCCGCCGCACTCCTTAAGGCAGGGGTTACCCGAGAGGCCGTAGTGCTCCCTATGAGCGACCAAGCCGAACCTCGGCCTTGCGTCCGCTTCGATCTCGGCTTCAACGAACCGGCCTCCTGGGGCATCCATAGCAGCCAGCCTGAGGCCGTCATCTTCTGGGTAGAGCTGTCCGGACACCGCGGCTATATCGCCCATACCACCAGCGGCTGGCAGGTGTTGCAGCGCGAGCCGAGCGCCGTGCCAGGAGCGAGCTGGCTCGCTACTCCTAGTCCCAACCCCGGCGCTATCGAGCGCCTCCCCGCCGTGAGCGGCCTGACTTACGGCTCGAGCCCTCATCTCGACACTTCGGTAATCAAGGCCCGCCTGCCGGGCAATTCGCTGGTGGTAGCGGCCGGTGAGCTGATCTGGTCGTCGTCTCACGCGGCCATCGTGCGAAGCAACGGCGCTCTGGTGGCTGTCAGTCTTGTCACCAAACCTTAATGCCGTAAGCGTATCCTGTCTGCGGGATCCTGGTGAGTAGCGTGCGATTTGTCATCCTGACCGGCTTAAGCGGCGCCGGCAAGACCACCGCCCTGCAGGCGCTCGAAGACCTGGGCTACTACACCGCTGATAACGTGCCGCCGCCGCTCTGGCTGCCTCTCATCACCCAGACGGAGCAGCTCCAGCAAAACCGCTTGGTGGTCGGTGTCGATGTGCGCACCCGCGCCCACCTCGGCACCGTGCCGGAGCAGCTAGCTGCGCTGCTAGCAGCGGGTATCACCCCTGAAGTAGTATTTCTGGACGCCAGCGATGAGGTGCTGGTCAGGCGCTATAACCTCACGCGGCGCACCCACCCTCTGGGGCAATCCGGGCTGTCAGCCGACATCAATCGCGAACGGCAGGTCTTGGGCGAGCTGCGGGCCATGGCCGATGTAGTGCTCGATACCTCGCAGACCACGGCGCGCCAGCTCACCGAAGAGTTATGGGAGCGCTTTGGCGGCGAGCGGAGCTTCCGGCTGCGCCTGGTCTCGTTCGGCTTTAAACGCGGCGTGCCGATCGATGCCGATAACGTCTTCGACCTGCGCAGTATGCCCAATCCCTATTACCAAGAGGACTTGCGGCGCCAAGATGGCCGCCACCCCGCTGTCCAGAGCTTTGTTTTCAGCCCGGAAGGGCTAGCCTTCTATAGCGAACTGCGCGCCTTTGTTAAGCTGCTCGCTGCCCAAGCCGCCACTAGCGGGCGCAATAGCTACACCGTAGCGCTCGGCTGTACCGGCGGCCAACACCGTTCAGTGGCGGTGGCCGAGCGGCTGATGCACGACCTCGCCGACACTTTTGCCACCTATGCCGAACACCGCGACGTTGCTGCGGCCTTGGCCGAGCATGGCGAGGGGTCATGAGCCGTTTGCGGCGACTCAGCAATTTGCGGCTCTGGCTCACCCCCGGCATGGGGGTCAAGCGGCATGTCGCCTGGGTTGTGCTAGGCACCGTAATCTTGCTGGTCGGTGTCATCGCCGGTACGCTGTGGCTGTTAGCCGAGGCACGCGGCCAGATCGCTGAGCCCATCGAGGCCTGGCTGGTCAGTGCGGCTTGGCGCCAGAGCGGCGGCTGGGTCGCCGCCCTGGTCGCGCTGGCGGGCCTAGCCATCAGCGTCTCAGCAGTCGGCAGGCTCAATCGCTCGCTGCTGTCGCACTGGCTCCCCAAGCCCGATGAGGCTGCCGTGGTGTTGCACCGGCGGCTGTCGCTAGCCCGTGGCCCGCGGGTGGTGGCCATCGGCGGCGGGACCGGCCTGTCGAACCTGCTGCGCGGCTTAAGGCTCTATACCTCTAATATCACCGCAGTTGTCACCGTCAGCGACGACGGCGGCTCATCAGGACGGCTGCGCAGCGCCTTCGGTATGCCGGCGCCCGGCGACCTTAGTGACTGCTTAGCTGCGCTGTCAGATAATGAGTTACAGGTCAGCCGCCTGTTAGAGTATCGCTTTACCCGCGGGGCGGAGCTAGAGGGGCACACCTTCGGCAACCTGTTGATCACTACCTTAACCGAGGTAGAAGGCGACTTTGCCCAGGCGGCCCGCGTGCTTAACTCGCTGTTAAACATCTGTGGCGCGGTCTATCCGGTCACTACCGAGCCGGTCTCGCTCGAGGTCATCAAGCGTAGCGGCGAGCGGGTGCGCGGCGAAAGCCAGGTGCGGGCGGTGCCCGGCCCGGCAGCGCGGGCGCTGATTAGGCCGAGCGAGCCCGCTGTAGTCCCCGAGGTGGTAGCCGCCATCGAAACAGCCGAGCTGATAGTGCTCGGGCCCGGCAGCCTGTTCACCAGCACCCTCCCACCCCTGCTCGTCCCCGGCTGCCGCCGCGCCTTGCTGATGACTAATGCCAAGCTGGTCTACGTCTGTAACGTCATGACCGAAGCCGGGGAAACCGACGGCTTTAGTGCCTGGAACCATGTAGCCGCCATCCATCAGCACTTGGGGCGCTACCCGGACGTGGTAGCCATCAACACCACCCCGGTTGACGAAGCCCGGCTTGAGCGCTACCGCACCGAGCAGGCCGAGGTAGTGAGCTGGAATGAGGCCGATTTCGCCAGGGCCAAGATTGACCTCGTGACACTTCAGCTACTCGGCCCCGGCCCCTGGGCGCAGCACGATCCGTACAAGCTGGCAGAGTGGCTAGCAAGTTATGCCAAAACGGCCAAGTATCGCCCTAATCCCTCTTTGGAGCCAGTGTGATTCACGCCCTCATCCTCGCCAGCCTCCTGACACTCCACGACCCAGTAGGCGACGCCTTTGGCAACGGCAACCTGTTACCGCCGACTGATGTTGTCTTTCGCACTCCTGGAGTGTTTGACGCCCAACTCCTCGAAGTACCCGACACCCCTACCTTTTCGATACGGCTAACCATGGGTCGGCTCAACAACCCCTGGGAGCTCCCTTACGGCTTCTCGCTGCCCATCATTGAGTTCTATCTTGATACCGGTGCCGAGGGCGAACACAACCTGCTGCCCGGCTCAGGGATGAGCCTCCCAGCCGGCGCAACCTGGAACTATGCGCTGCGCATAACGGGCGAAAGCCTCACGGTGCTGGTGCCCGGCGCCGAAGCCGGCGTGCCACTCGATATCACCGACAGTGTAGGCGCGCGCCTCTCGGTCGAGGGCGACACCATTATCGTCACCACCGAATTGCCTCGCCCCACGCGCTTTAGCCTCTTCGGCATGGTTGGCAGCTACGATTTTTTCGACCCCACCGGTTGGCGTCCGGTACTGCCGGAGCCAACCGTCGGTGCCTTCGGCAGCCCTAGCCAACAGGTCCGCGCCATCGACATCTTGGCCGAGGATGTAGAGAGTCAGGCACGCGCGATTGATACCGGCATCCTGCCCGAGATCCGCCCCTCCGTGCGGCGTGACGGCTGGCTGCAACTGATGGGGCTGGGCGTGCTGTTGGCGTTAGTGGGGGTAGTGGGCCGCCTCTTGAGAAGCCGCCCTATTCAGCCAAAGCCGCCCCCGGCCTCGCCGCCCGAAGCACCGGAGCCGCAGCCCGTACTGGCCCTTCCCCCACCACTCCAACCGATCACCACGCCTGCCTTGCCCCCTCCTAGCAAGGTGGCCGACGATACAGCCCTGACCGTACCTGACCAGAGCCCTCCGCCGGGAGCCGACGGCGCCCCCCCACACTTAGCGCAAGAGGCGCACGACTGGCCGTTCTGGGAAGAGGAAGAAGACCTAACGCTTAAACCAAAAGATGAGCGCCAGAGCTAATTATACTGGCAACGGCCCTGGCTGATGAAAGGTTATAGGTAGCCGTCCAAGGCTTCGCCCTGAGGGGCCTCAGCCAGAAGGGTTCGCCCCGACGTGTGACGAACAGTCTTTGCCCGTGCAAAGTGTATTAGTCGCCGTAGGTGCCGGTAGCCAGCGCCGCCGCTTCCTGGCGAATATCGGCCCCGAGGCGGACTAGCCGCTCCGGCAGAGCTTCGTAGCCGCGCTCGACAAACTGGATGCCGGTGATGCGCGACTCGCCCTCGGCCGCTAGCGCTGCCACGATCAGCGCCCCGCCGGCGCGGATATCGGCGGCGTGCATCGCAGCGCCGTGCAGCTTGCCGCCACTAACGATCAAGGTCCGGTCGTGCAGCTCGAGCCTAGCCCCGGTGTGGCTCAGCTCGCCAACGTGGGTAAAGCGGTCGGGGTAGACCCGATCGACGATGTTGCTGACCCCTGGCACAGTCGCTAAAAAAGCGCCAAACGGCGCTTGCAGGTCAGTCGGTACCCCCGGGTACTCGACAGCGGTGACATCGACCGCCTTGAGTGGGCCGGTAGCATCGACATGCAGGGTGCGCTGATCGATAATAGCGACCTCCACACCGGCCTCGGTCAGTTTGGCGATGACTGCCCGGAGGTGCTCGGGGTTGACGTCATGGAGAGTAACCTGGCCCCGGGTGGCAGCGGTGGCCAGCATCAGGGTGCCGATCTCGATGCGGTCGGGGATGGGCGTGTAGATCACCCCGTGCAGCTCCGGGACCGACTGGACTTCCAGCGTGCTAGTACCAGCGCCGCTAATCCTAGCGCCCATGGCGTTGAGCATAGTGATTAGGTCCGCGACCTCGGGCTCGAGCGCGGCGTTGTCAATTACCACTTGCCCCTCACCCAAAGCGCTAGCCAGCAAGATGTTCTGCGTACCGCCAACAGTAGGCGCTTCAAACACGGCCCGGCCCTGTAGCGGGCGCGAGCGGACAGCGATAAAGTCACCGCCCTCTTCCCGAACCTCAACGCCAAGCTGTGCCAAAGCCTTGATGTGGCGGTCGACCGGCCGCGGCCCAAAGGCACACCCGCCCGGCATCGAGACACGGGCTGTGCCGCAACGGCCTAGCAGCGCTCCGAGTGCCACGAAGCTGGCCCGCATCTGGCTAACTAGGTGATACGGCGCCTCGCAGCGTTCGATCTGCGGGGCGTGCAAATAGAGGTCATGCCCTTGCCAACGCGCCGTAGCACCGACATGCCGCACGATGTCGAGCAGCACCGACACATCGCTCAGCTTGGGGACACTACGAAGCAGCACCGGCTCCCGCGTCAGTAGCGCGGCGAGGATGAGGTACAACGCGGAATTCTTGGCGGTATGAGCGTGAAACGTTCCTCGCAGGGGGCGCCCACCACGAATGCTAAGAGCAGCCTCGCGCAGTACCGGCTCGAGCGGGGTGATCAGGTGCGTCACAATGATTAGCCTCAATGCGTACTCGTGCTATACACAAGTTACACACGTTTAGTATATGTCGCATTATACACATTGTCAAGGCAAGCAGCATAATGCTACAATATCAGCACGGGAGGCCAAGGTGCCAAAGCGTGAGAAGAGCAAAAGGCTGCAAGTAGTCATCACCGAGGAACAGGACTCGCTGCTGACCAAGACAGCCTATCACCTCTCCAACCCCGAACGGCTAGTGTCGAAGTCCGAAGTAGTGCGGCTCGGCATCGAGCTGCTCAACCGCGCCGTCGAGCAGGGCCAACTCCCCACCGAACTGTTGAGCACGCTCGATCACCCCCGCCACGACGAAGAGGACGCCGCCTAACACGGGGGTTTACTGCACGAGGGCGTGGGGAGCTGCCAATAGCAGGTATCATCTGGTTTGATCCTGCGGGTGCTCGCAGGACTGCGAATCGTTCTCTATCCTGCGGTTTACTCGCAGGACGCCTTTGCAGAGATGATACCTGCGCTAAGGCGACTCAGTATTTGTGAAAACCGCTGAAACTCACGACTGGCAAGCTTCAAGCGCGGGATGTGGGAAGTAGGCTGTAGGGGCCTGCCCTGAGCGAAGCCGAAGGGTTTTCCTGCTACCTACATCCCACTACCCACCTCCCAGCCAGCAGCGGATTGAGGGCTACTTATCAGCGCCACAGCGCATCACCAGCAGCGGCTTGGTGCTCTGGCGCATCACGCCATCAGTCACACTGCCCAGGATCAACCGCCGCACCCCGGTACGGCCGTGGCTCCCCATCACCACCAGATCAAACGCACTCATGGCCGCGACAATGGCATCGACCGGGCGGGCGTTCGGCTCGAGCCTAGTCTGGTAGCGGACCCCCTCGGCCTCGGCCAGCGCGGCGGCCTTAGCTAGCGCCTCTTCGGCAGCCTTGCGCAGGTCGGCGATAAGCTGCTCGGCGTAGACCGCATAACCGTAGGCTTCGGCGGCTAGCGCCGGCGGTACTGGGTCGATGGCATAAAGGAAGGTGACCTCGCCGTCTAACAGCTTTGCCAAACCCAGCGCCTGCTTGGCCGCCGCTTCGCTACAGCTACTGCCATCGGTAGGGACTAGGATACGCTTATACACGGCACTCTCCTTTGGCACTAAGGGTGATTATACCATCTAGCGCTTAGGACTGCGCAGCGCCGCCTCGTTACCTACCGCCAAGCCCCAGCGAGGGAGCAGTTTGCGATGGATCAACAGAATCAGCACGGAAGCCAGCAGGGCTGCCATAAAGACGCCGACAGAGCCGACAATTGAGTTCATCAGTTCCGGCTCGATCAAGAGCATCAGCGCGAGCGCCAGCATGATCATGCCGCCGATCAGCTTGAGCACTCGCCCGTGGGTCTCCTCAAAGCGGCTGGCTTTTAAGGTCACCACAACCGTGCTGAAGACAAATAGCTCATCGAGCAAAAAGATCAGCAGATAGAGCCCCAAAAGCAGCCAGAAAGCCTGTGGCCCTACCTCCTGCCGGGCAACGATGGCGCTCCAGATCATCGGAAAACCTGCCGTGCAGGGTAGTTCAACCAGCGTCACGCCTAGCGCCAGCGCCGCCGTAGCGCCCATAGTGGCTGGCAGTGAACGATTAGACTGCATGATGCGGCGCATCCCCTTGAAGATGCCTGGCTTATGTTGATCGGAGATAGTCAAGGACACGCCGTGCTTAAAGAAGAAGTAGTCCTTGATGTTGATTGCCGCAAAGGCCAGCGCCATGAGCGCTACCGCCGCCTGGATCCAGCCCAAAAAGCCGACATAGGCGAACACGTTGACCAAGCCGATCATAAACAGTCCATAGACCAAGGTAGTCACCGTTAGGAAGGTGAACCCGACTAAGAGCACCTTCTTGCGTGAACCCGAATGGATTACCATCGCCAACAGCATCGACAAGACCCACAGCGAGCAAGGGTTAAAACCATCGATAAAAGCGATCAGGCTGGTCATCACCACTAACGACTGCTTGGCCAGATCGATCTGGCCGAGCAGGGGGATGGTCAGCACCTCCGAAACGGTCGGCCCCGGAGTAGGCGGGGTTATTGGTGCCTGTGCAGTTATCGGCTCCCGCCCTAGCCGCTCCGCCCACTCCGCCGGCAGGCGATCAGCCGGATCGGGGCAGTCAAACTCGCGGCAGAACTCCACCCGCTGGATAATATCTTCGCCGATAGCGGCGTTGAAACCGACCCACACGTTGTCGCTCACAAAGGTGGTGGGGACCGCTCGAGCCTCGGTACCGTAAGCGCTAGCCATAGCGCGGAACAGCGCCTGATTATCGGCATCAAACCAGACCTCAAAAGAGCGTACCTCGACCTCGGGAAAACGCTCCTTTAGCTCGCGCAAAAAGATATCCTGCCTGGCGCAAACCGGGCAGCCGTCACCCCAAAAGTAGTAGACGGGCACAGTGTTAGCAGCTCTTCCCCAGCCGAGCAGCGCGACACCGAACAGGATTAGCCAGAGCAGTTGTTGGGCCTTTATCATACCTAAAGCATCAATCACCGGGCGGCCTACTCCCAGAGGCATTAGTCCCAAGGCCGATCAGAGCTCCTGCTAGCAACCTGACCACCACGCAGAACTTTTGCTATATTATTCACGAGGTGATCGACATGGCGCGGACAACCGCCCTTCAAACAGTCCTACTCACTCTGGTGCTAGCAGTCCTGAGCACCTTGGCCTCGGCCCAGGAAGTTTACTCGGACCCCGCTAGGCGCTTCCAGGTGCCGGTGCCTACCGGTTGGACCGACGAGAGTACGCCCCAGTACGCCAAGTTCACCCGCAGCGATCCAGCCGGCCTGGCCTACGTCCTGGCTGCTCCCGGTAAGGACCTTCAGGTTGTGCTGGCGGCGCTGCAAACCCATATCGACGCAACGCTAGACGAGAGTTTTGTGGCAGCTCCGCTACAGGTCGGCCCGGTACCGCTCCCGAGCGGCACCTGGACTCAGCGTATCTACCTTTATGGTGAGGAGTTGCTCGCCGCGATTAGCCTCGAGCAGGGTGGCCTCACCTATCTGATCCTGCTGCAAGGGACGCAGGCGGCCTTCATGCAGGCCCTTAACGCCGCCGCTAATCAGCTACTGTTCGGCTTCGCAATCCCAACCACAGCGGAGCCTGAGGAAGACCTCCCCTACCGCGTTCAAGATGTTAGCTTCACGAGCGACGGCATTACCCTGGCAGGCACCCTGACGCTCCCCGAGGCGGACGGCCGCCATCCGGCCATGGTTTTGATCGCGGGCAGCGGCGCGCAAGACCGCGACGGCGCCAACCCCGCCCTCCCCCGCTATCAGCCGTTGCGCTGGTTGGCCAATCACCTGACCCGTCAGGGCGTGGCGGTGTTGCGCTTTGACGAGCGGGGGGTTGGCGAGTCCGGCGGCGACCACGCCCTGGCCACTTCGCTTGACTTTGCTAGCGACACCCTGGCGGCCATGCGCTACCTGCAAGGTCGGGACGATATCGACCCGACGCAGGTCGGCCTGTTAGGCCATAGCGAGGGTGCCATGATCGCCGCCATGGCCGCGGCGCGCAATCCAGAGGTCGCTTTCGTCATCGCTATGGCCGGAGCCGCGGTGCCCGGCTACGATGTGCTGATTGTGCAGCTTGAGCGGATCATGCGAGCCGCGGGTGCTAACGAGGAAGAGGTTATGGCGGCCAAGGCCGAGCAGCGCACCGTGCTCGAGCTGGCTGTCGCTGGTGACTGGGAAGCGGTGGAAAGCGCCATCTACGACGCCCTGTTAAGGCAGTTCCAAGGGCTTCCAGCGGAGCAGCTAGCGATTCTGGGCGACGTGGAAGCGGTAGCCAGGGCGGGCACCGCCGCGCAGCTCAAGGCGCTGCAAAGCCCTTGGTTCCAGCTCTTTTTAAGCTATGACCCGGCCCAGGACTACCGGCAGATCACCGTGCCGGTGCTGGCGCTATTTGGCGAGCTAGACACCCAGGTGGACGTGGCGCAAAACCGCCCGCCGCTCGAAGCGGCGCTGGCTGAAGCGGGGAACAAAGACGTGACGGTAGTGGTCTTCGAGCAGGCCAACCACCTCTTCCAGGAAGCTGTCACGGGCAGCCCGGACGAGTACACGACGCTGGAGATGGCCTTCTTGACAGGTTTTTTGGAGACGATCAGCGACTGGCTGCTGGAGCGCCTGTGGTAGCCTGCTCACGCGCCTCGCTGGCCGCGCTGCAGGAGCCAGGCGACGGCGCTCACTAGGATGCTCAGCAGCAGACTCAAGAGCAACATCGAGGTGATCGGTAAAAAGAGCGTAAAGTTGCCACGCTCGATACGGATGTCGCCTGGTAGGTTGCCGAGCCAGCCCACCAGGGTCGCTACCAACCCGAGCAGCCAGCCGATGGTGCCGATAAGTAGGCTCAGAAGGAGACTAATCAGCAGCGCCGAGACGATAGGCAAGTAGAGCGTGAACCCGTTGCGCTTGAGTTGCAGGTCGCCCGGTAGCCGCCCTAGCCAGGAGAGCCAGCCGGGCGCCAGCCGCCAGATGGCCAAGACGACAACAACCACGATGGCCAGGGCCAGTAATGGGCGCGCGACATCGATAGTGGTGGCTTGCGCGTGGGCTACCGAGGTAGCCCAGAGGGTCAGTATGATCGGTATAGGGCTTGTCGTCATGCCTAATGTTAAATAAAATAGGACTTACGCACGCAAGACCATAGGGATGGAAGGCTCCCTGAGCTGCTGCCTCATGTAGTCGTCGAGCAACGAGAACTTGAGCCGATAAACATTGGTGTCTAGCTGCTGAGCTAAGCGTTTGAGATGCGCCCAGACCAGGAAAGAACAGGCGATATGATTGC
>Ga0208610_100686_pt1 | contig 10689 bp, 10 predicted proteins | sample SubbioR11Jul_8A2_FD_184815 | JGI IMG/M metagenome (GOLD analysis project Ga0208610, IMG submission 184815) | Serpentinite rock and fluid subsurface biosphere microbial communities from McLaughlin Reserve, California, USA - CR11Jul_8A2 (SPAdes) | ecosystem: Environmental > Terrestrial > Deep... | reverse complement strand
TCGACAACGTACCCATAGCAAACTCCTGCGTCGGGGCCAAAGCAGCCCCGGGTTCGATTGATTACAAGACCGGCCAATGGTTCACCACCGGCCCAAACGACTATTGTCACCGATATGGATGACAAAGACCGGATTGCAAGGTCACACGGCGTAAATCTTAGCTGAATGCACTGACGGGCGGAGCCCTGCTGCTCAACCCTTGTGCCAAGGGCGCGGCCCACCCATGACGTGCACGTGCAGGTGCTGCACCTCTTGCCCGCCCTCGGCGCCGTTGTTGCAGACGATGCGAAAGCCGCCTTCGGGCCAGGGGCGGCAGCCTTGCTCGAGCGCCAGCTTGGGGGCCAAGCACATGATCTTGCCCATCAGGCGCTCGTGCTCGGGTCCGAGTTGAGCCATGGATGGCAGGTGCAGCTTGGGCACCAGCAGAAAATGCACCGGGGCCCAGGGGTGGATGTCGTGGAAGGCGAGCAGTTCGTCGTCTTCATAGACCTTGCGGCTGGGGATCTGGCCGGCGATGATTTTGCAAAACAGGCAGTTCGGGTCGTGGCTCATGGGGCTTGGGTACGGTGGGGGGGAGCGTAGGCTTCAAAGCGGCAGCGGTTTGCGGTCGTTCCAGTATAAAAGCCCTTTGACCAGCCGGTAGATGACCCAGACGCTGGCCACAAACAGGATGGCAAAACCCACCAGCAGCACCATCGTCAAAGCCCCCAGCACGAACCAGAACAGACCCCACCAAAAGGTGCGGATCTGCCAGCGGAAGTGGCTCTCGTACAGGGTGCCAAAGGTGTCTTCGCGCTTGACGTAGTTGATGACGATGGCGATGATCGCCGTCACCCCAAGCAACCACGACAGGGCGTAGAGAATGTAGATGATGAGCGTGAGCTGGCGCAGGCTGGCGAGCTCGTCTGGGGTTTTGCCGCCGGGGTGGCCGCCGGTGTCCAGACCAAAGGTGTCGTTCAAGCGGCTTCCCCTTCTTGCTGGCGCGCATCCTGCTGGCGCTGCTGCAACTTGCGCAGCGCTTTTTCTTCCAGGCCGCTCAGGCCCTCGCGGCGCGCCAACTCGGCCGCCACGTCGGCGGGCGAGAGGCCGAAATGCGCCAGCGCGATCAGGCTGTGAAACCACAGATCGGCCATTTCACCCACCAGCGCCTGCGCGCTGCCGTGGCCGTGCTGCAAGTCTTTGGCGGCCATCAGGGTTTCGCCGGCTTCTTCGGCGATTTTTTTCAAAATCGCGTCCGGCCCCTGGTGCAGCAGGCGCGCCACGTAGCTGCGCGCCGGGTCGCCGCCGTGCGCGGGCTTGCGGGTCTCGATCAGGGCGGCCAAGCGCAGCAAGGTGTCGTCGGCGCCGGGGGCGGGGGACGGGGCCGGGGCCGGGCTGGAAGCGGTAGGGGTGGTGCTCATGTGCAAAAGGGGGTTTAGCGATAGATCGATTCGGGGTCTTTGAGCACCGGCTCCACCGTCAGCCAGCGTCCGCCACCGCCCGGCCCGCCCGGCCCCGTTGGCTCTGGTGGCTCGGCGGCTTGCCAGCGCAGATAAAAACAACTGTGGCGGCCGGTGTGGCAAGCGATGCCGGGCTCGTGTCCGAGCTGGGTGACTTTGAGCAACAGCACGTCGGCGTCGCAGTCGAGCCGGATTTCGTGCACCTGCTGCACATGGCCCGATTCCTCGCCTTTGTACCAGAGTTTGGCGCGCGAGCGGCTGTAATACACGGCGCGCCCCAAGGCCGCGGTTTGCGCCAGCGCCTCGCGGTTCATCCAAGCCAGCATCAGCACGTCGCCGCTGCTGGCCTCTTGGGCAATCACCGGCACCAGCCCGTGGGTGTCCCAGCGCACGGCGTCGAGCCAATCGGTCATATACGCAAATCTCCGTTTAAAGGGGCCGCAGCCACGGTGGCGGGGCGGCTGTGGCCCATTTTGGCACAGCCCGATGAATCGGTGTTTTCCCTAGCCTGCAGGGCCAATAACCACAAGATTGAGGGCTTGGGTGACCGAGCCCCGAATTTCGCCGCTACACTAGCGCTAGTGTTTGGCTTGGCCATGAACCACTACGGGTAGTGGCTACTACGCACCCAAGCACCGCCAGCCGCACGGCTGCACCCATTGCGCACCCACAAGGAACACCCATGTCCATTGCCCCTTTTGCTGCATCCACCGAGCGCCCCCATGTCGCCGCCCCCGAGGCCACCCGCGACCCCCTAGGCAGCAGCCTGCCGCACTATCAGATCATTCGCCGCAACGGCTCCGTGGTGCCGTTTGAGCCGAGCAAGATCGCGGTGGCGCTGATGAAAGCCTTTTTGGCGGTGCGCGGGGCCCACGGCGCCGCTTCGGCCAGCGTGCGCGAAGACGTGGAGCAGCTCACCCAAGCCGTGGTGCGGGCGCTGCTGCGTTCGCGTCCGGCCGGCGGCACCTTTCACATCGAAGACGTGCAAGACCAGGTGGAGCTGGGGCTGATGCGCGGCGGCCACCACGAGGTGGCGCGGGCTTATGTGCTCTACCGCGAGCGCCGCGCCCAGGAGCGCGCCGCCAAACAAGCCAGCGCCGCGCCAGCGGCCCCGGCGCTGCACGTGAGCATCGGCGGCCAGCGCCAGCCGCTCGACTTGGAGCGCTTGCGCGCCTTGGTGGCCAACGCCTGCGCCGGGCTGGGCGAGGCGGTGCGGCCCGAGCCGATCGTGGCCGAAACGCTGCGCAACCTCTACGACGGCGTGCCGCTGGACGAGGTCTATAAAGCCACCATTTTGGCGGCGCGCACGCGCATCGAGTCCGACCCCGACTACACCTACGCCACCGCCCGGCTGCTGCTGCACACCATCGCCCTCGAGGTGCTGGGGCAGGATTTGACGCAATCCGAACTGGCCAGCCACTACCCCGACGCCTTCCCGGCTTGCATCCGGCTGGGGGTGCAGGCCGAGCTGCTCAACCCCGATCTGCTGCAATTCGACCTGGCGCGGCTGGCGGCGGCGCTCAAGCCCGAACGCGACCTGCAGTTCGACTACCTGGGCCTGCAAACCCTGTACGACCGCTATTTTTTGCACCAGCACAAGCGCCGCATCGAGCTGCCGCAGGTGTTTTTCATGCGCGTGGCGATGGGGCTGGCGCTGGGTGAGATCGAGCGCGAGGCGCGGGCGATCGAGTTCTACGAGGTGCTGTCGCGCTTTGACTTCATGAGCAGCACGCCGACGCTGTTCAACAGCGGCACCCGGCGCTCGCAACTGTCGAGCTGCTACCTGAGCACGGTGCCCGACGAGCTCGAGGGCATCTACGAGGCAATCAAAGAAAACGCGCTGCTGTCCAAGTTTGCCGGTGGGCTGGGCAACGACTGGACGCGCGTGCGCGCCATGGGCAGCCACATCAAGGGCACCAACGGCGAATCGCAAGGGGTGGTGCCGTTTTTGAAAGTGGTCAACGACACCGCCGTGGCGGTGAACCAAGGCGGCAAGCGCAAGGGGGCGGTCTGCACCTACCTCGAAACCTGGCACCTGGACATCGAGGAGTTTCTGGAGCTGCGCAAAAACACCGGCGACGACCGGCGCCGCACGCACGACATGAACACCGCCAACTGGATACCCGACCTGTTCATGAAACGGGTGCTGGAAAAGGGCGACTGGAGCCTGTTTTCGCCGCACAGCGTGCCCGATCTGCACGATCTGGTGGGCCCGGCCTTTGAGCGCGCCTATGTGGCCTATGAGGAAAAGGCCGCGCGCGGCGAGATCACGCCCTACAAAAAGCTGCCCGCCACCGACCTGTGGCGCAAGATGCTGTCGATGCTGTTCGAGACCGGGCACCCTTGGATCACCTTCAAAGACCCGTGCAACCTGCGCAGCCCGCAGCAGCACGTGGGCGTGGTGCATTCGTCCAACCTGTGCACCGAAATCACGCTCAACACCAGCGACAGCGAAATCGCGGTCTGCAACCTCGGCTCGGTCAACTTGGCGCAGCACCTCAAAGACGCCCCGGATGGCTCGGGCACCCGGGTGCTCGACCACGACAAGCTGCGCCGCACCGTGGCCACCGCCATGCGCATGCTCGACAACGTGATCGACATCAACTACTACGCGGTGAAAAAAGCGCGCGATTCCAACCTGCGCCACCGCCCGGTGGGGCTAGGGCTGATGGGCTTTCAAGACGCGCTCTACCAGATGCGCACGCCCTACGCCAGCCCAGCGGCGCTGGCCTTTGCCGACCAGAGCATGGAAGCCGTCTGCTACCACGCCTACTGGGCCAGCAGCGATTTGGCGGCCGAGCGCGGGCGCTATTCGAGCTACCTAGGCTCGCTGTGGCAGCGCGGTGTGCTGCCGCTGGACTCGCTCGAGCTGCTGGCGCAGGCGCGCGGCGGCTACCTCGAAGTCGATCGCAGCCAGACGCTGGACTGGGACGCGCTGCGCGCCAAGATCGCCCGCGACGGCATGCGCAACGCCAACTGTGTGGCCATCGCCCCCACGGCGACGATCTCCAACATCGTCGGCGTCGATGCCTCGATCGAGCCCTGCTTTGGCAACCTGTCGGTCAAGAGCAACCTCTCGGGCGAGTTCACCATCGTCAACAGCTACCTGGTGCGCGACCTCAAGCGCCTCGGGCTCTGGGACGAGGTGATGCTGCTCGACCTGAAGCACTTCGACGGCTCGCTGCAGCCCATCGACCGGGTGCCGGCCGAACTCAAAAACCTCTACCGCACCGCCTTTGAAGTGGAGCCGGCGTGGCTGGTGGAGGCCGCCGCACGGCGCCAGAAGTGGATCGACCAAGCGCAGAGCCTGAACCTCTACATGGCCGGGGCTTCGGGCAAAAAGCTCGACGAGACCTACAAACTGGCGTGGCTGCGCGGGCTCAAAACCACCTACTACCTGCGCACCACCAGCGCCACCCAGGCCGAGAAATCGACCGGCCGCGTGGGCCAGCTCAACGCGGTGTCGATGCAGGCTGCGGGCGCCCACGGCAGCGGCCAAGCTTCCGAGCTGGGCAGCCTAGGCGCCTTGGCTGCGGCCGGCCCGGCCACCGACGTGAAGTTCTGCGCCCTCGACGACCCGGGCTGCGAAGCCTGCCAATGAGGCCGCCCATGCAGCCGTCGATGGCCAGACCCCACACGGCGGCCTCGGTGGTGCACAAAAGCCGCGTTGGCGCTTGCTTTTTTCGCTCAACCTTTGATAATCTGCTGAACAGGAAAACCCCATGCTGAACTGGGACGATCAACCCGAAGTGGCGCTGCAACCGCTGCCATCCACCCCCATCAAGCCCGCCGTTCTGGCGGCAGCCAAAGACAGCCTCTATGAGGCGGCGGTAGCCGCCGTGGCCGCGCAGCCCGCTGCCCCAAGCGAGCGCCCCACGCACCAGCGCATCAACGCCGCCGACAAGCGCATCATCAACGGCCAGACCGACGTCAACCAGCTGGTGCCCTTCAAGTACAAATGGGCTTGGGAGAAGTACCTGGCATCGTGCGCCAACCACTGGATGCCGCAAGAGGTCAACATGAGCCGCGACATCGCGCTCTGGAAAGACCCCAAGGGCCTGAGCGAGGACGAGCGCCGCATCATCAAGCGCAATTTGGGCTTTTTTGTCACCGCCGACTCGCTCGCCGCCAACAACATCGTGCTCGGCACCTACCGCCACATCACCGCGCCCGAGTGCCGCCAGTTTTTGCTGCGCCAAGCTTTCGAAGAAGCCATCCACACCCACGCCTACCAGTACATCGTCGAGAGCCTGGGGCTGGACGAGGGCGAGATCTTCAACGCCTACCACGAGGTGCCATCGATTCGCGCCAAGGACGAGTTCCTGCTGCCCTACATCGACACCATCATGGACCCGGCCTTTCACACCGGCACGCCCGAGGCAGATCAGAAGCTGCTCAAGAGCCTGATCGTCTTTGCCTGCCTGATGGAGGGGCTGTTTTTCTACGTCGGCTTTGCCCAGATCCTGTCCATGGGGCGGCAAAACAAGATGACCGGTGCCGCCGAGCAGTACCAGTACATCCTGCGCGACGAATCGATGCACTGCAACTTTGGCATCGACCTGATCAACCAGCTCAAGCTGGAAAACCCGCACCTCTGGACGCCAGCCTTCAAGGCCGAGATCAAGGCGCTGTTCGAACAGGCCGTGGAGCTCGAATACCGCTACGCCGAAGACACCATGCCGCGCGGCGTGCTCGGGCTCAACGCCTCGATGTTCAAGGGCTACCTGCGCTACATCGCGAACCGGCGCGCGACCCAGATCGGGCTCGATGCGCTCTACCCCAACGAAGAAAACCCCTTCCCGTGGATGAGCGAAATGATAGACTTGAAGAAGGAGCGCAATTTCTTCGAGACGCGCGTGATCGAGTACCAGACGGGCGGCGCCCTGTCGTGGGATTGACACCGCTTTAGCCCGCTGGCTGCGTCGGTTCGCCGCAGGCGCAGCGCCCTAGTCAAACGGCAACAAACCAAAGAGGAGTAAAGAATGGCACCTGCAAAAAAGACCGCCGCTGCGGCACCCGAGGCACCTGCGACCCCTACGGCCCCTGCGGCCAGCGCGCCGCGGCCAGCGCGCAAAACCGTGCCCAAAGCCAGCGCGGCTGCGACTGCGGCTGCGGCGCCCGCCAAAGCCGCTCCGGCGAAGGCTGCCGCAGTGAGCAAGAAAACGGCCGTCAAGCCGGCGGCTGCACCCGCTGCACCCGCTCCAGCCCCAGCCGCCAAAACCAAAGCCAAGTCCGACAAGCCTGCCAAATCTGAAAAGGCGGAGAAGGCGGTCAAAGCGGCAACGCCGGCCCCTGCCGCAACAACCGATCAGGCGGTGCCGGCCGCCAAACCCGCCAAACCCGCCAAGGCAGTGAAGGCGGAGAAAGTGGTCAAGGCGGCGCCAACCGAGCCCCAGGTTGAAAAAGCGCCCAAGGCAACAAAGGCGCCCAAAACACCCAAAGCCGCGGTGTCGGTTCAGCCGCCAGCACCCAACCCCAAGGCGGCTTGGCCCTTCCCCACCGGCAAGAAACCCTGAACCCGCGCTGATCGGCTGGGAGGGTGGCGCTCAGCCTCTCAGAGGCTGAAGCGGTAGTTCTGGCCACCCCGGGAGGCGATTTTTTCGGCTCCCATGCGGTTGCCGAGTTCGGCGCTGCGCTGCAAGTCCCAGCCCTGCGCCAAGCCGTAGAGCAAGCCGGCGCGCAGTGCGTCGCCACAGCCGGTCGGGTCCAGCACCGCACGCGCGGGCACCCCGGGCACGCGGCTGCACTGGCCCTGCTGCCACAGGTCGCAGCCCTGATCGGCCAGCGTGATCACGAGGCCGCGCAGCCGCTGCGACAGCTCGGCGTAACCCAGGCCGGTGCGCTCGCTCAACATGCGCGCTTCGTAGTCGTTGAGCGCGGCCCAGTCGGCCAGTTCGATGAAGCGCAGCAACTCGGGGCCGTCGAACATCGGCAGCCCTTGGCCCGGGTCAAACACAAAGGGCACCCCGAGCGCGTGCAACTGCTCGGCGTGTTCGATCATGGCCTGGCGCCCATCGGGCGAGACGATGGCGATGCGCGCCTCGGGTGCGGCCACGATCGGGTTCTGGTGCGCCAGCGCCATGGCGCCGGGGTGAAAGGCGGTGATCTGGTTGTTGTCGCGGTCGGTCATGATCATGGCTTGCGCGGTGTAGTGCTGGCTCACCCATTGCACCGCGCCGGTGTCGATGCCCAGCTCCTGCATGCGCTCCAGATAATCTTGCCCGTCGTTGCCCAGCGCCGCCACCGGGCGCGCCTGCACCCCCAACTGGCGCAAGCCATAGGCGATGTTGCCGGCGCAGCCGCCGTACTCGCGCCGCAGCGCCGGCACCAGAAAGGAGACGTTGAGGATGTGCAACTGCTCGGGCAAGATCTGCTCGGCAAAGCGGCCCTCAAAGGTCATGATGGTGTCAAAGGCCAGCGAGCCGCAAATCAGAATGGTCATGGTGGAAGTGGGGAGTGCAGGGGTTGAGGCAGGTGGTGGGTGGCAGTTGAAATCAATCAGGGGTAAAACAAAATGGCGCGGTAGCCCGTCATGACGCGCCCTTCGATGCCGTCAAAGGCGAGCTCGAATTGCAACGACCACTCCGCCCCGGCCGGCAGGGTGGGGGTTGGGCGCGGCCATTCGTGCGGCAGCAGCACCCGGCGCACCAGCACCTGATCGTGGACGTCGGTGAGGGTGAGCTCGATCGCCGGGCTCGGCACTTCCAGCGCCGACTGGTTTCGCAGCACCACCTGAAAACCGTACACACCGGGACCCAGGCGCAGCAGCACCGAGCTGTCGATCACCACATCGGTGGGGCTGGTGGGCAAGGCCTGCTGGCAATCCAAGGTCTGGCACAGGGCCTCGAGCACCGGCTGCGTGGCGGGCACGGCACGCGTCAGCGGCGCCCGCCATTGTGTGGCGGCTTGCAGGCCCAACAACAGGGCCAGCGCGGCCACTGCGACCAGGAGCAACAGCCGCACTGCAGGCCGTCGCCACAGGGCCTGACGCTGCGCCTTGCGCACGAAAGATGGCGCCGTTTGAGCTGTATGCGCGAGAGGACTTGCACCTGCACCTGCATCTGCATCGACTGCCGGCCTGGGCTGCGGGTCTGTGGGCTGGTGTTGTGGATCGGGTTGGGGTTGCTGCTGCACCAGTGCCGGCTCGGCATCCCCTGGGGTTGGATGCGGCTGCGAGACCGTGGCGCATTGCACCTCTGGCTGCACCTGCGATGTTTGCTGATCCTGGACCTCTGGTTGCGGCTCTTGCGGGCCGTCAGGCTCCTGCGGTTCGGTCTGCGCGGACGCAGCGGACGGCACAACGGACTCAGGCTCCCACGCGGGCTCAGGGCGAGACTCGGGCATGGGCTCGCGCGTCTGCGCTGCGGGCTGTGGACTCGGTTGGCTCGGTTGGCTAAGTTGGCTGGGTTGGGGCGGCTGGGGCGTGGTCGGCTCCGTCCCAGACGACCACGGCTGCAAATCGAGCGTGGCATTGAACACCTGCTGGCACTGGCCGCAGCGCACCCAGCCATCGGAAATCTTGAGCTGGTCGGGCACCACCTTGAAGGCGGTGGCACAGGCCGGACAACGGGTGATGAAGCTCATGCTTCAATTATTGCAGTGCGGCGCCTCAAGGCGCGCGCGCCGTCATCAAAATCCAGCCGTCTTCGGCGTCGTTCACCTGCAACGTCAACCACGGCCCGTAGGCGGCCTGCAACTCGCTGGCTTGGCGCTGCAAAATACCCGACAACACCAACTGCCCCCCTGGGCCCACGCGCTCACACAACAGCGGCGCCAGCAACTTGAGCGGCGTGGCCAGAATGTTGGCCAGCACCACGTCGTAGGTGCCACAGGCCAGGTCGGGCAGCCCGGTTTGCAGTTGCACGCCGTTGTGCAAGGCGTTGCGCTGCGCCGTTTGCACCGCCACCGGGTCGATATCGATGGCCTCGATGCGCTGCGCCGCAAACTTGGCCGCTGCAATCGCCAAAATGCCCGAGCCGCAGCCGTAATCGAGCACGCTGCGGCCCGCCAGCGGCTGCTGCGCCAGCCAGCGCAGGCACATGCGGGTGGTGGGGTGGGTGCCGGTGCCAAAGGCCTGCCCGGGGTCGAGCCGGATCACCTGCTGCGCCGCAGGCGGCACCTCGTGCCAACTGGGCACGATCCAAAAAGTGGGCGTGATCGGCACCGGTTCGAATTGCGTCTGCGTCAGGCGCACCCAATCGGTGTCGGCCACCGGCCGCAGCGCGCAGACCTCGCAACCGGCGAAAAAATCTTGCGCTTGAAGCAGCTGCTGCGCTTCGTGCGCCGCCGCTGCGCTGGTAAACAGCGCCGTCAGGCGCGAGCGCGCCCAGCCCGCCTTGGGCGCAGGCAGGCCCGGCTCGCCAAACAGACCGCGCTCGGCGTCCGTGTCGGCGTCGGCGTCTTCGACCGACACGCTCAGGGCGTCGAGCGCCTCCAGCGCCTCGCTCAAGGGCTCGACTTGGCTCTCGGGGGCCAGCAGCAGCAGCTCGTGCAGCGCGCCCTGTGTGCCTCCGGGCTCGGCCCCGCCTTGGTGCTCGGCCCCGGCCAGTGGTTCAGCGCTCACGCTGCGCCAACCAGGCTTCGAGGTAGTGGATGTTGGTGCCGCCGGCCTCGAAGTTGGCGTCCACCAAGATCTCGCGGTGCAGGGCGATGTTGGTCTTGATGCCCTCGATCACGGTCTCGGACAGGGCCGAGCGCATGCGCGCCAGCGCCTGCTCGCGCGTGTCGCCGTGGGTGATGAGCTTGCCGATCATCGAATCGTAGTTCGGCGGCACGAGGTAGTGGGTGTAGATGTGCGAATCGACCCGCACCCCCGGCCCGCCGGGCGCGTGCCAAGCGCTGATGCGCCCGGGCGAGGGGGTGAACTTGTAGGGGTCTTCGGCGTTGATGCGGCACTCGATGGCGTGGCCGCGCAGCTCGATCTGGCGCTGCGTGAAGGGCAGTTTTTCGCCGGCAGCGATGGCGATCTGCTGGCGCACGATGTCGATGCCGGTCACGGCCTCGGTCACCGGGTGTTCGACCTGCACCCGGGTGTTCATTTCGATGAAGTAGAACTCGCCGTTCTCGTACAAAAACTCGAAGGTGCCGGCGCCCCGGTAACCGATTTTTTTGCAAGCGGCGGCGCAGCGGTCGCCGATGCGGTCGATCAGGCGCCGCGCGATGCCCGGCGCCGGGGCTTCCTCGATCACCTTTTGGTGCCGCCGCTGCATCGAGCAGTCGCGCTCGTAGAGATAGACGGCGTTGCGAAAGT
>Ga0208610_100680_pt1 | contig 10762 bp, 9 predicted proteins | sample SubbioR11Jul_8A2_FD_184815 | JGI IMG/M metagenome (GOLD analysis project Ga0208610, IMG submission 184815) | Serpentinite rock and fluid subsurface biosphere microbial communities from McLaughlin Reserve, California, USA - CR11Jul_8A2 (SPAdes) | ecosystem: Environmental > Terrestrial > Deep... | reverse complement strand
CGGGTCAAATGCGCCACCTTGGCCTGGGTGACTTTAGAGCAGGCCGTGAAGCCCTAGCCTTCCGCAGAGGCTGGGGTTTTCTCCGGCAAGTTGTCTAGACTCCGCTCGTAGGCCTTCAAAAGTCCGCGGAACTGCTCGCGGAAGAGCTGGCTCTGCCGTTCTAACCGGGCAATCTCGGTGCCATTCTGCTTTAAGCGCGCCTCAGCCTCGCGGATGATCTTGGTTTTGACCATCTCAGCCTCCTGAATGATCAGCTCGGCCTCGCGCTTGGCGTTCTGTTTCATCTCGTTGCCGATTCGCTCGGCGGCGATTACGGCGCGTTTGAGTTCGGCTTCAGCGACTGATAACTCCTCGATTTTTTTGTCGCGCTTGGCCAGCTCCGCGAGGAGCTGCTGGTTTTCGCGAATCAGCGCCTCTAAAGAGTCGGCGGCGCGCGCCAAAAAGTCACGTACCTGACGCTTGCTGTAGCCGCTTAGGGCAGCAGCAAACTCCTGATGTTGGATGTCTAGTGGGCTTAGCTTCATGGCTACCTCGACTGCCTCTCACTACTCTCGCTACTATGAATAGCTTCGAACAGCGCACTGCCGATTCGCACGTAGGTCGCGCCCTCTTCAATCGCCACCTCAAAATCTCCGCTCATGCCCATCGACAGCTCTAAGAGCCCCAGTCTATCACGGAGCGCCCGCAACCGGGCAAAGATCGGGCGGGCCTGTTCGGGGTCTGGAGAGTATGGGGCCATGGTCATTAGGCCCTGCGCGCTCAGGTAGGAAAGGCTCTGGGCGTAGTGTACCAACGCCTCAGCCTGCTCTGTGGCCACCCCCTGCTTGGAGGTTTCGCCCGCCAGATTGACCTCCACCAGGACGTTGAAGACGTGCTGCCGCTTGGCCCCTTCGCGTTGCAGCGCTTCGGCCAAGCGGTGCGAGTTGAGCGAGTGAATCAAGGCAAAGCCGGTGCAGTACTTGACCTTGTTGGTTTGCAAGTTGCCGACGAAGTGCCACTCGATATTAAAATCGCTGAGCTGTGCGGCCTTGTCCCGCCACTCCTGAATCCGGCTCTCGCCCAGCCAACGGTGGCCATAACTGATGACCTGGGTACGGATCTCTTCAGGGCTACGCCCTTTGGTGACCGCGATGAGCTTAACCGCCTCCGGCTGGCGAGAGGCTCTGGCGCAGGCTCGAGCGATGCGCTCTTGCACCTCTAGGTACATGCTAAAGCTGCTTCACTATGGCCTTGACCAGCGCCCTGAAGCGCGGCCCGCTCTGGGCTGCCACAGTGAGCACCTGCTCGCCAGTAGCATGATAGTGCCCATCAGGGATAGCCATGTCGGTCACCGTCGAGAGACCTAGGACACGCAGCCCTTCGTGGCGTGCCACGATCACCTCATGGACGGTAGACATGCCGATGGCGTCAGCCCCCCATTGGCGGAACAGGCGCAGCTCGGCGCGCGTGGCGTAGCTGGGACCGCTGATGGCCAGATAGACCCCCTCGCGCAGCGTAAGGTCGAGTCGGCGGGCGGTGCTGCGGGCTAGCTCGAGATAGGCCGGATCGTAGGCGTCAAACATTACCGCGAAGCGCGGGCCGCGCCGCTCGTCGTTCTCACCGATCAGCGGGTTGTCCCCGCTGAAGTTGATGAAGTCGAGCTGGAGCATCAGGTCGCCGGCGCGCCAGTTGGGGTTGAGGCCGCCGCAGGCGTTACTGACCAGCAGGCTGTGCGCGCCCAGGGCGTGCATCACCCTAACCGGGAAGGCGGCCTGCTGCGCCGAGATCCCCTCGTAATAGTGGCTGCGACCTTTCATGGCCACCACGCTTTTACCGGCCAGCTCGCCCAAAATTAGCTCGCCAGCATGCCCCGGTGCCGAGCTTGGGGCAAAGCCGGGCAGCTCGCGGTAGGGGATGCTGATGGCGCTGGTGATCTCATCGGCCAGGGGGCCTAGCCCCGAGCCCAGGATCAGCGCGACCTCGGGCGTTAAGCTGGCGCGGGTGCGGACTGCCTGGACGGTGTCCATGAGCAGTCCGTCGGTGCGGTTATAGAGCACAGCAGGATGAGGCATGCCTCAAAGTATAGCCCACTCGCCTCCGAAAAGGGGAAAACGGTATTCAAGTATTCAAGTATTCAAGTATTCGAGCAGGGTGGCCGCCCTGTTCTCATCCTTGGTACGCCTTCGCTCGGCGCTTCGCTGATACGGCTTCGCCCTTCGGGGTGAACCCTCGGCGCTTCGCTGATGGTGAACAAACGTTCATGGGCAATTCTCCCGTAAAGAGCCGGTAGCTCATGGTGTGTAGTTTGTGGGACAACCCCACAGGCCACTAAGCTAACTCACGCCTTCTCACCTTTTAGCTAGGTAGACTGGCACTATGTCATTTCGCCGCATCTCAATGCTTCTGCTGCTGTACCTCGTTCTGCCGGGGGGCGCGTTGGCGCAGACCGTAGCCGGCCCCCTGGTGGACGTTCAGATTATCGGTGCCAGCGAAACTAACGAGCGCCTGATCCGCGTCAACCTGGTGGCGCGTCCGGGGACCATAGCTGAGCGCATCGATTTAGAAGCTGAGCGCAACCGGCTCTTGGCCATGGGGACTTTTGCCGAAGTAAGCCTTGGCCTTGAGGACCGGGGGCGTGGAGCGATCCTGGTGGTGCGTGTCAGAGAAAACCCGACCATCGCTGAGGTAGTGGTGGAGGGCTCGAGCTTCCCCAGCGAGTTCTTGCGCAACATCCTCGACCAGGCCCACCTGCTAGCGCCGGGCCGGGTCTTTAATACCGTGCGCGCCCAAGAGGCGCGCAGCACCTTGCAGCGCATCTACCGCGATAACGGTTTCCCCTTCGAGTTCCCGGTGGCGCTGCGCACCGTGCCGGTCCCGGCGGCGGAAGGGGTAGAGCCGCCCTTAAGGGTGATCTTCTCCATTACCGAAGCGTTGCCGGTTCGCGAGATTGTCTTCGAGGGGAACACGGTCATCGAAACAGCGGTGCTCGAAGAAGCCTTTGCCGGCCTAAGGCGCGACGGCGTCTTTAGCCTGGCGGGCTACCAACAGGCTAAGGCAGCGGTAGCACAAGCCTACGCCGAGGCGGGTTACCGCGATAGCGGTGTGGGTGAGCGCAGTACTCTGAGCGACGGCGTGCTAACGATCCATCTGCAAGAGCTGCGCATCGCCAGCGTGGATACCACCGCCATCGGGGTAGACCCAGCCGAACTGTCGCTAAAACCCGGCGACCTTTATAACTACGAGGTGCTGTTGCAAGACGTCAAACGCCTAGCGGCGGGGCGCACGCGCGATATCCGCCTCGAGTCGCTGATGACTCGCGGCCTGGTGCGGGTGATCTTCCGGGTTGGCCCACCCGATACCGCCGGGCCGATCAGCGCTGTGCAGCTCGAGGGTAACACTGTGATCTCCAGCTCGGAGCTAAAGCCGCTGTTGCGTCTATCGGCAGGCGACACCTTCACTTCTGCCATCGCCGCTGAGGACTTCCGGCGCATCGCCGAGCTGTACCGCGAGCGCGGCTACCTACTGGCTGCGCAGCCGGACTTCCACTACTTGGATGGCGTCTATGTGCAGCGCGTAACCGAACTCAGGATCGGGCGTTACGAGATAGTTTTTGAGATGCCCGACGCCCGCACCCGCGAGCGGGTCATCACCCGCTACCTCCCTCCGGTGGGCAGCGTCTATAACGAGAACGAGCTGCTAGCCGGCCTGCGCAGCGTAGCGCGGCTTGGCGCTATCCAGCCGGTAACCCGCGACCTGCGGCCGGGTGATACCATGGGTGAAGTAGTCGTTCGGGTGTTGGTGCGCGAGGGGCAGGCGCGAACCTTTACTCCGGAGCTGGTCTATGACACCGCTAGGGGGTTATCGGCTTCCATCGGTTACAGCGATGCCAACCTGTGGGGTGAAGCCCATAACTTGAGCGCTCAGCTTATGGCCCAGACCTCGGATGTCGGCTTTCAGGTCGGCGGCTCGGTAAGCTACACCATCCCCTGGCTCGATATCGACTTTTTAGATTTCCGGGAGGTGCCGACCTCGGTGTCGGCCTCGCTCTTTAGCCTGGTCTCCATTAACCAGCCGCTGAGCGCTGACGGCCAGAGCCGGATCCTCCACCCCGGCCTGCCCGACCTCCCGCAGAACCAGGTGCTGGTTGGCGAGCACGCCGTGCGCGATACCGGACTCAGCTTCAGCGTGGGCCGGCCAATACTCCCCTTTACCACGCTGCGCCTGTCGGCGCGGGCTAGCTACAGCTACTCCATGCTCGAGCCCCCGGCCCAGCGCTGCGAGTTCGATGAGGCCGGCAATGTGGTCTCGCGCGAGTGTGCCCTGCCAGAGGAGTGGGCGAGGCAGTACCTGCCGCAAAGCGGGCTGTCGAGCCTGATCAGTACCAATCTGATCTTTGATAATCGCGACAGCGTAGAGTTCCCGCGCAGCGGCCTGGCCGCTACCGGACGGATCGGCCTGGGCTTTGGTTCGGACCACCGCAACCCCCAAGGCCAGCAACAGAACTACCTCTATACCCAGCTGGAGTTTGGCGTTAAGACCTACCTCACGCTGACCAGTCTCTTCCCGGAGATCGCCGACCCCAACCACGTACTGGCCTTTAAGCTTAACGCCGGTCATCAGTTTGGCGGCGACTTTCCGGTCAACCGCTACTTCCGGGTGGGCGATACCGCTGATGAGGCGACGCAGATCCGCGGCTACCGCCGCGGTGATTTCAACCCCTCGCGGACCTTTGCGGTGGGCTCGATTGAGTACCGCTACGACTTTGGGCTAGAGACGGTGGCTACTCAAACTATCATCGGCATCGTCTTTGCCGACCTCGGCTTTGCCTCCAGCGTGCCGGGCTTTGAGGCTTACCCCGCCCCGCTCTTTGGCAGCATCGGCGTCGGCTTGCAGTTTAACCTGGGCTTTGGCGGGCTCTTGTTGCCGCCCATCCGCCTTGACTACGGCTTTAGCCAGCGCAACCCTGGCGGAGTGTTGAGCTTCCGCCTGGGGCCGGTGTTCTAAAGGCTCGAGGCTGACATGGTGTAGACTCAAACGTGGGCAACAAGCAACGCCGCAGGAAGCTGGTCGGTTATCAAGCAGTTTTGGCGCAGCACCACGAAAAGATCGCGGTGGAACTCAAAAAGCTCGAGCCCGACTACGGCCTGATCGAACACTAGAAGGCTGAAGTCAATAGCAGGTATCATCTGGTTTGATCCTGCGGGTGCTCGCAGGACTGCGAATCGTTCTCCAGGGCGCCTTTGCAGAGATGATACCTGCGCTAAGGCGACTCAGTATTTGTGAAAACCGCTAAAGGGCCTCGAGAAAACCATTGCCCGCATCTTGAGACGCCTGGGAGGTAGCGCATGATTGCCAGGGACGTTACGCTTGCCGAGTTGCGACGCACTGCGGCGGTGCTCATCGAGGAGCTAGAGGGCAGTGCCAGGCGGCTGCTCAGTGTAATCGAGAGGCTTAAAAACACCCCTTATGAAGACAGCACTTATGAGGCGCTCGAAGCTGAGTTGAGCGTGCTCGCTACCGATGTGCGTCTTGACGCCGCCAGTGTGGAGAGCATCCTTGAAAAGATTACCGACCACCTGCCCGACGAGTTATAAGCGGTATTAGACCTGCTCGAGCCCTCGCCCATCCCAGCCGGCATAGGAATAGAAGCGCCCCGACTGGCGGTCGCGCAGGTAGTTGGCTAGCGGCTCGCGCAGCGGCGCGATAGGGATTAGCTGCTCGACCTCTTCAACCGGGAAGAAGCGCGCCTCAACGATGAAGCCATCAGGGTCGCGCGGGTTCAGCAGCCCTGCGTAAGCGGCTGCGAAGGCGAACGATACCGCACGGTCGTTGCGCTGCACATCTTCGATGTGAACAGCATAGGCCAGGTACTTGATCTTGGTCAGCGCCAGGCCAGTCTCCTCCTTGACCTCGCGCACTAGTGCCGCTAGGGTCGATTCGCCGCGCTCGACCACGCCCCCGGGAAGGGTATAGCGGACGTTGCCGAAACCTTGCCAGTCGTTCCCTACCAGCAGCACCCGCCCGTAGGAGTCGAGCAGGATGGCGGCGGCAACGACGAACTCACGCCGCGCCACGGCGCGCGCCCGCAATCTCACCAAGACGCCTAAGCTCAGCCTCCGACAGCGCCTTGGTCAGCTCATCGAGGTGTCCGAGCATAATATCGGCCAGGGCGTGAGTGGTGTAGCCGATGCGGTGGTCGGTCACCCGCGACTGCGGGAAGTTGTAGGTGCGGATCTTTTCGCTCCGCTCACCCGAGCCGATCTGCACCAGCCGCGCCTCGCGCGCCTCGGCGGCGGCCTTGGCCCGTTCGCGCTCGAGCAGCCGGGCGCGCAGCACCGAGAGGGCCTTCTCCTTGTTTTTGAGCTGCGACTTACCGTCTTGGCAGGTGACCACAATCTCGTCAGGGGTGCCCGGCTTATAGGTCACACGCACCGCCGAGTCAGTGGTATTAACCGACTGGCCGCCGGGCCCTGAGGAGCGGAACACATCGACGCGGTAGTCGCTCGGCGCGAGGTTGATATCGACATCTTCAGCTTCGGGCAGCACCGCTACGGTAACGGTGCTGGTATGGATGCGCCCTTGCGTTTCGGTGGCCGGGATGCGCTGCACGCGATGCACGCCGGACTCATATTTGAACTTGCGGTAGGCGCCGCGGCCCACCACCTCGAAGCTGACCTTGCTCAGACCGCCCAGGCTGGTAGGGTGGCTGTCTAAGACCTCGACCTTGAAGCCGAGCGCAGCGGCGTACTTCTGGTACATCTCGAAGACCGCGGCGGCGAACAGCGAGGCCTCGTCGCCGCCGGCCGCGGCGCGGATCTCGATAATCACATCCTTGTCGTCAAACGGATCCTTGGGTAGCAGCAGAGCTTGCAGAGAGCGCTCAATGGCTGCTCGCCGGGGCGCCAAGGTGGCTAGCTCCTCACGCGCTAGGTCGGCTAAGTCGTGCTCGCTCAGGGCCTCCTCGGCGTAGGCCTGGGCGGCTAACAGCTCCTGATACTCCTGGTAGGTGCGCATTACCGCTATGAGTTCGTTGTAGCGCTGCATGGCCTCGCGGTAGCGGGCCTGATCGGCTAGCAGGGCCGGGTCGGAGAGTTGGCGCTCCAGCGTGTCGAATTCTTGCTTGAGTTCTTTTAGCTTCTCGTTCATTACCACACAGCTTACCAGTCGCCAGCGCCTCAGACCCGGTGAGCGGTGATCTGTCGCCTGGACGACGTTAGCTGCCTTACGGTCAAAAGGGCCAGAGAGGACTTTACTAGGTAGCATGATATGGGAACTCCCAGTAATTGCGCTCCGTACCATCGTGGTGTTACCCCGCACCTTGGAGAACGTCGATGTGGGGAGGCCGAAGTCCAAGCGGGCGCTAGAAGAGGCGCAGGCAGCAGATAATCGCGTGCTGCTCTTGGCCCAGCGCGAACCGCGAGTAGACGATCCTGGCCAGGACGACCTTTATGACGTGGGCACGCTCGGCATCGTCAAGCAGGTGATCCGCCTCCCGGACGACACCCTGCAAGTGCTGGTCGAGGGGCGCGAACGTGCGCGCATCCTGAACTACCTCTCCGGCCCGACACTGCGCGCCCGCGTTGAGACGATGAATGAGTCGGCTCCGAACCGTGACGACCCCAAAGTGCGGGCGCTCGTCGAGCAGGTCAAAGCGGCCTTCGAGCAGTATGCTCAGCAGAACAAGGGCCTGCGGCTCGACTCGTTCCATTTGGAGAATCTCCGCACCCTCCGCGATGCTGGCCCATTGGCCGACCTGATCGGCAAATACAGCGCCTGGGGGGTGGCCGATAAACAGGCAGTGCTGGAAGAGACGGATGCCGGCAAGCGCCTGGAAAAGGTCTATGGCCTCTTGTCGCGTGACTTGGAGCGGATCGATACCGAAAAGCAGATCTCGGCCCGGGTCAAGCAGCAGATGGACGCCAATCAGCGCGAGTACTACCTGCGCGAGCAGATGAAGGCTATCCAGCGTGAGCTAGGTGGTGAAGAAGGGGTAGGCGAGATCGAGGAGCTGCGCAACAAGATCGAAGCCAAGCGGCTGCCCGAACATGCCCATAAGCGCGCCAATAAAGAGCTCGAGCGCTTGGAGAAGATGCCGGGCGGCTCACCCGAGGCGACCGTAGTGCGCACCTACCTCGATGTGCTGCTCGAGCTGCCCTGGAACGAGGCCGACGAGGAGCAGCTCGATATCAAGCATACCGAGACCATCTTGAGCGAGGATCACTACGGCTTGGAAGAGCCCAAGGAGCGGATCATCGAGTTTTTAGCGGTGCGCCAGCTTACCAAAGAGGTTCGAGATGCCAACTACAAAGCCCCGATCCTCTGCTTTGTAGGGCCGCCGGGGGTCGGTAAGACCAGCCTGGGCAAGTCGATCGCCCGCAGCCTGGGGCGCGCCTTTGTGCGCATGAGCTTGGGCGGCGTGCGCGACGAGGCCGAGATCCGCGGCCACCGCCGCACCTATATCGGCAGCCTGCCGGGGCGGATTATCCAGGGGATGCGCACGGCTGGCAAGATCAACCCGGTCTTTTTGCTGGACGAGATCGATAAGATGACCGCCGACTTTCGCGGCGACCCCGCCTCGGCGCTGCTGGAGGTGCTCGACCCCGAGCAGAACAACACCTTTCAGGATCACTACTTAGAGCTTCCATACGACCTCTCCAAGGTGATGTTTATCACCACCGCCAACACCATGATGACCATCCCGCGGCCGCTGCTGGACCGTATGGAGGTCATTCAGATTCCGGGCTATACCTTAGACGAAAAGGTCGAGATCGCCAAGCGCTTTCGCCTGCCGCGCCAACTTCAGGAGCACGGGCTAGCCGAGCGGCTTGCCGTGACTACAGACGCGATCCGCAAGGTCATCACCGAATACACCCGCGAAGCCGGGGTGCGCAATATGGATCGCAATATCGCTAAGGTCGCTCGCAAGTCGGCCAAAGAGTACCTGGTGGCGCCGTGGCCGGAGGTCAAAACGGTCGCTGCTGAGGAGGTGCGCAAGCTCTTAGGCGTGCCGCCCTATCGCGATGACCAGGCTGAGAAAGAGCCGCAGGTAGGCTTAACTCACGGTTTGGCCTGGACCGCCGTGGGCGGTGTGACGCTCGATATCGAAGCGGTGGCGGTACCCGGCAAGGGCAAGCTCACCCTGACTGGGCAGCTTGGCGACGTGATGAAGGAGTCGGCGCAGGCCGGCATCGCCTATCTGCGCAATCACAGCCAGAAGTTCGGCATTCCCCATGACTTCTATGAGAACCGCGATCTGCATGTGCATGTGCTCGAAGGTGCCACACCTAAGGATGGGCCGAGCGCCGGCATCGCCATAGCCACAGCGGTGGTCTCAGCGCTGACCCAGCGCCCGTTGCGAGGCGATATCGCCATGACCGGCGAGATCACCCTCAGGGGGCGGGTGCTGCCCATCGGCGGCATTAAGGAGAAGCTCTTGGCGGCGCACCAGGCCGGTATCAAAGAGGTCATCATCCCCGAGGCCAACCAGGCCAATCTTGAAGAGGTGCCCGAGGCCATTCTCAGTGAGCTTACGGTGACCGCCGTTAGAGATTTTACCCATGTGCTCGAGCTGATGTTGCATAAGCGGCCTGGTGGTGCCGAGGCCGAGGTGTTCGTACCGCCCCCCGTCACGGACGAAGGCCCCGGCAAGGCCCCGGCTGCGCAGGCGTAGTGGGTTAAGCGCATTCCAGGCAGTGGCGGAAGGTCAGCGACGACTCGCGCAGGGTTTCGTAGACGGCTTGGGCGGCCGCTTGGGAGGCGTGCTGACGACGCGCCGTGGCGCGCAGCGCCAGAGCCGACAGTTTCGGCTCGCTGACTGGTGCTAAGAACCTTGGCTCTACCATAGTGAGTAGAGTCTAAGTCCAGCGCTCTGACAGGATTCTTACTTGACCCCTGGTTACCAATACCTGACAGTCGCTGACAGCTTTAGGCGGTAGACTCAAGCTATGCCGCTGGTTGTCCACTCGCCCTTTACGCCTAAGGGCGATCAGCCCCAGGCGATTGCCGAGCTCGTCGCCGGGCTTAAGGACGGCTTGCGCTTTCAGACCTTACTCGGAGCGACGGGTACGGGCAAGACGTTCGCCGCGGCGAAAATTATCGAGGCTATCGGCCGGCCCGCCCTGGTGCTAGCGCCCAACAAGATCCTTACCGCGCAGTTAGCTGCCGAGTTCAAGGCGTTCTTCCCGGAAGCAGCGGTCGAGTTCTTCGTGTCGTACTACGACTACTACCAGCCCGAGGCCTATGTCCCGGCCAAGGACCTGTTTATCGAGAAGGACGCCAACATCAACGCCGAGCTCGAGCGCCTGCGCCACTCCACTACCCGCAGCCTGCTGACCAGGCGCGATGTGATCGTGGTGGCGTCGGTCTCGGCTATCTATGGCCTCGGCTCGCCCGAGGAGTACCAGAACCTCAACCTGATCCTGAAAGTGGGCTCCCGACTCTCGCGCGACGATCTGCTGATGCAATTGGTGTTGCAGCAGTACGAGCGCAACGATGTCGCCTTGGAGCCGGGCCGCTTCCGGGCCAAGGGTGACGTGGTCGAGGTGTGGGCCGCTTACGACGAAGCGCCCTTACGAATCGAGCTGTGGGGCGAGGTGATCGACCGGCTGAGCGTGATCGACCCGCTTACCGGCGACTCTAGGGCCGAGTTAGAGGCGACCACCGTCTTCCCGGCCAAGCACTACGTCACCCCCTGGGAGAAGCTGCAGCCCGCCATGGCGCGGATCGAGCAGGACTTGGCGGCTCGGCTCGAGTTTTTTGAGCGAGCGGGCAAGCTCTTAGAGAA
>Ga0208610_100677_pt1 | contig 10799 bp, 10 predicted proteins | sample SubbioR11Jul_8A2_FD_184815 | JGI IMG/M metagenome (GOLD analysis project Ga0208610, IMG submission 184815) | Serpentinite rock and fluid subsurface biosphere microbial communities from McLaughlin Reserve, California, USA - CR11Jul_8A2 (SPAdes) | ecosystem: Environmental > Terrestrial > Deep... | reverse complement strand
AGGCCATGGATATGACCGGCGTCACCTGGCGCTGGTATCCCGGCAATGAGGCTCAAGCCCCCGATCCCTTCATTGCTGCCAAGATGGGCGCTGCCAACACACCCGCCTACCGCGGCACCGCCTATGTGGTGTTCGAGGAACTGAACCTCAGCGCGTTCGGCAATCGCCTGCCCCAGATCAGCTTCGAGGTGTTCCGCCCGCTGGCTGATCCCGATACGGCCGAAGGGCTGGTGAAAGCGGTGACGATGATCCCGGCATCAGGCGAATTCACCTATGCGACCGCCCCGGTCAAGAAGACCACCGGCTCCGGTGGAGCAACCGTGGCCGAGAACCTGAACGCAATCACCGACACGGCAGACATCGTCGTGGCGCTGGACCGGCTGCAATCTCTGGCCCCGGCTGTCGAAAGCGTCAGCCTGGTTGTCGCGTGGTTTGGCGATGATCTGCGCGCCGGATCGTGCAAGGTGCGGCCGGGCGTCGAGGTTGCGTCAAAGACCACCACGCCCTCGCTTTGGGCTGTGAATGGCGTTGCGCGCAGCGATGCCTTTCTGGTCAGTCGCGACGCCGAGGACCGCCCGGTCTATGGCGGCACCCCAGCTGATTTCGCGGTGGTGCAGGCGATCCAGGAGATGAAGGCACGCGGTCTGCGCGTGACCTTCTATCCCTTCCTGCTGTTGGACGTCCCACCCGGCAACACAAAGCCCAATCCCTACAGCGCCAATGCGGCTACATCGGGCCAGCCGACCTTCCCTTGGCGCGGCCGGATCACCTGCTCCCCGGCTGCTGGTTTTGCAGGATCGGTCGACAAGACCGCGGCCGCTGCCACGCAGGTCGCAGCGCTGTTCGGGGCGGCGACACCTGCCAACTTCAGCGTTTCCGGCACCACTGTCAGCTGGACCGGTCCGGTTGGCGAATGGTCTCTGCGCCGCATGATCCTGCACTATGCGCATCTGTGCAAAGCGGCAGGCGGCGTCGATGCCTTCCTGATTGGCTCGGAAATGCCCGGCTTGACCACGATCCGCTCGGGCGCCAGCACCTATCCTGCCGTCACCGCCTTCAAGGCTCTTGCGGCTGATGTGCGTGCGATCCTCGGCACTGGGCCCAAGATCGGCTATGCCGCTGACTGGTCGGAATACTTCGGTCACCACCCTGCCGACGGTAGCAGCGATGTGTTCTTCCACCTCGACCCGCTCTGGTCGGACACGAACATCAACTTCATCGGCATCGATAACTACATGCCGCTGTCGGACTGGCGCGATGGGTTCGATCATGCCGATGCAGCACTTGCGCCTGCGATCTATGACTGCTCTTACCTCCAATCCAACATCACAGGCGGCGAAGGCTTCGACTGGTTCTACGCCAACGCCCTTGACCGGACGACACAGGTCCGGACGCCGATCACGGACGGCGCTGTCGGCAAACCGTGGATGTTCCGCTTCAAGGATCTGCGCGCCTGGTGGCAAAACCCGCATTTCAACCGCCCGGGCGGAGTGGAGAGCGGCACGCCAACAGCGTGGGTGCCGCAGTCGAAGCCCGTCTGGTTCACCGAACTGGGCTGCCCGGCGATTGACCGCGGCACCAACCAGCCCAACGTGTTCTTCGATCCGAAGTCGTCGGAGAGCTTCACGCCCTACTTTTCGCGCGGCTGGCGGGATGATGCGGTTCAGCGCGCCTACCTTGAGGCCAGTTTTCTATTCTGGGGTGCAGCGGCGAACAACCCGACCTCGGCCGTCTACGGCAATCGCATGGTCCATGTCCCCGAATGCGCCGCGTGGACCTGGGATGCCCGCCCCTATCCGTTTTTCCCCGAACTGACTGACGTCTGGACCGATGGCCCGAACTGGCGGCTCGGGCACTGGCTAACCGGGCGGCTCGGCGCGGTGTCCCTAGCAGCCCTTGTCCGTCACCTCTGCTTGCGCGCCGGGATGCCAGAGGAATTGATCGACGTCTCCGGCCTCTGGGGCGCGGTTGAAGGCTACGTCATCTCCGCTCTGGAAGCACCGCGTGCGTCCATTTCCACACTGGCCCGGCATTTCGGCTTTGATGCTGTCGAGAGCGAGGGACGCATCAAGTTCCTGATGCGCGGTCGCATTGCCAGCGCCACGGTCACACCCGACAGCATGGTCGCGCCCGCTTCGGCGCAGGGCGATGTGATGGAACTGACCCGCGCGCAGGAAACCGAACTTCCGCAGGCGCTGAAGTGGCAAGTCGCCCGCGCCGACGAGGACTATGACGCAGCGCAGGTCGAGGCGCGGCGCATCACGGCTCAAAGCGCGCGTCTCGCGTCCGAGTCGTTCCCCATGGCGATCCCGCCAGAGGAGGCCGAACGCCGCTGCCGTCGCGCATTGATGGAAGCGTGGATGGGGCGCGAAAGTGCCGTGTTCCGCCTGCCGCCGTCGCGTCTGGCGCTGGATCCCTGCGATGTGATCCTGCTCGACCACGATAGCCGCCTGATGGAAATGCGGCTGGTGTCCATTGCGGACTCCGACCTTCGCAGCATCGATGCTGTGCGCCAGGACCGGGCAGTCTATGATCTGCCGCCCGGCGAACCGCGCCCTGCGTCCTTGTCGACGCCCACCGTGTTTGGCACGCCGGATGTGATCCTGCTGGACCTGCCACAGTTGCGCGAAGATCAGCCTGCGCATCGGCCCATGGTCGCGGCGCATGCCAAACCATGGCCCGGCGAGATTGCCGTCTACCGCAGCGCCGCGACGGATGGCTTTGCCCTGCTGACCACCTTTGGCACCCGGGCACGGATGGGCGTGTTGGCGGCGGATTTCTATGCCGGGCCAGTGTCGCGCTTCGATCTGTGCAATGCGCTGGTCGTCGATCTCTATTCTGGAACGCTGGAGAGCGTCACAGACATCACGCTGCTGGGCGGGGCCAACGCGCTGGCGGTGGAAACCGGCGCTGAGCAGTGGGAAATTGTCCAAGCTGGCGCTGCAGAACTTATGGCACCGGCGCGCTATCGGCTGACCCGATTGCTGCGCGGCCAGCGTGGGACCGAATGGGCGATGGTCAGCATGGTGCCGACCGGCGCGCGGGTGGTCGTGCTGGACGCGGCCGTGGCGCCCTTGCCGATTTCCGAAGCTGATCTGGGTCTGCCATGGAACTGGCGCATCGGCCCTGGGTCGCGCCCGGTCAGCGACGAAACCTTTGTTGCCACCACCTTCACGCCCGAGGGCGCTGGACTGCGGCCGTTTTCGGTGGCCCATGTCGAGCAGCCGTGGCGCACCGCCCGCAGTCCGGGCGACCTCACGATCCGCTGGACGCGCCGGTCGCGATCTCTTGCCGCCGATACCTGGGGCGCTGGCGATGTGCCGTTGGCTGAGGACAGCGAAGCCTATGAGGTCGATATTCTGGACGGGGCAACTCGTAAGAGAACCTTACAAGTTGCCACCACCTCGGCCCTCTACACCGCCGCGCAGCAGACCGCCGATTGGGGCGCACCCCTCGGCCCCGGCCAATCCCTCGCCATCCGAATCTACCAGCTCTCGGCCCTGATCGGCCGGGGCGCTGGGCGATCCGTCACGCTCACCTTCTGAAGGCGCACCCCCGGAAAGACTGAAAATGTCCGACATCACCACCCATCTCCTGCTGCCCTACATCCTGGCATCGCAGGCGCAAAAGCATATCACCCACAACGAGGCGCTGCGGCTGCTGGATGCCATGGTCCAGCTATCGGTCCTGGACCGAACCCGCTCCGCCCCACCTGTCAGTCCGACCGATGGCGACCGGCATATCGTGGCATCCGGGGCGACCGGCCTCTGGGCTGGCTGGGATTTGAATGTTGCCTTCTGGGTCGATGGCGTTTGGATGCGCCTGGTACCACGCCCGGGCTGGTTGGCGTGGATCGCAGCAGAACAGGCATTTGTCGGCTGGAGTGGGTCGGCTTGGGATCTGGTCGGCGAGCCAGTCGATGTGTCAGACGCCGTGTTCAGCCTGGTGAACGATGCCGATCCGACCAAGAAGGCGCTGTTTTCTCTGTCAGGCATCTCCACCGGCACGACGCGGACCTTCGCCCTGCCGAACACATCTTCAGAACTGGCTATCCTTGCAGGCACCCAAACCTTCACCGGCAACAAGACCTTCTCCGGTTCGCTGACCGCGTCGGGTGCTGTGTCGATCACCGGCACGCTGACCGCCTCGGGGACTGTTACGGTTTCCGCGGCGGCGGCCTCGATCGGCACCGCCATCACGGCCGCGACCTATGGGATGGGCACGGGGGTCAATCCGACCGGCGTCACCAAGACCCTGAACCTCGGCACCGGCGGCGCATCCGGATCGACCACGGTCGTCAACATCGGGTCGGCGACCGCAGGCGCTGGCGGCACGACGGTCGTGAACACGCCCACAGTGACCTTCGCCAATGCCGTAACGCAGGTCGGCATGCCGCAGGCGAACCTGACCGCGCAGCTCTTGGGCCTCGGAGGGGCGACAGCCGACAGTTTCAATCGTCTGTCGATGAACACGCCCGCCGTGCTCTTGAACAACGCCGGGGCCGGGATCGAAGCCACAGTCAACAAGGCAGCTGCCGGGAACGACGCCGCCTTCGCATTCAAGACCGGGTTTTCCGCTCGTGCCCTGATCGGCCTCCTCGGGAACGACAACTTCAGCTTCAAGGTCAGCCCAAATGGTTCCACCTTCTTTGATGCAATCGTGGTGGATCGCACCAATGGCCAGGTGGAACTGCCCCAGCCAACCGTCCTGCCGGGTCTGAATGCGGCTCCGGCCCCGCCGCCCTCTGGCAAGACCTCGGTCTATGCGCGCAACCGCGCTGGGGCGCCGTGGATCGATGTGATGCGGCCCTCGGGTCGGGATTTTCCGCTGCAGCCGCATTTCGGGGTGAACCGGATTGCCAATTGGTCACCTTCGATCACGACCACGATCACCACCGAGGGTCTGCCGATCACCAACGTCGGCACTGTCTCGCATCCTACACTCGCCGCGGCGAACCTCGCCGCCAGCATGCGGCGCTGGCGTCTGACCTCAGCGGCCGTGGTAGATTCAGTCGCCGAACAACGCTCTGCAGGTTGGGCCTGCTGGCGTGGCAATGCCGCTGGCCTCGGGGGTTGGACCTTCGTGACACGCCTTTCGCTGACGACCTTGCAAGCCACCGGCATGGGCTTCTTCGGCCTCTACGGTTCCATCGCCGCGCTGGCCGTCAACTTAACGCTGGCTGCGGTGATCAACGCGGTTGGCATCGGCTTCCAGCGCGGCACCCATACCAACTGGCAGCTGGTCACCAATGACGGCACGGGCGTGCCGACCCTGACCGACATGGGCGCGCCCTTCGCCATCGCGCTGGGCGGCGTGCTCACCCTGTTCATCGCGGCCCCGCCGAACGGCAGTTCCATCTGGGTCCGGGCGGTGAACGAAGTCACCGGCGCGGTCTTTGAGCAGGAGATCACCGCCGACTTGCCCGCCAACACGCAATTCCTCTCGCCGCGCCTGTACCTGAACACCGGCGCGACTGCCGCCGCCGTCGCATACGACTGCGCGGGCCTCTATCTCGAAACCGATTACTGAAGGGACCATCATGACCGAACGCACCACCATCCTGCAGGAGGTCGGCCAGGCCTTCCGCGAAAACGGCCTAACCGCCGCCATCACCGCACTGGTTGGCGGTTGCCTTGCCGTGGCCACCACAGTGACGAGGAAGGCATTCACCAACGAGGCGATGCTGGAGCGGCTCGACCGGGAACTGCACCTCGAACGCGAGCGAACCGACAAGCAGCGCGCCGATGACCGCAAAGCTGACGCCGACCGGCTGGAGCGGATTGAGACCGACATCCGCGCCATGCGCGATGTGATGTTCGAGGCATTCCAGCGCGGCCGCACCGACTGAACCACCTACCAACCACTGAATCTGTCCCCCACCCGCCCCCGAGGCGGGTTTTGCATTTCTGGAGACCACCATGCCGACGACGACCTATGCCCACTTCCGCGACGTGCCTGAATCTGCCTGGCGCTGGCCCAGCTTTTCCCCGGCCGAGATTGCCTGCCGCGGCACCGGAGCGATCAAGATCAACACCGAGGCGATGGACAAGCTGCAGTCCCTGCGCAACCGCCTCGGAAAACCGCTGATCGTCCGTTCCGGCTATCGCAGCCCGAGCCACAACCGCGCTGTCGGGGGGGCCCCGGCCTCCAAGCACATGCTGGGCACCGCCTTCGACATCGCCATGTCGAACCACGATCCCGTGGCCTTTGCTGAAGCCGCCCGCGCCGTGGGCTTCCTCGGCTTCGGAACCTATCCCCGCTCAGGCTTCATGCATATCGACCTCGGGCCTGCGCGCAGCTGGGGCGAGCAGTTCCCCATTCGCACAACGCCCTTCGTGCCGGAAGTGGCCCCCGCCCGGGAAGTCCTGGCCGACAGCCGCACGCTGAAGGGTGGCGGGGCAGCGGGCATAGCGACCGTCGGTGCGGCCGGTGTGGAAGTCGCGCAGGAAGTCCTGGCGGAAACCCAATCGGCGATCCTGCCCCTGGTGCCGTACCTCGACACCCTGCGCTGGGTGTTCATAGCGGTAGCGCTGATCGGCATCGCCGTCGCCATCCACGCCCGGATCGACGACTGGAAGCGGGGCCAGCGCTGATGCGTTGGATCGCTGGCCTCCTCGCCAGCGGCCCGGCGCGCAAGGCGCTAGGCCTGCTGCTGATCGCCCTCACCATCGCGCTGTTCCTGATGAACCTGCGCCGCGCGGGTGAACGTGCCGGGCGGTTGGCAGAGCGCCTTTCAACATCTGAGAGAACCCATGAAATCCAACGCCAGATGCTGGACGCCGCCAGCCGCCGTCCCGCTGATCGCGATGCTTTGGCTGACAAGTTGCGCGACGGGCGGTTCTGACCTACCGGCGGTTTGCCCGCCTGTAGTGAAATACAGCGCAGCCGAACTGGCGCGCGCGGCAGGCGAGGTCGAGGCCCTGCCAGCCGCTGCAGTCATTGTCAGGATGCTGGGCGATTACGCTGTCCTGCGCGAACAGGCGCGGGCGTGCCGGTGAACTCTTCATCGTGCCACAATCTTCGCAAACCGCGCCATTTCGCAAAGTGGTCCGCTCCATTGCACGACGTGAACGACGCCACGGGAAGCGGCGCTATGGCTATGAGTGCATCGCCGAAAAAATCAACTTTCAAAGTGCCACGCAATGACGACAATCAGGCTTACCGCGATAGGAGCTGCTTTACCAGAAAGAGGCTCTCTGACGATGGCGCATGATCGCCAAAGACCTCGCATTGCGTGAAGCCGTGCCGGGCGTAGAGCCGATGGGAGGCTGACAGTGTCGCCCCGGTCTCAAGTTTCAGCTGTGTGAAACCGGCGCCCATGGCGACTTTCTCCGCATGTGCGACAAGCCGATCAGCCGCACCCTGCCTTCGCGCGTTAGGTGCAACGTAGAGCCTCTTCAGTTCAGCGAAATCCCTATTCAGGAACAGCGCGCAGCATCCGACATCACGACCGGCCACCGATGCCACGAACAAAAGAACACTATCGGCCAGAAATGCCTCAATCGAGAATGCGACCTGCCTTTTGGCGGGAAACAACGCCTGCATCGCCGCATGCCCGGCCCGAAGAAGCTCCCGGGCCGATGGGCTGCGTGGATCGGCCCGTTCCACGATGATGACCATTCCTCCCGCCTTAGCAGCAGCAAGACAGGACGGTCAGAGATGTGCGGTCCGCGATCTCTTGCGCGACTGATCCGACCACCGCGCGGCGCAGGCCAGAATGGCGGTGCCGACCGATGGCGATTGTGTCGGCACCGATTTCATCTGCGACGGAGATCAGGGTTGAAGCCACCTTGCCGGTTCGCACAAGGCGTACAGCCCCAGTGTAGCCTGCATCCGCAGCCCTGGTCAGTGCCACGGCAAGACAGCTTTCCGCGTCCTCCGGCAAAAGCGGAACCGGCTCCTCGCCAATGCCTTCGTCCCGCATGTATCCGACCAGCGCCGGATCAGGTGTCCCAGGCCGAGCCACGGCGACAAAGGACAGCCGCGCCCCGAGTGCGACCGCCAGGCCTGCGGCACGCTCTGCCGCGATACAGGCTGCGGGCGAGCCATCTACACCGCAGAGGATATGGGTGATGCCGCCGCTCATGACAGCCACGCCTGATATAGGAGGCCGCTCGACAGCGAGCCGATCAGGGCAAAGGCAATGTAGAGGGCAAAGACTGGCCGCTTCACCAGCGCAAAGACTGCGATAGCTGCGGGAAGTGACGTGACGCCCCCGGCGACAAGAAAAGCGAGCCCGGCACCCGGCGCCATGCCCTGCTCGATCAAACCTGACACTAGTGGCAGCGCTGCATAGCCGTTCAGGTAGGCCGGAATGCCAACGAGGGTTGCCGTGAGGATCGGAACAAAGCCTTGTCCGCCAAGGGCAGAGGCGATCCACTCGGCAGGAACATATGCCAGCATGAGGCTTTCCAGCAAGAATGCGAGCGTCAGCCATTTCACCAGGAATAGGGTCGAGGACAGGGCCTCTTTCCCGAATTTCGCCCGGCGGTGCGGTTCCTGCCAGAAACGCCAAGCGACCTTGCCGGGCTTGCGCACAGAGGATGCTCCGCAGCCGCCGTTGCCCACGCCGGACCGTAATGGATCGGACAGGTTCCCCGCCCGGGTCAGAGCATATGTTACATAGCCACCGAACAGGCCAAGGCCGATGGCGGCCAGCGTCTTGGCGATGGCGAATTCGACGCCCAGAAGCCCTGATGTCAGCACGAACATTGACGGGTCGATGACGGGTGATGCCAGCCAGAAGGCCATGACGGCTGACAAGGGAACACCCATCGACAGAAGCGCCGCAATCAACGGGATTACGCCGCAGGAGCAGAAGGGCGACAGGCCACCAAAGGCCGCCGCCACCGCGATCATCGTCAGTGGCGACCCGGCGAAGACGCGGGCGATCAGGTTGTCGGCGCCGCTCGCCGTGGCATAGGCCGCGACCGCGATGGACAGGATCAGGAACGGCGCCGTGCCGTAAAGCGCATCGGCCACGAACCGGGTGCTGGTCATCCCCTGCCCCACGTCGATCAAGAACAGGGCCAGTAAGATCGCCAGAGTGGTCAGCCAGACGCGCTGCCGCGAGGCGAACCGTCGGATTGCGTCACCCATGCCGGGCTTAGGGGCAACTGATAAATCTGACACCACGACATCTCCGGGTTTATGGTTATGAAAGTCAAAAAAGGGGTCAGGCTACATCCGTCCGGCGCTGCACCCCGGAACAGCACTCTTCCTGAAGATAGGCGGTGATCCGCGCCATGGCGGGGAAGTCTGACCGATTGATGATCTCCCGCCCCTGCCGTTCCTGGATCACCAGACCCGACTGAACCAGCATCCGTAAGTGATGCGCCAGCGTCGACGCCGGAAGGCCCAACTCCTCGGCCAGTTGCCCCACGCTCAGCCCGGAATCCCCGGCGCGCACGAGCAGCCGGTAGACCCCAAGGCGTGCTTCATGCCCCAGAGAGGCAAGTGCCTGCGCAATGTTCTTGGAGTTTACAAAGTCGACCATACGCACAATCTAACTACATCGCTAGTTTTGTAAACATGATTCGTACGCACGGCGTGCGTCTAGCATTGTGCTAAAGCGGTTTGCATTTAATCTGCGACATATCCTGCATGTGCGAGGTAGTTGAGGCATTCCTCTGGGGTGAAGAGGGAGCAGATGTCGCCGATAGCTTCGATGACGGCGTCGAATGTGGTAGCCCCGATGCGGCGCAGATGGGCCTTGAGCTTTGAGAAGGCGAGTTCGATGGGGTTGAGATCGGGGCTGTAGGCGGGCAGTGGCAGGAGCCAGCAGCCGTACGCCTTGAGGATTTCGGCGGCGCGGGGACTGCGGTGAACGGAGAGGTTGTCGAGAATGACAGCCGTGCCGGGCCGCAGCGCCGGGGCGAGCTGGGTCTCGATCCAGGTATCGAAGGCGGCCCGGTCCATTGCGCCGGGGATCACCCATGGGGCGATCAGGCCCTCGCAGGTCAGCCCGGCGATGAAGGTCTGGGTGTGCCAGCGTCCGAAGGGTGCGCTGCCGGTCAGGCGTTGTCCCTTGGGGGTCCGCCCACGCAGCCGCGTCAGGCCGGTCCGGACCGAGGTTTCATCAACAAAGACAACGCGGTGCGGCACCTGCCGCATCAGTCGCTGCCGCCTGACCCAGTCCGCCCGCGCCCGCCGGAGCGCGGGTCGGTCACGCTCGGACGCGATCAGGCCTTTTTTTATATGTCCGCCCGCAAGCCTTGAGGGCGCGGTGCAGCGAGGAGACATTCGCCTTCACCCCTTCCGCCTCCAGGAGCGCCCCGGCCAGTTCCTTGAGCGTGATGTCCGGCTCGGCCTGCACCACTTCGAGAAGAAAGGCGCGGTGCGCGGCGAGCTTGCCCACCGTGCCCGCCACCCGCCCCTGAGGACGGGCCGCCACGGTCGCATGGTTCCGCCAGGCTGACACCAGCCGTACCGCCGTGCTCGCACTCACCCCGAACATCCGACCCGCCGCTCGCGCCGAGTGACCCGCGTCAACATAGGCTACAATCCGCTCCCGAAGATCCAACGAATAGGGCTTTCCCATGATCCACCTCCTACAGGTAGTGAATCACCTTCAACCCGATCTGGGAATCCCCGATTCACAACAAACGCAAACCGCTTTAGCTAAAGCTCATAGTGGAATGGCCCCGTTGTTCGAGTGCGCTGAATGTACGCCAGATTGGGGTGCTGAACCGTATCCGTCCGGTGTCGGCGCGGTTTCAGGCGTTTTCGGCCTGCCAGTTCCACGGCATGAGATCTTCGATGCGATTGATCTTGTGATCAGGCAGGCGCTGGAGGACCCA
>Ga0208610_100674_pt1 | contig 10814 bp, 9 predicted proteins | sample SubbioR11Jul_8A2_FD_184815 | JGI IMG/M metagenome (GOLD analysis project Ga0208610, IMG submission 184815) | Serpentinite rock and fluid subsurface biosphere microbial communities from McLaughlin Reserve, California, USA - CR11Jul_8A2 (SPAdes) | ecosystem: Environmental > Terrestrial > Deep... | reverse complement strand
CCAGCACCTTGCGCAGCCGCGGCTCGAGCGCGCCGCCGCGGCCGCCGCCGGCGCGGCGGTTGACGACGACCAGCACGGCGCCGCTGGCCGCCGGCGCGGCGCCGACCGCAGCGGCGCTCGCCGCCACCGCGGTTGCGTCAGCTTCCCGTCGCATCGACGGCTGCCGCCTTGGGTGCCCGCGGCAGCCGGCCCATCAGGTAGAACTCGTCGTTGGGGCGCAGGCCGATGACGTTGGCCATGCGGTTGGACAGGCCGAAGAAGGCGGTGATCGCGGCGATGTCCCAGATGTCTTCGTCGCTGAAGCCGTGGGCGTGCAGCGCGGCGTGGTCGGCCGCGTCGACCTCGTGCGAGCGCAGGCAGACCTTGAGCGCGAAGTCGAGCATCGCGCGCTGGCGCGCGCCGAGGTCGGCCTTGCGGTGGTTGACCGCGACCTGGTCGGCAACCAGCGGCTGCTTCTCGTAGATGCGCAGGATCGCGCCATGCGCGACGACGCAGTACAGGCAGTGGTTGGCCGCGCTGGTGGCGGTGACGATCATCTCGCGCTCGCCCTTGGTCAGCGAGCCGCTGTCCTTGAGCATCAGCGCGTCGTGGTAGGCGAAGAAGGCGCGCCACTCGGCCGGCCGGTGGGCCAGCGCGAGGAAGACGTTGGGCACGAAGCCGGCCTTGTCCTGCACCTCGAGGATGCGCGCGCGCAGGTCCTCGGGCAGGTCGGGCAAGGCGGGCACGGGGTAGCGGCTGATCGGCGGGCTCATGCGGGCGCTCCGGTGGCTGGCCTGACTGGCCCGGGCATTATCGCGACGGGGCCTGCCTACAATGCGCGGCCGGTCGCCACCGCTGCCGCAGCGCCCGATGCGCTGCCCGCTCCTGGTGCGGCGGCTCTACGGGATGGGGGCTGCGGGATTGAACCTAAGGCCCGGACGGGAATCAGTGACGGGCATGTGGCACAGGCGTTCGGTGTTGGGTGGTCTCGGTGCGGTCGGCGCCGGCTTGGCGCTGCCGGCGCTGGCGCAGTTTCGCGTCGAGATCGCCGGCGTGGGGGCGACCCAGATCCCGGTGGCGGTGGCGCGCTTTCGCGACGAGGCCGCGGGCGGCCAGCCGATCGCGGCCATCGTGCGCGCCAACCTCGAGCGCAGCGGGCTGTTTCGCGGCGTCGACGCCCCCGGCGCGCTCGACGAGACCGCGCGCCCGGTGATGGCCGAGTGGCGCGCCCGCGCCGCCGACGCGCTGGTCGCGGGCTCGCTGACCCGGCTGGCCGACGGCCGCTTCGACGTGCGCTACAAGCTCTGGGACGTCGTGCAGGGCGAGGACCTCGGCGGCCAGAGCCAGGCCGTGGTCGCCGCTGACCTGCGGCTGGCCGCACACCGCATCTCGGACGCAATCTTCCGCCAGCTCACCGGCGAGCCCGGGGTGTTCGCCACCCGCGTCGCCTACGTCACCCGCAGCGCGGGGCGGTTCTCGCTGATCATTGCCGATGCCGACGGCGAGGGCGCGCAGGTCGCGCTGGCCAGCCCCGAGCCGATCATCTCGCCGGCCTGGTCGCCCGACGGCCGGCAACTGGCCTACGTCTCGTTCGAGACGCAGAAGGCGGTGGTCTGGGTGCAGGAGGTGGCCAGCGGGCGGCGGCGCATGCTGGCCAACTTCCGCGGCAGCAACAGTGCGCCGGCCTGGTCGCCCGACGGCGCGCAGCTCGCGCTGACGCTCTCGCGCGACGGCGGCTCGCGGCTGTTCCTGCTGTCCGCAGCCGGCGGCGAGCCGCGCCGCACGCTCACCTTCCGCGCGCCGACCAGCGGCGTCGTGCTCGAGCGCAAGGCGGTGCAGGGCATGCGTTTCGCGACCGGCGAGCCGCTGCTGACGATCGCCGACCTGTCGCGCGTGTGGCTGATCGCCGAGGTCGCCGAGCAGGACATCGGCCGCGTGCGCATCGGCACGCCGGCGCGCGTGCGGCTGGAGGCCTATCCGGGCGAGACCTTCGACGGCCGCGTGAGCTTCGTCCTGCCGACCCTGCAGGCGGCGACGCGCAGCGCGCAGGTGCGCATCGAGCTGGCCAACGCCGACGGCCGGCTCAAGCCGGACATGTTCGCGCAGGTCGACCTGCCGCTGGTCTCGGCGCCGCAGCTCGTGCTGCCGAACGCCGCGATCATCGACAGCGGCACGCGCCGGGTGGCGCTGGTCGACATGGGTGCCGGTCGCTTCGAGTCGCGCGAGATCGAGACCGGCGCCCGGGGCGACGAGTTCACGGTGGTCAAGCGCGGCCTGCGCGAGGGCGACAGCGTGGTCGTGTCGGCCAACTTCCTGCTCGACTCCGAAGCCAATCTGCGCGCCGCGCTGGCGGCGCTCAAGGGCGGCAGCAACACCAACCCGGAGCCGGTGCCGGTCGTGCACGAGGCAGTGGGCACGCTCGACGAGGTCGACGCCCGCGCCGGCACCCTGCTGATCACGCACGAGCCGGTCAAGAGCCTGAACTGGCCGACGATGACGATGGAGTTCGTGCCCGCCAACAGCGCCGTGGCCCAGGCGGTGCAGCCGGGCGCGGCGATCCGCTTCGAGTTCGTCGAGCGCAAGCCGGGCGAGTGGGTGGTGACGAAGATGGAGAAGCGGGAGCCGACGAGATGATCGAGCGACTGATCGGCTGGTCGGCGCGCAATCACTTCCTGATCGGCCTGATGACGGTGGCGCTGCTCGCCGGCGGCGTCTATTCGCTGCTGCGCACGCCGCTGGCCGCGCTGCCCGATCTGTCCGACGTGCAGGTGATCGTCTACACCGAGTACCCGGGGCAGGCGCCGCAGGTGGTCGAGGACCAGGTCACCTATCCGCTAACCACGGCCATGCTGTCGGTGCCGAAGTCGCGCGTGGTGCGCGGCTTCTCGTTCTTCGGCGTGTCGTTCGTCTACGTGATCTTCGACGACGGCACGGACCTCTACTGGGCGCGCTCGCGCGTGCTCGAGTACCTGAACGCCGCCGCCGCGCGCCTGCCGCCCGGGGTCACGCCGACCCTCGGGCCGGACGCCACCGGCATCGGCTGGGTCTACCAGTACGTGGTGCAGGCCAAGGACAAGTCGCTGGCCGAGCTGCGCACGCTGCAGGACTGGTTCGTCCGCTACCAGTTGACCAAGTCGCCGGGGGTGAGCGAGATCGCCTCGATCGGCGGCTTCGTCCAGCAGTACCAGGTGATCGTCGACCCGGCGCGCCTGCGCGCCTACGGCATCCCGCTGGCGCGCGTGGCCGAAGTGATCCGCGCCAGCAACCGCGACGTCGGCGGCCGCACGATCGAGATGGCCGAGACCGAGTACATGGTGCGCGGCCGCGGCTTCCTGCGCGGCAAGGCCGACCTCGAGCAACTGGTGCTGGCCTCGGCCGGCGGCACCCCGGTGCGGGTGCGCGACGTCGCTCGCGTCGAGCTCGGGCCGGACGAGCGGCGCGGGGTGGCCGAGCTCGACGGCACCGGCGAGGTGGTGAGCGGCATCGCCGTGGCGCGCTCGGGCGAGAACGAGCTGGAGGTGATCGAGGGCATCAAGAGCCGGATCGAGGAGATCCGGCCGGGACTGCCGGAGGGCGTCGAGATCGTTACCGTGTACGACCGCTCGCAACTGATCCACGCCGCGATCGACACCCTGAGCGACACCCTGGTGCAGGAGTCGATCGTGGTGGCGCTGGTGTGCGTGCTGTTCCTGCTGCACGCGCGCTCGTCGCTGGTGGTGATCGTGGTGCTGCCGCTGGCGTTGCTGTTCTCGTTCATCTGCATGAAGCTGCTCGGCATCAACTCCAACATCATGAGCCTGGGCGGGATCGCGATCTCGATCGGCTCGCTGATCGACGCCGCCGTGGTGATGGTCGAGAACGCGCACAAGAAGCTCGAACGGCGCCAGGACAAGTTGAGCGAGGCGGCGCGTGTGGCGGCGATCGTCGCCGCCGGCAAGGAGGTCGGGCCGGCGCTGTTCTTCGCGCTGCTGATCATCGCCGTGAGCTTCTTCCCGGTGTTCACGCTCGAAGCCGAGGAGGGGCGGCTGTTCGCGCCGCTCGCCTACACCAAGACCTTCGCGATGCTCGGCGGCGCCCTGCTGAGCGTCACCCTGCTGCCGATGCTGATGGTGTGGCTGATCCGCGGCCGTATCCTGCCCGAGGACCGCAACCCGGTCTCGCGCGCTCTGGTGGCCGCCTACCGGCCGGTGATCGAGGGCGTGCTGCGCTGGCGCTGGGCGACGATCTGCGCCGCGCTGGCGATCGGCGCGGTCTCGCTCTGGCCGGCGACCCGGCTCGGCACCGAGTTCATGCCGACCCTGAACGAAGGCTCGATCTTCTACATGCCGACGGCGCTGCCCGGCCTGTCGGTGAACAAGGCGGCCGAGCTGCTGCAGGTGCAAAACCGCATCCTGAAGAGCTTTCCCGAGGTCGAGTCGGTGATCGGCAAGGCCGGCCGCGCCGCCACCGCGACCGACCCGGCGCCGATCGAGATGTTCGAGACCGTGATCAATCTCAAGCCGCAGTCGCAGTGGCGGCCGGGCATGACGATCGACAAGCTGATCGCCGAAATGGACCGGGCGATGCAGTTTCCCGGTGTCGCCAACAGTTGGACGATGCCGATCCGCGCCCGCATCGACATGCTCGCCACCGGCATCCGCACTCCGGTCGGGATCAAGGTGTTCGGCTCCGATCTGGCGCAGATGGAGCCGGTGGCGCGGCAGATCGAGACCGTGGTGCGCAACGTGCCCGGCGCCTCGAGCGTGTTCGCCGAGCGACTGACCGGCGGCTACTACCTGGAGATCGAACCGGACCGCGCGCAACTGGCGCGCTACGGTCTGGCGGTGGGCGACCTGATGGAGGTGATCGCGATGGCGCTCGGCGGCGAGACCGTGACCACCAAGGTCGACGGTCGCGCCCGCTTCGGGGTCATCGTCCGCTATCCGCGCGACGCGCGCTCGACCCCCGAGGCGATCGCCCGCGAGGTGCTGGTGGCGCTGCCGGCCGAGAGCGGCCGGCCGGCTCCCACGGTGCCGCTCGGTCAGGTGGCGACCGTGCGCATCACCCAGGGGCCGCCGGTGATCCGCACCGAGAACAGCCTGCTGTCGGCCTACATCTACGTCGACGTGCGCGAACGCGACATCGGCGGCTTCGTGCGCGAGGCGCAGCGCGCGGTGCGCGACAACGTCGACTTCCCGCCCGGCATGTACGCCACCTGGAGCGGCCAGTACGAGTACCTGCAGCGCGCGCTCGACCGGCTCGAGCTGATCGTGCCGCTCACCCTGGCGGTCACCTTCGTGCTGCTGTACCTGAGCCTGACGCGCGTCACCGAGACCCTGCTGGTGATGCTGGCCGTGCCGTTCTCGCTCGTCGGCGGCGTCTGGTTCCTGTGGGCGCTCGACTACAACCTGAGCGTGGCGGTCGCGGTCGGCTTCATCGCCCTGGTGGGCGTGGCCACCTCGACCGGGATCGTGATGCTGGTGTACATCGACAACGCCTGGCGCGAGGTGTGCGAGCGCTGCCGGGCCGAGGGCCGCGTGCCGACCGCGGCCGAGCTGCACGCGGCGGTGGTCTACGGCGCGGTCGAGCGCGTGCGGCCGAAGATGATGACCGTGGTGACCACGATCGCCGCGCTCGGCGCCGTCATGTGGAGCACCGGCCCGGGCAGCGAGATCATGCACCGGATCGCGGCGCCGATGGTCGGCGGCATGATCAGCTCGACCGTGCTCACCCTGGTCGTGATCCCGGCGCTGTACTCGCTGGTGCTGCAGCGGCGGCTGGCGCGCGAGACGCGCGCCGCGGCAACTGCGGCCTTGGCGTGACCTGCACGGCGCAGCGCGGGCAAGGTGCAACGCTGCACCGCCACCGCCGCCTGCGCAAGAATCCACCTGCGACCTCAACCTTTCCCCCACACCGATAGGAGCACCCGATGAAGTCGAGCCTCGCCCTGGTCATGGTCACCGCCGCCGTCACGGCGCTGAGCGTGCCTGCTTTCGCCCAGCACAAGCACGGACCGGTCACGACCGCCGCGGCGGCGAAGGGCGCCACCCCCGAACTGGCCGACGGCGAGATCCGCCGCATCGACGCCGCCAAGGGCGTGGTCCTGCTGCGCCACGGCGAGATCCGTTCGCTCAATATGGGTGCGATGACGATGAGCTTCCGACTCAAGGATCCGGCGATGGCGGCCCAGCTCAAGGTCGGCGACAAGGTGCGCTTCGCTGCCGAACAGCAGGGCGAGACGCTGCTGATCACGCGCATCGAGAAGGCCCACTGAGCCGGGGCGCGCCGCAGCGCTCGCCGCGGCCCCGGGGGGGCCGCGGCGAGCGACGCGAGCTAGGCGAAGCGCGTCGCGGTCAGCGGCCGCACGCCGAGCGCCGCCTCGACATTGGCGATGTGGTTGTGGATCGTCACTGCCGCCGAGCCGGCGAACAGCAGGCCGACGGCGTTCAGGTTGGCATCCATCAGCAGGCTGCCCGAGTCGCCGCCGGCGGCCATCGCGGTGCTGAGGATCTGATGGCGGAACACCGCCACGCCGACGCCGAAGTTCACCGCCACGGTCGCGTTGGTCGCCAGCACGCGGCCGACCGTGACCTGCGTCGTTCGCCCGACTTTGATCACCAGCATGCCGGTCAGCGCCTGGCCGATGCCGTTGGGCATCGCCACGCCGATGATCGATGCCGTGACACCGCGGCTGTACAGCGGCCGCGCGACCGCTGCGTCGACCAGGTTGAAGCCGCTGGGAAAGCCGAACGTGATCGGCTCGAAGCGCTCCAGCTTGGCGATCGCGTCGGACGGGTAGACGCCGCCGTCGAACGGCCCCGGCTGCAGGATCAGATCGCCGGCGCGCGCGCCGTTCGACTTGGCGAGCACGTGGTTGTTGCTGAGGATCAGGTAGTCGCCGGCGGCGTCGGGCGACGGGCCGCCGCGGCATTGGTCCGCCGGCGGACAGTCGCAGTGGCGCAGGTCGCGCACCAGGCAGCCGAAGGTGCCGGCGGTGATGTCGTGATGGCCGAGGCTGAAGCCCGGCGGCGCCGGCTGCATACGGGCGTTGAACGCCAGCGCTTCGATCTCGCCGACCTCGACCACGTCGGTGACCACGCCGTCGATCTGCGCCGGCACCACGGCCTCCTTGTCGAGCTTGTTCTTCGGCAGCTTCCGGTCGACCAGCACGGTGAGCGACCACTGGTCGGTCGGCTTGCCGCCGGCGACCTTCAGGCTCGGCGCCACGCCGACCACGTTGTCGAGCGCCAGCAACTCCATCTCGCGCCGCTGCTGGACGGCCATGATCTGCGCCGACGCGTAGATCGCATCGGCGCCGGCGATCGCGTCCTGCCGCTGACCCTGGAAGTACTTCTGCCAGAGATCGGCGGACTTCTGTCCGGCCGACGACTCGCCTGCGGCCCACTGTTTCAGTTGTTTGGCCATCGTGTTTCTCCCTGTGTCGACGGTTCCCGCAGTCATGGGACTGCGCTGCGCGCCGCGGGATGGGCGCAACGCAGCGGTCGCGCGCGCTTGCTGAACGATCCTGCGCGCTGCGCGACGAGCGCTCGGCAACAGCTTTGCGCGCTCTCGACGCCTGCTGGTTCGAAGCGGGCGACGGCAATCGCTCGCGTTCGACGCGGGCGCCGCAGCGCTTGGAACGCCTCGATCAACCTACGCGCACGGCGCCGACCCTGCCAGCGAGGATTCGGCGGCCGCAGCGGGTACTGATCGCGCGCGGCGCTGCGGTCAGAGAGGCTGCGCCTCGATCGTGCCGACTGCAACCACGTCGATCGGCACGCCGTCGATGGTGCGCGGCAGACGGTCGGCCGCAGCCAGGCGCTTCGCCGGCAGCTTGCGGCTGACGTAGACCACCAGGCAGCGCTCGCCGGTCGGTGTGCCGTCGCGCGTGCGAAAGCCCTCGGCGACGGCGACCACGTTGGCGCGGCCGAGCAGCGCCGCCTCGTGGCGCGCGCGCACCTGGGCAATGCGCTGGTCGCTCGCCGACAGCGGCGGCCGCACAGATTCGCCGCCGGCGGCTCGCGCCGCGAAGAACGCGTCCCAGCGATCGAATGCGCGGCCGGCAGCGGCGACCTCGTCGTTCGACCAGGCAGGCTTCAGAACCTTCTTCATCGGTCAAACCCCGCCGCTCGCGTGCGGCCCAGTCGAGACTATGCGACTGCGGCACGCGCGCCGCAAGGCGCAGCCACGCTCCGGCGTCAGTCGAGGGCGTGCGACGGATCGCGCCCGACCGGGTATTACCGCATTGCCGCGGCCGGGCGGGCGGCCAGAATGCCGGACCGATGACCTCGTGTGCCATGAAATCCGATTTGCCCCCTGCCGCTGCCGCGCTGTCGCTGCAGAACAAGCTCGACCGCATCGCCCACGATCGCGCCGTGCTCACGCTGCTGCGCCAACTGGCGCGCGAAGGATTGCGCGAGGGCGACACCTTGCGCCACGCCGACGACGTTACCCGCGGGCGCCTGTCGATCGAGCGTCAGGAGTCGCCGCCGCGCATCGTCGTCACCACCGAGAGCGGCGAGCGCCTCGCCTTCGATCTCGCCTGCTGGCGGCGCGACTGAGCGGCCGGCCGCCGCCGCATGGCGGCCCCGCGCATGGCAAACTCGCGCCATGCACGCACTGGCATCGCCGCCGATCCTGATCATCGACTCCCACGGTCAACCGGTCCGCTGGGCGGTGCTGACGCGCGCGGCGCGCTACTACGCCTCCGGCAAGGTCGTCACCGACCTCGGTGAGAGCCTGTTTTCGATGACCGGCGGGCTGCAGGAACGCTCCGGCCGGCGCAGCGAGTTCGTCACCAGCTCGATCGTGATGATCCGCGGCCGGCACCGGATCCCGAGCGGGCACGCCCACGTCGGCCTGACCAAGCACCGGCTGTTTGCGCGCGACCGTCATGTGTGCGCCTACTGCGGCCGCCCGTTCGCCGACAGCGAACTGACCGTCGAGCACATCCTGCCGGTGTCGCGCGGCGGCATCCAGATGTGGACCAACGTCGTCACCGCCTGCCGCTCGTGCAACACGCGCAAGGGCAACCGCACCCCCGAGGAAGCGCACATGCCGCTGCTGTACGTGCCCTACGCGGTGTGCCGCAACGAGGGCTTCATCCTCAGCAACCGCCGGATCCTCGCCGACCAGATGGCGTTCCTGCAGGCGACGCTGCCGCGCTACTCGCGCTGGGCCCAGGGCTAGGCCTTTCGGTCGACCCGAGCCGCAAGCCCAACGGTGCCATTTCGACCGCGCCGGCGGCTCGCGCCGGGCGCTCAGGCGATGCGGTTGAACCAGAGCAAGGACAAAGAAGCGGCGATCAGCACGAGCAGCGCCGCCGCCGCCGACACCAGCCCGCTCACCTCGGTCTCGCGCGTCTGGAACACGGTGCGCGCGCTCAGCGCGCGGTAGACCTTGGTCAGGTCGGCGGCGGTGCCGGCGTAGAAGTACTCGCCGTGCGTGATCGCCGCCACCGCCTTGAGCGCCTCCTCGTCGAGCCGGGCGCGGAACGCCCAGCCCTCGAAGGTGATCACCTCGCCGTCGACGGTGCCGACGCCGACCGTGTAGATGCGCACGCCGCGGTCGGCGGCGCGCCGGGCGGCCTCGATCGGATCGGGCCCGGTCGTGCGCTGGCCGTCCGACAGCAGGATGATCGCCGCCTGCTCGTAGGAGCCGGGCGGCACCGGCTTGTGCTCGACCGGCGCGCCCTTCTGCGCGCCATCGATCGGCGCGCCCAGGCGTTGCGACTCGCGGCCGTAGGTGGCCTGGCCGACGTCGAAGCCGCCGTCCGGAAACAGTGTCGCCAGCGCGACGATGATGCCGCTGCCGGTGGCGGTGCCGCGCTGCAGTTGGAAGCGGTCGATCGCCGCCAGCGCGTCCTCGCGGTTCAAGGTCGGCGGCAGCACCAGGTTGGCGGTGGCGGCGAACGCCACGATGCCGACCCGCGTGTGACGCGGCAGCGCGCGGATGAACTCGCGCGCGGCGTTCTGCGCCGCTTCCAGCCGCGTCGGCTCGACGTCGGTGGCGCGCATGCTGCCCGAGACGTCCATCGCCAGCAGCACCGTGTCCTGCCGGGTCGGCAGCGTGATCACCGCGGTCGGCCGCGCCGCCGCCAGCAGCATCAGCGCGATCGCCGCCAGCAACAGCGCCGGCGGCAGGTGGCGGCGCCAGCGCGCGCCTGCGCCGAGCGCCTCGCGCACCAGCGACAGGCTGGCATAGCGCAGCGCGAACCGGCGCTGGCGATGCAGCAGCCACAGATAGCCGGCCACGAGCAGCGGCACCAGCAGCAGCAGCCACAGCAGGTCGGGCCACAGGAACTGGATCGGCGCCGTCATGGGACCAGCCTGCGCGCTGCGCGCTGCGGGATGAGTGCTACGGAGCGGCCGTGCGCACTCATGCCCGCACCTCGGCAGTAGCGCCGTCGAAGCGCGAACGCTGGCCGGCGGCCACCGCGCCGCTGCGCTGCGCGCGGCGCCGGCGCAGCTCGGCGAACCGCAGGACGGTGGCGGCGAGATCGTCGCCGGTGGCCAGCTCCAGCGCATCGACGCCGGCCCGCGCCAGCGCCGCCTGCAGTGCCTCGTCGCGCGCGCGCGCGGCGGCGGCGAAGCGCCGGCGAAACGCAGGGTCGCCGGTGTCGACCTCGAGCTGTTCGCCGGTCTCGGCGTCGCGCAGGCGCAGCAGCCCGAGGTCGGGCAGCTCGCGTTCGAGCGGATCGACCAGGCGCACCGCGAGCACCTCGTGGCGCTGCGCCAGGCGCGCCAGCGGCTGCTCCCAGCCGGGCCGGCTGACGAAGTCGGAGAGCACGAACGCCAGCGCGCGCCGGCGCAGCACCTGGCCGGCGGTGGCCAGCAGCGGGCGCAGGTCGGTCAGCG
>Ga0208610_100666_pt1 | contig 10931 bp, 6 predicted proteins | sample SubbioR11Jul_8A2_FD_184815 | JGI IMG/M metagenome (GOLD analysis project Ga0208610, IMG submission 184815) | Serpentinite rock and fluid subsurface biosphere microbial communities from McLaughlin Reserve, California, USA - CR11Jul_8A2 (SPAdes) | ecosystem: Environmental > Terrestrial > Deep... | reverse complement strand
GGCCGCCGCCGAGATGCGCGAGCGCGCCAAGGCGCTGGTCGGGGCGCGTGCCGCGCGCGAGCTGGTCGTGTCGACCTTCCACAGCCTGGGCGTGCGGTTGCTGCGCGCCGACGGCGAGCGCATCGGGCTCAAGGCCAATTTCTCGATCCTCGACGCCGACGACGGGCTGGGCCTGCTGCGCGACGCCGGCGGCACCACCGACGCCAGGACCGCGCGCCAGTGGCAATGGGCGATCAGCCGCTGGAAGAACGCCGGGCTCGACGCCGCGCAGGCGCTGGCCGCCGCGCGCAGCGACGACGAGGCGGTCGCCGCGCGCGTGATGCAGCGCTACCAGGAGCGGCTGGCGGCGTACCAGGCGGTCGACTTCGACGACCTGATCGGCCTGCCGCTGGCCCTGCTGCAGCGCGACGCCCAGGCCCGCGAGCGCTGGCGCGCGGCCTTCGCGCATGTGCTGGTCGACGAGTACCAGGACACCAACGCCGTGCAGTACGAGCTGCTCAGGATGCTGGTCGGCGCCGAGGGCGTGTTCACCGCGGTCGGCGACGACGACCAGAGCATCTACGGCTGGCGCGGCGCGACGCTGGACAACCTCAAGCGGCTGCCGCAGGACTACCCGCGGCTCAAGGTCATCGCGCTCGAGCAGAACTACCGCTCGACCGGGCAGATCCTGCGCGCGGCCAACGCGGTGATCGCCGGCAACCCCAAGCTCTACCCGAAGTCGCTGTGGAGCGCGCTGGGCGAGGGCGAGCCGGTGCGCGTGCTCGAGTGCGACGGCGAGGAGCACGAGGCCGAGCGCGCGGTGGCCTTGGTCCAGGGCTTGCGCGGCCAGGGCGCTGCGGCGAAGTGGTCGGACTTCGCCGTGCTCTACCGCGCCAACCACCAGTCGCGGGCCTTCGAGCAGAAGCTGCGCGCGGCGCAGATCCCGTACAAGGTCTCGGGCGGGCAGAGCTTCTTCGACCGCGCCGAGATCAAGGACCTGACGGCCTGGCTGCGCCTGCTCGTCAACGCCGACGACGACCCGGCCTTCCTGCGCGCGGTGACCACGCCGAAGCGCGGCATCGGCACGACCACGCTCACCCGGCTGGGCGAGTTTGCCGGCCAGTGGAAGACCAGCCTGTGCACGGCGCTGCACTCGCCGCTGCTCGACACCGCGCTGGGCGCCAAGGCCGCGGCCTCGCTGCGCGAGTTCGGCCGCTACCTCAACGACCTCGAGTACCGCGCGCGCCGCACCGAGGGCGCCGAAGCGGCCAGGGCGCTGCTGCTCGAATGGCTGGCCGACATCGGCTACGAGCAGCACCTGCACGACGGCGAGGACAGCGCCAAGCTGGCCGCCGCGCGCTGGACCCATGTGCTCGACTTCGTCGACTGGATCGCGCGGCGCTGCGGCGGCGAGATCGAGCCCGACGGCAGCGGCGTCGAGTCCGAGCGGCGCAGCGTGCTGCAGGTCGCGCAGACGATCAGCGTGATCCTCAGCCTGGCCGAGCGCGGCGGCGAGCAGGACGTGCTCACCCTGTCGACGCTGCACGCGGCCAAGGGGCTGGAGTGGCCGCATGTCTTCCTGGCCGGGGTCAACGAGGGCCTGCTGCCGTTCAAGTCCGACGGCGAGGACGCCGACGCCGGCCGCATCGAGGAGGAGCGGCGGCTGATGTACGTGGGCATCACGCGGGCGCAGCGCACGCTGGCCGTCAGCACCCTGCGCCGGCGCAAGCGCGGGCGCGAGACGGTGGCCGGGGTGCCCAGCCGCTTCATCGCCGAGATGAAGCTGCACGAGGCGCAGCCGCAGGTCGACCCGCGCGAGAAGCTCAGGCAGTTGCGCGCGCAACTCGCGGCGCGCAGCGCGCAGGCCGCGCCGGCTGAAGGTTGAAGGTTGACGCACCGGGGCCGCGCACCAGCGCGGCCGCTGCGGTTGGCGTCTGCGTCTGCGTCTGCGTCTGCGTCTGCGGCGCTCAGCGCGCCGGCGCCGGCGGCTGCGGCGGCACGGGCGCCGCCGGCGTGACCGCCGCCGCGGCCTGCAGCGGGAAGCGCTCGAAGGCCAGCGCGACTGCGCGCGCGAGCGCCGCCGGCAGTTCGTCGGGCCTGCGGGCGCTGATGTCTTCGGTGACCACGGCTTCCCAGACGGTCTGGCGGCGCTGCGCGTCGACCAGGTCGATGCGCAGCGTGCTCGCGCGAAACGGCCGCAGCTCGGTGGCGTCGACCCACATCGGCCAGCCGGCGTAGATGCCGTGGCGCCAGCCATGCGCGCCGATGCCCAGCACCGGCGCCGGCACGGCGCGCAGGCGCTCCTCGTCGTGCAGGTGGAAGTCGACCCGCAACTGCGGCGCGGCGGCGTCGAAGCGCAGGCCGCGCGCCTCGAGCTCGCGCTGCGTCGCCGCGACCAGGTGCTGCGAGACGATGGTGCGGTAGCCGGCGCGGTCGGTGCCCAGCGGGGTCGCGAAGCCGAAGCTGCGCAGCGCGCCGAGGTCGACCGCCGGCGCGGTCTTGACCTGGACCTGGGGCACCGCGGCGCAGCCGGCCAGCAGCGCTGCGCCGGCCAGCGCAGCGGCGATCAGGGGGCGGCGGGCGATGCGGTTCATCGAGCTCGGCGGGCAGGGGCGCACAACCCTCAGGATAACGTCCGGCGCGGCGGCGGGGTTGACCGCGCCGGCAGCCACCGCGCGGCTTCAGCCGGCATCGTGCACGACGCCCTCGTGCAGCGCCAGCGCGCCGCTGGCGGCGAGCTCGGCGAGCAAGGCGTCGCCCCAGTCCGCCAGGCTGCCCGCAGGGTGGCCGAGCTGGCGCCAGGCCTGGTGCAGGTACGGCGTGTCGGCCAGCCACTGCCGCAGTGCCGCCAGCGGCTGCGAGCGCACCTCCATCAGGTGGTACTTGAGCAGCACCTTGGCGGCGTAGCGGGTGTGGCGGGCGGGGTCGGCGCGCATCGTGGCCAGCCGCGCGCGGGCGCGGGCGAGGGCGCCGGCGACGTCGGCAAACGGCGCGCCGTGGCCGGGGATGACCCAGCGCGCGTCGAGCCCGGCGATCAGGTCCAGCGTCGCGGCGACGTCGTCGAAGCCGGGCTCGCCGGCGAGCTCGGGAAAGACCACGCCGAAGCCGTTCTCCCACAGCGCATCGGCCGAGATCAGCACGCCCTGCGCGTCGTCGTAGAGCACGACCGAATGCGGGTCGTGGCCCGGCGCGGCCAGCACCTGCCAGCCGCACCGTCCCACGCGCAGCGTGCTGCCCGGCTCGATTCGGCCCTGCGGCACGAAGCGCTCGCAGCGCTGGCGCGTCGCGGCGTAGCTCAGCGCCTGCTCGTCCCAGTCGAGCACGGCCTGCCACTGCCCCGGCGGGATGCGCACGGGCGCGCCGAACTCGCGCTGCAGCGCGGCGTTGCCGCCGCAGTGGTCGGAGTGCAGGTGGGTGTTGACGACGGCGGCCAGGGGCTCGCCGCGCAGGCCGTGGTGCAGCAACTGCACGGTCTGTGCCGCGTGCAGGCAGTGGCTGCTGTCGACCAGCACCGCGCCCTCGCCTTCGCCGGCCAGCAGCACGTTGTTCGACGACAGCCAGCCGCGCTCGAAGACGCTCAGGCCAGGGTGCAGGGTGGGGTCGGTGCGCATCGGCGGCGATGGTAGTGCGCCGCGGCCACCCGTGCTGCGCGGGCGCGGGTGGCCCTTCAGGCGAGCGCTGCGACGCCCTGCGGGCGCAGCCGCGCCAGCAGCCAGTGCGCGGTGCGCAGCAGGCGCGCGTCGTCGTCGCGGCGGCCGACCAGTTGCACGCCGATCGGCAGGCCGCGCGCGTCGTGCAGCAGTGGCAGGGCGAGCGCGGGCACGCCGCTGGCCGTCCACAGCGTGCAGTAGACCGGGTCGCCGGTCGAGTCCAGCCCAGCCGGCGCGCTGCCCGGGGCGGCCGGGGCCAGCACCGCGTCGAACCCGGCCAACGCGGCGTCGAGCGCATCGGCCCAGGCGGCGATGCGGCGCAGCGCGTCGCGGTGGGCGTGCGCCGGGGTCTGCCGGCCGCGCTCGATCTGCCCGCGCAGCGAGGCCGACAGCCGCTCGCCGCCGCGGTCATGGAGCTCGCCGTACGAGCCGGCGATCTCGGCTTCCATGACCAGCCGGTGGGCATCGATGACGGCCTCGGCGCCGGCCGGCAAGGCCAGCGGCGCGAGCCCCACCCCCTGCGCAGCCAGCCGCTCGCGCAGCGCAGCCAGGGCCGCGCGCGCGTCGGCGGTGAGCCGCCCGGCGGGCGGCGGCTCGACCCAGCCCAGCCGCGGCGGCAGCGGCGGCGGCTGCAGGCAGGTCGCGAGCAGCGCCGGCGTGGCCCGCGGCCGGCTGGCCGGGTCGCCGGGGTCGGCGCCGCACAGCACCTGCGCCAGCAGCGCGGCGTCGGCCACGCTGCGCGCGAAGACGCCGATCTGGTCGAAGCTCGGCGACTGCTCGAGCACGCCGGTGCGCGCGATCCAGCCGAAGCTGGGCTTGTAGCCGACCACGCCGCAGAACGCCGCCGGGCGGATCACCGAGCCGTTGGTCTGCGTGCCCACGGCCAGCGGCACCTGGCCGGCGGCGACCGCCGCTGCCGACCCGCTCGACGAGCCGCCCGGGGTGTGGCCAGGGTCGTGCGGGTTGCGCGTGCGCCCCGGCGCGTAGGTCGCCAGCTCGGTCGTCACGGTCTTGCCCAGGACCAGCGCGCCGGCCGCGCGCAGCCGCTGCACCAGCACCGCGTCACGCCGCGGCTGGCGGCCGGCATGCAGCACGCAGCCATGCTCGGTCGGCAGGTCGGCGGTGTCGATGACGTCCTTGAGCCCGACCGCCAGGCCGTACAGCGGCGCGCCGCATGCGGCCTCGCCCTGCGCAGCCAGCGCGGCGGCCTGCGCGAGCACATGGCCGGCGTCGAGCGCCTGCCAGGCCTGGACCGCAGGCTCGGTCGCGGCCACCCGCGCAAGCAGCGCCTGCGCATAGTCGGCCACCGTCAGCGTGCCCGCACGCAGCCGCGCGAGGGCTTCGAGCGCGCCGAGGTGGTGCAGTGGCGGGTCAGGCGAGTCCATCGGGAGGCTCTGGAGTGAAGCAGCAGCGGTGTGGCTGCGGCCGGCGCTGCGGTCGGTCGGCAATGCCGATGCCTGATTCAGGACTGTTCGGATACATGCTTGTGCTGTGACTTTCAGCACCGGCCCGTGTCTGCGATCGAGCCCGGCTCCGCGACGGCGGAGTCTGAAGTTGCTGATCTTGCGCCTGATGCCACCTGGGTTGGAGTGACCGCGGCGGCGCTCTCGGCGAGCAGCGCTGCGCGCCAGATGGGCTCGGGAGAGTGGGCCGCAGCTTGCGGCATTCTGCGCTCGATCACCCGCACCGCGTGGCTGAAGCGCAGGCGCTCCGCATCGAGTGCGCGATCCCATGCCGCCCGGGCCCTCATTCTCGCTGCGCGCATCCAGGGCGAGGTCGGCAGCCACCACGCCCTGGCTGCCGCCGGTGGCGCTCGCAAGGCGCTTCGCGGCCGTTGACGTGCGAATTTTCAGTAGCTACAGTAAACTGTGCGCATCGTCTTCGATCCGTCCAAAGACAGGATCAACCAGTCCAGGCACGGGCTCTCGCTGTCGTTCGCCAGGCAACTCGTCTGGGACGAGGCTCTGGTCTGGGTCGACGAGCGTTACGCCTATGACGAGGTACGAATGGTCGGACTCGTCCCCGAAGGCCATCGCCTCTACTGCGTGGCCTTCGTCGACCGAGGCGGGGTCCGCCGGGTCATCAGCCTGCGCCACGCCGAGCGCCGTGAGGTCAAGCACTATGTCGAAAGCTACCCCTAGGCGAGAGATCGCGCTCCCGACCGAGGCCGAGAACCGCAAGATTCGTCGGGCCGCCAAGGCCGACCCGGACGCCCAGCCCCTGACCGCCAGCCAGCTGCAGGCCATGGTTCCACTGAAGTCGGTGCGCGGCCGCCCGAAGTCCGAGAACAGGAAGCTGCTGGTCTCGGTCCGCTACAGCCCCGAAGTCCTCAGCTACTTTCGCGCCACTGGCGATGGCTGGCAGGCCCGAATGGACGGCGTTCTTCGCGACTACATAGCCAAGCAGGGCACCCGAGGCCGCAAAGGTGCTGCCTAGCGCCTCGTTCGAGAGGCGCCCCGGCTGGGGACGCTCTGCACAAGTCCCGCGCGCCTGTGCTGGCCGCCGAGCGGGCACGCCGGGATGACACCGTCAGGGCTGGGAGCCAATCGCAGCTCGACGGCGGACTTGATCGCAACCCATGCCGCCTGTGTCCGTGCGACAGGCTGCGCAGCGGCGCGCGCCGGGCCTGACGGTGGGCGAGGCGGCGGTAGCGGGCGCGCCGGCGGCTCAGCGTCCTGCGGGGGCCCCGCACCACAGCCCGGCGGCAGCGGCGTCGAGCCGCGCGTGGGTGGCGGCATCGAGCAGGCGGTGGCGCAGCGCGAAATCGAGGGTGGCGAGGGCGGCGTCGGTGGTCATCGCGCCGCTGGCGGCCAGGGCCAGCGCGTCGGCCACCGGCAGCCGGCGCAGCGCGGCGACTTCGCCGTCCTGGTTGCAGGGCTGGACGGTGGCCGGCAGCGCGAGGTCCCAGACATGCAGGTGCTCGCGCTGCAGGCCCTCGGCGATGTCGCAGTCGAGCGCGACGACGCGGCCCGGGCGGGCGCGGCGCAGGGTCGGCGCGTCGAGACCGGCTTCTTCCCAGCCTTCGCGCAGCAGCGCCTGCCAGGGCGTCTGGCCGTGCGGCACGCCGCCGCCGATCAGGTTGTCGTGCAGGCCGGGGTCGGTGGGCTTGGTCCAGGCGCGCTGGGCGACCCAGACCGCGACCGGGCGGCCGGCGGCGTCGGCGACGTAGCCGTTGGCGTGCGCGCCCAGCGTCAGCGCGCCCCAGAAGCGCGCCGCGGCGCGCTCGATGACGGCCAGCGGCGTGCGCGTGCGCGGCTGCCACAGCGTGTAGGGCTCGTCGCGCCAGGCGCGGATGCGGCCCTGCTCGCGCAGCGCGGCGTGCAGCTCGGCCAGGCGCGCGTCGAGGTCGGCGAGCGGGCGCAGCCGCACCGCGTCGGCAGCGACGTCGAGCAGACGCGGCCAGCGCGCGAGCGCGTCGAGGTCGGCGCAGGCGACCGCGCCCAGCGGCGTGGCGTCGGCGCCCAGGTACAGCGGCACGCGCGGCACGCGGCGCCGGCGTGCGGCCGGCAGCGCCGGCCAGTCGTCGGGCGCCGCGCTCACCGCTGCGCCCTGGACGCTGACGGAGCCCGGCCGCGCCACGCCGGCGCGCGCCCCGCACGCAGGCGGGCGGGGCTCACGCGCTCACGCCGCGCGCGACAGCGCGCTGGCCGCGCCGGCCGGCGCGGCCGCCGCCGGCGGCTCCTGTGCGCCGGCGCGCCACTGCGCCATCAGCCGCTGCCACTTGGCGCGCGCGGCCTCGAGGTGGCGGGCCTTGACGTGGCCGTAGCCGCGGATCTCCTCGGGGATGCGCGCGATCTCGACGGCCAGCGCGAGGCGCTCGGCGCCCGGCCGGGCCTGCAGCCCGGCGAGCAGCTCGGCGATGCACTCGCGGTACTCGCCGATCAGCGCGCGCTCGCTGCGCCGCTCCTCGCTGCGGCCGAACAAGTCGAGTGCGCCGCCGCGCAGGCCCTTGAGCCTGGCGAGCAGCACGAAGGCGCGGCGCATCCACGGCCCGTAGGGCTGCTTGATCAGCTCGCCCTTGTCGTTGCGCTTGGCGGTCAGCGGCGGCGCCAGGTGGTGCACCAGCCTGTAGTCGCCCTCGAACATGTCGGCGATCCTCTGCACGAAGGCGGGGTCGGTGTGCAGCCGCGCGACCTCGTACTCGTCCTTGTAGGCCATCAGCTTGAACAGGTAGCGCGCGACGGCCTCGGCCAGCGCGGTGCCGGCGCCGAGCCGGGCCTCGGCCTCGCGCACGCGCTCGACGAAGGCCCGGTACTGCGCCGCGTAGGCGGCGTCCTGGTAGCCGGTCAGGAACTCGACGCGGCGCGCCACCAGCTCGTCGAGCGACGGCTTCTTCACGAACTGGATCACCGCCGCGGCCTTGAACTGCGCCTGCACCGACGCCAGGTCGTGCGCGCAGCGGCGGCCCCATTCGAAGGCCGCCTTGTTGTTGTCGACCTGCACGCCGTTGAGCTCGATCGCGCGCATAAGCGCGGCGTGCGACAGCGGCACGCGGCCCTGCTGCCACGCGTAGCCCAGCAGCAGCGGGTTGGTGTAGATGCTGTCGCCGATGAGCTGCACCGCGGCCTGCTCGGCGTCGAAGGCGCCCAGGTTCTGCGCGCCGACGCTGGCTGCCAGCGCGGCCTCGCAGTTGGCATTCGGGCTCTTCCAGTCGGCGTTGCGCACGAAGGCTGCGGTCGGCGTGCCATGCGTATTCAGCACCACGTAGGTGCGCCCGGGTTTCATCGCCGCCAGCGTGTACTTCGATGCGCCGACGATGGCGTCGCAGGCGATCACCAGGTCGGCCTGCGCGGTGTCGACCTTGGTGGTGTGGATCGCGTCGGCGCGGTTGGCGATCTGGATGTGGCTCCAGGTCGCGCCGCCCTTCTGCGCCAGGCCGCCGGCGTCCTGCGTGACGACGCCCTTGCCTTCCAGGTGCGCGGCCATGCCCAGCAACTGGCCGATGGTGATGACGCCGGTGCCGCCGACGCCGGCGACGACGATGCCCCAGGCCCGTTCGGCCAGCGGCAGCGCGGGCTCCGGCAGCGGCGGCAGCGCCGACAGGTCGCCCTTCTTCTCCTTGCGGGGCTTCTTCAGCGTGCCGCCCTCGACCGTGACGAAGCTCGGGCAGAAGCCCTTGACGCAGGAATAGTCCAGGTTGCAGGTGTTCTGGTTGATTCGCCGCTTGCGCCCGAACTCGGTCTCGACCGGCTCGACACTCAGGCAGTTGCTCTGCACGCTGCAGTCGCCGCAGCCCTCGCAGACCAGCTCGTTGATGACCACGCGCTTGTCCGGCGTGGCCAGCTTGCCGCGCTTGCGGCGGCGGCGCTTCTCGGTGGCGCAGGTCTGGTCGTAGACGATGACGGTGGTGCCCTTGAGCGCGCGGAACTCGCGCTGGATGCGGTCGAGCTCGTCGCGGTGGTGCACCGTCACGCCCGGCTCCAGCGCCACGCCCTGGTACTTCCCGGGCTCGTCGGTGACGATGGCCAGCTTGGCCACGCCCTCGCTGACCAGGCTCTTCATGATCTGCAGCACCGAGTGGCCTTCGGGCCGCTCGCCGACTTGCTGGCCGCCGGTCATCGCGACCGCGTCGTTGTAGAGCACCTTGTAGGTGATGTTGACGCCGGCGGCGATGCTCTGGCGGATCGCCAGGCTGCCGCTGTGGAAGTAGGTGCCGTCGCCCAGGTTGGTGAAGATGTGCGGCTCGGTCGTGAACGGCGCCTGGCCGACCCAGGGCACGCCCTCGCCGCCCATCTGGGTGTAGGTGCTGGTCCTGCGGTCCATCCAGACGGCCATGTAGTGGCAGCCGATGCCGGCCATCGCGCGGCTGCCCTCGGGCACGCGGGTGCTGGTGTTGTGCGGGCAGCCGCTGCAGAACCAGGGCGCGCGCTCGCCGGTGTCGACGCGCAGCTCGGCGAGCTGGCGCTCGCGCGCGTCGATCTCGGCGATGCGGCGGTCCATGCGCGCGGCGACGTCCTCGGGCACGCCCAGCTTCTTCAGCCGCTTCGCGATGGCCTTGGCGATGATCGCCGGGGTCAGGTCGGCCTTGGCGCGCAGCAGCCAGTTCTCGCTGGGGTTGGGGCGGCTCCACTCGCCGCCGCTGTGGTCGTCCTCGGGCTCGTCGAACTTGCCCAGCACGTCGGGGCGCACGTCGGGGCGCCAGTTGTAGAGCTCTTCCTTGAGCTGGTACTCGATGATCTGGCGCTTCTCCTCGACGACCAGGATCTCGCGCAGCCCGGTGGCGAACTCGCGCGTGATGGCCGCCTCCAGCGGCCAGACCACGTTGACCTTGTGCAGCCGCACGCCCAGGGCGCGGCAGGTGTCGTCGTCCAGCCCCAGGTCGGCCAGCGCCTGGCGGGTGTCGTTGTAGGCCTTGCCGCTGGCGATCAGCCCGAAGCGGTCGTTGGCCGTCTCGATGACGTTGTGGTTGAGCCGGTTGGCGCGCACATAGGCCAGCGCGGCATACCACTTGTAGTCCATCAGCCGCGCCTCCTGTTCCAGCGGCGCGTCGGGCCAGCGGATGTGCAGGCCGCTGGGCGGCATGCGGAAGTCCTCGGGCAGCACGATCTGCACGCGCGTCGGGTCGACGATCACCGACGACGACGATTCGACGACCTCCTGGATCGTCTTCATGCCGCTCCACAGCCCGGCGAAGCGGCTCATCGCGAAGGCGTGCAGGCCCATGTCGAGGATGTCCTGCACGTTGCTCGGGAAGAAGACCGGCAGCCCGCAGGCCTTGAAGATGTGGTCGCTCTGGTGCGCTGCGGTGCTGCTCTTGGCGACGTGGTCGTCGCCGGCGATCGCGATCACGCCGCCGTGCTTCGCGGTGCCGGCCATGTTGGCGTGCTTGAAGACGTCGCTGCAGCGGTCCACGCCCGGGCCCTTGCCGTACCAGATGCCGAACACGCCGTCGTACTTGCGCTGCTGCGGGTAGAGGTCGAGCTGCTGCGTGCCCCACACCGCGGTGGCGCCGAGCTCCTCGTTGACGCCAGGCTGGAACACAACATGGTGCTCGGCCAGGTGCTTCTTCGCCGCCCACAGCGCCTGGTCGTAGCCGCCCAGCGGGCTGCCGCGGTAGCCGCTGACGAAGCCGGCGGTGTTCAGCCCGGCGAGCAGGTCGCGCTGGCGCTGCAGCATCGGCAGCCGCACCAGCGCCTGCACGCCGCTCATGAAGGCACGGCCGCGCTCGAGGGTGTACTTGTCGTCGAGGCTCGCGCGCTCGATCGCGAGGCGCACGGATTCGGGCAGCGGGGCATTCATGCGGGGGGTCTCCTCGGGGTGGCGGGGTCCGGCCAGGCAGACGCCGGCAGCGCTCTTGACACC
>Ga0208610_100663_pt1 | contig 10950 bp, 11 predicted proteins | sample SubbioR11Jul_8A2_FD_184815 | JGI IMG/M metagenome (GOLD analysis project Ga0208610, IMG submission 184815) | Serpentinite rock and fluid subsurface biosphere microbial communities from McLaughlin Reserve, California, USA - CR11Jul_8A2 (SPAdes) | ecosystem: Environmental > Terrestrial > Deep... | reverse complement strand
GAACAGCTTGGCCTGATTGGCCGCCAGGCAGGCCTCGATGTCGCGCAGCGACTCGCGCCAAGTGAGCTGAGCGAACGCCATGACGCGAAACAAGTCGGCGCAGCCCAGCGTGCGTACGCCTGCATCCCCCTTGTGTCGCTCGACGATCCGCCCGAAGGTCTTCCACGGCACGAACTCCATGACCTGCGCGAACAGCGTCTTGCCCACGTTCATGCGTCACCCCGGGTGGCTCAAACCCGCGAGCATCGCAAACCGGCGATCCGCAATTCAAATCGTGGACACCCATGAATCCCTCGAAACCCGCGTCAACACTGGCTTTGCGGCCAGCTGACCTCCAATAAACCGGACACTACTGATTTTGGCTATGGAATTTATAACCCCCCCGCCGGAGAATGCCTCGCATGCCCTCCACGCGTTCCACGGCGGCCGGCGCCCGGCCCAACTTCCTGCTGATCATCACCGACCAGCAGCGCTGCGACCACGTCGGCGCCTACGGCAACAAGGTGCTGCAGACGCCGCACATCGACAGCATCGCCGCCCGCGGTTGGATGGCCGATCGCTTCTACGTCGCCTCGCCGGCCTGCATGCCCAATCGGGCCAGCCTGATGACGGGGCGGCTGCCCTCGGTGCATGGCGCGCGCCACAACGGCATTCCGCTCTCGCTGTCCGCCACCACGTTCGTGGACCTTCTGCGTGAGGCTGGCTGGCGCACCTCGCTTGTCGGCAAGTCCCACCTGCAGAACATGTGCGGCCTGCCGGCGGCCTGGCCGCCCAGCGACCAGCGGCTGCCGCGCGAAGCGCGCAGCGAGCCCGAAGGCAATTACTGGCAGGAGTGGGGGCCGACCTGGCGCGACGCGCCCGGCCACCGCATGCAGCTGCCCTTCTACGGCTTCGACAACGTGGCGCTCGCAGTCGACCACGGCGACCAGGTGCAGGGCCACTACTGGCGCTGGCTGCAGGCCGAGCACCCCGAGGTGGCCGCGATGGCGGGCCCGGAGCACGCCATCCCGGCGCCGGAATGGAAGCTCACCCAGGCGCGCCAGGCCTGGCGCACGCGCGTGCCGGAGGAGTGCTCCACCACAAGCTGGATCGCCGAGGAGACCGTCCGCCGCCTGCGTGAGAGCGCGCACAGCGGTGAGCCCTTTTTCCTGCAGGCCGGCTTCCCCGATCCGCACCATCCCTTCACGCCGCCCGGCCGCTTCTGGGGCATGTACCGCCCCGAGGACGTGGACCTGCCCGCGTCCTTCCATGCCTCCACCAACCCGCCGCCACACGTGGCCTGGCTGCGTGCCCAGCGCGACGCCGCCCGGGCGGTCAAGCACACGCCGACGGCTTTCGCCTGCGACGAGCGCGAGGCGCGCGAAGCCATCGCCCTCAATTACGGCTCCATCGTGCACATCGACGAGGCGGTGGGCCGCATGCTCGGCGAGCTGGAACGCCTCGGCCTGGACCGCAACACCATCGTGATCTTCACCAGCGACCATGGCGACTTCCTGGGCGACCACCAGCTGCTGCTCAAGGGCCCGTTGCATTACCAGAGCCTGATCCGCACGCCATTCCTGTGGTCCGACCCGGCCGGGCCGCAGGGCGAGCGCAGCGCCGCGCTCGCCTCCACCATCGACCTGGCGCCCAGCATCCTGGCGCGCGCCGGCGTCACGCCCTTCAACGGCATCCAGGGCCAGGTGCTGCCTTGCGTGCCCGGCGCGAGCGCGCCGCAGCGCGAGAGCGTGCTGCTGGAAGACGAGGTGCAGCGCGTGCTGTTTGGCTTCGACGCACCGCCGCGGCTGCGCACCCTCGTCACCGACCGCTGGCGCCTCACCGTCTATGCCAATGCCACCTGGGGCGAGCTGTACGACCTGCAGTCGGACCCGCACGAACTGCACAACCTGTGGGATGACGCCGGGCACGGCAACCAGCGCGGCGAGCTGATGACGGAACTGGTGCGCCAGATGACCCGCCACGGCGACACCAGCCCCTACGCCAGCGCCCTCGCCTGAGCCATCGCTTTCCACCGCACGCATCAACCATCAAGGAGACTGAGGTGCCCATCGAATTTCGCCTTCCACCCATGAAAGACCAAAGCCGCTACGACAGCTACCGCGAGGAGGTGCCTGGCCGTGCCAACGTGGAGGACACGCCCGAACTGGTGGCGTATTACCGGGATCTGGAAGAGCGCGGCGCCGGCGCGCTCTGGACGGTAGCCAACAAGATCGAGCCGTGGGAGCCGAAGTCGGACTCGGCGCCGGTACTGTGGCGCTACCGCGAGCTGCGCGAGCACGTCCTGCGCTCCGTGGAGCTGGTCACGCCCGAGAAGGCCGGCCGCCGCGTGATCTACCTGAACAACCCCGGCCGCAAGGACGTCTCAGCCGCGGTGGGCTGGCTCTACTCCGGGCTGCAGGTGATGCACCCCGGCGAGTGCGCCTCCACCCACCGCCACTCGGCCTCGGCGCTGCGCTTCATCATGGAAGGCAGCGGCGCCTACACCATCGTCGACGGCCACAAGATGACGCTGGGCGCCAACGACTTCGTGCTCACGCCCAACGGCGCCTGGCACGAGCACGGCGTGGCGGCCGAGGGCACGCCCTGCATCTGGCAGGACGGGCTGGACATCCCCTTCGTCAATGCGATGGAGGCCAACTTCTACGAGGTGCATCCCGACCTGCACCAGAAGGTGGTCTACCCGGTGGACGACCCTACCGCCACCTGGAGCGGCACCGCGCTGCTGCCGCATGCTCACGGCTGGAGCAAGCCCTACTCGCCCCTCTTCAAATACGAGTGGGGCCCGACCTACGAGTCGCTGCAGCGGCTGGCGAAGGTCAGCGAAGGCTCGCCCTATGACGGCGTGCTGATGCACTACGTGAACCCGCTCACCGGCGGGCCGGTGATGCCCACCATAGGCGCCAGCATGCAGCTGTTGCGGGCCGGCGAGCACACGCTGGCGCACCGCCACACCGGCAGCTTCCTGTACCAGGTGGCCAAGGGCCGGGGCTTTGCCGTCATCAACGGACAGCGTTTCGACTGGCAGGAGCGCGACATCTTCTGCGTGCCCTCCTGGGCCTGGCACGAGCACGGCAACGCCTCGGTGACCGAGGACGCCTGCCTCTTCTGCTTCAGCGACCTGCCGGTGATGAAGGCGCTGCACCTGTATCGCGAGCAGCCGCTGCAAGACAACGGCGGCCGCCAGCGCGTCACCTCTCCCGCAACTTCTTGATCCACAGGACTTCCCCGATGCGCCTTGTCACCTACCGTGCTTCCGTCGTCGATGCCGCCCGCCTGGGGCTCGTCCAGGGGGAGGAGATCGTCACCGTGCAGCACTTGGCCGCCAGCCGTGGCCAGGTGCTGCCCGCCTCCATGCTGGAGCTGATCGACCTGGGCCCGTCGGGACTTCGCGCGCTGCAGAAGCTGGTGGCCGCCTGCGAGGGCGAGTGGCCGGCCGGCGCCGCGGTGCCGGCGGTCAACGTGCAACTGCTCGCGCCCATCCCGCGGCCGCGCAAGAACATCTTCGGCATCGGCCTGAACTACGTAGAGCACGTGGCCGAGTCGAGCCGCACGCTGGACACGGCCAAGGAGCTGCCCAAGCAGCCGGTGATCTTCTCCAAGCCGCCCACCACCGTGATCGGCCCGGGCGAGCCGATCCAGCACAACGCCAAGCTCACCCAGCAACTGGACTGGGAAGTGGAGCTGGCCGTCATCATCGGCCGCCGCGCCAGCCGCGTGAGCAAGGAGACGGCGCTGCAGTACGTCTTCGGCTACAGCGTCATGATCGACGTCAGCGCGCGCGATAACCGGCGCGCCGGCCAGTGGATCTATTCCAAGGGCATGGACAGCTACGGCCCCTTCGGCCCCTGCATCGTCACGGCCGACGAGATCCCCGATCCGCAGAACCTGGACCTGTGGCTCACGGTCAACGGCGTGGAAAAGCAGCGCTCCAACACCCGCCACATGCTGTTCAAGGTGGACCACCTCATTGCCGACATCAGCGCCGGGATCACGCTGGAGCCGGGCGACATCATCGCCACCGGCACGCCCGAGGGCGTGGGTGCCGGGCGCAACCCGCAGGAGTGGCTCAAGCCCGGCGACGTGGTGGTGGCCGCGGTCGAGAAGATCGGCGAGATCCGCCACCCGGTGGTGGCCGTCTGAAGGAGCGCGTCGTGTTGAATCTGCCCAAGTTCAAGGTCGCCTCGGTGCAGGCCGCCCCCGTCTTCCTGGACACCCGCGCGACGATCGACAAGGCCTGCCGCTTGATCCGCGAAGCCGCGGCCGAGGGCGCCGCGCTGGTGGTGTTCCCCGAGGTGTTCGTGCCGGCCTATCCCTACTGGAGCTGGGTGGGCAACCCGGTGGCGGCCAGCCCCTGGTTCCAGAAACTGTGCGAGGCGGCGGTGGAGGTGCCCGGCCCGGAAATCGCCCGTGTGGCCCAGGCCGCGCGCGACTGCAAGGTGCACGTGGCCATCGGCGTCAACGAGCGTGCCAGCCGCAGCGTGAGCCTGCTGTACAACACGCTGCTGCTGATCGGCCCTGACGGCACGCTGCTCAATCGGCACCGCAAGCTGGTGCCGACCTGGGCCGAGAAGATGACCTGGGCGCCGGGCGACGGCAGCGGCCTGCGGGTGCAGCAGACCGCCATCGGCCCGGTGGGCATGCTGGCCTGCGGCGAGAACACCAACACCCTGGCGCGCTTCTCGCTGCTGTCGCAGGGCGAGCTGGTGCACCTGGCCAGCTACATCTCGCTGCCGGTGGCGCCGCCGGACTACGACATGGCCGAGGCCATCAAGCTGCGCGCGATGGCGCACTCCTTCGAGGGCAAGGTCTACACGGTGGTGTCCTGCTCCACCATCTCGCCCGAGATCGTGGAGCAGATGGACCAGGCCTTCCCCGGCGCGCGCGAGCTGTTGGCGCGCAAGAACAGCGCCTGGTCCGGCGTGATCGGCCCGGACGGCCGCGTGGTCGGCCAGCCGCTCATCGACGAGGAAGGCATCGTCTACGCCGAGCTGAACCTGGCGCGCTGCATCCAGCCGCGCCAGATGCACGACATCACCGGCAACTACAACCGCTTCGACGTCTTCGACCTGCGGGTGGACCGGCGCGGCCTGCAGGCCGCCAGCTTCCTGGATGCGGCCGCCAACCCGCTGCCCGACCTGCTCGCCGCCGCCGAGGATGGCCATTCCACCGGAGCCCGCGCATGACCGCTGCCCGCCAGACCCCCTACCGCATCGGCCAGATCGTGCCGTCGTCCAACACCACCATGGAGACGGAGATCCCGGCCATGCTGCTGGCGCGCCAGCAGGTCCGCCCGGAGCGCTTCACCTTCCATTCCAGCCGCATGCGCATGAAGAAGGTGGTGAAGGAAGAACTGGAGGCGATGGACCGCGACAGCGACCGCTGCGCGCTGGAACTCTCCGACGCCCGCGTGGACGTGCTCGGCTACGCCTGCCTGGTGGCGATCATGAGCATGGGTCTGGGCTACCACCGCCAGTCCGAGCAGCGCCTGCACCAGCGCACGCTGGACAGCGGCGCCGAGGCGCCGGTGGTCACCAGTGCCGGCGCGCTGGTCGAGGGGCTGCAGGCACTGGGCGCCAAGCGCATCGTGGTGCTGTGCCCCTACCTCAAGCCGCTGACGCAGTTGGTGGTGGACTATCTCGCCGCCGAGGGCTTCGAAGTGCAGGACCACATCGCGCTGGAGATCCCGGACAACCTGGAGGTGGGCCGGCACGACCCGTGCAAGCTCACCGAGATCTACAAGCGCCTGGACCGCAGCGGCGCCGATGCCATCGTGCTGTCGGCGTGCGTGCAGATGCCCTCGCTGCCAGTGATCGCGCAGGTGGAACGCGAGGCCGGCATTCCGGTGGTGTCGGCCTCCGTCTGCACCACCTGGGCCATGCTCAAGCGGCTGAACTTGGAGACGGTGGTGCCGGAGGCCGGCGCGCTGCTGAGTGGCAAGTAATTGTATTGAAATCGGAAAGGAGACACGCATGACCTTCGCACGCAGAACCTTCCTTGCGCTCGCAGCCCTCGCCGGTCTTGCGCCGCGGGTCGCGCAGGCCCAGGATATCCCAACGAGGCCAGTCAAGATCGTTGTCAACCTCGCTGTGGGCGGTCCCGCAGATCTGATGGCCCGTGTGTTCTCGGAGTACCTCCAGGGAAGGATCGGCCAACCGGTGGTCGTCGAAGCCTTGCCGGGTGCCGGCGGTCTGATCGGCGCCCGGGCGGTGGCACGCGCCGAGCCGGACGGCCACACCATCCTGTTCACGTTGGAGAACGTGGTCACGATCACGCCCCTGATCCAGGACAACCTGCTGATCGACCCCCGCACCGACCTCGTTCCCTTCAGCTTCGTTGGCACTTTCGAGCAGGCGCTCGCCGTCAACCCTGCCAAGGGTGTCCGCACGGTGCAGGAGCTGGTGACCAAGGCGCGGACCCAGCCGGTGCCGGTGAGCTATGGGTCGGCCGGGGTCGGCAGTCCCGGCCACCTTGCTTTCCTGGCCTTTGCGCAGCGCGCCGGGATCTCCGGCACGCACATCCCTTTCTCCGGGGGCGCGCCGGCGGTGATCGCCCTCCTGGGCGGCCATGTGGACGTCGGTTTCGTGGTGATCGGAGGCGTGCGCCAGCACATTGATGCCGGCAGGCTGGTGGCCCTGGCGACCTCGGGCAAGGAGCGCTCGCCCGCGTTGCCGCGGACGCCGACGCTGGCCGAGTCCGGCTTTCCCTGCTTTGAGATCGCCTACGCCTATTTCGGCATGCTGCCGAAGGGCACGCCGCAGCCTGTCCAGGCTTGGTGGCAGGAGCGCTTTCGCGAGATGCTGGCCGACCCCAAGGTGGTGGAACGCCTGAAGGCCTTCGACACGCGGGTGACCAATGGCGACGGTGCCAGCGCGCGCGCCTGGATCGAGCAGAGCAGCGCCCGCTGGAAGGCTGCGTTGGCGGGGCAGAAGCTCGAATGAGTCGGACCACGGAGCAAGCAGTCACCGCACCGGCGGGCACGGTCGTGTCGGTGGGCGAGGCGGTCGGGCTTGCGCTGGTCCGCCTTGGCGTGCGGCAGGCCTTCGGCGTCGTAGGGAGCGGCAACTTCCATTTCACCAACGGGCTGGTCCGCGCCGGCGCCCGATTCACCGCCGCCCGCCACGAAGGCGGTGCAGCGACCATGGCAGACGCCTACGCCCGCATGAGCGGAGAGGTGGGCCTGTTATCAGTGCATCAAGGCTGCGGTCTGACGAACGCAATCACAGGCATTGGCGAAGCGGCCAAGAGCCGCACGCCGCTGCTGATCGTCAGCGGCGAGACGGCCGACCCGGCATCCAACTTCCACATGGACCAGGAGGCGCTGGCCCGCTCGGTGGGCGCCGAGAGCCTGCGGCTGCGCTCTGCCGAGACTGCGATGGCCGACGTGCGCGATGCGTACGCGCTGGCGCTGCGTGATCGGCGCACGGTGTTGCTGAACCTGCCCTTGCACATCCAGGCGCAAACCTTGTCCATCGGCCAGTTGGAGGGCCTGGAGCCCGTGTCCCCGCCGGTGCTGCCGCAGGCAGCGCCGCAGAGCGTCCACGCTTTGGGGGAACTGCTCAAGGGCGCCAGGCGCCCGGTGTTCATCGCCGGACGCGGCGCCCGGGGGCCGCGCGCCCGCGACGCGTTGATCGCGCTAGCCGACGACGTCGGCGCCCTGCTCGCAGAGGGTGCGGTGGCCAAGGGACTGTTCACCAGATGCCCTTGGGCGATCGACGTCGCTGGGGGATTCTCCTCGCCACTGACGGCGGAACTCATTGCCGGCGCCGATGTCGTGGTCGGATGGGCTTCGGCACTCAATATGTGGACCACCGCGCACGGTCACCTTCTGAGGCCCGGCGTGCGGCTGGCCCAGGTGGACCTGGAGCCTGGAGCCATCGGCAAGCACAGGCCGGTGACATTGGGGGTGGTGGGCGACGTGGCGGCAACGGCGCAGGCCGTCTCCGAACTGCTGCGCGCGCAAGGCCATCGTGCGAGCGGCTATCGTTCCCCCGAGCTGCAGCGCGAGGTGCAAGCCCGCATCTCCTGGCGCGACACGCCCTGCGAGGACGCCAGCACCGGCGAGCGCATCGACCCGCGCGTTCTGTCGCTGGCGCTGGACAGATTGGTTCCCGAGGAACGGGTGGTGGCGGTCGACTCCGGCAACTTCATGGGCTATCCCAGCATGTACCTGCGGGTGCCGGACGAGAACGGCTTCGTCTTCACGCAGGCATTCCAGTCGATCGGGCTGGGGCTGGCTTCCGGCATCGGTGCCGCACTGGCGCAGCCGCTCCGGTTCCCGGTCGTGGCTTGCGGCGACGGCGGCTTCCTTATGGGCATCGCCGAGCTGGAATCCGCGGTCCGCCTGCAGCTGGGCATGCTGGTGGTTGTGTACAACGACCGCGCCTACGGCGCCGAGGTCTACTTTTTCGGCCCGCAGGGCCATCCTACCGGCACGGTGGAGTTTCCCGACACCGATATCGCGGCGATCGCCCGCGGCTACGGCGCCGACGGCGTGACAGTCCGCAGCCGGGACGACCTGCAACAGGTGGCCGAGCGGGTCGGGCGAGGGCTCGGCCGGCCGCTGGTGGTGGACGCGAAGGTGGTGGGCGGCAGCGCGTGGTGGCACCAGCAGGCCATGAAGGGCCACTGACGGCCTGTGAAGATTACGATGATCGACGCCGCAATCGGCCGCGTGCTGCCCCTACCAGGGCCTCGTACGCGTGCCCCTGATCTGGCAGGATCCGTCCGCCGAAGAGCCGTCAGGCGGACGGACCATCGAGTCGTTGGAGAGCACGATCGACCTCGCTCCCTCGATTCTCGAACGCGCCGGACTCGCGCCGTATGAAGGCATGCAGGGGCGCAGCTTCGTGCCGCAGATTCAAGGACAGACCGCCGGGCGCTCTCACGTGCTCATCGAGTACGACCACCAGCGCATCCTGCGGCTCACCGGCAAGGTGCCGCGGGTTCACACGCTGGCGACAAAGCGCTGGCGGCTTTCGCTGTGGCAAGATCTCTCGGAGGGCGAACTCTCCGCCTGAGTCTCATCGCGTAAGCGCAGTACATGGAATCAACCGAGCGACCGAAGAACGCAGTGAACGACGGAACCGAACCGGACTACCGCTTCACGCTCGCCAACGAGCGGACCTTTCTCGCGTGGGTGCGGACGGCGCTCGCGCTGTTGGCGGGCGCGCTGGTGATCCACCAGTTCATCCGTTTCGAACCCAGATGGGTGCTCGTGTCGGCAACCTGCACGCTGGCGGTTCTGGCGGCGGTTCTGTCGGCCGGTGCCTACCTGCACTGGCGGGCCACCCAGCGGGCGATGCGCCACGCGGGCCCGCTGCCGCGCACGCCGCTGATCCCATTGCTGGCGACGGTCACCGCGGTGCTGTCCGCCTTGGCGGTCTTGATCATCGTCCTTCCCAAGTGAACGCGCGCGACCCGGGTCTTCAAGCCGAACGCACTCAACTCGCCTGGGTGCGCACCGGTGCCGCCGTCGCGGTCAACGCAGCCTTGCTGCTGCGCGCTGCCGCGGTGACACACTCGACGGTCATGCTCATCGGCGCAGCCCTGCTCGGCGCGATGTCGATCGTTGTGATCGCCCTTGGTGTCCAGCGCGGCCGCCGGCTCGCGTGCGCAGGGCCCGCGCCGCCTGGCGCACTGCTCATGGCTTCGGTCAGTGCGGTCGCCGTCCTCGCCTCTGCCTGTGCGCTATGGTCGTTCGGCGCCTGATACTATTGACTCGGCATTGAAATATTGAACTTTTGGTGCCGCGTGGAGTCGGAGTCTGCGTGGACAAAATCGACTCTCGAACGCTGCCGGTGCAGGCGCTCAACGAGCGGCGGCGCCGGGCGGTGAAGATGCGGCTGGCCGGCGTGAGCCTGAAGGAAACGGCGACGCAGTGCGAGTTGTCGCGCACGACCGTCATCGCGGCGGTCAAGGCGTTCCACGAAGGCGGCTGGAGCGCCGTGATGGTGGATCGGCCTGGCCGCCCGGCAGGCACGGGCCGCACGCTCACGGCCGAGCAAGAGCGCGAGGTGCAGCGCCTGATCCGCGACCGCGTGCCGGAGCGGCTGAAGAGGGTCTGTGCACTGTGGACGCGCCAGGCGGTGGCGGAGTTGATCCGGGACCGCTTCGGCATCGAGCTGCCGGTGCGCACGATGGGCCTGTACTTGAGCCGCTGGGGCTGCACGCCGCAAAAACCGATGAGGCAGGCCTGCGAGCAGAGTCGCCGGCGGCGGTCAGGAAGTGGCTCGACGAGCAGTACCCCGTGATCGCCGCGAGCGCCAAGGCCGAGGGCGCCGAGATCCACTGGGGCGACGAAACCGGGCTGCGCAGCGACGACGTGCGCGGACGCAGCCATGCGCCGCAGAGCCGCACGCCGGTGGTGGGGGTCAACAACAAGCGCCACGGCCTGTCGATCCTCTCCACCGTCACCAACCGCGGCACGATGCGCTGGAAGATCTTCGACGGCGCGCTCGATGCCGACATCCTGATCGACTTCATGAAGCGGCTGGTGCGCGACGCCGGGCGCAAGGTGTACCTGATCCTGGACAACCTGCGGGTGCATCACAGCCAGCCGGTCAAGACCTGGCTGGCCGAGCACAGGCACGAGATCGAGGTGTTCTACCTGCCGAGTTACAGCCCCGAGCTCAACCCCGACGAGATGGCCAACGCCGATCTGAAGCAGGCCATCACCAAGCGCGCGCGCCGGCCAGAACCAAGCTGCAGCTCGTCAAGGCGGCGGCCAGACACCTGCGCAGCGTGCAGCGGCAGCCCGAACGCATCAAGCGCTACTTCCAACACGAGCCGGTTCGGTATGCTGCTTGAGTTCAACACTTCAATGCTGGATCAATAATCGGCATCTACGCGCCCAGCGCGACGCCGCCGGCGCTGGTCGCCCGGCTGCACGAGGAGATCACCCGCACGCTGACCACCCCGGCCGTGCAGACCGCCATCCGCGGCCTGGGCGCC
>Ga0208610_100656_pt1 | contig 11035 bp, 9 predicted proteins | sample SubbioR11Jul_8A2_FD_184815 | JGI IMG/M metagenome (GOLD analysis project Ga0208610, IMG submission 184815) | Serpentinite rock and fluid subsurface biosphere microbial communities from McLaughlin Reserve, California, USA - CR11Jul_8A2 (SPAdes) | ecosystem: Environmental > Terrestrial > Deep... | reverse complement strand
GCTCAGGGAAAGAATGATTTTTTTAAGTCCCAGATCCTCTGCTCTTTGCGCAGCCTTGCCGTGTAAGAAAACCACAGGTTCTCCGCTTGGCAGAGATAATATTTCCACATCAGTCCAAGCGATTGAACCCTGTCCTACCCCCAGCGCTTTAAAGACAGCCTCTTTTCCGGCAAAACGGACAGCCAAATGTTTTCCGATATGGGAGCGAAGCAGCAGTTGGCTGACTTCACGGTCAGTAAAAAGCCGTTTCAGAAAAAGCCGGGGTTGTTTGTGATAAGCCCGGCTCACTCTTTTTATCTCGATGATATCAACACCACAGCGCAGCACACAAATCCCTCTCTATCCATTCTTCCCTTTTATAAGGCTGCTTCAAACTTATAGCCGATCCCCCACACTGTTTTCAGATATGTCGGGTTTGCAGGATCTTTCTCTATTTTCTCCCTGATGCGCCTGATTAAAACTGTCACCGTGCCCGAATCACCGAAATACTCGTTACCCCAGACCATATCTAGCAATTGGTCACGGCTATAGACCACCCCGGGATTATTAGCCAATACCCAAAGCAAATCAAATTCTTTGGCAGTCAAATATACGCCGTCATTATTTAATTTTGTTTCCCGTGTCTTGCTATTAATATAGAGCCTGCCGTCATTAAATGTGCCTTCTTTCAAGCGCGGAGCCAAATCCTCTCCGCCAACCCGGCGCAGTACGGCTTTAACCCGCAGCGCCAGTTCCGAAGGACTAAACGGTTTAGTTACATAGTCATCCACACCCAAGTTAAACCCTTGAGCTTTATCTTCCAGCTCATCTTTGGCTGTGAGGATAATCACGGGAGTATTGTCACCACGGCTGCGCATCTCTCTGCAAACTTCAAAGCCATCCATTTCCGGCATCATCAGATCCAAAACAATCAGATCAGGTTGTTCAGCAGCAATTTTCTGCATTGCTTCCTTACCGTCACAAGCGTGAACAACACGATACGCATCTTTACGCAGGCTTTGTTCGACAATTCGCCTGATTTTAGGCTCATCATCAACCACCAATATTTTTGTTGTTTTGCTATTCATCGCTTCCTCCTCCCCCCAGCCTTACAAATGGAATCCGTACGGTGAATGTGGTTCCTTTGCCTAGCTCACTTTTAACCGACACGCTGCCGTCATGCAGTTCTGCCAGCGTTTTCACAAGCGCCAGCCCCAAGCCTGTGCCACCTCGCCGACGCTTTAGCGATTCTTCTCCCTGTCTGAATTTTTCAAAGATATGCGGCATTAGTTCCGGCGGAATCCCCTCACCGGTATCAGCAACAGAGATAGCTGCAAAATTGCTCTCTGCTTCTGCGGAAACTGTTATCTCTCCTCCCTCTTTAACAAATTTAATCGAATTAGAGATGAGATTACAAATTATTTGCCGCAGCCTTTCCGGGTCACCCATTAACAGCGGCAACTCAGATCTGGCAACCGTAAGACGGATATTGTTCTGGTAAGCAATGGCAGACATGGTGCGCCGCACAACACGAAAGACATCGTTTAAATCAACCTGCTCTTTTTCAACACGCAAAGCGCCCGCCTCAAACTTGGCCATATCTAAAATATCGCTGATTAAAATCATGAGCTGCTGAGCACTCGTTTTAATATCCAGCAGATCCTCTTTTTGCTCTCCGTTTAGCGGCCCGGGGATCTCATCTAATAAAATCTCGCAGAAAGCCACAATAGCGGTAAGCGGAGTCTTCAGTTCATGGGTTACTGTAGCCATAAACTCACTTTTCAAGCGGCTGTTTTCACTTAATTTATAATTGAGCTGAGTCAGATATTTTTGCCCTTCCTGCAAGCGCAGGTTGGCTGCCTCTATCTCCCGCGTACGTGATTTCACCTTGCGCTCCATATTCTGATAGAGATCCTTTAGAGTGTTAAGCATCACAGAAAACTCGTGCGCTAGAGCAGCCACTTCGCCATATGCAGTAATTTCGTCAAATTTAGCGCCTAAGTCACCTTTGGCCACCTGCTGCGCCATTTTAGCAATCTCCTGCAAGGGACGAATCACTAAACGGGCAGTTAATACTAAACTTCCAAGCAAAATAGTGACAAGTAAAACCAAGCTGAAAATCAATAAACTGTTCCGGCTGTCAGCCAGCGTAAGCTGCGTTTCTTCCATTGGAATCAGCACACTGATAGCACCCGCCAGTTCCCCTCCCCGCAGACCCTCACGCGGAAAGCCTACCACATCCGGCTTGCCGGCAGGCTCGCCGTGACAAGCCAAGCAGGCTTCTTCCAGATAGATCGGGGTAATATAACGGAATACTGGTTTACCGTTCAACATGTATGCTCTATACAACTCTGTCAACCCTGGATTTTCCGCAAAATTGCTGAGCGCCTCACGCTCGAATGCGTCCGGCAAGTTTTGCGGATTACGGGCATTGAGCCTTGTCTGTTTAATGAGATAAGATGTCCGGCCGGCGAAGAATTCGCTTACTCCCTTGCCCGCCGCAGCCGGATTTAAGTGTCTGAATTCAAAATTACCTGCGGCATCAAAGTTAATCCTCTGCTGATTTTCTGCGATGAGCGAGCGCATGGAAACAAACTGCTCAGTCAGGGCAGAGGCTTTATTTCTCAAGTGAGAAAACTCGCTACTCCTTAACTTCGCACTGCTCCAAAAAAAGTTCAACGTCAAAATAATAACTGTCAAAAAACTCAAAATCCACAGATAACGCCATACAAGTGAACGCCTGTGCAGAAAAAACATAAAAAAACCACCTTTGTCAATAAAAAAAACAACCGTGTTAATTTCGACAAAAGCAGCCTATTTCCTTTTTATCTCCTGATTTACACTGCCGCGGCACAAGCCTAAACTTTTTCTTCCCGCTCCTTAGCCTTAGGTTCCGGCCCATGGTAGAGATAATAATTACATTGAATCCTGCCATTGTAAAGTTTTCTTTTTTTGCTGGCAGGCCGTCCGAATATCTGCTCGAAACCCAAATGAGATGTCAGGAGAAATAGTGACCAAGTCGGATGTTTAGCAATTACCTGACGCATTTCTCGATAAATAACTTCCGCTTCACGCACTTCGCCTAATCTCTCTCCGTAAGGTGGGTTGCAGATTATCGAGCCGTGCTCATAACGTGAACGAAACTGTGCCAAAGGCAACTGTTGAAAGTGGATATACTCTTCCACCCCAGCTTTGCGGGCATGATGCCGGGCAAGACTAAGCACTTTTTCGTCTATATCAGTACCGATAATCCGCAAAGTCCGCCCCCGCAACGCAACGCTTCTCGCCTCTTCCCGTCCTCTCTCCCATAATTTGGCGGGAATGTGGGGCCATGATTCCGCCACAAAGCGGCGGTTCAATCCCGGAGCCAAATTAAGCGCCGACATGGCTGCTTCAATGGGAATAGTCCCGGAACCGCAGAGCGGATCTGCCAACACCTGCTCTGCCGGCCAGTTGCTTAAGCGCACTAAAGCGGCAGCCTGTGTTTCCCTGAGCGGAGCCTTGGTAGATAATTCCCTGTAACCGCGTTTGTGCAAACCGGCACCGCTTGTATCTACGGTGAGAGTAGCTCTATCTTTCAGTAGCGCCACCTCTATTTTATAGCGCGCACCCGTCTCCGCAAACCAGTTCTGTTTGTATGACTGCTTAATTTTTTCAACGATTGCTTTTTTCACAATTGCCTGGCAGTCAGACACACTAAACAGTTTCGATTTAATTGATTTGCCATCCACCGGAAACTCGGCGTCTGCCGGCAAAAGATCTGCCCAAGGCAATGCCTTAGTCTGCTGGAACAACTCCTCAAAAGTGGCTGCCTCAAATTCACCCATTTTCAGTAAGACCCGATCGGCGGAACGGAGCCAGAGATTCGTCCGGCACATCGCTTCTTCATCGCCTCGGAAAGTGACGCGCCCGTTCTCCACCAGTTGATCAGTATACCCCAGAACTTTTAACTCTTTTGCCACCACCGCTTCCAAGCCGAAAGCGGCGGTGGCAATAAATTCAATTTTTGCCATTGCTATTCTCCTATATCGCAAATTATACCGTAATTTAAACTGCTAACACCCCGATTTGCAGCCTATCATTTCAGATCGAGATAATCCTAAGTTTAAGCTTTTGTTTGCTTATCCCCCTCCGCTATCACCGCTCCCCGATTGACCCGCCAGTTTAGATATGCTCCGGTAAAAACAAAAAATACGCCCACAAAGCCAAGTACGTCTGGAAATTCTCCCCACAGCAGCATGCCGATAGCCATGGCAAAAACTGTATTGCCGTAAGAGTAGATAGACAAATCTCCCGCCTCACCATAGCGGTAAGCATGAGTCATAAAAAACTGAGCGATTGTGGCCGTCACCCCTACTACCAATAGAACCTGCAGCTGAAAGAAGTCCGGCATCACAAATCCCCGCACAAGCATAAACGGCAGGGTAGCGAAAGTGCTAAAACCGGTGAAATAAAAAACGATGATCTGCGGATGATCAGAAGCGCGCAGAAGACGAATAACAGTATAGGCAGCCGCTGTAAAAAATGCGGAAAGAAGTCCTGCCAAGGCTGGTAGCAGCTGATAGCCTGTCCCGGGTTTTACAATCAGAAATACTCCTAAGATTGCAACCATAATTGCCAGCCACTGCATTTTAACAATCTTTTCTCGTAAGAAAAGATATGCCAATACAAGCACAATGAAAGGATTCATCTGGTTGAGGATTACCGCATTAGCCAGCGGCAACCGGTCAATTGCATAAAAATATGAAACAAGACCAAAAAAACCGAAAAGAGAACGATAGAACAAACCTCTCTTATCGCTTCCCGCAAATCCCCTGCCGGAATGCCAAATGATTAATCCCGAAACAAAAAAACCCACCACGTTACGGAAAAAAACCTTCTCCATGGCAGGCAAATCACCGGCTAACTTTACGGCGGCAGCCATCACAGCAAAAAATAGCGATGACATCACCATATAAAAAATACCTTTGTTCCTGTCCGCCATCCTGTTCCCACTCACCCCAGGCTAAATAAGGTGCTTTTGGCAAGGTTCTTAGCCGCATAATTCTTGATATTAACGGTATTCTCATTGCATTCCTTCGGAAAAATGACACGAGAAAACCACCGCTTTTCATAAAAAGCAAGGGGGAAGATGTACCGGCCTCACTCCACAGTTACACTTTTAGCTAAATTCCTTGGTTTATCCACATCGCAGCCGCGCATGACGGAAACATAATAAGAGAGAAGCTGCAACGGGATGACGGTGAGAACAGGGGTAAAAATTGGATTAGTGAGCGGGATTTCAAAAACATCGTCCACTTCTTTGCCTGTCTCGTTGTCACCCTCGTTGACAATCGCAAGCACATAAGCGTCCCGAGCTTTAACTTCCTTGATATTGCTCCACATTTTTTCGTAGAGCTCCGGCTGAGTAGCTAAGGCGATGACTGGAATATTTTCCGTGATAAGAGCCAATGTCCCGTGCTTAAGTTCACCGGCAGGGTATGCTTCCGCGTGGATGTATGAGATTTCTTTGAGTTTAAGTGAGCCCTCGAGGGCAACTGCGTAATCAAGCCCGCGACCGATAAAGAAAGTATCTTCCCAATCTTTAATCCGACCGGCAAATTCTTTGAGAACTTCTTCTTTCCCTATGATACCGGCCACGTCCACTGGCAGTTTGTTTAGCGCTGCTGTCATAGCCTTGATCTCAGCTTCGGGAATCAGCCCGGCAATCTGACCAATCTGCAGGGCAAACAGATACAGGACAATCAACTGAGTGATATATGCCTTAGTAGAAGCAACAGCTATTTCCGGTCCGGCCCAGGTGTAGATGACACGAGCTACTTCCCGCGAGATCGTGCTGCCGACTACGTTGGTGATCGCTACCACCGGACTTCCTTTCTCCTTGGCCAGACGCATAGCTGCCAACGTGTCCGCCGTTTCTCCCGACTGACTGATCACCACCACAAGCGTGTCTTCACCAAGAAGCGGATTCCGATAACGAAATTCCGAGGCGACATCGACTTCTACCGGTAGACGAAGCAGCTTCTCAAAAACATATTTTCCCACTAAACCGGCATGATAGGCAGTACCGCAGGCTACCATTACCACTTTTTTTAGTTGCCAAATTTCATCTTCCGCCAGATTCAACTCTGCCAGATTGACAAGTCCATCAGCAGTAATCCGACTGCGGAGTGTTTCGCGAATTGCTTTGGGCTGCTCGTGAATTTCCTTCAACATAAAATGTTCGAAGCCCTCTTTTTCAGCAGCTACCACATCCCACTCCACATTAAACACTTCCTTGGTCAGCAGCCGGCCGCAGCTCTCTACAGTCACGTCGTCGCGGGAGACTTCCGCCAACTCGCCATCTTCGAGAATAATAGTTTTACGGGTGTACTTCAGTAGTGCCGGGATGTCTGAAGCAATAAAATTCTCGCCATCCCCAAGACCGATAACAAGCGGGCTGTCTTTGCGGGCGCAAATCAGACGATGAGGGTCGCGCTCGCTCATCACCACCAGGGCATAAGAACCGCTGACCTTTTCTAAAACTTGGCGAACGGCCGCTTTTAAATCCCCGCGGAAATAATGTTCAACCAAATGTGCCAGAACTTCCGTGTCAGTTTCAGAACGAAAAATATGCCCTTCTGCTTTAAGCCATTCACGCAGAGCCTGGTAGTTTTCAATGATTCCGTTGTGAATGACCACATATTCTCCGGTACAATCACTGTGAGGATGGGCATTCATGTCACAGGGACGCCCATGGGTAGCCCAGCGTGTATGGCCGATTCCCATGGTGCCAAAGGGAACCTGTTCGCCTATCTTCTCCTCCAGCTTACGTAACCGGCCCACTGATTTCATGATCTCCAACTGGTCTTCATCTAACAGGGCAACGCCTGCTGAATCGTAACCGCGGTATTCCAACTTCGACAAACCATCTATAAGGATGGGGTATGCTTGCTTTTCCCCGATATAACCAATTATCCCACACATTCTTTAATCAGACTCTCCTTTCCAGACAAACCATGAGACCCTTTTGTCGCGGTAATCGCTTACCGGTGTTGTGGGCATCTTACGGCCGTGGTTCGGCCGGGAGGCATCCGCCGAAAAATCGATAAACCTCCTCCTCGTCAACACACAAATCGTGTGTCCTGGCGCTTTGGATATGCAATTCTTCAGCAACACCACCCCTGCTATGTTTTACTCATTCAAGCCATCTCCCCCTTGATTACCTCTGCCAACTCACTAGCCATCTTATGCAGTTCATCCTCATTTGGCCCCTCCAGCATCACACGAATCAATGGTTCTGTTCCGGAAGGGCGAACCAGCAGTCTGCCCGCTTCAGCCAGTTTTCTTTCCACATCAGCCATTGCTTGGCCAATCCGGACGTTTGTCTCCCAGCCGGCACTTGCCTTAACACGGCAATTAACAAGCACCTGAGGATAACGGGTAAAGCTTGAGGCAAGCCTTGAGAGAGGCAATTGCTTTTCGACCAAAACTGCAGCCAGCTGCAGCGCCGTCAACACTCCGTCGCCCGTAGTATTATGATCTAGCAGGATAATATGGCCGGACTGTTCTCCTCCCAGATTATAACCGCCGGCCAACATTTCCTCCAATACGTAACGATCTCCCACCTTTGTGCGCAAGATGTTAAAACCATGCCTTAGAGCAGCTTTATCCAGGCCAAGATTACTCATAACAGTAGAAACGACCGTATTCTTTCGCAGAAGTCCTTTTTCTTGCAGCGCCATGGCTAAAATAGTCATGAGCGCATCCCCGTCCACCAAGCTGCCCGTTTCATCAACTGCCAGTACACGGTCTGCGTCACCGTCAAAACTAAAGCCGAGGTGCGCATCATTTTCTCTGACGGCACGACTGACTGTTTCCGGATAAGTCGACCCACAGTTTTTATTAATATTAATTCCGTCCGGAGCATTATGGATAACGATTACTTCGGCACCAAGGGCACTAAATGATTGTGGGGCTAAGCGATAGGCAGCACCGTTTGCACAGTCCAAAACAATGCGCAGACCTGTCAAACGAGCAGGTACAGTGGAAAGCAGATAAGCCAAATAACGGCCTTCCGCCTCATTGTCCGGAAAAACACGGCCGATCTGTTCGCCTTCCGGTCGGGGGAGGTTGTCCAAATGCTGAAAATAAAGCTCTTCAATTTCCTCCTCGATCTGATCGGCTAACTTAAAGCCGTCGGCATTAAAAAACTTGATTCCATTGTCCGGGTAGGCATTGTGTGAAGCAGAAATCATCACGCCGCCGCAAACATCATGACTTCTCGTGAGCCAGGCGGTAGCCGGAGTGGAAATTACGCCGGCCGTATAAACATCGACACCGGCCGAAGTCAAACCGGCAATGAGCGCACCCTCCAACATAGGGCCGGAAATACGAGTGTCGCGGGCAACAAAAACGGCGCTATTGCCGCTCCGCTTCTGCGATAACAAACACGCCCCTACTCTCCCTATTTTAAAAGCCATTTCAGGAGTCAGCTCTCGGTTTGCTACTCCGCGGACTCCGTCTGTCCCAAAAAGTTTCCCCATATTAACTTTTCACCTCCCAAACTAAAACTATTGTAGTATAGCATGCCCTCTCATTTTTTACAATTACTGCTGCTGCTCAATCACAATTTCCACTTGAATATTGCCGGCAAATACGCTGCTCACGCCTTCGGGCAAACCTCTAAGAGGCAGTTCAAGCGTGATATTTCCGATAGCGTTTGTAATATTTACAGGTTCGGTTATCAGTTCACTGATAGCCGCCAAGTCTTCTTCAGAACCCTCCAGTGTTACAGCTGCCGGCGTTACTGTTAACTGACGAACGACATAGCCGGCTGCCGGCTCCCCGCGTAGCGGAACACGGACAGGCACAGTTTTTTGCGGTTTAGAGAATGGAATCAGGATTTCTACCATATCCGGGTTGACCACCAGATTATCAATTACCTGCCCGGCAGCGTCAACAGCTTGCACAGGCACCAGCTGCACACGATCACCGTCAGCAGCGTCCACGTTCACTGCGGCCCTTGCTCGATCTACACGAGCAAGCAAAGAGCGAGGGCCGCGCACAAAAACGGCGTCCGGCAGCAGGCGCGGCTCGCCCATCACAAATCCGGCAGCGGGTGAACCGGTTATTTCCAGAACGATAGGTTTTTGCGGTGACTCAACGACTTCCAGCGCTACGGCTACTTGTTGCGGAACAAAAGAGCGCGCACGTACACCGCGCGGCACTACCGCCGCAGGAAAAACGCTGTGCTGTCCCTCACTTAGCCCCTCCAGGTTTACACTTACTTTGATATCTTCCGGGGTAATTTCATTAATCAAATCCGCCCGTCCGCTTAACACTACGTCTATTCCCTTGGGAATATCCATAATTTCCAACCGCTCATCCAAGTTAAGCCACGAAAGCGGAACATTACGGAAGGTGCGAGTTACTTCCGGGATATTAGCACGCAAGGTATCGCCTGTAACATACACCCACAGCATCATTGCCAGAAAAAATGCGAAGACTTTTACCACAGTGTTGTTTTTGAGGAGGCGCTCCATCATCTCAGTTCGACCTCCATTGCCAGAAACTCTGGTTTTGAGCAGGCGGCTTGCATAAATTTATCAGCAACTGTTTCAGCGTTTTCTCATCTAAATAGCGTGTCAGCTTGCCATTATTTGTGATAGATACCACTCCCGTTTCCTCGGACACGACAATTGCCACCGCATCCGATTGCTCCGAAACACCAAGAGCTGCGCGGTGCCTGGTACCCAGTTCCGTGCTAAGATTAGGGTTTTCTGTCAGCGGCAGATAACAGCCTGCAGCCATCATCCTACTGCCGCGGACAATTACTGCTCCGTCGTGCAAAGGGCTACGGGGCAGAAAAATATTGATTAACAACTCCGCTGTCACCTGACCGTCAATATAAATCCCTGTTTCTATCAATTCGTTAAGCCCTGTCTCCCGCTCCAGCACAATAAGGGCACCAAGACGTTTTTTCACCAATACTTGTACGGCTTTAATCAATTCATCCAGCATCAGTTCAAAATCTTTATCGGCATAAAGATAGCTGCTGCGGGTAAAAATTTTACCGCGCCCCAAGGTTTCCAGGGCCCTGCGTAATTCCGGCTGGAAAAGAATGGCGATGGCCACAAGGCCGATAGCCATCGTATTGCGCAATAGCCAATGAAATGTATGCAGCCCAATCTGCCCGCTTACCACCGTTGTAATCAACAGTACAGCAAGTCCCTTTACTAATTGCTCCGCCCGTGTTCCGCGGATAAGAATAATCGCCTTATAAAAAACATAGGTAACGAGGGCGATATCGAGCAGACTCAACCAATTTAAAGCAGTAATTATTTGCAGAAATTGCGCCACAGTCGTCACCTCCGGAAGCAAAGGGTAAATATTCCACTCGACTGTCTTCTTATTCGCTAGCCGACCGCAAAAAACCTGCCATCCCGTACCGGCTGATATATTTTTGCCTGTTTTCTCCATAAGAGCTTAACGCCGGCGGAAAAACTCCCTTGTCAGCCTAATAACCACGCCGCTTAGTCCCCAAAGACCGATAAGATTGGGAATAGCCATCAAGCCGTTTAAGGTGTCGGCCAAGGCCCAAACTGTTCTTAGCCCGCCCATGGCTCCCACGGGGATTAACAAAATCCAAACCACCCTGTATAACATTACCGAGCTGGTGCCGGCCAAATATTCGCAGCATTTTTCACCATAAAATGACCAGGCAACAAGCGTTGAGAAAGCGAAAAATATTAGGCTGAGAGCCACGACATATCCGCCAATTCCCGGCAGTCCCCGGCTAAATGCGGCGGTAGTCAGAGCCGCGCCCTCAAGCCCTTCAATCCAGACACCTGTTACCAGAATTGTGACGGCAGTTATCGTGCAGACAAGATGAGTATCAAAAAAAACTTCAAACATGCCCCAAAGCCCCTGTCGGGCTGGATGGTCGGTTTTAGCGGTAGCGTGGGCAATGGAAGCGCTGCCAAGGCCTGCTTCGTTAGTAAAAATACCGCGTGCCACACCGAAACGAAACGCTTGCAGTACTCCGGCTCCGGCAAATCCACCCACAGCGGCAGTG
>Ga0208610_100654_pt1 | contig 11048 bp, 6 predicted proteins | sample SubbioR11Jul_8A2_FD_184815 | JGI IMG/M metagenome (GOLD analysis project Ga0208610, IMG submission 184815) | Serpentinite rock and fluid subsurface biosphere microbial communities from McLaughlin Reserve, California, USA - CR11Jul_8A2 (SPAdes) | ecosystem: Environmental > Terrestrial > Deep... | reverse complement strand
TGGCGCAGGCCCAGATCGACCGCGCCGGCTGCTTTGCCTACTCGCCGGTGCAAGGGGCAGCGGCCAACGAACTGCCCGGCGCGCTGCCCGATGCCGTGCGCCACGAGCGCCGGGCGCGCTTCATGGCAGCGGCCGAAGGCGTATCCACGGCGCGGCTCCAGCGCCGCGTGGGCGCCACCATGCAGGTGCTGGTGGACCAGGCGCACAGCCTAGGCAAAAAAGGCGGAGTGGGGCGCACCTATGCCGACGCGCCCGAGATCGACGGCGTGGTGCGCCTGCTGCCCACGCAAAAAGCCAGCCAGAGCTACCGGGTGGGGGAATTGGTGCGCGCGCGCATCGTGGCCGCCGAGGGCCACGATCTGGTGGGGCAGCTGCTTTAAAAACCACCCGCCCACTGCACCGCACGCCGAGTCAACGGCGCAACCACCCGGGCGGCGCCCAGAAGATCATGGCTTGAGCCCGGTTGACCGGCTACCCCGTGGCTGTCTGTGGATAATGCGGAGAAGTTTGAAAAGGAGCGCGCCCCATGAGCACCCACGCCAGTTTTTACCGCCCAGCTTGGTTGCTGCTTCTCTGCGCGCTGCTGGCCGCGCTGGCCTTGCCCCATGCGGCGCATGCGTCGGAGGTTGAAAACACACGCCGCCTTGCTGCGCAGGGGGATGCTGTTGCGCAGTTCAGGCTTGGTCGTATGTATTATTTTGGTGGCCGTGGAGTGCCGCAGAGCCATGCCAATGCGGTGCGTTGGTACCGGGCAGCGGCGGAGCAGGGGCATGCTGGTGCGCAAAACAGCTTGGGTTTGGCTTATGAATTTAGCCAAGGCGTGCCCCAAAATCATGCCAACGCGGTGCGCTGGTACCGGGCAGCCGCCGAGCAGGGGTATGCGCGTGCACAAAACAACCTTGGCTTGATGTATGAGAATGGCCAAGGCGTACCGCAGAACCATGCCGCAGCGGTGCGCTGGTACCGGGCAGCTGCCGAGCAGGGGCATTCTTTTGCGCAATTCTTTCTAGGTGGTATGTATGATTTAGGCCATGGCGTACCGCAGAATTATGCCACAGCGGTGCGCTGGTATCGGGCGGCGGCTGAGCAAGGGGATGCTGCTGCGCAACATAATCTCGGCCTGATGTATTCTACCGGCGATGGCGTGGCTAGGAATTTGGTCAATGCCCACATGTGGACGAACTTGTCTGCAGCACAGGGCAATGCTCGCGCAGCGAAGTCGCGCGAGCGGATCGCTCAACAAATGTCACCTGCGCAACTGGCCCAAGCCCAGCGGCGTGCCAGTGCTTGTTTGGCGGCCAACTACAGAAATTGCTGAAAACCATAAGAGCAGGAGCTAAACTGCGAATTTTATGCTTCTCCTTTACCGTCTGTGGATAATGAGGAGAAGTTTTGAAAGGAGCACCCCATGAGTCCCCAAGCAAGTTTTTACCGCCCAGCTTGGTTGATGTTTATCTGCGCACTGCTGGCCGCGCTGGCCTTGCCCCATGCGGCGCATGCGTCGGAGGTTGAAAACACGCGGCGCCTTGCTGCGCAGGGGGATGTCGGTGCGCAGTTCAACCTAGGCGTCATGTATTTCAATGGCCGAGGCGTGCCGCAGAGCCATGCCAACGCGGTGCGCTGGTTTAGGGCGGCTGCCGAGCAGGGGGACGCTGATGCACAAACCAACCTTGGCTTCATGTATACGAACGGCCTAGGCGTGCCGCAGAACGATGCAAACGCAGTGCGCTGGTTTCGGGCAGCCGCCGAGCAGGGGATTGCGCTTGCACAAACCAACCTTGGCATCATGTATGAGCATGGCCGAGGCGTGCCGCAGAACCATGCCAATGCGGTGCACTGGTATTACAGGGCGGCTGCCGAGCAGGGGCATGCTGGAGCACAACTTAACCTAGGCAACCTGTATGAAAGCGGCCGAGGCGTGCCGCAGAACCATGCCAACGCTGTACGCTGGTACCGGGCGGCCGCTGAGCAGGGGCTTGCTGGAGCTCAATTCAACCTCGGCAACATGTACGCCGATGGCCGTGGCGTTACGCAGCACCATGCCAGAGCACTGCGCTGGTATCGGGCGGCCGCAGCGCAAGGCAATGCTGGTGCGCAGTTCAACCTAGGCGTCATGTATTTCAATGGCCGAGGCGTGCCGCAGAGCCATGCCAACGCGGTGCGCTGGTACCGGGCAGCCGCCGAGCAGGGGGACGCTGATGCACAAACCAACCTTGGCTTCATATATACGAACGGCCTAGGCGTGCCGCAGAACGATGCAAACGCAGTGCGCTGGTACCGGGCGGCCGCCGTTCAGGGTAATGCTCGTGCACAAAATAATCTCGGCTTGATGTATTTTAACGGCTATGGCGTGGCTAGAAATTTGGTCAATGCCCACATGTGGACGAACTTGTCTGCAGCTCAGGGCGATTCTATCGCGGCGGAATGGCGCGAGCAGATCGCTCGACAAATGTCGCCCGCGCAACTAGCCCAAGCCCAGCGGCGTGCCAGCGCTTGTTTGACAGCCAACTACAGGAACTGCTGAGCCGGGTTGATGCCGGTGCCGCTCGCCCTAGGGGCAGAAGCCAAGCAAGTATTCGGAGGCAAGCAACTGCATGGGGCTGTGGCGCTGGGGGCGGTTGGTCGATTTTTGGCCGCGCAGCGGACGGCATGAGGCCGACTGCCTCCAGTGCCACAGCCCCTCCCCCCACGGAGATTCACCGTGCGAGAAGCACAAACCACCCACCAAGGCGCAGCGAAAGCCCTTGAAGGCAGCATCGAAAAAATTTGGGAGAAAAAAACGGGGAACGTTTATGTGCTCCCCCGTTTTGGCATCTAGTGAAATCAACGACTTAGATGCTATAGTTGGTGCCCAGGAGAGGACTCGAACCTCCACGCCTCTCAGCGCTAGTACCTGAAACTAGTGCGTCTACCAATTCCGCCACCTGGGCTTTCAGATAAGCCGTTAGTATAGCATGACCCAAACGAGTGTAAAAACCGAGTGAAAGAAAAAATCCAAAACCCGCTCCTGACCGAATTCGACGGCGTGGTGCATGGCCACCGCGACGGCCACGGCTTCGTGCAGCGCGACGACGGCCAGCCCGACCTCTACCTCTCGCCCAACGAGATGCGCGCCGTGCTGCACCGCGACCGCGTGAAAGTGCGCATCATCGGCTACGACCGGCGCGGCCGCCCCGAGGGGCGCGTGACCGAAATCATCGAGCGCTCCAGCGCGCCCCTGATCGGCCGCCTGCTGCATGAAAACGGGGTCTGGCTGCTGGCGCCAGAAGACAAACGCTACGGCCAAGACGTGCTCATCCCCAAGGGCGCGACCGGGGCGGCGCAGCCGGGGCAGGTGGTGGTGGTCGAGCTCACCGAGCCGCCGGCGCTGTTTGGCCAACCGGTGGGGCGCGTCAAAGAAGTGCTGGGCGAGATCGACGACCCAGGCATGGAAATCGAGATCGCGGTGCGCAAATACGGCGTGCCGCACCAGTTTAGCGAGGCCGCACTGGCTCAGGCGCGCGCCTTGCCCGAGCAGGTGCGCGCCGCCGACCGCAAGGGCCGCATCGACCTCACCGACGTGGCGCTGGTGACGATCGACGGCGAAGATGCGCGCGACTTCGATGACGCGGTGTACTGCGAACCCGCCCGCGTGGGCCGCAGCAAGGGCTGGCGGCTGCTGGTGGCGATTGCCGACGTGAGCCACTACGTGGAAAACGGCAACGCGCTCGACGCCGACGCCTACGACCGCGCGACCTCGGTCTATTTTCCGCGCCGCGTGATTCCGATGCTGCCGGAAAAGCTCTCCAACGGCCTGTGCTCGCTCAACCCGCAGGTCGAGCGCCTGTGTTTGGTGTGCGACATGCTCATCACCGCCCAAGGCGAGGTGCACGCCTACCAGTTCTACCCGGCGGTGATGTACAGCCACGCCCGGCTCACCTACACCGAAGTGGCAGCGATTTTGCAAAACACCCGCGGCCCGCAGGCGCAGCAGCGCGCCGCCTTGGTGCCGCACCTGCTGCACCTGCACGAGGTTTACCGGGCGCTGCTGAGCGCACGCCAGCGCCGGGGCGCGGTGGACTTCGAGACCGTCGAGACGCAGATCGTTTGCGACGAAAGCGGGCGCATCGAAAAAATCGTGCCCCGCGTGCGCAACGAGGCGCACAAGCTGATCGAGGAGAGCATGCTGGTGGCCAACGTCTGCGCCGCCGAGTTCATCGCCCAAGGCAAGCAGTGGGGGCTGTACCGGGTGCACGAGGGCCCCACGCCCGAGAAGCTCGAAACCCTGCGCCAGTACCTCAAGGCCTTGGGGGTGGCGCAAACGCTGTCCGACGAGCCGCAGCCCAAGGATTTTCAGCAAATCGCCGCCGCCACCCAAGAGCGCCCTGACGCCGCGCAAATCCACCAGATGCTGCTGCGCTCGATGCAGCAGGCCATCTACACGCCGCACAACAGCGGCCACTTCGGGCTGGCTTTTGAGGCCTACACCCACTTCACCAGCCCGATTCGGCGCTACCCCGACCTGCTGGTGCACCGCCTCATCAAAGCCATTTTGGCCGAGCGCAGATACCGCTTGCCGACGCTGCCCACACCCGGTGAGGCGCAGGCCAAGCTGGCCAAGCGCTTGTCGGCGCGCGAGACTGCAGTCAGCGCCGCCAACGCCGAAGCGGCCAAAGCGCGCAGCGCCGAGGCCTTGGGCTGGCAGGCTGCCGGGCTGCACTGCAGCGCCAACGAGCGCCGCGCCGACGAAGCCAGCCGCGACGTGGAGGCTTGGCTGAAGTGCAAATACATGCGCGAGCACCTAGGCGAGGTGTTCAGCGGCGTGATCAGCTCCGTCACCAGCTTTGGCTTGTTCGTCACGCTCGAAAACCTCTACGTCGAAGGGCTGGTGCACATCACCGAGCTGGGCGGCGACTACTTCCGCCACGACGAATTGCGCCAAGAGCTGCGCGGCGAACGCACCGGCATCCGCTATGCCTTGGGTTCGCGCCTGAATGTGCAGGTCAGCCGGGTCGATCTGGACGGGCGCCGGATCGATTTCAGGCTCGTCAACCCGGACGCCGACGGCACCCGATCGGTGCGCGAAAAAACCGCCGACCCGGGCACGGCGCGCAAGGGCAAGCAGGCGCGCGATGCCGCATCGGCTGAGGCACAATATGCTCCCAAGCGCACGCGCAGCAAGGCGGTGCGCGAGGTGCCCCGAGCGGCGCCTGCGCCAGCGGCGCCGGCATCCCGGGGCACGGGCAAAACAAAAAAGGGCAAACGATGAAAATCAGGCCTCCGGGTCTGCCTCTGGGCCTTTCAGGGCTGCGCTAACTATGTCCGCTTTGCTTTTTTTGCTCGACACGCTGTTCTTTTTCCTGGTCGCGGCGGCCTTGCTGCGGGCCTGGATGAACACCCGGCGCATGCGCATGGTGCAGCAGCCGGGGCCGTTCGTGATGGCGCTCACCAACTGGATCGTGCAGCCGCTGCGCAAGTCCTTGCCGCAGGTCTGGGTGCAGGCGCGCTTCGACGTCGCCAGTTTCATCGCCGCGGTGTTGCTGGCGCTGGCCTATGCGGCGGCGTGGCACGCCCTGCTCGGTGCTGGCTTGCTCGGGCCGCAGGGCGTGGGGCAGGCAGGGCAGCTCTTTAGCATCCCCTGGGTGGCGCTCAACTTCATGCTGCGCACCGTGTTGCAGGGCCTGATGGTGCTGGCGCTGGTCTATGTGGTGCTGTCGTGGGTGCAGCCGCAGGCGCCGATTCAGTACACGCTGGGGCAGCTGCTGCAGCCCCTGCTGGCACCCATCCGGCGCGTGCTGCCCACGGTGGGCGGGGTCGATTTGTCGGTGCTGCTGCTGATCGTGCTGCTGCAAGTGGCATTGATTTTGATCGGTTGAAGGCTTAAAAGCTTGAGGGTTTAAAGGCTGGTGATGAGGTCGCTGGCGCACAGCAGCGGCCGCTCGGTCGGCCAGCGGTCGGCACAGCGGCCGTGGCGGTGCACGGCAGCGGCGCTGGCCTGCACCGCGCCGGCCAAGCCGGGTGCGGCGCTGGCCAGCAGGGCCCCGATCAGGCCTGCCAACACGTCGCCGGTGCCGGCGCTGGCCAGCAGCGCGTTGCCGCTGCCGTTGAGGCGTGGAACCATGCCCGGCGCGGCCACCACGCTGCCCGAACCCTTGAGCACCACCACGCTGCGCGTGCGTTCGGCCAGTTGCTGCGCGGCGCCCAAGCGGTCGGCTTGCACCTGGGCGCTGCTGCACCCCAGCAGGCGCGCGGCTTCCAGCGGATGCGGCGTGAGCACCGTCTGCCAGCCCCGATCCAGCCGCGCAGCAAGCTGGGCCTGCAACGCCGGGTCGGTGGCGATGGCGTTGAGGGCGTCGGCGTCGAGCACCAGCCGCGGGCTGCTGGCCAGCAAAGGCGCGAGCAGCGGCACCACGGCGCTGCCGCCACCGCAGCCGCACACCGTGACCGCCTCTTGCAACAGCAGCGGGTCGTGCAGCAGGGCGGCGGCCGGGCGCAGCATCAGCTCGGGTTGCAGCGGGTCGAAGGGCAGGGGCGCGGCCGTTGGGGTCGCTGCCGCTGTGTCTGGGCGGGAAGCGCTGGGCGCGCAGGCGGTAGCGGCGGCTGCGCCGGGCGCTGGTGCCGGCCCCAGCAGGCCCAGATAGACCCGGCCAGCACCGGCGCGCAAGGCCGCGCGCGCGGCCAGCACGGCAGCGCCGGTCATGCCGGTGCCGTGCGCGCCGGGTTGCTGGCCGCCGATCACCACCACGCTGCCGTGCGTGCCCTTGTGTGGGCTGTGCAGGCGCTGGCGGGCGGCCGTGGGGGTGGTAGCGCAGAGGGGCGCGGCCCAGCCCGTGTGCTGGGCCTGCACTTGCTCGGCGCCGCTGCACCCATGCAGCCAAGCGCTCGGCGCTGGCGCTTGCAGGCTCAAGGCGCTCCAACCCAGGTCGTCGAACCAAATCTGGCCGCTGGCCTCGCGGCCGTGGTGCGTAAACAGGCCGGGCTTGAGGGTGAGCAGGCTCAGGGTGTGGCGCAGTGGGCTGGCGCTGGGCGCGGCTTGGGCGTGCCAGTTGCCGCTGTCGGCGCACAGCCCGCTGGGCAGATCGACGCACAGCAGCGGGCAGGGCAGGTGTTGCAGGCGCTCGATGCAGGCGTTGGCCGCCGCGCCGCGCACGGCCTGTGCCAGCCCGATGCCAAACACGGCGTCGATGGCCAGATCGGGGGCATCAGGCGGCTGCTCGGCCCAGCGCAGGCCGGCTTGTTGCGCCAGCGCCAGCGCGTGGCGGGCGTCGTCGGGCAGGCGGCTGGCATCGCCCAGCCAGGTGACGTAAACCTCGCCCCCCAGCGCTTGCAAACGTTGCTGCCAAGCCAGCGCGGCCAGCAGGCCGTCGCCGCCGTTGTTGCCGCCGCCGCAAACCACCCACACCCGGTGCGCGTGCGGGGCCAGCGCCGCGCTCAAGCGAAACACGGCCGCGCCGGCGCGCTCCATCAGGGTGTGAGCAGGCAGTTGCTGCCGGGCCAGTTCTTGCTTGGCCAGCTGTTCGATGGCACGGCTGGCGTGGCTGCCGTACAGCGGCAGCGCAGCGGGCAAATCGGGAAGTGGCAGGCGGTGGGGCAGGCGTTGAGGGGGTGGCTGGAGGTGCACTGCGCGATGTGTCCGAGCAGCGCCCAGAAGGTCAAGCAGCAGGCCAGCAACAGGGAAGCACAGCCGGAGCCCGAGGAGGTGGAACAGCAGAAGCCTGAGCGAGGCCTAACGCTTCGGTTCAGCGGCGCGTCGCGCAGCGGGCCGTCTGCTGCAACCGATTGTTGGGCGGCATGAGGGAATCGTCACAGCTGCACCCGCCTCAGAAGCTGGGCGTTGATCGCGACGACCACTGTGCTCGCCGACATCAGAACCGCACCCACGGCTGGGGTTAGAAGAACACCCCACGCGGCGAGCAACCCGGCGGCGAGAGGGATGGCGACGATGTTGTATCCAGCCGCCCACCACAGATTCTGGAGCATCTTGCGATAAGTGGCGGCGGACAGCGTAATGATCTTGGGAATGTCGCGCGGGTCGGAGCGCACCAGCACGATGTGTCCCGCTTCCACGGCCACGTCGGTGCCGGCACCAATCGCGATCCCAACGTCGGCCATGGCGAGGGCCGGTGCATCGTTCACCCCGTCGCCGACCATCGCCACCTTCTTTCCCTGCGCCTGGAGTTCCTTTACCTTGGACGCCTTGTCCTTGGGGAGCACTTGGGCGAACACCGTGTCGATCCCCAGCTCTGCGGCGACAGCATCGGCGACCGCCTGTGCATCACCGGTCAGCATGGCCACCTTGATGCCGCGCTGATGGAGCGCGCGCACGGCCTCGCGGCTTTCCTCGCGGATGGCATCGGCCACGGCGAAGACCGCCAGGGCCTTGCTACCCCGTAGCAGGTAGATGGCGGCCTGGCCACGATTTGCAGCTGCCTCTGCGGCCTTACGCAGTGTGTCCGCAACCTGCGTACCCTCCATCTGGAGGAGCAAGGGACCACCCATGCGGTACTCGATACCTGCGACCGACGCTGCGATGCCCATTCCGGTCAGCGCCCGGAATTCATCCGCTGGGGGTACATCAAGCTTTCGATCCACCGCCGTCCGCACGATGCCACGCGCGATCGGATGCTCGGACTCCGCCTCGACTCCCGCCGCAATCCGCAGCATATCCTCCTCGGACTCCCCGTCGGCTACCGCCATCTCAACCACCCGGAACTCCCCGAGGGTGAGCGTCCCGGTCTTGTCAAAAATCACGATGTCTAGGTTTCTGGCTTCTTCCAGTCCGCGTCGATCCCGCACGAGCAGGCCGTTGCGTGCGCCCAGGGTCGTGGAAATGGCAACGACCAGCGGCACGGCTAGGCCGAGGGCGTGTGGGCAGGCGATCACCAGGACGGTCACCACGCGCACAATGGTGAAATCGATGGGCGCTCCAAGGAACTGCCACACCACCAGCGTCAGCACGCCGGCGACGATGGCCACTGCTGTCAGGATCCGGGCCGCACGGTCGGCCAGGTGCTGCGCCCTGGATTTCGATGTCTGTGCGTCGGCAACGAGCCGCATGATCCCGGAAAGCTTGGTCTTCTCTCCCGTGCCAGTGACCTGTATGCGCAGGGAACCCTCGCCATTGATGGTCGCGGCGATGACCTCATCGCCTTCATTCTTCTTTACCGGCCGGGACTCGCCGGTGATCATGGCCTCGTTGAGATCGCTCGTGCCTTTCTGGATCAGGCCGTCCGCCGGCACACTCTCGCCGGGACGGACCAGCACGATATCGCCCTCCCTCAGCTCGCTGATGGGCACCGTCTGCTCGCCCTGCTCAGTGACCCGTGTGGCGTTATCCGGGAGCAGCTTGGCGAGTTCCTGTAGCGCCCCCTGTGCCTGTGAGATCGAGCGCATCTCAATCCAGTGGCCCAGTAGCATGATTGTCACCAGAGTTGCTAACTCCCACCAGATCGCGTCCGCCTCGATGAGACCGAGCTGGACCACCCACGAAAAGATGAACGCCACCGAGATGGCGAGGGAAATCAAGGTCATCATCCCAGGCAGTCGGGCTCTAAGCTCTCGCCACGCACCCTTCAAAAAGACCAGGCCACCGTAGAGAAAGATGGCCGTGCCGAGGACAGGAGATATCCACGCCGACCCGGGGAACTCGGGCGCCGTGTAACCAAAGATCATCTGGATGTGCGCTGCCCAGATAACGACCGGAACGGTGAGGATCAGCGACAGCCAGAACTTGTCCCGGAACATCTTCGGGCTGTGACCTGCGTGCTGGTCGTGGCTCCCTATCCCGTGCCCGCCACTTGCCAAGTGGCTGGCGCGCTGTTCGGATCCGTGACCATGTGCGTGTTGGGTGGTCTTGCTCACAATATCGCTACCTCAATCGTGGATGACGGATCGCCTACATCTGGGACGGATGCGTTCTGTCCGGCCTAACGTCAAGTGTACACCACCCAAAGCGTACAATTAAACCAATCCGAAGGTGTATAACTCATCTAGGCCACACTCATGACTCCAGCAACTACACCAGCTCCGGTGCCTGGGAAGGCTACCGCAGGCCCCGCAGCACCGAAGCTGCTGGACCTGTTGCGCGAGCGCATCCGCTTGCGCCACTATAGTATAAGAACCGAGACCCAGTACGTCCACTATGGGCGGGCGATCGCGGGTCGGTCGTGCTAGAATGCCGAAGTTTTGTGGTTGCTATGGCTCAGTGCGCTGCGGTGCGCGGGGCTGGCGTGGCAGCAAAATCAACAATCCAATCGAAACCCAATCGAAACCAAATCGCAAACAGGCCCAATCGGGTGTTGCGTCCATTTTTGCACAGGCCAAAGGCTGGTGCGCGGTGGCCGCAATGCGGGCCCAGTTTAAGACCCAACCTGAAGGAAACGCAATCATGACCATTTCCATGCGCGAAATGCTGGAAGCCGGTGTCCACTTTGGCCACCAAACCCGCTTCTGGAACCCCAAGATGGCCCCCTACATCTTTGGCCATCGCAACAAGATTCACATCGTCAACCTCGACAAAACCCTGCCGCTGTTCGAGGAGGCGGCCAAGTTTGTGCGCCAAGTCAGCGCCCGCGGCGGCAGCGTGCTGATGGTGGGCACCAAGCGCCAAGCGCGCGACATCGTGGCGCTCGAGGCGCAGCGCGCTGGCGTGCCCTACGTCGAGCAACGCTGGCTCGGCGGCATGCTGACCAACTTCAAGACCGTCAAAACCTCGATCAAGCGCCTCAAAGAAATGCTGGCGCAAAAAGAGGCCGGGCTCGACCACCTGTCGAAAAAAGAGCAGCTCACCTTTAACCGCCAGATCGAGAAGCTGCAAAACGACATCGGCGGCATCCAAGACATGAACACGCTGCCCGAAGCGATTTTTGTCATCGACGTGGGCTACCACAAGATCGCCGTGGCCGAGGCGCAAAAGCTGGGCATCCCGCTGATCGCCGTGGTGGACACCAACCACTCCCCAATCGGCATCGACTACGTTATCCCCGGCAACGACGACTCGGCCAAGGCCGTGGCCCTGTATGCGCGCGGCATTGCCGACGCGATCATCGAAGGCCGGGCCAACGCCGTCA
>Ga0208610_100653_pt1 | contig 11048 bp, 8 predicted proteins | sample SubbioR11Jul_8A2_FD_184815 | JGI IMG/M metagenome (GOLD analysis project Ga0208610, IMG submission 184815) | Serpentinite rock and fluid subsurface biosphere microbial communities from McLaughlin Reserve, California, USA - CR11Jul_8A2 (SPAdes) | ecosystem: Environmental > Terrestrial > Deep... | reverse complement strand
CCGGGTTTGGCACTAGGGAGTTCGGAGCCGACTGTGCGGATATCGCGATCCGAGACGATGCCGACTAAACGGCCGCCTTCCAGAATCGGGAAGTGGCGGATGTTGCGCTGCTCCATCAGCGCGTAGACATCGCCGATCGGCATCTCCGGGTCAATGGCCACAACTTTCTCAGTCATAATGTCTTTAACCAGCATGGCAGCTCCTCAGGCCTCTATGCTAACGGTTGGGGCGACTAGCGGTGGATCGATCGCTAACGTTTGCGACCCGCCTACTGACCGAGGGGGGCCTGCGTCGGCTGCTAGGGCGCGCCGCTCGGTAGACCGGTTATCGCCGTTAGCTCGAGCTCCAATACCTCAAGCGCCTCCTCTGCCCCGATCTGGCCTTCAAGCACGCGATGCACCGCCTGGAAGAAGGCCTGCGTGACCTCCCGGTAGTTGGGGGCCGAAACCGCCGACGGGCGCGCCACAGCAATCGCTAAAATCTCGAGCAGCTCAGTGAAGAACGGACTGGCTGCCAACACCTCAGGGTCTTGATAGAGGGCCGGTATAGTCGGCGCAAAGCCGCCCTCGATGGCGCGGCGTCGCTGGGCGTAATGGGAAGTAAAGTAGAAGACGATCTCCGCAGCGATCTCAGGGTGAGCGCTAAAGCTGGTCACTCCCAGCCCCCAGCCGCCTAGGCCGGCCACTTGGGCCTCTCCGTCAAGGCTAGGCAGCCGGGTTACCCCGACCTTGCCGGCGATCGGGCTGGTCGGATGGTTGGCCAAGGTATAGACGTAAGGCCAGTTGCGCAAAAAGGCGGCGTTGCCGGCCGTCCAAAAGATGCGCGACTCCTCCTCAGCAAAGCCCAGCACGGCTCGTGGCGCAATGTTGCCGAGCCAGCCGGCGACACGGTTTAGCATGGCGGCAGCAGCCGGGTTGTTAACGGTAACGACCCCTTCAGGGCTGATGATAGTGCCGCCACCCGCGGAGGCGAGCCATTCCAGCGCATTGACGGTTAGTCCCTCGTAGGGGAGCGCCTGAAAGACAAAGCCCCAGAAATCGCGGTTACCGGCAGCGCGCTCGCCGGCCTGGATGGTGGCGGCCATCTCTTCGAGCTCGTCCCAGGTGGTAGGCGGACCAGCAAAGCCGTATTGCTCCAGCAAGTCGGTGCGGTAGTAGAGCAGCCCGGCATCGGTAAACCAGGGCACGGCGATCAATCTGCCGTTCACAACGTTATTTGCCACGATAGCCGGGAAGTGCTGGCCGAGATGCTCACCGGCGCCGTAGTGCCTCAGGTCGATCAAGTAGTCCGAGATGAACGTGCCCGGCCAGATAACATCGAGCTGAACGATATCGACACCGGATTGACGCTCAAGATGCAGCGCGTAGGCGGCAAAGAGATCGTCAGTACGCACCGGGCCCGGCAGCACCACGATGCGCACCCCGGGATGTTCGGCCATGTAGGCCGCGGCGAGATCGGCCATGATCCGGTAGCCGCTGGTCTCGCTAATAATGGCCGTAATGGTGATCGGCTCCGGCTGAGCGGCGCCTGCGCTTAACCACAGCATCACGGTAACAACTGCTGGCCACAGCTTGTTCATAGCATCCCCTCCTTTGCTAAAGGTATCAGGTGGGCTGGTCGATGTATCTTGTTTCACCTCCTCTGGTCGTGCAAACGAGGCGACAAGCTAACTGGTTGCCCTGATTGTAACAGATGGCTCGAGCCTGGGGGAAGCCTCCCTTTAACCGGCACTTCGAAATGAAGGGCATCAAGTGAGGCAATCAGGCGCAGATCAGACATTAGCCCGCTCTATTCATCACCTTCAGGAACAGCTCCACGGCTGCTGGGTCAAGATGCGTTCCAGCCAGTGTGCGGATGTGTTCAAACACTTCATCTTCCGGCCAAGCTTGGCGGTACGGACGGTCAGAGCGCAGGGCATCCCACACATCTACCACCGCGAAGAGCCGCGCGGCTAAGGGAATCTCTTCGCCCTTGAGCCCGCGCGGGTAGCCCGTACCATCCCACTTCTCGTGATGGCAGTAGGGGATAGCGAGCGCGCCCTGCAAGAATTCGATGGGCGACAGCAGCTCGTAGGCGAAGACAGGGTGTTGGCGAATATGTTCCCACTCTTCATCCGTCAGTTTTCCCGGTTTGAGCAGGATGTGATCCGGTACGCCCATCTTGCCGATGTCATGCAGGAGCGCGCCTCGCCGGACATGCACCAAGTCGTCCTCAGCCACACCGGCTGCGCGCGCAAGGCGGAGAGTGATCTCCGTCACACGCTGGGTATGCCCCTCGGTCTCCTTATCGCGCAAATCGAGCGCGCGCGACCAGCCCTCGATGGTGGTCTCGTATGCCAGCAGCAGGTTGAAGTTGGAACGCTGCAACCCCTTTAACAATTGAGCGCTGTCAATCGCAATCGCCACCTGTTCGGCCAGCGTCTCCAGAAATCCCAGCCAATCAGCAGGAGGAGCAAACGGGGCGCGGCGGAATACCTCCAATACCCCGTTGACCTCTCCCTTGGCCATAAGGGGAACGCCGAAGTAAGTGACGAAATCCTCACCATGTGCAAGATGGGCTGGGCTAATAGGGCGCTCCACCAACTTCAGATTGGGAATACTGACCAGGCGGCGTTCCCGTACTGCCTGGCCGGCATAATCCTCTCCCGGTTGCAGGCTCACACGGGGAAGGCCTCCCTCGCGAAAACCGCGCTCTGCGGCAAGCTCGAGCCTGTTTGAACCGGAATTGACCAACCACACCGCTGCCGCATCTACCCCCAGTTGTATCACCACATGTTCAAGGATGCTGCTGAGCGTGCGGTGCAGCTCCATGTTGCTGGTAATCGCCTTGTCGATTGCGTGCAGTGCGGATATTCGCTGTAATTGCTGGGCGACTTGTTCTGCCGCCCGTTTGCGCTCGATCGCGATTTGAACCAGGTGCGTTGCCCGTTCGATCAGGATGAGATCCTCTCTCTCCGGACTGCGCGGTTCACGGTAATACAGCGCGAAACTAGCCAACACGGTGCCATCCGAGCTCATCACCGGGGTTGACCAGCATGCTCGAAGTCCATGTTGACGGGCAAGTTCACGGTAATTGTCCCAGAGCGGGTCGGTTTCGATATCAGCAACAATGACCGGCTTGCGGAGGTACATAGCCGTTCCGCACGAACCTGCTTGTGGGCCGATCAGCACTCCTTCGATGGCCCGATTGTAATCGCCGGGAAGGTGTGGCGCCGCACCATATCGAAGGCGGATTCCATCCGGCTCGAGCAGGAGAATCGAAGCCAGGGTCTCTCTTGACAGCGCCTCGATATTCAGCACGATGGTCTCAAGAATTTCTACCAGCGGCGATTCGGATGAGATCTGCTCGAGAACCTGAAGCTCTGCTTTCAGCAATCGCTCTGCCCGCTTGCGCTCGGTGATCTCGGTGAAAAAGATGGCTAGTCCATCGCGGGAGGGATAAATCCGGTTCTCAAACCAGCGGTCCCACGGCGCGTAATAGTCCTCGAACACGATGGGTTGCTGTGTCTCGAGCGCGCGCACATAGGCATTCGCGAAGGGGGTACCTGTGGCTTCCGGGTATTCTTGCCAGTAATTTTTGCCGATAAGCTCACCGGGCTGGCGCCCCAACAGCTCCCCAGCTCGCTTGTTCACAAAGGTGTAGTTCAGCTCGCTATCGAACACGACAATGCCGTCGTTAATCCGTTCGAGGACGGCGTAATCGTTCTTGGCGGTGGGTTTTACCTGATCCCCCTCCGGGTGCCGGCGTTTAGCATCGCTGGTGGGCTTCGGTGTTGAGTGTTGCGAGGCCCGAGGTTTGGGTTTCGCATGGCGTATTTTCCGGCTCATACCGGCACCTCCAAAAAAAGAAGAGGTATCATAGGGTCAAGTAACTGTAGAACAACCGAACGCTCGTACTGCTCTACTGGAGTATATAAGGTTCACCCCAATTGGGGAACAGGTTGATATGAAAAGGGGTGCATCTCACAGCACGGGGATGAGGAACGCCCTGCGGCGTGCTGTGTGTATCGATGTACCAGAAGCTCCCGCCGACGCTCACATCAGCGGGCGCCCCAGCATCTGGGTGACCCGTTGCTGCACGTCGATCTCTTCGAATGGCTTACTGAGCGTGTAGGCTTTAGGGCGGCGGAGGCGTGTCAGCAGGCCCGGGCCCTCGCGCTCGCTAGTCAGCACCAGCACCGGCAAGTGCGCTTGTCCCGGGAGCCGGCGCAGTTCGCGCACGAACTGCCAACCCTCGCCCTGCTCGTCATCGACTACCAGCCCGTGCGGGCGCTCGGCTAGCAGCAGCTGTCTGGCCGCATCCGCCTCAGCAGCCAGGAGGGTGCGCAGCCGCGCACGCCGGAGTGCTAAGCGCAGCAGCCGTTGCAAGGCGCTGCTGCTTGACACAATCAGGACTAGCGGCTCCTCAACGGCGAAGGGGGCCACCTCGATCACTCCCCGCAGCAGCAGCTCATGGAGGATATGGTAAACCTGCTGCTCAGGGAGGTCGAGCTCGGCGGCCACGCTGCTGGCGCTGCGTCTGCCGTCGATATAACCCAATACCTCCCAGCCGCCCTGGGGCAGGCTGACCTTGGTCGGATCGCCGGCTTTGACGAAGACTGCGTTAGCATCGACCCCTCCTTGACCCCACTGCTGCAGGCGCTGCGCCACTTCAAAGAGCAACTCCATGGCGTCGAAGTCGTGACCGGTCGGCACCTGAGTAGCTGTTATCGATCGCTCGGCAAAAGCAAAGTTACCCGTCTGCCAGGTCAGCAGCTCGCTTAACACCTCGAGCACCTGCGCCTTAAGCGCCTGCGCCAGGTCGTCGTGGCTCATCAGCCCCAGCTCGATGGCCAGTAGTCCCAAGGGTGTCCCGGCGTTTTCATGGGTCTGCTTAAGCAGCACCTCCTGCACTTCCAGGGCGGTTAACAGCTCCATGCGCACCAGCATCTCGCCGAGCTGGGTGCCGGGCGACAGGTGTGCGTACTGGATGCGCCCGCGCTCGAAGTACAGGCGCGCTAAGCTCTCGCCTCTGGCGATAGTCAGCACCCCCGATTTATGGCCGCTGACGATGATCTGAAAGACATCGGCCATGGGCGCGTCGCGCAGGCTCCCCTCAATCATGCGGGGGTTACTCCTCGGCGCTGCTAAAGAGGCTCTGTTGCGGCTGAGGCTGGTAAGGGTAACCGAGGTGCAGATAGGCGCGTTCGGTCGCTACCCGCCCGCGCGGAGTGCGCTGAATAAAGCCGCGCTGGATTAGGTAGGGTTCATAGACCTCTTCTAAGGTGGCGCGGTCCTCGCTAACCGCGGTAGCCAGGGTCTCGAGCCCTACCGGGCCGCCGGCGAACTTGCCGATCAGCGCCTCAACGATGGCGCGGTCGCGGTGATCAAGCCCTAGCGCGTCGATGCCGAGTTCATCCAGCGCATAGCGGGCCCGCGCCAAGGTTACTTCGCTCTCCCCAGCTACCTCGGCGTAGTCGCGCACCCGCCTTAACAGGCGCTTGGCGATGCGCATGGTGCCGCGTGCCCGGCGGCCGATCTCCAGGGCGGCTGCTGGGTCGATCCCCACTCCAAGCAAGCGCGTGTCACGGGTGACGCCTTCGGCCAGCTCCTCATCGCTGTAGTACTCCAGGTGCTCGATGATGCCAAAACGGCTCCGCATCGGCCCGGTAATCAGCCCGGGGCGGGTGGTGGCGCCGACTAGCGTGAAGCGCGGCAGGTCGAGGCGGATGGTGCGGGCCGCCGGCCCCTGACCTAGCACGATGTCGATCTTGAAGTCTTCCATGGCGGGGTAGAGGTGCTCCTCGGCCACCCGCCCCAGGCGGTGGATCTCGTCGATAAACAGCACGTCACCCTGTTCTAAGGCGTTGGTGAGGATGGCTGCCAGGTCGCCGGGCTTTTCGATGGCCGGGCCGCTGGTGACGCGGATACCGACGCCAAGCTCATAGGCGATAATGTGCGCCAGCGTGGTCTTGCCGAGCCCGGGCGGGCCGTAAAAGAGCACGTGGTCGAGCGCCTCGCGGCGGCTCTTGGCCGCCTCCAGATAGACGCTGAGCTTCTCCTTAAGCTTGTTTTGCCCCACGTACTCGGCGAGCGAGCGCGGTCTCAGGGCGCCGTCACTATCCACGCGCTTAGCCTACCACGCACCCTCCTGTACCAGGCCGTCCAGTGATAGCAGCGCAGCGAGTTCACTCTGTTGCTCGGCGGTGAGCTCTAGCAGCGGTGCGCGCGGGTAACCTGCCGGCAGACCCCGGAGGCGCAACGCCGCCTTGAGGCCCGCTACGCCGTAGCGGTTAGTGACGGCTAGCGCCAGCGGGTTATAGCGGAGTTGCAAGGCCCTGGCCTGGGGGAGCTGGCCGTTGGCGAAGTGCTGCATAATGCTTCGGTAGGGGCGCGGAGCCACGTTAGCGACCGCCAGGATGGCACCCTTAGCGCCTAGCGAGAGGGCTGGCAGCAGCGTGGGGGCGTTGCCGGTGATAACTGCAAAACTCTCCGGGACCCGCCGCACGATCTCGGTCAGCGCGCCGATGTTGCCGCTCGAGTCCTTGAGGCCGACGATCTTATCAACCGCAGCCAGCCTTGCAACGAGGGTGGGCGAGAGGCTGATGGTGGTATTAGCCGGGAAGTTATAGAGCAGGATCGGCAGCGGGCTCGCCTCCGCAACAGCGCGATAGTGCCGGGCTAACGCTTCGTCGGTCATCTGCCCCTGGTAGTAGTGCGGGGGCAGCACCAGGGCGTAGTCGGCACCAAGCTCTGCGGCTCGTTCGTGGCGGGCGATAACCAGGCGCGTCGCCTCGCCGCCGGTACCGGCAATCAGCAGCTTGCCGGTAGGAATAGCTTCGCGCGCCGCCTGCAACACCGCATGGCGCTCCGCCTCGCTAAGGTAGACGGCCTCGCCATTGCTGCCCAGGAGCACAAAACCGTCTACCTCTGATGCTAGAGCCCTTAGCAGCACCTGTAAGGCTGGGAGGTCGAGGTCACCAGCGGCAGTAAAGGGAGTAGGGACAGGGGGGAAGAGGCCGGCAAGCATGGCACCTAGTATATCGTGAGCCCTAGCGACCCATGAGACTGAGCGCGCCTAACGCCGACCAGGGCTCGAGCGCAGATCGAGCTGGCCCACCAGGGCAAGTGCCGAGCCCCGGTCGTGACGCCTAGTTACGCTGTGCTCCGCCGCGGTATAGCGCGCGCCAGCAGCTGGCGCTTCTTGAACCAGACCACCATGGGGGCCAGCAAGAAGATGCTCGAGTAGGTGCCGATGCCGATGCCAACCAGCAGCGTCAGACTGAAGTCGCGCAGCACCGCGCCACCGAAAAAGAGCAGCGACAGCACCGGCAGCAGCGTAGTGACCGAGGTCAGCACGGTGCGCGAGAGGGTCTGATTGACCGATAGGTCAACCACCTCCTCGTAGCGGCGGTCGCGCAGCTTGCGCAGATTCTCGCGGATACGATCCGAGATAACTATCGAGTCATTCAGCGAGTAGCCGACCACGAACAACAGCGCCGCCAGCACCGGGATACCGAACATCGCGCCGGTGGCGCCTAGCATCCCCATCACGATCAGCACGTTGTGGACGGCGGCCAGCACGGTGGCAACCGCTACGATCCAGTTGGGCCAGAAGCGCCAGGCCACATATAGCAGAATCAGCGACAGCGCTACCAGCATCGCCAAGATGGCGGCGTAGCGCAGATCTTCGCCGATCGCCGGGCCGACCACATCGGCTTGCAACAGTTCGGCGCCGAGCGCCGCAGCCAGCGCCGGGGCAAACGCCTCGTGCACCTCCCCGTCAGGGCTAAGCCCTACCCGCACCGAGATCAGCGCCCCTGCTACCGCCGGGTCTGCGACGTGCTGCACGGTGGCATTGGCCCCGCTTAGGCCGGGGAGCGCCAGAGTGTCGATGGCTGTTCGCACCGCGGCTAGCTCGGTGCCCTCGCTAACGCGATAGAGCGCAGTGGTGCCGCCGGTGAAGTCGGTGGAGAGGTTGAGCCCTCTGGTCAGGAAGAATGCTGAGCCTGCTAGCAGCAAGCCCGACAGCACTAAGGCCACCGGGGCGTAGCGCACGAACTGGATCCCTTGCACGTAGAAGCCGCGAGGGAGCAAGGGGCGCTTAATGCGCAAGGTCAGCAGCTCGAGCAGGAACGGTACCACTACGGTGTTGACGAACATTGCCGCCACGATGCCGATGGCCAGCATGATGGCAAAGCCGCGCACCGGGCCGCTGGTGTACTGGAATAGGGTCAGCGCGGCCAGCAAGGTAGTAACGTTGGCGTCGATAATCGCCGAGAGCGAGTTACCAAACCCGCCGCGCATGGCCAGGCGCAGGCTCTTGCCCTCGCGCAACTCCTCTTTGATCCGCTCGAAGGAGATCACGTTGCCGTCGACTGCCGCGCCGATAGTCAGCACGAGGCCGGCCAGGCCGGGGAGAGTTAGGGCCGCGCCGAGCCCGGCCAGCGCCCCGAACACAAATAGCAGCACCAGGCCCAAGCCGACCGCCAGGACGCCGCCGAAGAGCGGGCCGAAGTAGAGCAAGATAGCCACCACGACCGCGCCCGCGCCGATTAGCGCGGCCCGTGTCCCGGCGGCGATCGAGTCCTGGCCCAGGGTGGGGCCGATGGCGCGGACCTCTTCGACCTGCAGCGAGATGGGCAGGTTGCCCGAGCGCAGCACCAGTGCTAAGTCGCTGGCCTCTTCCAGGTTAGCCATGCCGGTGATCTCGCCGCTTTCGCCGATGCGGCTGTTAATCACCGGGGCACTGATGACGATGCCGTCGAGCACAATGGCCATCCGGCGGCCCACATTGCGGCCTGTGAAGTCGGCAAACTGCGACACGTACTGGCTCTGGATCTCGAATACTACCACCGCGCCGCCGACAGTAACTCCACCCATCCGGGCGAAGTCGGCCCGGGCGGTGCGCAGGATCTGGCCGGTGAAGGCGGCAGGCTCAAGGTCCCCATCCGTCATCTCCTGCGCCACCTTCCCGGCGGCAGCGGGGCGGACCAGGCGGAACTCCAGCACCGCCTGCTGGCCGATCAAATCCAGGGCACGCTCTTGATCGGCGGCGGAGAGGCCCGGGAGCTCCACTAGGATGCGGTTATCGCCTTGTGTCTGAATCAACGGCTCGGCCACGCCGAAGGCATTGACCCGGTTCTCGATTACCTGCCGGGCGGCGTTTAAGTCTTCGCGGGCGGGGTTGGGCTCTTCGGCCTGCAAGACTACCCGCAGGCCGCCTTGCAGATCGAGGCCGAGGCGGATAGGGGAGAGGCCGCTAGTGTTCCAGGGTTGCCACAGGTAGAGCACCGAGGCTACCACCGCGGCCAGGATGATCAGTCCGGTAAAGTTTCGTCGATTCATAGCCACTCCTAATCAGGAAAAGTACTTTAGTAGTTTTTAGTCATTGGTCATTAGTTATTAGTCAGTCGGCCTTAATCTGAGGGTGTGGCGCGTTTTTGATATGGCCGCACAGGGCGGGGTGGCCACGATTTGCTTTGCTCTCGAGAACGATCTTCAAGCGTTCATTGCCTGGGCAGAGCGTGGGGCGCGACCTGGCTCAGCCACCTTCAAGGCGCAGCTGGTTTAGGGCTATGAGCCGCTGCCGATTGGAAGTCGGCGTATAGGTCAGATGGGCGGCCCAGCTTGGGGCCGCAGTAGCGCTTAGCCACACCAGCGCATAAAGCGCCGATAACCCTAGCGGTGGCGCCGGGCTGCGCCGCCCGTCAGGCGAGAGCGCACCGAGCCGGTTGGGCTCGAGCGCCAACAGGGGGGGCGTGCCTAGACCGAGGCCCTCTAGGGTAGCGCTGCGCGGCTGCCACTGCCAGGCGGATAACGGCAAGAGCAGCAGCCAGCAGAGCAGCACCCTGCCGAGGGGCCAAGCGCGGTAGCCTAAAACCGACACAACACTTGAGTTAGGCATCGGTGCCACCAGCCTGGCGGGCCTCGCGCTCCTGGCCAAACCACATGATAATGCCAAAGAGCGCACCGCCGATAGTCCACACGACCGCAGAGATCCCAATTGACCTAGTGCTCAGATCGTCCTGGACGAATAATGTCATGAAGATAAACATAGGCAAGCCGTAGGAGAGGAGACCCCTAACCAGCACGTATCGCAGCATTTCCTTAGTGCGAGTGACCCTCCGCGGCTCTGGCTTCATAAACGCCTCTCTAACCCTTATTGTACCGCAGCGATTAAGGCTGTGCGCGGCGCCGGGCGTCATCGAGCAGCGCTGCCAAGCTCACCCGGGCACCGGTATCGGTGGTGACCATTACCTCGCCTAAGGAGGGGTCAAGCGCCAGCGCCCGCTCGAGCGGCCCTAGTGCGTCCCGGTAGCGGTTTAGGCTGTATAACACCAGCCCCAGGTTGAGCTGCGCCTGCACATTGGCGGCATCGGCTTGGGTGGCCTGCGCCAGGTGGGTGAGCGCCCGGTCGAAACGGCCCAGGTTGAAATAGGCAAAGCCTAGGTTGTTTAGCACCGTGGCGCTATTAGGGAGATCGGCCAGGGCGCGCTCGTAGCTAGCTATGGCGCCGCGCAGGTCGCCTTGCAGTTGCAGCGTGTAGCCCTCATAAAAGGCTAGCAGGCCGTGATCTTGCGTTGCACGGGCCTGCCTGAACTCGCTCAGGGCACGCGGTAAGTCGTTCTGCTCGAGCGCGGCTAAGCCCGCTTCAAAGGCCGGGGCAGCAGCACCTAGCTCGATCCGCTCGCTGCCCACCACATTGCGGTTCTGCTCGAGGGCGTTTTTGGCGGCCAGCGCCTGGCTGTCGTTAGGGCTAAGGGCCAGCGCCTGCTCCAGTGCGCTCAGCGCACGGTCGAACTGGCCGCTGCGACCTAGCGCGATGCCTAACAGGGTAAACAGTTCGGGGTCGTCGGGATAGCGCGCCAAGAGCGGCTCGAGCAGGCTGGCTGCGGCGCGGCTTTGGCCGGCCTGCAGATAGATCTGGGCCAGGTTGAACTGGAGCCTGGCATCTTGCCGGGCTACCGCTTCGAGCGTGGCCCGCGCTTCGTCGAGCTTCCCCTGACGGGCCTGAGTGATGGCGAGCTGGTTGATCAGACCCAGGTGGCCGGGGGCTTGCGCTACGCC
>Ga0208610_100638_pt1 | contig 11263 bp, 10 predicted proteins | sample SubbioR11Jul_8A2_FD_184815 | JGI IMG/M metagenome (GOLD analysis project Ga0208610, IMG submission 184815) | Serpentinite rock and fluid subsurface biosphere microbial communities from McLaughlin Reserve, California, USA - CR11Jul_8A2 (SPAdes) | ecosystem: Environmental > Terrestrial > Deep... | reverse complement strand
TCATGGATGGTTTCGGCAGTTAGGTGCTCCGTCAACCCATCATAGACGACGCGGCCACGCTTAACGCCAATGATGCGCTCCGCATAGGCGAGGGCAACATGGACTTGGTGCAGGTTGACGAGACAGGTTATGCCAAGCTCGGTGTTTATTTTTTTTAAGTAGTCCATAATCACCTTGGAGGCATTGGGGTCAAGTGAGGAGATGGGCTCATCGCAGAGCAAAAGCTTCGGGTCTTGAAGCAAAGCGCGGGCAATGCCCACCCTTTGCTTCTGCCCGCCGCTCAGCTGGTCACATCTTTGGTAAACCTGCTCCTCCAACCCTACCAAACGCAGGACTCGCAGCGCTTGGGCCTTTTCTTCCTCACTGTAGATACCCAAGGCTCCTGCCCAGGTCGATTTATATCCAAGCCGGCCATGCAAGACATTCTCGAGCACACACAGGCGGTTGACTAGATTGTAGTGCTGAAAGATCATACCTACTTTGGTGCGCATTTTGCGCAACTCCCTTTTGTCGAGAGAGCCCACATCGAGCCCGTCAAAAGTGACGACACCGCTGGTGACCTCGACAATGCGATTGATGCAGCGCAGCAAAGTCGATTTGCCGGCACCGGAGGAGCCGATGATGACGACAAACTCCCCCGGCTCAATCGCAAAAGAAACATCAGAGAGAGCTACAATGCGCTCGTTATAGTGCTTGCTCACGCCTTTCACCGTTAACAGTGACATTTTGAGCTCCCCCGATCTACTCGTTTATTTTCCGCCCAGCGCTCTGATAGGGTTGAACCACGCGTCGTCAACTACGAGGAAGCGCTGTCCTTGACGATAGAAACCCTTGAAGGCTGAGCCGCTCGGGATAAAGATGCGCTCGTTCTTGGTTACTTCTTCGCTGGTAAATAAAGTGCGCAGGGCGGCGAGGTCTTTGGCGTTAACGGTACCTGTGTTGACGACAAACGGGGCGTTTAGCACCGGGATAGAAGAGATTAAGACGAACCTTGCACCCGGCATCGTATTAAATGGTGCGGGAGCGGTGTCTCTGACACGGTAAACGGCGCCCGCCTGGTTATGAGTTCCAGAGACAAGCTCGATGTCGTTGGCAATGCAAACGTCGCAAGTGGCGGCAATGTCCGCGCGGTCGGAGAGGACATTAAATGTCGAACCTTGATGTGAGCCCCCGTAAAGCACCGCACTGAATAATTTGCCTTGGCCACCTTCGGTAACATCCTCTTGTTTTATGTTTTGCCAAGGAGACTTTGCCGAGAAGTGATTGACGATGGCCGCGGCAGGCACCACAAAGCCAGAGGTTGAAGCGGTGGAAACAAATGAAAAACGCTTGCCGGCAATATTGTCCAGCGAAAAGGTATCGCCGGTTTTATACTGACCCTCATTGCCTTCTTTGACAATCATCCAGCTATAGTACACGGCATCAGAGAGTGTGCCGGAGCGTCCGCTGTTCACCACAAGCGGGAGCACCTTAGCATTGCGGGTGTTGGCCATAATGTAACCGACAGCACCCATGAAGGCGAGGTCAGCCTGGCCGGAGACGATAGCCTCGATGGCGATGACGTAGTCGGTGGTGAGCTTGTGCTCTACCGTCTTGCCGGTGGCCTGTGCTACTATTTTGCCGATTTCGTCGCGAGCGTCCTTGACGTCCATCCCAGATTCATTCGGGTACCACACCATGGTGATTGTTTTGTCCTCGACTAGACCGCAGCCGGTAAGGAGAGAGGCAAGGAGAGTCACTGCCACGAGAATGAGAGCCAATTTTTTCATCGGTCGACCCCTTTCTATCTACTCTGCCTACACCTTACCACCCAACAATTTTGCACAAGTTAACCTACTTTTAATTTTTTGTAATATATTCGGCCTCACTAACTTCCCCCACCTTGCCTTACAGCATGATGGGGGAAATTAGGCTAGACATGTTCGTTATGCTCAATTTTACTCCTTGGCCATCACTTGGCTAAAATTGCCCTTACTTCTTCGGCCGTAGCCATCCGCAATATCCGGCGCGCTAACCCCTCATCTCCATCACTGTTGCGGATGGCCTCCTTGACCATGGGGATGGCTGTCGCGCTCATGCTCAACTCATCGAGGCCCATGGAGGCGAGTAACTTTGTAGCCTGTAAGTCGCCAGCCATCTCACCACAGAGACCCACCCAAATGCCCCGAGCATGGGCCGCCTTTATGGTCATCTCGATGAACCGCAAGACGGCAGGGTTAAAATGGTCGTATAAGTAGCTGACGGCTTGGTTCCCTCTATCTACCGCCAGGGTGTACTGGGTCAAGTCGTTCGTGCCAATGCTAAAAAAATCGCATTCCTCGGCGAGCGTCGGTGCCATGACGGCGGCCGCCGGCGTTTCTACCATGATACCCACGGGAACATAAGTTGACACGGCGACCCCCTCGTCTAAGAGTTCGCTCTTGGCTCGATTGATAAGCCCTTTGGCCGCCAAGATTTCGCTTTGGTTGATGATCATAGGGAGCATCAACGCCACATTGCCATGAGCGCTCGCTCGGAGAATGGCTCTGACTTGGGTCAGGAAAAGATCGGGGCGCTGAAGAGAAATTCTGATGGCCCTTAAGCCGAGGTACGGGTTCTCCTCTTTTGGTATGTCTAGGTAGGGCAAGGGCTTATCGCCGCCTATGTCTAGTGTCCTGATAACACAGAGATGCTCTTGGCACCTTTTGACAACATAGGCATAGGCCTCATACTGCTCCTGCTCGCTGGGCAGACTGTCCCTTCCCATGAAGATGAATTCGGTGCGCAAGAGGCCCACGCCCTCACAACCATGCCGCACCGCGGCCTCAATTTCTAAGGGATTGCCTATGTTCGCCGCCACAATAATCCGCTTGCCATTTGTTGTCTTCGCGGGCCAGGAAGCGGTTTTCGCATTCTCTGCCGCCAACACCTGCCGCTCATGCACGAGGGCCTGATAATGGGCTACCTCTGCCGGGGTTGGCTCGACGATGATCTCACCCTTTATGCCGTCGAGGATGACTGCTGTGCCCTCGGTCAACTTGTCTAGCTGTCCTTCTACAAGGCCAACAATCGTCACCAGTCCCCGCGCCTTGGCCATGATGATGGCATGGGTAGTCTCGCTCCCCTGCCCTAGGATTAACCCGACAACTTTGTCCTCCGGCAGGTTGGCAACTACGGAGGGGGCAATTTCTGCAGCGCATAGTATAGTCGCTTCGTCAGGGAATTCTAGGGCCGGTACAGCCAACAGCAGGCTCGCCATCTTACTGCCAATATCTCTAATATCTGCGGCTCGTTCGCGCAGGTAAGGGTCTTTTAACCCTAGGAACATCACGGCAATTTCTTCGCAGGCCGCCCTCACCGCTAGTGGGGCGGACGCGCGACTATTAATCCGGCCCAGAATGCTTTCCTCTAAGACCGGATCGGTGATAATGCTCTGGTGAGCCTCCAGAATAGTGGCTGTCTCAGTGCTACCGGTGGCTTTCGCCTTAACAACGGCATCGGCAATGCCTTGTACCGCCTGCCGATGAGCAGCGTGGTACTTTTGGGTCTCTTCGGCCACCGTCCCCTGTTGGTACTGGGCCAGGTACGCGTCCCACGCCTTGACGGGAAACATAATCTTGCCGATAGCTACGCCAGCCACTATCCCCCTACCTTGCAAAGTATCCATCAGTATCCTCCCGCCTGTGAGTCGCTCTACCGTCTTTACTATTCCTCATAAAATTTATGGGCAATGAGGTCGGTGATGGCTTGCAGGCACTCGTCTTCATCCGGTCCATCCACCGCAATGCGCAGCTCTGACTGAGCAGTAAGACCCAGCGCCATCACCATGAGGATACTTTTGGCGTTGGCGGTCCTATTGTTACCCTGTATATGCACTGTGCTAACAAACTTTGCTGCGGTGGTGGTCAAGAGCGCCGCAGCGCGCGCATGGAGTCCTAGCTTATTGGTTAGCACTACCCTGGCCTCAATCATAGCCTCTCCCCCGCCCGCTTAATCTTACTTAGGACAGCCCGCTTAGAGGCAGTCAAACTCCTACTGCGAGGCGCCGCTATTCGCGTGACTGCTGTTTGGCGCGTTTTGCCCAAACAGCACTGTGTTTCCGGTGGTTGCTTCAACTACTTGCAGCAACCTTAAGCCGGGCATTTTCCTCCGCCCTGCCAGAAAGGCAAGTCTCCACCCGTCATCACTGCCACGAACTGCAGCAGTTTGCTTGCTCGCCTGTACTCCGATTGTATCGATATCAAAGAATTAGGTCAAGTCCACTGCCAGCATGTGTGTCGTCGGACAGTGGTTGTCACCCTGAACATTTCTTGAGATATTGCCGTTGTCGTCGTAGATGTGGCTAGTGACAGTGCCGGTGTTGGTTATAGACGGCAGCACGTTGGTAGTAAGACCTGCGCCAGTACCCTTTTGGCACGCATAAGTCGTAACATGCGTAGCTGTCGTGCTGATAATAGACGCCTGCAGACGGCCCAGGAGGTCGCAAGCATAGCCGATAGCCCCTCCACTTTTTAGTGTTACCTTGGTTGACGGTTGTCCTTATCGAAGGTGTGGTTGGTTACGACTGGGCCGTAGAATTCGAGCTCAAACAGCGAGTAGCCAAACACATCCCCTTTCTTTAGAACTTATTTCTTGATTCCACTGCAATAACTCCGGCTCTGCCGCAACAAATCATAAGATAGCCAAACAATGGTGCCTATAAAGCGTTCCCAATAGTAATAGATTCTAAATATGCGAAAATAACACTCTAATGGCATGTCGCCACGACCGATAATCATGTTTTTCGTAGCGACGGTGTATTACACCGTCGTCCTTGGAGCAGGACTGAGAGTAATTAAGAATGAAAAAAAGTAGAACTTACTTAGTGCAGTAGAATCATTTCTTTCCTTTACGAAAACGGTTATGCTGATAGGGCGCGCTGATAGAATATAAAAAAGGCGGAGGAAAATATGTTTACAAATGGCATAAATTCCTACAAAGTATTTGCAAGCAAAAGATATACGTACTTCTTTTTGTTGTACGCGTTATTCTTCCTCGCAAGCGGTCCTCTCGAAAAAGCAGTTCCTCTAGTTATCGCCTATCACGGATTTTCTGAAGCGACCTACGGCATCTTTTTATCGATGGTTTCATTTACTTTTATCTTTGCTCCTACGGTAATTGCTTACCTATCAATAAAAAAGTTCGGTCCATATGTGCTTGGGGTATTAGGTTCATTCATAGGTTTCTTAGGTGCGATAATGCTAAGTTTGGATTTATTACCTGCTTGGCTTGTCTTTTTGTTTTGTTATATGATTTTACTGGCAAGAGTAATTTTTAATTACTCAATCGGAAACAAAATCAATACAGTAATCGAAAGTCACAATCGGAGCAAGTATTTTGCACTGCGTGATCTTTTCCTTTTTGGTGCTATTTCAGTTGGTCTATTAGCTGGTGGATTCTTGACAGCGAGATTGAGCGTGCTGCACTTATATTTCATTTTTTCGTCTCTTTTCGTGCTAACTTGCTTATTCATTTTTGTCATGAGAGCACAGAGCATATTGGCTGATAATAATGGCACCCTTCATTCAGTTGAAAATTCAGACGACATTAAAAAGGTAAGCGAAGAACTTACGCTTACTTCGGTTTTGAAGACGAAAGTATTCTGGGCGTTTGTTCTCATAAATGTTTTTACCTCTATTTATAGCATCTCGGCGCGTTTCTTACCATTACTTGGTCTTCAGCTTGGATTTGACGTCTCAAGCCTGTTGACTTTGGTAGGAGTTGCAACGATTGCGAACGCTATTTTTGGTCTGGTACTGGGATATTTCTTTGACATGCGGAGTAGGAAACTGATTTATCTTATTGATATTTTTGTAGACTTAATACCTGCCTTGACCTTTGCGTTCACGGGCAGTACGGTGTTCTTTGTTATAGCTTATATTATTACTATATTAAAGGACGTATTTGCGCCTATATCATTCTCATATTTTTTTGACTGCTTCCCTGAAAGCAACGCTCAGTTTGTTTTGGGTTTGCTTTCATCTATCGATGGGGTAACTTCGACTATTGTACCAATTTTAGTCGGATTCTTGTGGCTAAAATCGCATAGACTTGTTTTTATTGCGGGAGCAGCTGGTATAGTGGGTGCTTTTCTAATTGCTTTTCTCGTCTTGCCAAACGTAAAAAAGGAGGCTTCTTGATGAAAGCATTGTGGGACAATTCTATTAGCATCTTAATCTAATGGCGAGATTAGTGACGAGGAATTCTTCGAGAATATACTTAAATTTAAAAGACTGGCTTTCAGCGACAAGTTTTAGCGAGAAAGCCAAAATGAACATTCTAGCTGCTTTGAGTTTGAGGGATATCAGACAAAAGGGACAGTCCCCTTTGCCCCCGGAAGACGGCGCCCCCGGGCGCATCATGACCGCCAAACTCGTCAGCGGTGAAATCGTAACCATCCCCAAATTAAAACACCACCTTTGCTTAAGCAGGGTGGTGTTTCTTTGATCTGCAATTTCCGAATGTAGATGTGCTTATCAATTTGGAATTGAGCCAAAATAGCCATTCGGGCTAATTGAAAAGTGAGCCACTTCTAGTGATAGCCCTAGATGCTTAAGGTGATGCTTGCTCATCACAATCATCGCCCCTGCCTTAACTCTGCAACTTAAAGGAGCAACATGGCGAGAGAAATTACCGCTCCGGTATACAGTAAAACCATCGTGCAATAGCCCATGATGTCTTTAATGCCTAGCTTGGCGATTGCCAACAAGGGTAGTGCCCAAAAAGGTTGAATCATGTTCGTCCAAGCATCGCCCCATGCAATGCTCATAGCCACTTGCGATGCCGGGACGCCCAGCGCCACTCCTGCTGGGATATTGATGGGCCCCTGCACAATCCATTGTCCACCACCGGAAGGAACGAATATGTTGATCAGACCACCTGCCCAAAAAGTAAAGAGTGGGAATGTCTCTGCGGTAGAGAAGGAAATAAACCAGTTGGCAATGATAGCTGCTAGCCCCGAGGCCACCATAATGCCCTGAATTCCTCCGTACAATGGGAACTGAAGCGCAATGCCACCTGCTCCTTTAATCGCGGCATTAATCGCTTTAACGTAGCTGATAGGTCTTTGATGCAAGATAACCCCGGCGATTAAGAAGATAAAGATCACGATGTTTAGCGTGAGCGAGCCGCCTTTCATAAAGAAATTGACGAGATACACAACACCCATCAAGCCAAACAACATATTCAACACGACGTTGTTCTCTAGTTTCGTGGCAAATGTGACTTCCTCAACCACCGTTAACTCCTCTATTTTCTCGTCTAAGAGGCGCGGATCTACTGTTTTAACATCCTTCTTATCCTTAGCCATAAAATAGAAGAGAATAGGCATCGTAAAGATGATAAACCAAGCTAGAAGAAGGTTCCACGGCGCAAAAATTGTCTCTGCCACCGGAACAATGCCTACTAAGCGCTCTACTATGCTTGGACTAGTGGCTATAGCCAAGGGAATGGAGCCAGAGAGACCCGCATGCCACACTACAAATCCAGAATAGGCTGCGGCCACCAACATACCATAGTCTACTCCCTTAACCGTCTTAGCTACTTCGCGGGCCAGCAGCGCGCCCACTACCAATCCGAATCCCCACTGCACCCAGCTGGCAATTGCGGCAACAAACACGACCAACATGATCCCCTGGACTGGACTTTTCGGCAGGCTAGCGAGAGCTTTGAGTACTCGGGTCACTGGCTTACTGCTAGCTAAAGCATGGCCGGTAATCAAAATGAGGGTCATCTGCATAGCAAAGGCTAGAATGCACCACATGCCCGCACCCCACATCTCGATCAACTCGAGCGGGCCTTTACCGGTAAGTAGCAAGGCTAAACCATACGCAAGAAAAGTCAAAATCAACGCGAACAGGTATGCATCGGGCAAGTAGTTGCGGCTGAGCCGAACAAAAAAATAGCGTGGCTAGTGCCGGCCTTCTATGCGCAGCCCCCCAAGAACAGCACTCGCATTGGCCAGTCAAGTCCATCCTAGTGTGTAAATTCCCTCGGCACAGTTCGCTAACAGCAACTCGCTTTCTTGTGCAACCTAAAGCATTTCTGGCGTGAAAGGTCCTTGGCAAAGAGGCCTGACACGGCAGTAGACAGTGGATTTCTCCACCATAGCGGCCCGTTCCTGCTGGGAAATTAATAAATTTTCAGTGAAGTTCACGTTATTTGTTCGAATGGACGTAAAAGAGGGGATTTGAGCCTTTGTAGGGCAAAAATTGAGCATGGAAAGGAGAAAGGGTGAACCTGTCGAATGGAGATGTTGTCAAGTCTTGCGCAACATCTGCTAGGTCGGGGTTTTCGCCCATCACGGTAAAGATATAGTTTGCTCACCTACACTGGTTAGCGACCTGGAGGAAAAAATAGGGGAATATCAACGTGGCAGCTCGTTCTATAAAACCAGCTCGTGCCAACCTGGAAGCAGTGATAGATATAGCGCTTGGGTATAAAGCTATCGATTGTTAGCAGTGCGGGATATCAACCGCGGTGGCTCAAGCATAAAACGGTATGAAGGAGCACTGAAATGAGGAAGAATAGCACGCACTACAGAAGCCTAGCGCTAATATTCTCCGAAAGAGGCTTCCTGCCAGTTTGGTTGGCGGGGCTATTTATAAACATTGCTGAAACTGCATTAGCGATTACAGTCACGTGGACCACTTGGGAATCTAGCGGATCTGCGACTGGTGTGGGGCTAGTGATAACGGCGCTTTCACTGCCTAGGCTCATTCTGGAGACTTTTATAGGTGAAGTTGTAGATATCTCAAGCCGAAGGAGTCTAATGATAATAGGGTGCTTCGGTACTCTGTTAGTCTCTATACTATTGTCCGTGTTCAGTGTAGCGGGCTTTATGCACAGGGGTTTGCTTACCGTTTTAGTCGTTTTGTTCTTGCCAGTGTGTAGTATGCTATTTCACCGTGCGCGTTCATCGCTGCTACCAAAACTTTTCCCTGATGCGACCACACTATTGCAGGTTTACTCCATACTCAGCACCACAAGCGAAGGGATGGCATTTGTTGGGGGAGGTGTTGCTCTACTGATTTCGTTCCTGGGTGCATCTAGGGTTATTTTCGGTGTCATAGTATTCGCTCTGCTCGCTACACTATTTGCTGGCTTAGTGCCCGATTGTGATGCAGATAGGAAACAGGTTAGGGTAAGGTTACCTTCACGAAAGACGCAATCTGAATCACTTGGTAAAATACTTCAGAACAGATTCCTTGTTTGGTTTGTCGCAGTCATTGCGCTTTCTAATGTTCCTCACAAAGCCATCAACGCTATGCTCATCCCGTTGGCTTCCTCCCGTTTTGAGGCGGGAGCTCAAGGGTACGGGCTAATGGAACTGGCACTTAGCCTGGGTGCAATCAGTAGTTATCTTCTCTCAGGAGCACTTTTCGCTAAGAAATGTCCATACCGCATGACCATATTAGGTCTCGCATGGAGTGGAGTCGCTGTTACCCTTGTACCCTTATCGACGAATTATGCCATGATCATTCTTCTCGTAACGTATGGGCTCTCTGAAGGCTTCTTCTTGCCTGCTTACACGAGGTTCTCACTGGCCATTAACGACAGTTCCCGCGGAAGGGCCTATGCCCTATTCAACAGTATAGCTCTAGTACTATCGCCAATAGCGCAAGTAGGGGCAGGGTTTGTGGTGGACAGGTTTGGTGTGTCAGCGTTGTACACTTTCTCTGGCTTTCTCTTAATTGTCATTGCAATTGCTGCTTGGGCGTTCAATCCTCGTCTGAAGAAGTTGCCAGAAGGGATAGTCAGCTAGAAGCTTTAATGCAACCCTGTTGCAACCCCCTCTAGATGCCCTGTTACTTACGTGCTTGCCTGTCCGAATTGCGCCATGTCCAGTAAAAAAGTGGTGGAAACCATCACAGAAAAGAAGGCTGATATTAAGAGATTCTACTACCTTGATATAAACAAATGCTTAGACCCCCAGGTTGATCGGATTGATGTAGTTCTATCTATACCTGAAGAAAGACAGTTAAAATCGGATTTTGGCAGAGTAATCGACCTCGATTTTTCAACTCGTAAAAAAGAATTTGAACAGCATAATGCAGGAAATTCGCTTTTTGGATAAGCTGATCGATGAGTTAGCAAAGGGAAAAGCAATGGAGAAAATATTACGAAAATAATAATAAAAAATTCGGATTAATCGAAAAATAGGGGGTAAAGCATTATGAGTAACTATGGGAGTCTCCATGAAATAGAAGGAAGATCCGTTTTGGTTTTTGAACGTAAATATCCATTAAGTCCTAAAAAAGTTTTTCGTTATATAACGGATCCTCATTATTTCACTCAGTGGTATCCATTTGCTACTGGGGATATGGATCTTAGCGTGGGTGGAAAGATTAAATTTGATGATGGTGAAGGGTCAAGCTATGAGGCGGTTATTACCGAATTCATTCCACCACATTCCTTTTGTTTTCGGGAGGTTGATGATTTGTTAGAGATCAGCTTAGACGAAGTTGATCAAGGGTGCATCTTGACGTTTAGTCATACGTTCGATGATCGGGCAATGGCGATTTATACTGCTGCAGGATGGCATAGATGTTTGGAAGTTCTTGGTCAATTAATTCATGGTCGCACAATCGAGTGGGAAGATAATGCTCTTGAGTTACGTGAATATTATAAAATAAAGTTTGTTTAGTCGGGTACTAACATTTAAAGAGGACATACGTTCCTTTATTCATTGAAAAACTAGCCATTTCTTTGTTTATTAAGGCAAATAAAGGAACTGATGTCCACTCACTCTCGAAAAAAGAGGCTTTTTTGAAAAATAAAGTACTGTATGTCCGCAATAATCATTTCAACCACTTTAGCAGGACTGCATATGTCGGTGACGTTTTACACCCTGATTCGGCGAAAGTTGACAGTTGCATCGCGAAGATTTGACATCTGCGTCGCAGAGGTTTGACATTGACGAGCAGGCCTGGAGTTGATACGCTCAAACTGCTTTTGTTCACACGCAGGATAGGGCAACGCTGAGGAGCGACCTGAGAGGCGTGTGAGATTTGGCAGGGAGAGCGACACCTTCTGGTATCGCTCTTTTTCGTTTGTACATATGGTTAGCATATTGCTCTCCCTGGAAAACAAATCGATATTATGTAATGCTTTAGATAATAACGCTTATCGAAAGCTGTACATTATCTAAAGTGCCCTCATGAAACCTCGGTGTGAACTGTAAAGATGTCGCATCAGCTTTTCATAATGTATAATCTCCTAACCGAAATCTAAGGAGGTTAACATT
>Ga0208610_100629_pt1 | contig 11366 bp, 7 predicted proteins | sample SubbioR11Jul_8A2_FD_184815 | JGI IMG/M metagenome (GOLD analysis project Ga0208610, IMG submission 184815) | Serpentinite rock and fluid subsurface biosphere microbial communities from McLaughlin Reserve, California, USA - CR11Jul_8A2 (SPAdes) | ecosystem: Environmental > Terrestrial > Deep... | reverse complement strand
GCCTGCCCGCGCGCCTGCTCGGCGCCGGCGAGCGCCGCGTGCAGGCGGTTGCGTGCCGTGCCCTGGGCGTCGCTTTCGGCGCGCGCGTGCGCCAGGCGGCGCTGCTCGACCGTGCGCAGCGCCGCCTCGAAGCGCTGCGCCAGCGCCGGCGTGCGGCCGCCGGCGTCGACCGCCTGCCAGCGCGCCGGCAGCCCGGCGTCGTCAATCGAAGTGTCGGCGGCCAGCGCCTCAGCCTGCGCCACCAGCGCCTCGGCGGCGGCGAGCGCCGGCGCCACCCGCTCCCACTGCACGAGCTGCTCTTGCGCCTGCGCCAGCCGCGCCAACGCCGGCCGGTCGTCGGCTTGCTCGGCCTCGGCGCGCAACAGCTCGAAGCTGCTGCGCAGGTCGGGCAGCGAGCCCGCCTGCGGCGACTGCAGCGACGCAAGCCAGGCGTCGAGCCGGTGTTCGAGTCGCGCGTGCGCCTGCTGCGCCAGGCGCTCGCGCTCGAAGCGGCTCTGGAAGGCCTGGCCGATCTCCTCCCAGCGCGCCTGCCGCTGCGGATCTTCACCGAGGCGCAGCTTGCGCCAGCGGCGGTCGAGTTCGACCGCGGCCATGACCACCGCGCCCGGCTGCTCGACCAGCGCCGCCGCCTGCGCCAGCAGTTCGTCGGCAGCGGCGGCATCGCGCGCGCGCTGCGCGAGTTCATCGAGGCGCTGGCGCGCCAGCCGCGCCAGTCCGCGGTCGCGCTCCTTGGCGCCTTCGTACAGCCGGCGCAGCGCCTGCGGCGCGCGCACGCGCTCGGCGGCGGCCAGACGCTGTGGCGCGTGCGCGGCGGCCAGGGCGACGTCGACCAGCGCTTCTTCGTCGGCGATCGCCTCGAGCGCGAGGCGGCGGCGTTCATCGTCGCTCGCGTGCAGCGCCACCGCCGCGCGCAGCGCCTGCGGGCAATCGGGCGCGTCGAGCAGTCGCTGCACGGCCACGGCGTCGGCGCCGGTGGCGATCTGCCGGCCCAGCGCGGCGCCGATCGCCTCGCGCACCGCCGGCTCGCGTTCCGCGCGCAGCGCCGCTTCCAGCGCCTGCGCATCGGCGCAGCGGGCGGCGGCGGCGGCGCGCACCTGCGCGTCGGGGTCGGTGGCGAGCAGTTGCGCCAGCGCCTTGGCCTCGGGCGCGAGTTGCGCGATCGCCTGCAGGCGCTGCGCGGAATCGGGGTGTTGATGCGGGGCGGAGGCGAAGAACTTGTCGAGCACGGTGAGCGCTGGAGTCGATGCAGGTCGGGCCGGACCATCGCGGCCGGACATTGTCGCGCACCCGGCGGCGACGGTGCCGGGCGCGCGTCGCGCCGCCGTCACAGAGATCAGCCGGCGCGGCGGCGGCGAGGCGCTCAGCGCCGGCGCGGCGGCAGCGGCGGGCAGGCGAGGTTCGGCCTGGGACCGAAGCGCGGCGCGCGGCTGCCCGCAGGGCCGGCGCGCTCCAGCGCGACTTCGAGCGCCTTTTCCAGTTGCCGGTCGCGCCCGGCGGCGGCGTCCTGCGGCGCGTTGTCGACCTCGACGTCGGGATCGGTGCCGTAGTTCTCGACCTGCCAGCCGACGTCCTGGAACCAGAACGAGAACTCGGGCTGGGTGGTCTCGGTGCCGTCGACCAGCGTGTGGCGCGGCCAGATGCCGATCACGCCGCCCCAGGTGCGCTTGCCGACCAGCGGGCCGAGCCGCATCAGCTTGAAGCAGTGCGAGAAGATGTCGCCGTCCGAGCCCGCGTGCTCGTTGGTGAGCGCCACCAGCGCGCCCGCCGGCGACTCCAGCGGATAGGGTTGCGGCGGGCCCCAGCGCTGCAGGTCGTAGCCGATGCGCGTGCGCGCGATCTTCTCCAGCAGAAGCTGCGAGACGTGGCCGCCGCGGTTGTAGCGGACATCGACGATCAGCGCTTCGCGGTCGCACTCGGCGCCGAAGTAGCGGTGGAACTCGGCGAAGCCCGCCGACTGCATGTCCGGCAGGTGCAGGTAGCCGACGCGGCCGCCCGAGCGCTCGTGCACCCAGCCGCGGTTGCGCTCGACCCACTCGCGGTAGCGCGCCGGCACCTCGTCGGCGACGAGCGTCACCAGCACCTCGCGCGCGCTGCCGTCGGACCGGCCCAGGCGCAGTTCGACTTTGCAGCCGGCCTGATGCACGGCGAGCGACTGCGGCGGCCGCTCGCGCGTCACCGGCTGGCCGTTGACCGCGAGCACGCGCTCGCCCGGTTGCGCCTGCACGCCGATCGCATTCAGAGGCGAGTCGGCGCCGGCATCCCAGGGATCGCCGCGAACGACATGGGCGATCTCGACCGCCTCGCCGACGATGCGGAAGTCGGCCGCGAACTGGCCCAGTGCGACCGCCGGCGGCTTGCGGTGGTCGCCGCCGGTCTCGTAGGCATGCGAGGTGCCGAGTTCGCCCTGCATCTCCCAGATCAGGTCCGACAGCTCGGCGCGCGTGGCCACGCGTTCGGCCAGCGGCGCGTAGCGCGCATAGACCGCGTCCCAGTCGACGCCCGACATGTCGGCGACCCAGAACTGGTCGCGCTGCAGGCGCCAGACCTCGCGCAGCATCTGGCGCCACTCGGCGCGCGGGTCGACCGAGACGCGAATCCGTGCCAGGTCGAGCCAGCCGCTCTTGCGCGACGGCGCCTCGTCGTCCCTGGCCGCGCCGTTGCGCTCGGGTGCGGCCTGCGGGTCGAGCGCGCGCAGGCGCTTGTCCGACTTGACCAGCAGCGTGCCGCCATCGCGCGCCAGGCAGAAACGATCGACCTTGTCCATCAGCGTCTCGACGCGGCCGCTGTCGAAGTCGAACACTTCGAGCCGGCCCGCTTCCTTGTGGCCGCCGCGCCCATGCGCGCCGGCGATCTCGAACTGGGTCCAGAGCACCTTGCCGCGACCGGCGGCCACGCCGGCGATCTGGCCGTAGCGGCCTTCGCGCACCGGGAAGGCTGCGACGCGGCGCATGATGCCGTCGAGATCGACGCGCAGCGCCTTGGCGCCCTCGCCAGCCTTTGCGCCCTCGCCTGCCTTTGCGCCTTCGCCTGCCTTTGCGGCCTCGCCTGCCTTTACGCCTTCGGCCGTCTTGGCGCCATCGCCCGCCTTGACGTCGGCGTCGCCGACGCGGCCGCCGTCGGCCGCCGCTTTCATCGCCCGCGGCGGCGGCTCGAACGGCGGCGCCGCATCGGCCTGCAGCGCGATCAGGTACGGGCGCGCGGCGCGCGGAAAGCTCAACTCGAACTGGACATTGTCGTACACCGGATCGAAGGTGCGCACCGACAGGAAGTACAGGTAGCGGCCGGCCGGATCAAAGCTCGGCGCGTAGTCGCGAAACTCGGGCACGGTCACGAGCTCGCTGCGGCCGCTCGCCACCTCGGCCAGCTTGATCGCGCAGTGGCGCGCGCTGGTCCAGAACGGATAGGCGAGCCAGGCGCCGTCCGGCGACCAGGCGAGCGATTCGCTGCGCGCGCAGTCGCTGCGGTCGAGCACTGTCAGGGCGCCGCTGGCGACATCGCCGACCAGCACCTCGTTGCGATGGTTGGCGATCGCCACCCGGTCGCCGGCGGGCGCCGCGGCCAGTGCGATCACGCGGCCGATGTCCCACGGCAGCGACTGCACGAGACCCTCGGCGTGCACCTCGATGCGCTCCTCGCCCGAGGCGTCGCTCGCCAGCACCAGCCGCTTGCCGTCGGCGAGCCATTGCGCGTGCCGGTGGCGCGCGCCGTCGGCCACACCCTGCTGGCGCACCGCGCCCTCCCACAGCGGCAGCGTGTAGCACTTGCCGCGCGCATCCAGCGCGACGCTATGGCCATGCGGGTGCAGTGCGAACTCGCCCAGGTGCTCAGCCGCTGGCGCGAAGCGGCGCGCCGCTTGCGTGCGGTGCGCGGGCACGCGCACCTCGAGCCGGCGCGTGCGATCGCTCGCAGCGTCGTACAGCCACAGGTCGGCGCCGCACTGGTAGACGATGCGCGCGCCGTCGCTCTGCGCCTCGCGCGCGTAGAAGTCGGCGTGGTCGGTGTGACGGCGCAGGTCGCCGCCGTCGGCGCGGCACGAGTACAGGTTGCCGACCCCTTCGGCGTCCGACAGGTAGTAGATGCGGTCGCCGACCCACATCGGACTGGTGATATTGCCGGCCAGCGCCAGCCGCACGAACTCGCCGCCGCCGGTCGCATCGACCCAGAGGTGACCGGCGGTGCCGCCGCGGTAGCGCTTCCAGCGCGCCGGATCGGCGGTGTTGCGGCCGATCACCTTGGGACCGGCCAGGCCGCGTGCGGTCAGCGCCAGGTGATTGACCTGGCCGAGCGGCAGCAGCGACGGCAGGCCGCCGTCGCGAGCGATCGTGTGCGCGCGGAAGTTGCGGAAAAACGGCTGGCCGAAGGTGGTGACGAAGACGATCTCGCCGCTCTCGGTCCAGCCGCGCACGTGGACGAAGGGGCCGAGCCAGGTCAGTCGTCGCGCCGGTCCACCCTCGGCCGGCATCACGTAGACCTCAGGATGCAGCTCGTCGCGGCTGGCGTAGGCGAGCCAGCGGCCGTCCGGCGACAGCGCCGGCGTCGACGGCTCGCCCAGCCCCGCGGTCAGCCTGCGCGCTAGTCCGCCGCCGGCATCGACGGTCCAAAGGTCGTCGTCGCAGACGAAGACGATCGTTTCGCCGCGCACGGTCGGCTGGCGCAAATAGCCTCGGTCGCTCATGCAAACTCCGTTGCAGTGCGCCGGCTGGCTCGACGCACGAGTGTGGTCTCGACGGGGGCGGGCGTGCCGACAAGCCGCACCCGCATACGCCGGGCCGATTACACGCGAGCCGCGGTCGCGCGTCGAGCCGTAAACGCACCCTCGCGCGCGCACGGGCCATTGGACGAAGGCCGGTCGTCGCCCAATCGAGGCAACTCGGACCACAGACTGTGGGCAACCCCAGGGACACGGCCCAGCGCGGACCGGATGCGTCTGCCGGCGAGCGCACCGACGCCTGCCGCCGCAGCGACGGCGCAACCGCAGCGCGTGTGTCAGTGCCGGGTCGCGCGCGCGGCGGCGAAGGCCGAATTGCGCTTGCGCAGGCCCGCCGCGCCGGTCTCGTCGGCCGGCTGCGGCATACGCAGTGGCTGCGCCTGACCGGCGCCAACGGTGGCAGCCGGCGCCGGCGGCACGGGCTCATCGACGCCGTTGCCGCGCAGGTGCTGGGCGGCATCGGCGAGCGCGTCAGTGGCCTCGAGTGCGGCCGAGGCCAGTTTCGGGTCGGCTTCCTCGTCCCACGGCATCAGCAGCACCGCGTGCACAAGGTTTTCGAAGTCGGGGCGGTAGCGATCGACGATCGCCTGCGGCGTCTTGCATATCTTCTTGTCGGTGATCAGGCTGAACTGCACGGCGCCGTCGTAGGAGAGGATCGACACGCCGACGCCGATGTCGCCGGTCTGCGGCACCCAGAACATGAGCTGCGCCAGCGGTGCGCCGGCCAGGTAGAGCGCCTGCTGTGGGCCGGGCACGTTGGTCATCACCGCAGTCGCCTTGCGCGCCAGCAGATCGAGCGCCTGCTTTTGCAGCGCTCGCGGCGCCAGCCCGGCGACGCCGAGGATCGCCATCGCCAGCAGCGCCGTGTAGCCGCCCTTCAACTCGTCCATGCGCCGCTTGACCTCGAGCACGCGCTCGATCGGATGCTCGATGCCGATCGGCAGCAGCAACGGCACCAGCCCGAACTTGTTGCCGAGCGCTCTCGCCTTGCCGGGCGCGCGCAGGTTGACCGGCACCATCGCCCGCAACTCGGCACCTTCCAGGGCGTCGCCGCGCTCGAGCAGGTAGCCGCGAATCGCGCCGGTCGCGCACGACAGCAGCACGTCGTTGACCGAGCAGCCGAGTGCCTTGCCGACCGCCTTGACATCCGCCAGCGGCAGCGGTTCGGCCCAGGCCACCGCCTTGGACCCGCCCGGCTTGCCCTTCAGGCTGGTGCACGTGTCGGTGGTCATCAACGCCAGCGCGGCGGCGTCGCTCGAGACCTGCGCCGCCAGGCGCGCGTACTCGCCGGCCGCCTCGCCGGCGAGATCGGGATCATCGAGCAGCGCGCCCGAGGCCTGCAGAACGCGGGTCGCGACGTCGCCGGTGGCGTCGATCGCGCGCACGGTGGCATCGGTGAATGGCCGCAGCCAGTGTTGCCACCACTCGCGCTCCTGCGCCGGCCGCCGGCTCTCGACCGGCGGCAGGCTGTCCTCGGGCGAAGCGGTGGTCAGCGACAGGAACACGCCGACCAGGGCCATGCCGTCGCCGATCGCGTGATGGATGCGAACGATGAGCGCGTGGCCGTCGAAGCCGTCGGCGCGGTAGTTCTCGACCAGGTGGAACTGCCACAACGGCCGGGTCGGGTCGAGCGCCTGGCCGGCGAGCGTGGCGGCGAGCCGCTGCAGCTCGGCCTTGCCGCCGCGGCCGGGCAGGCCGATTCGCACCAAATGCTGGTCGAGGTCGAAGTGCGGATCCTCCTCCCACCAGGCGCCGGCGGCATCGTGCGCGACGCGCGAGCGGAACTGGTGATACTGGAGCAGATGCGTCTCGATCACGCGCTTCAGACGCGCCAGATCGCAGCCGCCGCGCAGCAGGACGACGCCGACGATCATCATCAGGTTGCCGGGCGCATCCATGCGCAGCCAGGCATTGTCGACCGGCGAGATGCGGACGCGGCGAGGTGCGGATCGGGCCATCGGAGTGTTCCACTCGCTGCGCCGCCGGTCGGCGGTCGCAACGCGCAGTGCAGGCGCTGCTGATCAGAGTGATACCTATGATAGCTTTCGGCGTCGAGGCGTGAGCCCGAAGGGCCGCCCCGAGGGCGAACAGCCCCGCAGCGCGGCCGCGCGGAGGGTAGTCCAGTGAGCACGTATTTGCCCGACGAGGAGACCCCAGTGAGCGATCTGAAGAAACACTTCGAGCAGGCCGTGGCCGACTCGAAATCCCTGCCGGAACGGCCCGACAACCAGACGCTGCTCCAGCTCTACGCGCTGTACAAGCAAGCCACCAGCGGCGATGTCGACGGCCAGCGGCCGGGCTTCACCGACATGGTCGGGCGCGCCAAGTGGGACGCCTGGAACGAGCTCAAGGGCACCGGCAGCAACGAGGCGATGAAGCGCTACGTGGCGCTGATCGACGACCTCAAGGGCTGACCGCCCGCGGCTACACCTCGACCCAGTCCAGACCGGCGTCCTGCGTCGCCACCAGCACGCGCGCGCTCGTGCTCCGGCACAGCGCCTGCTGTGCCAGCAGCGGCCGGTTGTTGCTGCGCGACAGGTGGGCGGCAACGACCGTGTGCAGGCGCGAGCCGTCGATCGCAGCGAGCAGCGCCGCCGCCTGACCGTTCGACAGGTGGCCGGCGTCGGCGGCGATGCGCCGCTTGAGGAACGCCGGGTAGGCGCCGGTCATCAGCAGCTCGAGGTCGTGGTTGCACTCCAGTTGCAGCGCGTGCAGGCCGTCGAGCGCGCGTACCACCTCGGGCGTCGCCGCGCCGATGTCGGTCAGCAGCCCGAAGCACCGATCGCCGTCGCTCGCCACCAGTTGCAGCGGCTCGGCGGCATCGTGCGGCACCGAAAAGGGCGCCAACCGCAACTCGCCGAGCTCCAGCACCTGCCCATCGGCGAGCGGCCGCCAGTCGAAGTCCGGCGCTTCGAGGCGGGCGGCAGCGCGCGTTCCGCGCGAGCACAGCAGCGGCAACCGGCGGCGCTTGAGCAGCGCGGCGACGCCGCCGGCATGATCGGCGTGCTCGTGGCTGACGAACACCGCGTCGAGATCGTCGATGCTGAGCGCTGCCTGCGCCAGGCGCTGCGCGAGCGCGGGCGGCCCGAAGCCGTTGTCGACCAGCACGCGGGTGACGAAGCGGCCGGCACGGGCCTCGATCACCAGCGCATTGCCGTCGCTGCCCGAGCCGAGGCAGCGCCAGCGCAGCATCGCAGCCGATCAGGTCAACCGCGGTTCAGCGGATCTGCTCGGCGAGCTGGCGCAGGATCTTGTCGCCGGTGGCGCTCGCCTCGGGCTTGCCGTCGCGGTCGAGCACGGTGACGGCACTCAGACGCTCGCCGGTGGCAGCCACCTGGATGCGGAACTGCTGGGCGACGATCTTCGGGTCGGCGCCGAGCACGCGCGACAGCAGACCCTGCTCGGCGCGCTGCCGGGCCTCGACCTCGGGGTCGAGATAGCGGACGAAGTAGACGCCGCCGGCACGATTGCGGTCTTCGACCGTGAAGCCGCCGCGGTCCAGACCAAGGCCGACCCGGCGCCAGGCGCGATCGAAGGCTTCGTCGATCTCCAGCCGCGCCACCCGCCCGTCGCCGCCGGCGACCGTGCGCACCGCCTGCGGCTGCGCCGCTGGCGCCAGCGCCGCCAGCGCCGGCGCTGCAGCCGCGGGCGCGGGCGCCGCCGCCACCGCCACCGGCGCGAAACGCAGCATCAGTCGCTGCAGCATCTCGGCTTCGAGTTCCGGATCGCTCGGCCGCGGCTGCCAGCGGGTGCGATCCTGCTGTGCATTGGTGTGGACTTCGATCATGCCGCGGTGGCTGATGAAGATCTCCGAGGTGTTCCCGGCGGTGCGCTCGACGCGCGTGCGGAAGCGGTCGCGCTCGCCGGTCGAGTACAGGCCGTCGAACACGCGCCCGATCGTGCGCCGGATGATGTCCTGCGGGATCTTGGCCCGGTTCTCGGCCCACTCGGTCTCGAGGATGCCGACCTCGGCATCGACCCGCTCCAGCTTCAGGCCGACGACGCCCCAGAACTCGCGCGCCACCGCAAACGCCTGCTCGGGCGGCAGATCGACCGCCAGCCAGCGCTGCGCGCCGGCGCGTTCGATGCGCGCCGGCGCCACCGCCGGCAGCACCGCGACGGCAGCGCTGGCGGCGGCCGCCGGCGCCGCGCGTTGCGCCTGCTGCGCCACCGCCGAGGCGGTCGCCGCGCCCGGCACCGTGAAGCGCTCGCTGACCGGCGGTGGCGGCAGATCGGGCGGGACTTCGAGCGGCCGCTGCGGCGCGACCGCGCCGTAGTCGATCCGATCGCTGCGGATGCCGAGCGAGGCGCAGCCGCTCGCCAGCAGCGCCGCTGCCAGCAGCGCCAGCGGTCGCAGCAGTCGCGCGCTCGCTGCGCGCGCGGGAGTCGGGGTCAATGCAGTCATGCAACCTCTCCTCGTCCGGCGCCGATCGACGGCGCCGGGGTTTTCAGGGGGAACACGCCGGCAGTCGCGGCGATCGGCCTGCGGCTTCGACCCGGTCCGGGCCGCCGCGTTGCGTCGATCGCTAGAGCACGCCGGATTCGCGCAGCGCCGCCTCGACCGCCGGTTGCGCGGCCGGTGACAGCGGCAGCAGCGGCAGTCGGATGCCGGTGCCGATGCGGGCCATCTTCGCCAGCGCCCACTTGACCGGAATCGGGTTGGCCTCGACGAACAGCTTCTGCGCCAGCGGCAACTGCTGGGCATTGAGGCGGCGCGCGGTGGCCAGATCGCCCTCGAGCGCGGCGCGGCACATGCGGCTCATCAGAGCCGGCGCGACGTTGGCGACCACCGAGATCACGCCGTGGCCGCCCAGAAGCATCAGCGCCAGCGCGCTGTCGTCGTTGCCGCTGTAGACGGCGAACTGCGGCGGCAGGCGGCGCAGCAGATCGGCGGCGCGCGCGGCGTCACCGGTGGCGTCCTTCAGGCCGACGATGCCCGGCACCTGCGCCAGGCGCACGGTGGTGTCGTTGGCCAGATCGGCCACCGTGCGGCCCGGGACGTTGTACAGGATCACCGGCAGGCCGCAGGTCTCGGCGACCGTGCGGAAGTGCCGGTACAGCCCGTCCTGGGTCGGCTTGTTGTAATAGGGAACGACCTGCAGCGTGGCGGCGGCGCCGACCTGTTTCGCATAGTGCGTCAGTTCGATCGCCTCGCGCGTCGAGTTGCCGCCGGTGCCGGCGATCACCGGCACGCGGCCGCGCGCCGCCTGCACCGCGGTCTTCACCAGCAGGCAGTGCTCGTCGTGATCGACGGTCGGCGACTCGCCGGTGGTACCGACGGCGACGATGCCGGCGCTGCCCTGCTCGATCTGCCAGTCGATCAGGCGCCGATAGGCGTCCAGATCGAGCGCGCCGTCCTCGTGCATCGGCGTGACGACGGCAACCAGACTGCCGGTGATCATCTCGTGTCCCAGAGCCGCAAACAGGCGCCGGATTCTACCCGCGGCCGCAGCGCCGACCCGGGCGCAGCGTGCGGCTCAATCACGGTCCGGGTCCAGGCGCAGGTCGGCGAGCGCCAGCGCGCCGGCGCGGGCGCAGATCCGTTGCACCCGCGCCGGCTGCGGCAGCGCCAGCACGCCGTCCTCAAAGGCGAGCACGTGCAGGCCCGCGCACGCCTGCAGCAGTTCGCCGGGCGCCAGCAGGAAGTCCGGATTGGAAGGCCGCCCGAAAGCGGCGTTGCCGTGCGCGAAGGTCTCGTAGATCAGCACGCCGCGCGGCGCCAGCGCCGCGCGCAGCGCCGCGAACAGCGGCCGGTGCAGGTAGTTGACTACGACCACCGCATCGAAGCGCTGCCCTTCGTAGGGCCAGGCATCGCGCTCGAGGTCGGCGGCGAGAAAGCGCACGTGGCCGACCTCGGCAAGTGCGGCGCCGGCGGCCGGGTCGCGGTCGACCGCATCGACGATCGCGCCGCGCGCTGCGAACAGGCGCGCGTGCCGGCCGCCGCCGCAGGCGACGTCGAGCACGCGCGCGCCGGCGCCGGCGAGCGGCGCCCAGCGGCGGACCCAGGAGGACGGTGCGTCGGCTTCGTGCATCGGCGGCGGCGCGGCGGCGGCCGGTCGAACAAGGTCGATCAGTGCCAGTGTAGGGTCGAGCGCGCACCGGTTGCCCGTGGCCGATTAAAGTGCCGCATGGCGCCACGCAACGACCGCACCGGCAGGCAGGCACTGCTGGCCGGAGCCAGCGGACTGGTCGGCCGCGCGCTGCTGGCGCGACTGCTCGCCGACCCGCGCTACCAGCGCGTGCATGCGCTGCAGCGCCGGCCGTCGGGCCTGCCTACACATCCGCGACTGGTCGTGCACACGGTCGACTACCAGCGCCTGCCGCGGCTGCCGGCGGTCGACGACGCATACATCGCGCTCGGCACCACGATCAGGGACGCCGGATCGCGGCAGGCGTTGCGCCAGGTCGACTTCGATGCCGTGCTCGCCACCGCGCGCGCCGCGCGGGCGGCGGGCGCAAACCGCCTGCTCGTGGTCTCCGCGCTCGGCGCCGACCCGCGCTCGGTGGCGCACTACAGCCGGGTCAAGGGCGAGATGGAAGCGGCCGTGGCCGCACTCGGCTACGCCAGCGTCGTCGTCGCGCGGCCGTCGCTGCTGCTCGGCGACCGCGCCGCGCTGCGCCAGAGCTCGCGCCCGGGCGAGCGTCTGGCGCAGCGCCT
>Ga0208610_100624_pt1 | contig 11391 bp, 10 predicted proteins | sample SubbioR11Jul_8A2_FD_184815 | JGI IMG/M metagenome (GOLD analysis project Ga0208610, IMG submission 184815) | Serpentinite rock and fluid subsurface biosphere microbial communities from McLaughlin Reserve, California, USA - CR11Jul_8A2 (SPAdes) | ecosystem: Environmental > Terrestrial > Deep... | reverse complement strand
CCGGAACGGGAGCGACGCTTGTTGATGGAGGTCCCGGGTCAAGCCCGGGACGGGGTTTCTCCACCACCGCGGGCCCCGTCCTCGTCACCTTCTACCGCAGCTACCTCACCGCCGGCGACACCGCGCCGGTCGATGCCCTGATCCACGCGCTGCGCGCCGCAGGCTTCGCCGCCTGTGGCGCCTTCGCCCCCAGCCTCAAGGCCCCCGGCGTGGCCGACTGGCTCTCGGCCCACCTCACCGCACAGCCGCCCGTCGCCATCATCAACGCCACCGCCTTCTCGGCCCGCTCTGACGACGGCCGCACCCCGTTCGACGCCGCCACCTGCCCCGTGTTCCAGGTCGCACTCTCGACCGCGCGCCGCCGCGACTGGGCGGCCTCGGACCGTGGCCTGTCGCCTGCCGACCTTGCCATGCATGTCGTCCTGCCCGAGGTCGACGGCCGCCTCTTCGCCGGCCTCATCAGCCACAAATCCCCCGGCAAGCGCCACCCCGAGCTGCAATTCTCCCGCTTCGCCCACCGTGCCGACGCCGCCCGCATCCAGGCCGTTGTCGACCGCGTCAGCCACTGGCACCGCCTCGCCACGACCCCCGCGCAAGACCGGCACCTGGCGATCGTGCTTTCCACCTACCCCGGCCAGGCGCACCAGATGGCGCATGCCGTCGGCCTTGACGCGCTGGCCTCGACCGACGCGCTGCTGACCACCCTTACCGCCGAAGGCTACCGGACCGCCGAGGGCCACCCCCTCCCGGAAGCCCTGACCGAAACCCTCACCTGGCCCCTCGCCGCCTACGAAGCCGCCCTGCGAACCCTCCCCGACGCTCTCCGCCAGGACCTGCACCAGGCCTGGGGCGACCCCGCCACCGACCCCGCGGTCCGCGACGGCCAGTTCCACTTCCGCGCCACCCGCCGGGGCCACAGCCTGATCGCCCTGCAACCCGAACGCGGCGAGGTCCGGACCCGCGACGCCGACTACCACGACCTCTCGCGCACCCCGCGCCACGCCTATGTCGCCTTCTACCTCTGGCTCCGCGCCCAGGGCCTCCACGCCCTGATCCACATGGGCGCACACGGCACGCTGGAATGGCTGCCGGGCAAATCCGTCGCCCTCTCTGACACCTGCTGGCCCGAAGCGCTGATCGGCCCCTTGCCCGTCATCTACCCCTTCATCGTCAACGACCCCGGCGAGGCCGCCCAGGCCAAGCGCCGCATCGGGGCCGTGACCCTCGGCCATCTGCCCCCGCCGATGGTGCAAAGCCGGACGCCCCCGGAACTCCTGCGCCTCGAGCGCCTGCTCGACGAATATTCCACCGCCGACGGGCTCGACCCCGCCCGCCGCACCCGCCTGATCGCCGCCATCCGCGACGAGGCGCAGGCCTCCGGCGTCGCCGCCGACCTTGGCCTGCCGCCCGACGCCACCCCCGCCGAGGCGATCACCCGGATCGACCGCTTTGTCTGCGACCTGAAGGAAAGCCAGTTCGGCCACGGCCTGCACATCTTCGGCCAAGCCCCCGGCGAAACCGAAGGCCTCCTCACCGCCCTGAACGGCCGACACGTCCCCCCCGGCCCCGCAGGTTCGCCGAACCGGGGCCGCAGCGACGTCCTGCCCACCGGCCGCAACCTCTACAGCGTCGATCCCCGCGCCGTGCCGTCGCGCAACGCCCATGCCCAGGGCGTCAAGCTGGCCGAGGAACTGATCCGCCGCCACCTGCAGGACCACGGCGACTATCCGCGCGGCCTCGTGGTCGACCTCTGGGGCAGCGCCACCATGCGGACGGCGGGCGAGGAATTCGCGATGGCCCTTCACCTCGCCGGCCTGGCGCCGAAATGGGACGACGGCTCCGCCCGCGTCTCGGGCTTCGAGGTCCTGCCCCTCGCCCTCCTTGGCCGCCCCCGGATCGACGTCACCCTCCGCGTCTCGGGCCTGTTCCGCGACGTCTTCCCGACCCTCGCACAGCTTTTCGAGGCCGGGTCCGAGGCCCTGTCCACCCGCGACGAGGCGCCCGAGGACAACCCCTACACCACCCGCAGCGCCCGGGTCTTCGGCCCCAAACCCGGCCTTTACGGTCTGGGCATGGGCACCGCCGCCGACACCTTCACCGATGCGGCCCGCCAGGCGGCCGGCGAAGCCTGGCTCACCGCCTCCTCCTGGGCCATCGGCCAGGATGGCCAGTCCACGGAAAACCGCGCCGCCCTGGAATCCCGCGTCCTGAACGCCGACGCCTTCGTCCACCCCCAGGACCTGCCCGAGACCGACGTCCTGATGGCCGCCGACTACGCCGCCCACGAGGCCGGCTTCGCCGCCGCCGTCGCCCGGCTGGGCGGCGCCGCACCCACCCTCTACCACCTCGACGCCACCCGCCCGGACGATCCTCGCGCCCGCACGCTGACCGAGGAGATCGCCAGAACCGTCCGCGCCCGCGCCGCCAACCCGGCCTGGGCCGAAGGCATGCTGCACCACGGCTTCCGGGGGGCGGCCGAAATCGCCGCCACCCTCGACCACATGGCCGCCTTCGCGCATCTGGCAGGGGTCGTCCCGCCGCATCTCTTCGACCTCTACCACGACGCCACCCTGGGCCGCGACGAGGTCCGCGACTTCCTGGCCCGTGAAAACCCGCAAGCCCTCGCCGCGATGGAGGACCTCTTCCGCCGCCTCCGCGATGCCGGCCTCTGGCAGACCCGCCGCAACTCCATCGCCGCCAGGCTGGAGGGTGCCGCATGACTTTCCCTTCGCCAAATATCCCCGCCGGAGGCAGCCCGAGCCGTTGCGCGTTCTTCACGCGCAAAAGGCGAGACAAAAGACTTGCGCGGAACGCGCTCCTTTCGAAAACCGCCCCAACCGCCGAGGGCACGCCATGACCGCCTGGCAGATCAAGGGCTGGTGCCCCGGAGCCCTCCGCCCGATGCAATCCGGCGATGGCCTCGTCGTGCGGATCCGCCCGCCCCTGGGCCGACTGACCCCGGCGCAGGCCGCAGCCATCGCCCAGGCCGCCGAAACCCACGGCAACGGCACCCTCGACCTCTCGGCCCGTGCCAACCTGCAACTGCGCGGCGTGACCGAGGCCAGCCACGGCCCGCTGATCGAGGACCTCCGCGCCGAAGGCCTGATCGACAAGGACATCGAGACCGAATCTCTCCGCAACCTCATCATCACGCCCTTCCGCAGCAGCCCCCCCTCCCCATCCCTCCCCCACAAAGGGGGGAGGGAGGCCCCCACGCCCGGCCGCATGCGCAACGGCGACAGTCCGCTCCTCTCCTCCCCCGCGTGGGGAGGGGATGGGGGTGGGGGGCGTCCCGCCGAAACCACCGACACCCTGGCTGCCATCCTCACCGCCGCCCTTGCCCGGATGCCCCGCCTGCCCGGCAAGTTCGGTTTTGCCATCGACACCGGCCCGCGCCCGGTCCTGACCAAGGCCTCCGCCGACATCCGCCTCGAACGCAGCCCGGACGGCCGCCTGATCCTGCGCCCCAACGGGCACGCGCTTGGCCAGCCCGTCACCGACCTCGCCGCCGACGCCGTTGCCTTGGCCGAATGGTTCGTCGGCAATGGCGGCATCGCCGATGGCCGCGGCCGCATGGCCGCCGTGATCGCGCGTGGCATCCTTCCGCCCGGTTGCACCATCGCCCCCGCCAGACCCCTGCCGACCCCCGGGCCGGGCCTTCACCCGGAAGGTGCCCTCGTCGCCCTCGCCTTCGGCCAGATGCGCGCGGAAACTCTCCACGCCCTCACGGCCCTGGGCCATGAGATCCGCCCCACCCCCTGGCGCATGCTGCTCCTGGTCGGCGCGACCAGCCTGCCGGCGATCCCCGGCCTGATCACCGACCCCGCCGAACCCATCCTCCGCGTCACCGCCTGCACCGGCGCCCCCGGTTGCCCGCAGGCCCTTGGCGCGACCCGCACCCTTGCCCGCCTGCTTGCCCCGCAGCTTGGCGCCACCCAAAGCCTCCATGTCTCCGGCTGCGCCAAGGGCTGCGCCCATCCCGCGCCCGCCGACTTGACGCTGGTTGCCGGACAGGGCGGCTACGACCTGATCCGCAACGGCACCGCCTCCGACACGCCCTGCCTCCCCGGCCTCACCCCGCAGGCCATCCAAGACCATCTGAAGGCCCCCAATGCCCCACAGCTATGAAACCGACGGCGCCGCGATCTACCTGCAAAGCTTCGCCATGATCCGGGCCGAGGCCGACCTCGCCCGCTTCACCCCCGAGGAAGAGGTGGTCGCCGTCCGCATGATCCATGCCGCCGGGATGGTTGACCTTGCCCCGCACATCCGCTTCTCGCCCGGCATGGCCACTCAGGCCCGCGCGGCTTTGGAGGCCGGAGCACCCGTGCTTTGCGACGTCCGCATGGTCAGCGAAGGCATCACGAAGAAACGCCTGCCCGCGAACAACGCCATCATCTGCACCCTGCAGCACCCGGACGTCCCCGCCCTTGCGGCGCGGATGCAGAACACCCGCTCTGCCGCCGCGGTGGAACTGTGGCGGCCGCACCTGCAAGGCGCCATCGTCGCCATCGGCAATGCCCCCACCGCGCTGTTCCACCTGCTGAACATGCTGGAAGACCCCACCTGCCCCCGCCCCGCGGCGATCATCGGCTGCCCCGTCGGCTTTGTCGGCGCGGCCGAATCCAAGGACGCGCTGATGTCCGCCCCGCCCGTGCCAAGCCTCATCGTCAAGGGTCGCCTCGGCGGCAGCGCCATCACCGTCGCCGCCGTCAACGCGCTGGCCAGCCGGAAGGAATGACCATGACCCCGCCGGTCGCCGTGCAGAACCACCTGACCCTCCCGCGCTTCCCCTCCCCCGCGTGGGGAGGGGAGAGGGGTGGGGGGCAACCGCTCGGCTTTGGAAAGGCCCTCGCATGGGACGCGTGATCTGTGCCGGCCTCGGCCCCGGCGACCCCGACCTGATGAGCCTGCGCGCCGCCCGCACCATCGGCGCGGCAAGGCACATCGCCTATTTCCGCAAGGAAGGTCGCGCGGGCCAAGCCCGCCGGATCGTGGAAGGCATGCTGCACCCCGACGCCACCGAATACCCGATGGAATACCCGGTCACCACGGAACTTCCCTTCGACAGCCCGGACTACACCGACGCCCTGGCCCGCTTCTACGACGACTGGGCGAACCGCCTGGCCGGCCTCGCCGCGACCGAGGACGTGGTGGTCCTGTGCGAGGGCGATCCGTTCTTCTACGGCAGCTTCATGCACCTGCATTCGCGCCTGCAGGGCCGGGTGCCGGTCGAGGTGATCCCCGGCATCACCGGCATGACCGGTTGCTGGCATGCCACCGACACGCCGATCACCTGGGGCGATGACGTGCTGACCGTCCTGATGGGCACGCTGCCCGAGGATGACCTCGTCCGGCACATGCAAAGCGCCGACGCGCTGGTGGTGATGAAGACCGGCCGCAACCTGCCCCGCGTCCGCCGCGCGCTCGAGCGGGCCGGGCGGCTGCACGCGGCCTGGCTGGTGGAGCGCGGCACGATGCCGGGCCAGCGCGTCGCCCGGCTGGCCGAGGTCGACGCCGCCGATTGCCCGTACTTCGCCATCGTCCTGGTCCACGGCCACGGCCGCCGCCCGGAGCTGCCCGAATGACCGCCCCGAACCAGACTGGCTGGCTTGCCATCGCGGGCCTGGGACCGGGGGATGACCGGATGGTCACGCCCGAAGTCACCCAGGCCCTTGCGCAGGCGACCGACGTGGTCGGCTACATCCCTTACGCCGCCCGCGTCGCCCCGCGGCCGGGCCTGACCCTGCACCCTTCCGACAACCGGGTCGAGCTTGACCGCGCCCGCGCCGCGCTGGACATGGCCGCGAGCGGCAAGCGGGTCGTCGTCGTCTCCTCGGGCGATCCGGGGGTCTTTGCCATGGCCAGCGCGGTGTTCGAGGCGCTGGAGGGCCGGCCCGACTGGCAGGCGCTGGACATCCGCGTGCTGCCCGGCATCACCGCGATGCTCGCCGCCGCCGCCGCCGCCGGTGCGCCCCTCGGCCACGACTTCGCTTGCATCAACCTGAGCGACAACCTGAAACCCTGGCCGCTGATCGAATCCCGCCTGCGCGCCGCCGCCCGCGCCGATTTCGCGCTGGCCTTCTACAACCCCCGCTCGGCCAGCCGCCCCGAAGGCTTCGCAAAGGCGCTGCAAACCCTGCGCGAGGAATGTGGCGCGGACCGCCTGATCACCTTCGCCCGCGCCGTCTCGACCCCAGACCAGCGGATCACGACTGTCACCCTTGGCGAAGCGACGCCCGAGATGGCCGACATGCGCACCGTCGTCATCGTCGGCAACTCCGCCACCCGCAGGGTCGGACCCTGGGTCTATTCCCCCAGGAGCGCTGGATGAGCGCGTTTGGGCACCGGGCCAAAATCCTTCGAAGGATTTTGCAAAACTTTTCGAAAAGTTTTGGCCGAGGCTCAGCCGTTCAGCCAGGCCATGACCCCGGCGACGCCATGCACCACCCGACGGGGCGGGATGCGGGGGCGGTCGATCATCACCACCGGCAGGCCAAGCGCCCGGGCGGCGGCGATCTTGGCCACGGCACCCTTGCCACCGGCGTTCTTGGCGACGATCACCTGGATCCCGTGCCGTTGCAGCAAGGCCGTATCGCCCGCCACGTCGAACGGCCCGCGCGCCACGACGACCTCGGCGGGGACGGGCAGGGGGGCGGTCGGCTGGTCCACCAGTCGCACCAGGTATCGGTGCTGCGGCTGGGCCGCGAAGGCGTCGAGGTGCTGGCGGCCGATGGCCAGGAACACCCGCCGCGGCGGCCCGTCCAGCGCCGCGACGGCGGCGGCAAGGTCGGGCACCTGCGTCCAGCGGTCGCCCGCACCGGCCACCCAGGGCGCGCGCTCCAGCGCGATCAGCGGCGTGCCGGTCTCGGTGCAGGCGGCGACGGCGTTGCTGCTCATCTGCGCGGCGAAGGGGTGGGTGGCGTCGATCACATGGCTGATCGCCTCGGCCTTCAGATAGTCCGCCAGCCCCTCGACCCCGCCGAAGCCGCCGACCCGCATGTGGATCGGCTGGCCCATCGGCGCCTCGGTGCGCCCGGCATAGGAATAGACCCCCGCCAGCCCCGCCCGGGCAAGCGCCTGGGCCAGGAGGTTCGCCTCGGTCGTGCCGCCCAGAAGCAGGATGCGTGTCATGGCTGACCCTTGGTTGACGATCATCGGCCTGGGCGAGGATGGACTGGCGGGCCTGTCGCCCGCAAGCCGTGCCGCCCTGGCCGCCGCCGAAGCGATCTTCGGCGGCCCCCGGCATCTGGACCTGATCGGGGCGGCTGGCAAGGGGCAGTCCTGGCCGGTGCCCTTCGACCCGACGCCGGTGCTGGCCCATCGCGGGAAACCCACGGTTGTCCTGGCCTCGGGCGATCCGTTCTGGTTCGGCGCGGGTGGCAGCCTGATGGCGCATCTGTCGGGCGGGGAATGGATTTCGCACCCCGTGCCCTCGACCTTCCAGCTTGCCGCGAACCGGCTGGGCTGGCGGCTGGAGGAGGTGCTTTGCCTTGGCCTGCACGCCGCGCCCTTTGCCCGGCTGCGCCCCCTTCTGGGGCGGGGCGTGCGGGCGATCTGCACCCTGCGCGATGGGGCGGCAGTGGGGGAACTGGCAGAATGGCTGGCGGCGAACGGGCATCCGAATGCCCGCCTGACCGTGCTGGAGCGCCTCGGCGGCCCGCTGGAGCGGATCACCTCAGGGGTTCCGGTTGACCCAATCGGGGCCCCGGTCTGGGTAGCCACGGTCTGGGCGGCCCCGGTCTCGGTGGCCATCGAGGCCGCCGATCCCGGCCTGCCGGGCGCCTCTGGCCTGCCGGACACGCTGTTCCAGCACGACGGCCAGATCACCAAGCGCCCGGTGCGCGCGCTGACGCTTTCGGCGCTGGCCCCGCGCAAGGGCGAGGTGCTGTGGGACATCGGTGCCGGTTCCGGCTCCATTGGCATCGAGTGGCTGCTGGCCGGGGCTGGGCGCGTCGAGGCGCTGGAGGCCGATCCTGCCCGCGCCGCCCGGGCGCGGGGGAATGTGGATGCCTTCGGCCTGGGCCACCGCCACCGCCTGCACGAAGCCCGCGCGCCCGCAGGGCTGGACGGCCTGGCCGCGCCCGATGCGGTCTTTGTCGGCGGCGGGGCGTCCGAGGCGCTGCTGCTGCGGCTTTGGGACATCATGCCTGCGGGCTGCCGTCTGGTCCTGAACGCGGTGACGATCGAGACCGAGGCGCTGGTCCTGGACTGGTCGGCGCGGATGGGGGGGGGCCTGCTGAAGGTAGACCTCTCCGAGCCCGTCGCAGTCGGCGGAAAACGCGGCTGGAAGGCCGGTTTCCCGATCCTGCAATGGAGCGTCACAAGATGATCGTCGCGGGGTTCGGCTTCCGGTCGGGGGTGACCTTGGCCGCCTTGCAGGATGCGCTTGCGCGGGCCGGGGGTTCGGGAGAGGTGACGCATCTTGCGACGCTGGCGGCGAAGGCGAAGGGGCTTGCCCCGCTGGCCGAGGTGCTGGGGTTGCCGGTGGTGGCACTTTCCGATGCGGCGCTGACCGGGCAGGCCACGCTGACGCGGTCGGACCGGGTGCAGGCGATGTTCGGCACCGGCTCGGTCGCCGAGGCGGCGGCTTTGGCGGCGGCGGGCCAGGGCGCGCGGCTGCGGGGGCCGCGGGCCGTATCGGCGGACGGGACGGCGACGGCTGCCATCGCGGAGGGCTTGGGGTGAGGGGCGGCTGTGATGATGCGCGCCTTGCGGCGCCAGCCTTTTGTCTCGCCTCTGCGCGCGCAGGGCGCGCAACCGGCTCGGGCGTGCGCCGCAGGGGATATTTGGGCCAATGTGAAAGGGCAGGGGCTGGTCTCTGCGAGGGTGGGGCATGACTGTCCATTTCATCGGTGCCGGGCCGGGAGCGGCGGACCTGCTGACGCTGCGGGGGCGGGATCTGATCGCCGCGTCCCCCGTCTGTCTTTATGCGGGGTCGCTGGTGCCCGAGGGGGTGCTGTCGCATTGCCCTGCCGGGTGCAGGTTGGTGAACACCGCGCCCCTGTCGCTGGACGAGATCATGGCCGAGATCATCGCGGCGCATGCAGCGGGGCAGGACGTTGCGCGGCTGCACTCCGGGGACCTGTCGGTCTGGTCGGCGATGGGTGAGCAGTTGCGGCGGCTGCGGGCGCTTGGCATCCCCTATGATGTGACGCCCGGGGTGCCCGCTTTCGCCGCCGCGGCGGCGGCCCTGGGGGTGGAGCTGACGCTGCCCGGGCTGGCGCAGTCGGTGGTCCTGACGCGGGTGGAGGGGCGGGCGACGCAGATGCCGGCGCGGGAAAACCTGCCGGCGTTCGCCGCCACGGGGGCGACGCTGGCGCTGCATCTGTCGATCCACCTGATCGACAAGCTGACCGCGGACCTGATCCCGCATTATGGCGCGGATTGCCCGGTGGCTGTCGTCTGGCGCGCCTCCTGGCCCGACCAGCGGATCATCCGGGCAACCCTTGCCACGCTGAAGGCCGCCGTGCCCGCCGAGGTCGAGCGGACGGCGCTGATCCTTGTCGGTCCGGCGCTGGCGCAGGAGGGGTTCGAGGAAAGCCGGCTTTACGCAGGCGATTACGACCGCCGCTATCGCCCCGTCGGCACCGATCCCCGGTTTCCGGGGACGGGCGGATGAGTCCCGGCCTGCTGATCGCCGCGCCTGCCAGTGGCACCGGCAAGACCACGGTCATGCTGGGGCTGCTGGCCGCGTTGCGGGAGCGGGGCCTGCAAGTGCAGCCCTTCAAGAACGGGCCGGACTACATCGACCCCGCGTTTCACCGGGCGGCAAGCGGGCGGGACAGCTTCAACCTGGACAGCTGGGCGATGCCGGGGGCGATGCTGGACGGGCTGCTGGCGGTGGCCGAAGGCGCGGATCTGGTGCTGGCCGAAGGCTCCATGGGCCTTTTCGACGGGGTGGCCGCGCCGGGGGCCGCTGGCAACGGGGCCAGTGCCGACCTTGCCGCGCGGATGGGCTGGCCGGTGGTGCTGGTGATCGACGCAAGCGGTCAGGCGCAGACCGCGGCGGCGGTGGCGCTGGGACTGGCGCGGTTCCGCGCCGGAGTCACGGTGGCGGGCGTGATCCTGAACCGCATCGCCAGCCCCCGGCACGAGGCGCTGGTGCGGACCGGAATGGCCGAGGCGGGGATCACCGTGCTGGGCGTCCTGCCGAAGCGTCCGGCCATCGCCATGCCAGAGCGGCACCTGGGCCTTGTGCAGGCCGAAGAGCAGCCCGCGCTGCAGTCGCTGATTGCCGAGGCTGCGGCCCTGATGCGCGAAGGCGTGGACCTTGATGCGCTTCTGGCCGCCGCCAGGACACGCGCGACGCCCGCATCGGTGCCGAAGATCACCCCGCCCGGCCAGCGCATCGCCCTGGCGCGGGACGCGGCCTTCAGCTTCGCCTACCCGCATCTTCTGCACGGCTGGCGCGCCGCCGGGGCCGAGGTCCTGCCCTTTTCTCCGCTTGGCGATGAAGCGCCCGATCCATCGGCCGACGTCTGCTGGCTTCCGGGCGGCTACCCTGAACTTTACGGCGCGACGCTGGCCCAGGCCGACCGTTTCCGCAGCGGCCTGCGCGCCTTTGCCGAGACCGGACCCGTCCACGGCGAGTGTGGCGGCTACATGGCGATGGGCGAGGCGATCGTCGACCGGCACGGCAACCGGCATCGGATGGCGGGGCTTCTGGGTCTGGTCACCAGCTTCGAGCAGCGGAAGATGCACCTTGGCTACCGCTGCGCCACGCTGGTCAGGGCCATCCCCGGCCATCCACCCGGCAGCCTCTTGCGGGGGCATGAGTTCCATTACTCCACGATCCTGAGCCAACCCGACGCACCCCTGGCTCAGGTCAGTGACGCCACGGGTGGTGCGGTCCCCGAGACCGGCAGCACTCGACTCCAGCCGGGAGGCGGGCTATCGACCGGCACCTTCTTCCACCTGATCGCAAGCGCATGACCCGAACTCATCCCCCCGCGCCCGGAGTTGGCGGACTATCCGGTTTCGGGCCTTCGCAGGCCTTGGTCGCGGGTCCGGCCGGAAATCGGGGGCGCGGATGACCGGGTTTGTCTCTTTCGTCTCGGCCGGTCCCGGCGACCCGGACCTGCTGACGGTCAAGGCGGTCAAGGCGCTGGGCCTGGCCGATGCGGTGCTGTTCGACGACCTGTCCTCGGGTCCGATTCTTGCACTGGCAAGGCCCGGTGCGGACATGGTCGGCGTCGGCAAGCGGGCGGGTCGCGCCTCGCCCAAGCAGGACCACGTCAGCCGCCTGCTGGTCGAGTATGCCCTGACCGGAGCGCATGTCGTCCGGCTGAAATCCGGCGACAGCGGCATCTTCGGGCGGCTGGAAGAGGAACTGACCGCGGTCCGCGCCGCCGGCATCCCCTGCGAGATCATTCCCCGCGTCACCTCGGC
>Ga0208610_100609_pt1 | contig 11620 bp, 10 predicted proteins | sample SubbioR11Jul_8A2_FD_184815 | JGI IMG/M metagenome (GOLD analysis project Ga0208610, IMG submission 184815) | Serpentinite rock and fluid subsurface biosphere microbial communities from McLaughlin Reserve, California, USA - CR11Jul_8A2 (SPAdes) | ecosystem: Environmental > Terrestrial > Deep... | reverse complement strand
CCGCCGGCCGCGCGGTGACCGTCGCGCGCAGCGGCGTCATCAACTATCTCAACGAGTTCGGCAAGGTCGAGGCCGGCCCCATGAAGTCGTTCGACCCGGTCAGCGAGATGTACTACGCGGCGCTGCGCTACCTGCGCCACATCGGTGGCGTGCCGGGGTACTCCAGCCTGGCCGGTGCGGGCAATGTGGCAACGATGCGGCAGTGGATCGACGGCTTCCCGGTGATCACGGGCTGGGACGACCCGATCCAATACTCATGCCAGCGCAACTTCATCCTCGGCATCGGCGACGTCTATACGCACCGCGACCGCAACCTGCCCGGCTCGACCATCACCAGTGGCGACGAGACGGCGCCGCGGCCCGTCGATGCCGCGGTCGACGTGCGCGTGGCCACCGACATGGTCGGCCAGCTCGAGGGGTTGCCAAACCTGGGCACGTTCTCGTCGGGGCGCAACAACTCGTACTTCATCGCCGGTCTGGCCTTCGACGCGCGCACCCGCGACCTGCGGCCGGACCTTCCGGGCATGCAGACTGCCGCGACCTACTGGCTCGACGTGCTGGAAGGGCAGACCTACGTGAGCCGCAACCAGTTCTGGCTGGCCGCCAAGTACGGTGGCTTCGACGTGCCCGCCGGGTTCGACCCGGCGGCGGCGACCAACAACCCCTCGACGATCCCGCTGTCGGCCTGGCACACCACCGGCGACATGGTCGGCGGCGACCGCCGTCCCGACAACTACTTCGTCGCCAGTGACCCGCTGGCGATCCGCCAGTCGCTCGAGCGGGCCTTCGCCCAGATCGAGCAGGAGAACGACAGCCAGATCTCGACCGCGTTCGCGACCGCGACGCCGCGGCTGACGACGCTGGGGGCGGTGTCGTACGCCGCGAGCTTCATACCTCAGGGCTGGAGCGGCGAGCTCAACGCGCATGCGCTGACCTTTGCCGCCGACGGCACGCCGACGCTGGTCACGCCGCCGCTGTGGAGTGCCAATGCGCTGCTCGATGCGCGCAACCTCGGCAGCGACCCGCGCATCATCGTCACCTGCTGCACCACGGCGGGGGCAGCGATGCCGTTTCGCGCCGCCGACCTCGCGGCGACGACCTGGTCGCGGACCCACTACGCGTCGTTCGGCAGCGTGCCCGGGGCGACTTCGCAGTCGGCGACCGACTTCGTCGCCTACCTGCGCGGCGAGCGCAGCAACGAAGCGCCCAACGGCCGGGGCTTTCGCGCGCGCACCAGCCTGCTGGGCAGCATCGTCGGCTCCAAGGCCAACGCGGTCGGTCGGCCGAGCGCGCCCTTCCTGGACGCCCACAACCCCGGCTACAGCGCCTTCAAGGCGCTGCACGCCAACCGCCGCACGGTGGTCTTCGTCGGCGCCAACGGCGGCAAGATGCATGCCTTCGACGGCACCGTCCCGGCCACCGGCACGCCCTGCGCCGGCTGCGGCCGCGAGCTGTTTGCCTACATCCCGAGCTTCGTCTACGGCGACAGCGCGACCGCGGCGACGCAGGGCCTGGCCGCGCTGGGCAACCCGAACTACACGCACCGCTTCTTCGTCGATGCGACGCCGCAGGTCTTCGACCTCGACTTCAACCGCACGGCCGGCGCCAGCGGCAGCGGGCCCGACTGGCGCTCGGTGCTGATCGGCGGGCTCGGCAAGGGCGGGCGCGGCTATTACGCGATCGACGTCACCGACCCCGACGCCTGGGTCAGCGAGGCGGCGGTCGCCTCGCGCGTGCTGTGGGAGTTCACCGACCCCCGCATGGGCTACAGCTTCGGCGATGCCAGTGTGGTCAAGACCCGCAAGCACGGCTGGGTCGTGCTGCTGACCTCGGGCTACAACAACAGCGACGGCCGCGGCTACCTGTTCCTGGTCAACCCGCGCACCGGTGACCTGCTCGAGGCGATCGCCACGCCGGCCGCGGCCGCCGGGCCGATCAACCTCGCCCACCACGCGGCCTTCGTGCCCAATTTCGGCGACTTCACCGCCGACGCGGTCTACGCCGCCGACCTGCAGGGCAACCTCTGGCGCTTCGACCTGACCCCCGTCAGCGGCGCCTACGACCCGCCGACACTGATCGCCCGTCTGACCGACGCCAACGGCGACGGTCTGCCGGTGACGGTCAGGCCGCTGGTCGAGATCGACGCGGCGTCGAATACGCGGCATGTCGTCGTCGCCACCGGCCGTCTGCTGGCCGACAGCGACATCGCGAGCACGCAGACGCAGAGCATCTTCGTCATCCGCGACGGAACCGCCCAGGCCGGCGGCTTCTTCACCCCGGCGACCCTGCCCAGCGGCGTGAGTTTCCCGCTGACGCGCGCGCAGCTCAACGCCAACACCTCGCTGACGACCGGCATCGGCAGCGCGCCGGCCAACCCGATGGGCTGGTTCCACGACCTGCGGCGGGCGCCCGGGTCGAACGTCGCCGAGCGTGTCAACGTGGACCTGACGGCCAATGGCGGCGTCGTCGCGGTGGGCGTCAACCTGCCCTTGCCCGAGCCCTGCGAGCCCGGCGGCACGGGCCGGGTCCTGGCCTTCTCGCTGGCCAGCGGCCGCAGCGTGATCGTCGACGCCACCGGCGTGGTCGAATCGTTCACCGCGGGCGGCTTCCTGACCGACGTCGCGATCCTCGGCGTCGGCGGGACGACCCGGCTCTACGCCGGCACCCGCCGGGGCGACATGCGCAACGCGCCCTGGGACCTCGGCGGTGCGCTCAACGTGCGCCGGCTGAACTGGCGCGAAGTGCCGGTGGCCAACTGAGCCCACATCCAGGCTGAGCGGGAGTTCCCGGATGCGAGTCGGCCTGCCCAGGGTGCCCGCGCTGGGCTGGGCGGCTGCAGCGGCCGTCGGCCTGCATGCGGTCCTGCTGCTGGCGGTCGCGGGCCTGCCGCCGGGGGCTGCCGCGCCCGCGGCGCCTCGCGTGCTGCAGGCCTGGGTCGTCGCTGCCGAGGTCGAGCCGCCCGCCGTGCCGCTGCCCTCGCCCGCAGGCGGCGGCAGCGTCGCCCGGGCGGCATCGGCGCCGCCGCCCTTGCCCGCCGCCGCCCCGGGGGTCGAGCCGGCGCCGGTCGCTGCCGAGCTTGTGCGGCATCTGCCGCCGTCGGCGCTCGACCGACCGCCGCTGCCGCTGTCGGCGCCCGACGAGACCCTGCTCGACGCGGTCGCGGCCACCGGGATGCCGGTGCGGCTGCGCCTGTACATCGAGACCGATGGCCGGGTGTCGACGGTGCAGGTGCTGGCCGCCAGCGAGTTCGACCGCGAGGCCGCCGCCCGGATGCAGCAGATGTTCCTGGCGACCGCCTTCATGCCCGGGCGGGTCGACGGGCGCGACGTGGCCTCGTTCATGGACGTCGAGGTCCGCCTGGCAGCCACGCCGACCGCGGCCCCGGCGCTGCATTGACGGCCTGGGCCGGGTCTCGGCGCAGGCGGCGCGTGCGTGCCAGAATCTCGCAGCCCCTGCAGCGGTGACGACCTCCGGGCGCGGCCCGGGCCGGTTGCCGGCGGGGCGGGTGCACGGGCCTGACCGGCGCCTCGTCGTCGTCTTTTGCCCATGCCCGCCGACACCCTCATCGAAATCGACCGCGTCTCTTTCGGCTACGACCCCGGTCGGCTGATCCTGAGCGAGGTCGCGCTGCGTTTTGCGCGGGGCAAGGTCACCTCGATCCTGGGCGGCTCGGGTTGCGGCAAGACCACGCTGCTGCGGCTGATCGGCGGCATCCACGGCGCCACGCGCGGGCGCGTGGTGTTCGACGGCGAGGTCGTCGACGTGCGCAACCGCCGCCAGTTGCAGGGCTTGCGCCGGCGCGTGGGCATGCTGTTCCAGTTCGGTGCGTTGTTCACCGACCTCAGCGTCTTCGACAACGTCGCCTTCCCGCTGCGCGAGCATACCGACCTCGCCGAGCCGCTGGTGCGCGACATCGTGCTGATGAAGCTGCAGGCGGTCGGCCTGCGCGGCGCGGCCGGGCTGCGCATCGGCGAGGTCAGCGGCGGCATGGCGCGGCGCATCGCGCTGGCACGCGCGATCGCGCTCGACCCCGAGCTGATCATGTACGACGAGCCCTTCGCCGGGCTCGACCTGATCAGCATGGGCGTGGCCTCGAACCTGATCCGCAAGCTCAACGACACCACCGGCGCGACCTCGCTGGTCGTCTCGCACGACGTGCCCGAGTGCATGGCCATCAGCGACCAGGTGGTGCTGATGGCCGCCCCGGGCGGACGCATCGTCGCCCAGGGCACGCCGGCCGAGCTGATGGCCAGCACCGACCCCGAGGTCCGCCAGTTCGTGCGCGGCGCGCCCGACGGCCCGGTGCGCTTTCACTACCCGGCGCCTCCGCTGGCGCAGGAGCTGGGGCTGGAGGCGAGCCGCTGATGCCGCTGGCCGGGCTGCTCCAGCACGTCGGTGCGCGCACGCTGGGCGTGCTGCAGAGCTTCGGCCGCGCGGCGCTGTTCTTCGTCGACCTGCTGCGCGCGCTGCCGGCGTCGCTGCGCCGCTTCGGGCTGGTCGTGCACCAGGTCCACGCGATCGGCAACCGCTCGCTGCTGATCATCCTGGCCTCGGGGCTGGCGGTGGGCTTCGTGCTGGCGCTGCAGATGTACTACGCGCTGGCGCGCTTCGGCGCCACCGAGTCGCTGGGGCTGATCGTCAACCTCGCGCTGGTGCGCGAGCTCGGCCCGGTGCTGACCGCGCTGCTGTTTGCCGGGCGCGCCGGCACTTCGCTGACGGCCGAGATCGGGCTGATGAAGGCCGGCGAGCAGCTCGCGGCGATGGAGATGATGGCCGTCGACCCGCGCGAGCGCGTGCTCGCGCCGCGCCTGCTCGCCGGCATCATCGCGATGCCGATCCTGGCCACGCTGTTCTCGGCCATCGGCATACTCGGCGCCTGGCTGGTCGCGGTCGGCCTGATCGGGCTCGACGGCGGCAACTTCTGGTCGACGATGCAGGTCGGGGTCGACGTCTGGGACGACGTCGGCAACGGCCTGATCAAGGCCTTCGTCTTCGGCATCATCTGCACCGCGGTCGCCCTCTACCAGGGCTACCAGACCGAGCCGACGCCCGAGGGCGTGGCCTATGCGACGACGCGCACGGTGGTGATCTCTTCGCTGGCGGTGCTGGGCACCGACTTCATACTCACGGCGATGATGTTCTCGACGCCGTGACCACCTCGACAGACAGGCAGGCACACACATGGGCAGGAAAGGCATCGAGACGCTGGTCGGCGGCTTCGTGCTGCTGGGCATCGTCGGGCTGGCGTTCCTGTCGCTGCAGGCGGCCAACCTGACGACCTACTTCGGCCAGGGCGACACCTACGTGCTGCAGGCGCGCTTCGACAACGTCGGCGGGCTCAAGCCGCGCGCGCCGGTGCGCAGCGCCGGCGTGACGGTCGGCCGGGTGACCTCGATCACCCTCGACCCGGCGACCTTCGAGGGCGTGGTCATGCTGGCCGTCGACGCGCGGGTGCGCTTCCCGCGCGATTCGGCGGCGCAGATCCTGACCGCCGGCCTGCTGGGCGACCAGTACATCGGCATCGACCCCGGCGCCGACGAGGCCTGGCTGCAGCCGGGCGACCGCATCGTGCAGACGCAGGGCGCGGTCGTGCTCGAGGACCTGATCGGCCGCTTCCTGTTCAACCGCGCCGCCGAGGCCGGCGCGCCCGCCGGCGCGGGGGGGGCACAGCCGTGAGCGTCGCGGCGGCGGGCCTGCGCCGGGGCGTGGCCGCTGCGCTGCTGGCGCTGGCGGCGGTGCTGGCCGGCTGCGCCAGCGTGCCCGCCGCCGCCGAGGGCGCTGCGGCGCCCGCGCCCGTGCTCGCGGCGCCATCGCCGGCCGACCCGCTCGAGCGCTGGAACCGCGCCGTCTTCGCCTTCAACGACGCGGTCGACGAGGCCGTGCTCGCGCCGCTGGCGCGCGGCTACCGCGCCGCCGTGCCCACCCCGCTGCGCAACGCGGTCGGCAATTTCTTCGGCAACCTGCGCGACGCCTGGTCGGGCGTCAACCAGCTGCTGCAGGCCAAGCCGCTCGATGCGGTGCACATGGGCATGCGCTTCACCGTCAACACGGTGTTCGGCGTCGTCGGCTTCGTCGACGTGGCCAGCGAGGTCGGGCTCGACCGGCGCAGCGAGGACTTCGGCCAGACCCTGGGCCGCTGGGGCGTGCCGGCCGGGCCGTACCTGGTGCTGCCGCTGCTGGGGCCCTCGACGCTGCGCGACTCGTTCGGGCTGGTCGCCGACTCGGCCGCCTCGCCCGTGATGTGGCTGGGCCACGAGCACGAGCGCTGGGCCGCGAGCGCGCTCGACGTCGTGCACCGGCGCAGCGTGCTGATCGGCGCCGACCAGTTGCTGCGCGACATCGCCTTCGACCGCTACCAGTTCCTGCGCGACGCGCACCTGCAGCGTCGCCTGAACCAGGTCCACGACGGCAATCCGCCGGCCGAAGTCGACGACTTCGACGACGACGAAGATTTCGACGCACCCGCCGGCGCGGCGCCGGCGAGCGCGCCGCCGGCCCCGCCGTCGGCCCCGCCGTCAACCCCGCCCTGACCGGCGGCGTCGAGGCTGTCATGAACGCTGCCGCACACTTTGCGTCCAAGCTTGTGCCGCCCGCGCTGTGCGCAAGGAAAGGATCTGGCCCCATGTCGACCCGTCTCGAACCCCAAGGCGCCCCGAGCCCGCTCGGTCACCTCGGCCGCCTCGGCCTGTCTGCCCTGCTGGCGGCGCTGCTGTGGCTGGGCCTCGCCGCTGGTGCGGCGCAAGCCCAGGCCCAGCCCGAGGCCCCCGATGTGCTGGTCCAGCGGCTGTCGCAGCAGGTGCTCGAGGCGATCCGCGCCGACCCGGCGATCCGCACCGGCGACGTGCAGCGCATCATGGGCCTGGTCGACGCCAAGGTCATGCCGCATGTCGATTTCCGGCGCATGACCGCCTCGGCCGTCGGCCGCCACTGGCGCGCCGCCACGCCCGAGCAGCGCGAGCGCCTGCAGACCGAGTTCAAGACGCTGCTGGTACGCACCTACTCGGGGGCGCTGGCGCAGGTCAAGGACCAGACCATCGTGCCGCGCCCGCTGCGCGCCGCCCCCGGCGCGACCGACGTCGTCGTGCAGACCGAGGTGCGCGGCCAGGGCGACCCGATCCAGCTCGACTACCGGCTCGAGCGCGTCGGCGAGCGCTGGCTGATCTACGACGTCAACGTGCTGGGCGTCTGGCTGGTGCCGCAGTACCGCACCAGCTTCGGCCGCGAGATCGAGCAATTCGGCATCGACGGCCTGATCCAGCGCCTGGCCGAGCGCAACCGTGCCGCCCGCAGCTGAGGCCGGCGCCGCCGCGGTCTGCACGCTGCCGGCGACGCTGACGCACCGCGAAGCCAGCGCCATGCTGGCCGTGCTGGCCGCCGCGCTGCGCAGCGCCGGCCGCGGCGGCGCGCTGCGCGTCGACGCCTCGGCGCTGCGCCAGTTCGACACCGCGGCGATCGCCGTGCTGCTCGAGGGCCGCCGGCTGGCCGTCCAGGCCGGCACCGCGCTGCACTTCGACGCGCTGCCGGCGCCGCTGCTCGAGCTCGCCGGGCTCTACGGCGCCGAGGATTTGCTCGCGCCGGCGCTGGTGTCGCCGCCGACGTAGCGCGTCGCGCGCAGCGTGCGCTTGATGTCCTGCAGCAGCGGCTGCAGGCGCTGGCTGCCCAGGCGCAGCGCGACCCCGGTGGCCAGGATGTCGACGATGACCAGGTGCAGCAGCCGCGAGACCATCGGGCTGTAGCGGTCGTGGTCCTCGGGGTGGTCGGCGGCGATCAGCACCTGCCGCTCGCCCACGCCCAGCGCGGCCAGCGGCGAGCCGCTGGCGGTGACCAGCACCGTCGTCGCGCCGCGCCGCCGGGCGATCGCGGCGACGTCGAGCAGGTCGCGGCTGCGCCCCGAGTTGCTCAGCAGCACCGCGACGTCGCCGGGGGCGAGCATGGTCGCGCTCATGACCTGCACATGGGCGTCGCCGACCGCCGCCGAGCGCACGCCGAGGCGGAAGAACTTGTGCTGCGCATCCTGCGCGACGATGGCCGAGTTGCCGATGCCGTGGAACTCGATGCGCCGGCCCTGCCGGCCGGCCTCGGCCAGCGCGGCGATCGCCCGCTCGAAGGCCTGTGGCGCAGCGCGCCGGCGCCAGCTCAGCAGCCCGGCGACCGAGTTGTCGACGATCTTGGCGACCAGGTCGGCCGGCTTGTCGTCGTCGTCGACTGCGACATGCACATACGGCACGCCCTCGTCGACGGTGCCGGCGAGCTTGCGCTTGAAGTCGGCCAGCCCGTCGTAGCCGACGCGGCGGCAGAAGCGCACCACGGTGGGCTTGCTGACCTGGGCCTGCGCGGCCAGCCGGGCCACCGGCTGCGCGCCGAAGGCGCGCGGGTCGTCGAGCAGCAGGCGGGCGACGCGGCGCTCGGCCGGCGGCAGCGCTGCCAGCGCGGCGACGATGCGCGCGAGCAGCGCCTCGAGGGCCTGTGCGGCGCGCCCGGGCGCCGGCGGCGGGCCGGCGGGCGGGGGGCTGGGGGAGGGTGCCAAGGCGGGGCCGTTCGTAACCCGGTTACAGGCCGCATCATCCTGCCGTTTCAGGTCACGGTCAACGCGCTACCATCGTCGCCATTGCCCCCGCCCTGCGCCTGCCGGCCATGAACTCGCTTGAACAACTGCGCCAGCATTCGGTGGTCGTCGCCGACACCGGCGACTTCCACCGGCTGGCGCGCCACGCGCCGCGCGACGCAACGACCAACCCCTCGCTGATCCTGCGCGCGGTGCAGCAGCCCGAGTACGCGCCGTTGCTGGCCGAAGTCGTCGCCCAGCAGCGCGGGCGGGCCCACGAGGCGGTCGTCGATGCGCTGCTGGTGCGCTTCGGGGTCGAAGTCCTGCAGCGGGTGCCCGGGCGCGTCAGCACCGAGGTCGACGCCCGCCTGAGCTTCGACGCGGCGGCGACCATCGCGCGCGCGCGCCGCCTGGTCACGCTCTACGAGCGCGCCGGCGTCGACCGCGCGCGCGTGCTGATCAAGATCGCCGCCACCTGGGAGGGCATCCAGGCCGCGCGCGCGCTCGAGCACGACGGCATCGCCTGCAACCTGACGCTGCTGTTCTCGCTGCCGCAGGCGGTGGCCTGCGCCGAGGCCGGCGTGAGGCTGATCTCGCCCTTCGTCGGCCGCATCCTCGACTGGCACCGCAAGGCCGCCGGTGCGGCCTGGGACGAGGCCGCGCACGCCGGCGCCAATGACCCGGGCGTGCGCACGGTCACCCAGATCTGGACCTACTACAAGCATTTCGGCATCGCCACCGAGGTCATGGCGGCGAGCTTTCGCAATCTCGGCCAGATCGCCGCGCTGGCCGGCTGCGACCTGCTGACGATCAGCCCCGAGCTGCTCGAGCAGTTGCAGGCCAGCGACGCGGCGCTGCCGCGCCAGCTCGACGCCGAGGCCGCGCGCCGCGCGCCGGTGCACGCGCTGAGCTACAACGAGCCGGCCTGGCGCTGGGCGCTCAACGCCGACGCGATGGCCTGCGACAAGCTCGCCGAGGGCATCCGGCTGTTCGCCGCCGACGCCGAACGGCTCGACGCGCTGATCGCCGCGCGGCACCGGCCATGAGACGGCAGCACCTGCGGCGCGCGTCCGGCCGCGGCTCCGGCGCCGGCCGCGCCGGGCACCGGCCCTAGGGCCTGCGGGGCTGGCGATGGGCCCGCGCGCCGACCGCTGCACCGCCTGGGCCGCGCTGGCCGGGCACTGGCAGGCTCATGGCCGCGACTTCGACCTGCGCGCAGCCTTCGCCCGCGACGCGCAGCGCTTTGCCCGCTTCGCGCTCGAGGCGCCCGAAGTCCGCGCCGACCTGTCGAAGAACCTCTGGGACCTCGCCGCCCGCAGCCTGCTGCTCGAGCTCGCGTGCGAGTGCGGCCTCGCCGAGCGGCGCGCTGCGATGTACGCCGGCGCGGCCGTCAACCCGACCGAGGGCCGCGCGGCGCTGCACACCGCGCTGCGCGCGCCGCGCGGCGCGGCCAGCCCGTACAACGCCGAGGTCCACGCGGTGCTCGATGCGATGCTCGCCTACGCCGAGCGCGTGCGGGCGCCGGCCAGCGGCATCCGCGACGTCGTGCACATCGGCATCGGCGGCAGCGAGCTCGGGCCGCGGCTGGCCGTGCAGGCGCTGGCCGCGCAGGCCCACCCCGACATCCGCGTGCACTTCGTCGCCAACGTCGACGGCCACGACATCGAGGCGGTGCTCGCTGCGCTGCAGCCCGCGCGCACGCTGTTCGTCATCGCCAGCAAGACCTTCACGACCCAGGAGACGATGGCCAACGCGCAGGTCGCGCGCGACTGGTTCCTGGCCCGGGGCGGGCGTCACCTCGAACGCCACTTCGTCGCGCTGACGACCAACGTCGTCGCCGCCGCGGCCTTCGGCATCGACACCAGCTTCGGCTTCTGGGACTGGGTCGGCGGCCGCTACTCGCTGTGCAGCGCGATCGGGCTGCCGCTGGCGATCGCGATCGGGGCCGCGGCGTTTCGCGAGCTGCTCGCCGGCGCGCACGCGATGGACTGCCACTATGCCGAGGCGCCGCCCGAGTCCAACCTGCCGCTGCAGCTGGGCCTGCTCGACGTCTGGTACCGCAACTTCCACGGCTTCGCCAGCCGCTGCGTCGCGCCCTATCACCAGGGCCTGGCGCGGCTGCCGGCCTACCTGCAGCAGCTCGAGATGGAGAGCAACGGCAAGCGCGTCGACCTCGCCGGCGAGCTGCTGCCGTACGCGACCAGCCCGGTCGTCTGGGGCGAGCCCGGCACCAACGCCCAGCATGCCTATTTCCAGCTGCTGCACCAGGGCAGCGACGTGATCCCGGTCGACTTCGTGCTGGTCACCGAGCCCGCGCATGGCCACCGCGACCTGCACCACAAGCTGCTGGCCAATGCGCTGGCCCAGGCCCAGGCGCTGATGCTGGGCCGCAGCGCGGCGCAGGTGCTGGCCGCGGGCGGGCCCGGTGGCGCGCCGGCGGCGCTGCCGGCCGCGGTGCTCGCCGCGCACCGCAGCTTCCCCGGCAACCGGCCGAGCACGACGCTGCTGCTGCGCGCGCTGACCCCGCGCGCGCTCGGTGCGCTGCTCGCGCTGCACGAGCACCGTGTGTTCACCAGCGCTGCGGTGTGGGGCATCAACCCCTTCGACCAATGGGGCGTCGAGCTGGGCAAGACGCTGGCCGGCGAACTGCTGCCGCGCCTGCTCGCCGCCGGCGAGGCCGGCGGCGACGACGGCGCCGGCCTCGACGGCTCGACCGCCGGGCTGCTCGCATGGCTGCGCGAGGGCTGAGCTGCGCGGCGGCGCTGGCGGCGCTCGCGCTGGCCGGCTGCGCCGGGCTGCCAGCCGGCCCGGCCGGCCCCGGCGCGACCCCCGCGCCGGCCGCCACCGCCGCGACCGCACCGGCCGACCCTTGCGCGCTGCCGGCGGCGGGCGCGGCCGCGGGTGAGGCCGCCGGTGCTGCGGTCGCGGTGCCCGGCGCGCCCGAGGTCGCCACCGGCTTCGCGCGTCGCCCGCTGCTGCGCGCGCAGCGCTACGCGGTGGTCACTGCGCACCCGCTGGCCAGCCAGGCCGCCTGCCGCGTGCTGGCCGCCGGCGGCTCGGCGGTCGACGCGGCGC
>Ga0208610_100607_pt1 | contig 11637 bp, 9 predicted proteins | sample SubbioR11Jul_8A2_FD_184815 | JGI IMG/M metagenome (GOLD analysis project Ga0208610, IMG submission 184815) | Serpentinite rock and fluid subsurface biosphere microbial communities from McLaughlin Reserve, California, USA - CR11Jul_8A2 (SPAdes) | ecosystem: Environmental > Terrestrial > Deep... | reverse complement strand
GCGGCGGCCGGCCGGCGCGGCCGGGGCGGGCCGCCAGGCCGCGCGCGGCCGGCCTCCTACAATCCGCCGCGGCCCCGTGACGGGGCCATTGTTGTTGCTCCGACGCGCCGATGCTGCCGCCCCCGATCGCCCCCGGCAAACGCTACACCCTGCCGCTGCCGCCGCTGTCGGCCGACGCGCTGCTGCTGGCGCGCCACGCGCAGGCCCAGGCCGCCGCGGGGCGCCTGCTGGCCGTCGTCACCGCCGACCCGGCCGACGCGCTGCGGCTCGAGGACGAGCTGCGCTTCTTCGCGCCGGCGCTGCAGGTGGTCGTCTTCCCCGACTGGGAGACGCTGCCCTACGACCACTTCAGCCCGCACCAGGACCTGGTTTCGCAGCGCCTCGACGCGCTTTGGCGCCTGCACCGCGCGACGCGCACGCCGTCGCCCGCACGCGGCGCCGCCGCGGCCGAGGCCGAGGCCCCGCGCGTCGACGTGCTGCTGGTGCCGGCGACGACGGCGCTGCAGCGGCTGGCGCCGCCGGCCTTCCTGGCGGCCTACACCTTCGACCTTCGCCTGCGCCAGCGCCTGGACGAGGCCGCGCTCAAGGCCCAGCTCACGCTGGCGGGCTACAGCCACGTGAGCTCGGTCGTCGCGCCCGGCGAGTACGCGGTGCGCGGCGGGCTGATCGACCTGTACCCGATGGGCTCGCCGGTGCCCTACCGCGTCGACCTGTTCGGCGACGAGGTCGACTCGATCCGCGTCTTCGACCCCGACAGCCAGCGCAGCCTGTACCCGGTGCCCGCGGTGCGCCTGCTGCCCGGGCGCGAGTTTCCGCTCGACGAGGCGGCGCGCACCGCGTTCCGCGCCCGCTGGCGCGAGCAGATCGAGGGCGACCCGACCCGCGCCCGGCTGTACAAGGACATCGCGCAGGGCATCGCCGGCGGCGGCATCGAGTACTACCTGCCGCTGTTCTTCGAGCAGACGGCGACGCTGTTCGACTACCTCGGCGGCAGCGGCCCGGGCGGCGCCGCCGCCGCGCTGGTCCTGCACGGCGAGGTCGACCGCGCGTTCGAGCGCTTCTGGCAGGACACGCGCGAGCGCCACCGCTTCCTGCAGCACGACCGCGAGCGGCCGATCCTGCCGCCGCAGGCGCTGTACCTGCGCGCCGAGGAGTTCTACGCCGCGACCCAGGCCCACCCGAGCCTGGCGCTGCGCGGCGCCGAGCCGCTGGCCTGGGTGCAGCCGCTGCCGGCCGTGGCCGTCGAGCGCGGCGCCACCGAGCCGCTGCGCGCGCTCGAGGCGCACCTGCAGGTCACGCCCAACCGCGTGCTGCTGGTCGCCGAGAGCGAGGGCCGGCGCGAGACCCTGCTCGACCTGCTGCGCGACCACGGCCTCGAGGTGCCCGCGGTGGCCAGCCTGCAGGACTTCGTCGACGGCGCCGCGCGCGTCGCGATGGTTGCCGCGCCGCTGGCCGCGGGCTTCGTCTGGCAGGCCGCCGATGGCGCCGGGGCGATCGAGTTCGTCACCGAGACCGAGCTGTTCGCCAGCCCGCGCGAGGCCCGCCGCCGCCGCCGGCAGGAACAGGTCAGCGACGTCGACGCGCTGATCAAGGACCTCGCCGAGCTCGAGCCCGGCGACCCGGTCGTGCACGTGCACCATGGCATCGGCCGCTACCGCGGGCTGGTCCACATCGACCTGAGCGCGGGCGCCGACGGCGGCGCGAGCGAGTTCCTGCACCTCGAGTACGCCGACCAGGCCGCGCTGTACGTGCCGGTGGCGCAGTTGCACCTGATCGGCCGCTACACCGGCGTCAGCGCCGACGAGGCCCCGCTGCACAGGCTCGGCTCGGGCCAGTGGGAGAAGGCCCGGCGGCGCGCCGCCCAGCAGGTGCGCGACACCGCTGCCGAGCTGCTCGCGCTCTACGCCCAGCGCGCGGCGCGCGCAGGCCATGCGCACCGCTACAGCGCGCACGACTACGAGGCCTTCGCGGCGAGCTTCGGCTTCGAGGAGACGCCCGACCAGCGCGCGGCGATCCACGCCGTGATCCAGGACCTGATCAGCCCGCAGCCGATGGACCGCCTGGTCTGCGGCGACGTCGGCTTCGGCAAGACCGAGGTCGCGCTGCGCGCGGCCTTCGTCGCGGTGACCGGCGGCAAGCAGGTGGCCATCCTGGCGCCGACCACCCTGCTGGCCGAGCAGCACTACCAGACGATCGCCGACCGCTTCGGCAAGTGGCCGGTCAAGGTCGCCGAGCTGTCGCGGTTTCGCAGCCCCAGGGAGGTCAAGGCCGCGCTGGCCGGGCTGGCCGACGGCACCGTCGACATCGTCGTCGGCACCCACAAGCTGCTGAGCGCGGACGTGAAGTTCAAGCGCCTGGGCCTGCTGGTGATCGACGAGGAGCACCGCTTCGGGGTGCGCCACAAGGAGGCCATGAAGGCCCTGCGCGCCGAGGTCGACGTGCTCACGCTGACGGCCACGCCGATCCCGCGCACGCTGGGCATGGCCCTCGAGGGCCTGCGCGACCTCAGCGTGATCGCCACCGCGCCGCAGCGGCGTCTGGCCATCAAGACCCTGGTGCGCAACGAGCACAAGGGCGTCATCCGCGAGGCGGTGCTGCGCGAGCTCAAGCGCGGCGGGCAGGTGTACTTCCTGCACAACGAGGTCGAGACCATCGCCACCCGGCGCGACCAGCTCGCCGAGCTGCTGCCCGAGGCGCGCATCGGCGTCGCCCACGGCCAGATGCCCGAGCGCGAGCTCGAGCGCGTGATGCGCGACTTCGTCGCCCAACGCCACAACCTGCTGCTGTGCTCGACGATCATCGAGACCGGCATCGACGTGCCCAGCGCCAACACCATCGTCATCAGCCGCGCCGACAAGTTCGGCCTGGCGCAGCTGCACCAGTTGCGCGGGCGCGTCGGGCGCAGCCACCACCAGGCCTACGCCTACCTGCTGGTGCCCGACGTCGAGGCGCTCAGCAAGGCCGCGGCGCAGCGGCTCGAGGCCATCCAGCAGATGGAGGAGCTGGGCAGCGGCTTCTACCTGGCGATGCACGACCTCGAGATCCGCGGCGCCGGCGAGGTGCTCGGCGAGCAGCAGAGCGGCAACATGCAGGAGGTCGGCTTCCAGCTCTACAACGAGATGCTGGCGCAGGCCGTGCGCGACCTGCGCGCCGGGCGCGAGCCCGACCTGCTCGGCCCCCTGACCGGCGCGGCCGGCACGACCGAGGTCAACCTGCACGCGCCGGCGCTGCTGCCCAAGGACTACTGCGGCGACGTGCACGTGCGCCTGAGCCTGTACAAGCGGCTGGCCGGCGCCGACCGCGCCGAGGCCGTCGAGGCCCTGCTCGAGGAAGTCACCGACCGCTTCGGCAAGCTCCCCGCCCAGGGCCAGACGCTGTTCGAGGTGCACCGCCTGCGCGTGCTGGCGCGGCAGTGGGGCGTGCTCAAGGTCGACGCCGGCCCGCAGGCCATCCTGGTCAGCTTCCGGCCCGACCCGCCGTTCGACCCGCAGCGCATCATCGAGCTGGTCCACCAGCACCGCTGGCTGCGCCTGGCCGGCAACGACCGCCTGCGCATCGAGCGCGCGCTGGCCCAGCCGCGCGAGCGCGCGCAGGCCGTGCGCGAGCTGCTGCGCGCGCTCGGCACACCGCGCAGCGAGACGGCCGCGGCCTGATCCGGCTTGCGCGGTCGATCGCCGGCGCGCCCAGCCACGACCGGCGCGCGCGGTTAACATCGCGGCCCGCCGGCGACCCCCGGGCCAGGCGGGCCGACGACATGACCACCGAACGCACCCTCTCACCCGGCCTCGTCGTGCGCGGCATCGCGCCGCCGCTGCGGCTGGCCGACTACCGCTTGATCGCCTTCGACATGGACTCGACGCTGATCAACATCGAGTGCGTCGACGAGATCGCCGACGCCGTCGGCCGCAAGGCCGAGGTCGCCGCCATCACCGAGGCCGCGATGCGCGGCGAGATCGCCGACTTCAAGGCCAGCCTGCGCCGGCGCGTCGCCCTGCTGGCTGGCGCGCCGCTGGCCGCGCTCGAGGCCATCGAGCGCGAGCGGCTGCGCCTGAACCCCGGTGCCGAGGCCCTGCTCGCGGCCTGCCGCGCCGCCGGCCTGCACACGCTGCTGGTCTCGGGCGGCTTCACGCACTTCAGCGAGCGCGTGCGCGAGCGCCTGGGCATCGACAGCGCGCGCGCCAACGTGCTCGAGGTGGTCGACGGCCGGCTCAGCGGGCGGCTGCTCGACCAACCCTGGGGCGACATCGTCGACGGGGCGATGAAGCGCCAGACCCTGCTCGAGGTCTGCGCACAGATCGGCTGCACACCGGCACAGGCGATCGCGGTCGGCGACGGCGCCAACGACCTGCCGATGATGGCCGCCGCCGGCCTGAGCGTGGCCTACCACGCCAAGCCGAAGGTGCGCGCCGCCGCGCAGGTGACGATCGACCAGGGCGGCCTCGACCGGCTGCTCGAGGTGTTCACGCGGTGATGCGCAGCCCGCACTCGCCGCGGGCGGCGGGTGCGGGGGGTGTTCTCGAGCAAATGTGGCTACGCCACTTTGCTTGAACCCCCGCGGGGGGCGGGCCGGGTTGGCCCGGCCCTGGGGGCCTCAGTGGTAGTCGTCCTCGCGTTGGTGACGCACGGCGACCACGGTCACGGTCGATTCATCGTCGATCTCGAACAGGGCGACGTAGCCTGAACGACCGAAGGCAACGACCAGCTCCCTCAGGAAGGGGCTCTTGCCCGCCTTGCGGCAGGTGAAGGGCGCAGTGCTCAGGGTTGCGAAGCCGGCCCGCAGGGCCGCCACCGCCTGTGCGGGCAGCGTCAGGTCACCGCCGTCGCGGGCCAGTTCGCGCTCCAGGACGAAGTCGAACAGCCGATCGAGATCCGCCTCGGCGTCTCGCGTGAGCCGAACCCTGAAGCTCACTTGCGCCGGGTGGCCCGCTGCAGGTGCGCGGCATCGAGCTTGCGCTGCAGATCCTCGAGCACGACGTCGGCGTCGACATACTCGTTCGTGCGCCGCGCCGCCTCGCGCGAGCGCAAACCACGCGCGATGAACTCCGCCTGGACACGACGACGCTCGACGCCGGCCCGGACCGAGGCTTCGACGAACTCGGACAGGGTCTCACCGTCGGTCAGCACGGCCTCGACCTCGGCCCGGAAGTCAGGCTCGACGCGAACCGAGGGAATGGTGGCGGTCTTCATCGGCCAACTGTATCGCAATTGCATCACGAACCGAAGACCGGTCGCGACCAGTGACGCGCGGCGCGCCCACCCATCCCCCCGCCCGCCGCCGAAACCGCAGCGCGCCGCCTCAAGCCGGCTCCGGCACGCTGGGCAGCCCGGCCAGCGCCATCGCCAGTTCCTTTTCGTCGTAGGCCTCGTCCTTGAGTTCGCCGGCGAAGTACTTCTGGTAGGCCGACATGTCGAAGTGGCCGTGGCCGCAGAGGTTGAACAGGATGGTCTCGGCGCGGCCTTCGCGCTTGCAGCGCAGGGCCTCCTCGATCGCGCCCTTGACCGCGTGGTTGGCCTCGGGTGCCGGCACGATGCCCTCGTGGCGGGCAAACAGCACGCCGGCGGCGAAGCACTCGCCCTGGGTGTAGGCGCTGGCCTCGATCAGGCCCAGCTCCCTGAGGTGCGAGACCAGCGGCGCCATGCCGTGGTAGCGCAGGCCGCCGGCGTGGAAGCCCGGCGGCGTGAAGGTGCTGCCCAGCGTGTGCATCTTGGTCAGCGGCGTCAGGTGGCCGGTGTCGCCGAAGTCGTAGGCGTAGCGGCCGCGCGTGAGCGACGGGCAGGCCGCCGGCTCGACCGCGACGATGCGCGGGCGCGGGCCGCCGCGCAGGCCCTGCCCGATGAACGGGAAGGCGATGCCGGCGAAGTTGCTGCCGCCGCCGGTGCAGCCGACGACCACGTCGGGCCAAGTGCCGGCCATCTCGATCTGGCGCATCGACTCCAGGCCGATGATGGTCTGGTGCAGCAGCACATGGTTGAGGACCGAGCCGAGCGCGTACTTGGTGTCCTCGCGCTGCGCGGCCAGCTCGACCGCCTCGCTGATCGCGATGCCCAGGCTGCCCGGGTGGTCGGGGCGCTGGGCGAGCACGCTGCGGCCGTAGGCCGTCTCGGTCGACGGCGAGGGCAGGCAGCGCGCGCCGTAGGTCTCCATCACCGCGCGGCGGTAGGGCTTCTGGTCGTAGCTCACGCGGACCTGGAAGACCAGCACCTCGACGCCGAACAGCGCGCCGGCGAAGGCCAGCGCGGTGCCCCACTGCCCGGCGCCGGTCTCGGTGGTCAGCTTGCGCACGCCGGCCTCGCGGTTGTAGAAGGCCTGCGGCACGGCGGTGTTGGGCTTGTGGCTGCCCGCCGGGCTGACGCCCTCGTACTTGTAGAAGATCCTCGCCGGCGTGCCCAGCGCGCGCTCGAGCCGGTGCGCGCGGTACAGCGGCGCCGGCCGCCACAGGCGCAGGACCTCGCGCACCGGCTCGGGGATCTCGACCTCGCGCTCGGTGCTGACTTCCTGCGCGATCAGCGCCATCGGAAACAGCGGCGCGAGGTCACCGGGGCCCACCGGCTGCAGCGTGCCGGGGTGCAGCACCGGCGGCGCCGGCCGCGGCAGGTCGGCCTGGATGTTGTACCAGTGCGTGGGCATCTGGCTTTCGTCGAGCACGAACTTGGTCTGCATCAAAGTCTCCCCGGCAGCGGTGGTGGTCGAAGGCCGCACTTTAGCCGCCGCGCCGGCAGCCGCGCCGCCACAATTCGGGCATGACGGCTGCGCGGCTGCCACCGGTGCGCAGCCGCAACCACGACCCCACGGAGACCGCCGATGACCGCCGACACCGATCTCGCCCGCTTCCGCGCCGCGCGCGACTTCCTGCTCGCCCACCGCGAGGATCACGACCGCGCCCACGCGGGTTTTCGCTGGCCGCGCCTCGCGCGCTTCAACTGGGCGCTCGACCATTTCGACGACCTCGCCCGCGACAACCCGCGCCCGGCGCTGGTCATCGTCGGCGACGACGGCACGCGCACGCAGCGCAGCTACGCCGAGCTGGCGGCGCACTCGAACCGGGTCGCCAACTGGCTCGAGTCGCAGGGCCTGGCGCGCGGCGACCGCGTGCTGCTGATGATGGGCAACGAGGCCCCGCTGTGGGAGCTGATGCTGGCCTGCATCAAGATCGGCGCGGTGATGATCCCGGCCACCACGCTGCTCGCGCGCGACGACCTGGTCGACCGCTTCGAGCGCGGGCGCGTGCGCGCGGTGGTCGCCGCCGGCGCGCAGGCGGCGCGCTTCGACGGCCTTGACGCGCATGCCCCGGGGCCGGTGCTGCGCATCGCGATCGGCACGCCCACGGGGTCGGCCGAGCGCTGGCTCGACTATGCCGATGCCGACACCGCCAGCGCGATCTACCGCCCGCAGACCGCGACCGACCCCGACGAGACCCTGCTGCTCTACTTCACCAGCGGCACGACCAGCAAGCCCAAGCTGGTCGAGCACACACACCGCAGCTACCCGGTCGGCCACCTGTCGACGATGTACTGGCTCGGCCTGCAGCCCGGCGACATGCACTGGAACATCTCCTCGCCGGGCTGGGCCAAGCATGCCTGGAGCTGCTTCTTCGCGCCGTGGAACGCCGGCGCCACGGTCTTCGTCTACAACTATGCGCGCTTCGAGGCCCGGCGCGTGCTCGACACCCTGGTCGCCGAACGCGTGACCACGCTGTGCGCGCCGCCCACCGTCTGGCGCATGCTGATCCAGGAGCGCCTGGGCGACTGGCCGGTGGCGCTGCGCGAGGCGATGAGCGCGGGCGAGCCGCTCAACCCCGAGGTCATCGAACAGGTGCGCGCGGCCTGGGGGCTGACGATCCGCGACGGCTTCGGCCAGACCGAGACCACGGCCCAGGTCGGCAACCCGCCGGGGCAGAAGCTCAAGTTCGGCTCGATGGGCCGGCCGCTGCCGGGCTACCGCGTCGTGCTGCTCGACGCCGAGGGCCGCAGCGCCGACGAGGGCGAGCTGGCGCTGGTGCTGGCCGACCCCGAACTCGGCCGCCCGGCCGGGCTGATGCGCGGCTACGCCGACTCGCCCGAGCGCACCGCCGAGGTCATGCGCGAGGGTCACTACCGCACCGGCGACGTCGCCCAGCGCGACGCCGAGGGCTACATCACCTACGTCGGCCGCGCCGACGACGTCTTCAAGGCCAGCGACTACCGCATCAGCCCGTTCGAGCTCGAGAGCGTGCTGATCGAGCACCCGGCGGTGGCCGAGGCCGCCGTGGTGCCCAGCCCCGACGCGCTCAAGCTGGCGGTGCCCAAGGCCTGCATCATGCTGGCCCCCGGCCATGCGCCCGACGCGGCGACGGCGGCCTCGATCTTCGAGTTCACGCGCACCAGGCTCGCGCCGTACAAGCGCATCCGGCGGCTGCAGTTCGTCGAGCTGCCCAAGACGATCAGCGGCAAGATCCGCCGCGTCGAGCTGCGCCGCGCCGAGGAGGCCCGCGCGATGCCGCCGCAGCCGGGCGAGCGCGAATTCTTCGACTGACGCCGCGGCGGCCGGGGTTGCGGTAAAAACCGCCCATGTCGCCCTGCCCTGCCGGAGCCCGCCCGCATGGCCACTGCCGCCCACGCTGAAGCCGTCGCGCCGCCCGCGCCCCGGGTCGCGCTGTTCGTGACCTGCCTGGCCGACGCGATGCGCCCGAGCGTGGGCTTCGCCGCGCTGCGGCTGCTCGAGGAGGCCGGCTGCACGGTCGAGGTGCCGCTGCAGCAGACCTGCTGCGGGCAGCCCGCTTTCAACAGCGGCGACACGCGCGATGCGGCGGTGCTCGCGCGGCGCTTCGTCGAGCTGTTCGAGCCCTACGACTACGTCGTCGCGCCCTCGGGTTCGTGCATCGGCATGACACGCGTGCACTACGTCGAGGCGCTGGCCGCCGACCCGCCCTGGGCCGAGCGGGCCCGGCGGCTGGGCCAGCGCAGCTTCGAGCTGATGAGCTTCCTGGTCGACGTCATGCACTACCGCCCGCGCGGCCGCGCGCTGGCCGCCAGCGCGACCTACCACGACAGTTGCGCGGGGCTGCGCGAGCTGGGCATCCACGCCCAGCCGCGCGCGCTGCTGGATGCGGTCGCCGGCCTGCGGCTCGAGCCGCTCGAGGGCGAAGACGTGTGCTGCGGCTTCGGCGGCACCTTCTGCGTCAAGTACCCGGCGATCTCGAACGCGGTGGTCGCCGAGAAGGCCGCCGCGGTCGAGCGCAGCGGCGCGCAGCTGCTGCTCGGCGGCGACCTCGGCTGCCTGATGAACATGGCCGGCAAGCTGCACCGCGCGGGCTCGCCGGTGCGCGTCTACCACGCCGCCGAAGTGCTCGCCGGCATGGCCGAGGCGCCGGCCATCGGCGAGGCCCGATGAGCGCGCTGCCCGGCCCGGCGGCGGCGGCCACGGTGGTCTCGTTTCGCCGGCGCGTCGAAGCCGCCCTGGCCGACCCCACGCTCAAGACCGCGATCGAGCGCACCACCGGCAACGCCGAGCGCAAGCGTGCGCAGGCGGTGGCCGCGTTCCCGGCCTTCGAGGCCGCGCGCGAGCGCGGCCGGCGCATCAAGGACCATGTCATCGCGCACCTCGAGCACTACCTGCTCGAGTTCGAGCGCAACGCCATCGCCTCGGGCGCGCAGGTGCACTGGGCGGCCAGCGCCGACGAGGCCGCGCGCATCGTCGTCGAGCTGTGCCGGCAGGCCCGGGCACGGCGCGTCACGCGCGTCAAGTCGATGCTCGGCGAGGAGATCGGCCTGCCCCACGCGCTCGACGCCGCCGGCCTCGAGCGCGTCGAGACCGACCTCGCCGAGCACATCGTGCAGCTCGCCGGCGACCGCCCCTCGCACATCGTCTGGCCCTCGATGCACCGCACCCGCGAGCAGGTCTCGGCGCTGTTCAGGCGCGCCCACCGCGCGCCGCACCGCGAGGAGACCATCGAGGCGATGGTCGACAGCGCGCGCCGCGAGCTGCGCGACAAGTTCCTCGGCGCCGACGTGGCCATCTCGGGGGCCAACTTCCTGATCGCCGACTCCGGCGCGACCTGCACCGTGACCAACGAGGGCAACGCCGAGCTGTGCACCTCGCCGCCGCGGGTGCACATCGTCACTGCCGGCATCGAGAAGCTGGTGCCCAGCCTGCCGCACGCGTTCGCGCTGCTGCGCCTGCTGGTGCGCTCGGCCACCGGCGCCGAGCTCACCCAGTACACGACCTTTCATCGCGGCCCCCGGCGACCGGGCGACCGCGACGGCCCGCAGGAGTTCCACATCGTGCTGGTCGACAACGGCCGCACCCGGATGCTCGCCGACGACCCGCTGCGCACGATGCTGCGCTGCATCCGCTGCGGCGCGTGCATGAACCACTGCGTGGTCTACCGCCAGCTCGGGGGCCACGCCTACGGCGGCACCTACCCCGGCCCGATGGGCGCGGTGCTGACCCCCGTGCTCGACGGGCTGGCGCACTCGCGCGACCTCGCCCACGCCTGCACGCTCAACGGCAAGTGCGAGGAGGTCTGCCCGGTGCAGATCCCGCTGCCCACGCTGCTGCGTGGCTGGCGCGAGCGCTCCTGGCGCGACGGCCTCGAGCCCGTCACGCTGCGCCTGGGGCTGGGCCTGCACACCTTCGTCGCCGCGCGGCCGCGGCTGTACCGGCTGGGCCTGGCGCTGGCGCTGCCGCTGATGCGCGGGTTTGCGCGTGGCGGCTGGATCCGGCGCATGCCCGGGCTGGGCGCCTGGACCGCGCACCGCGACTTCCCCGCGCCCGAGCGGCGCAGTTTCATGGCGCGCTACGCCGCCGGCGAGGGCCGCCGCGCACCCGCCGACGAGGCCCGGCGATGAGCGCGCGTGCGGCCATCCTCGGGCGCGTGCGCGCCGCCTCGGGTCCGCACCGCAGCGACGCCAGCGTCGTGCACGCCGAGGCCCGGGCGCTGCTGGCCGACGCGGCCTCGATCCGGCCCGCGCTCGGCGCGGGCAGCCTGGTCGAGGCCTTCATTGCCCGCCTGACCTCGCCGCGGGTGGCCGCCAGCGCCGAGCGCATCGCGACGGTGGCCGGCTTCCCGGCCGCCGTCGGCGCGTACCTGCAGGCGCGCGGCCTGCCCCCGCGCATCGCGCTGCAGCCCGAGGCCCAGCTGCGCGCGCTGGCCTGGGCCGGCCTCGAGCTGCACGACGAAGTCGCCCCCGACGAGGCCGTCGCCGTGGTCTGCGCGCGCTGGGGCATCGCCGAGACCGGCTCGCTGGTCTTCCACTCCGGCGCCGACTCGCCGGTGCTCGCCCACTTCCTGCCGCTGCACCACATCGTGCTGCTGCGCGCCGCCGACATCCTGCCCTGGCTCGAGGACTACGCCGCCGCCACCGCCGGCCAGCCGATGCCGCGCAACGTCAACCTCGTGACCGGCGCCAGCGGCACCACCGACATCGAGGGCAGCCTCGTGCTCGGCGCGCACGGCCCGCGCTACCTGCATGTGGTGATCGCCGGCGGGTAGCCGCGGGGCGCACCGGCGGCTCACCCAGAAGTGAGCGCGGCCGCGGCCGGATTCGCCTGAGCGGCCAAGCGCTTGCCTGCGCGGCCAAGCGGTCGACTGCCGGATCCAGGCTCAGATGACGTTGGCCTCGACCAGCGGCTCGCCGCGCGCGATGCGCGCAGGCGAG
>Ga0208610_100606_pt1 | contig 11651 bp, 12 predicted proteins | sample SubbioR11Jul_8A2_FD_184815 | JGI IMG/M metagenome (GOLD analysis project Ga0208610, IMG submission 184815) | Serpentinite rock and fluid subsurface biosphere microbial communities from McLaughlin Reserve, California, USA - CR11Jul_8A2 (SPAdes) | ecosystem: Environmental > Terrestrial > Deep... | reverse complement strand
GCGACATGCGGCGCCGCGGCGTCGGCGTCGCTGTAGACCGCGACCGTGCGGTAGCCCAGCGCACGCGCGCTGCGCAGCACGCGGCAGGCGATCTCGCCGCGGTTGGCGACCAGCAGCTTGGAGAAGTTCAATTCAGTGTCCAGCGCGGCGGCCGCCGCTGCAGGAAGGCCGCGGTGCCCTCGGCGCCCTCGCTGCCCAGCGCAGCGGCCGAGAACGCCCGCGCGGCTTCGTCGACCAGCCCGGCCGCCGGCGTCCAGCGGCACTGCGCGAGCAGCGCCTTGGTCGCTGCCAGCGCCGCCGGTGCGCACTGCAGGATGTCGCGCAGCACGCGTGCGAGCACGACCTCGACGCCCTCGGGCCGGCAGTATTCGTGGGCCAGCCGCAGCGTCTGCGCCGTGTGGGCGTCGAGCCGGGCGCCGGTGACCGCCAGCCGCTTGGCCTCGGCGTAGCCCAGGCGCTCGACCAGGAACGGCGCGACCTGCGCCGGCACCAGCCCGAGCGAGGTCTCGGGCAGCCTGAACTGCGCGCCCTCGACGGCGATCGTGACGTCGGCGACGCAGGCCAGCCCGAGCCCGCCGCCCATCACCGTGCCCTCGGCGACGACGACCAGGGCGAGGCCGGTCTCGGCGAAGTCGACGCACAGGCGGCCGAACTCGGCGTTGGTGCGAACCAGCGCCTCGGGGTCCTCGGCCAGCCGTGCGCGCGCGGCGGCCAGGTCGTGCAGGTCGGCGCCGGCGCAGAAGTGGCCGCCGGCGCCGCGCAGCACGACAACGCGGGTCTCGGCGTCGCGCTCGGCCTCGCGCAGCACGGCGCGCAGCTCGTGCACCATGGCCAGCGACATCGCGTTGCGCACCGCGGGGCGGTCGAGGGTGACGTGCAGCACCGCGGCGTCGCGGCGCAGGGCGAGCGTGCTCGCTGCTCGGGGGGTCGGGTCGCTCATCGGGGCGGGTCCTCGGTGGCGGGGGCGGGCGGCGCCGGCGCGGGCCTCAGCGTGGCGGTCTGGGCAGGGTGCCGTCGAGCTTGGCGATGATGCCCAGCATGACCTCGTCGGCGCCGCCGCCGATCGACACCAGCCGGCTGTCGCGCCAGGCGCGCGAGACCAGGTTGTCGCGCGTGTAGCCCATGCCGCCCCAGAACTGCAGGCAGGCGTCGGTGACCTCGCGCGAGAGCCGGCCGCACTTGAGCTTGGCCATCGAGGCGAGCAGGGTCACGTCCTTGCCGCCGACATACTGCTCGACGGCCTGCCAGGTCAGCGCGCGCAGCGCCGCGACCTCGGTGCGCAGCTCGGCCAGCCGGAAGTGCACGACCTGGTTGTCGAGGATGCTGCGGCCGAAGGCCTTGCGCTCGCGGGTGTAGGCGATGGTCAGGTCGATCAGCCGGTCGAGGCTGCGCAGCGAGCTGGCCGCGCCCCACAGCCGCTCCTCCTGGAACTGCATCATCTGGAAGGTGAAGCCCAGGCCCTCCTGGCCGATCAGGTGGCGCTGCGGCACGCGCACGCCGTCGAAGAACAGCTGCGCGGTGTCCGAGCTGTGCATGCCGACCTTGTGGATCTTCTGCCGCGTGACCCCGGGCGTATTCAGCGGCACGACGATCAGGCTCTTGTTCTTGTGCGGCGGCGCGTCGCTGGTGTTGGCCAGCAGGCAGCACCAGTCGGCCTCGAGGCCGTTGGTGATCCACATCTTGCTGCCGTCGATGACGTAGTCGCCGCCGACCTTGCGCGCGCTGGTGCGCAGCGCGGCGACGTCGCTGCCGCCGCCGGGCTCGCTCACGCCGAGGCAGCCGACGAGCTCGCCGGCGATCGAGGGCGCGAGGAACTCGCGGCGCAGCTCGTCGCTGCCGAAGCGTGCCAGCGCCGGCGTGCACATGTCGGTGTGCACGCCGATGGCCATCGGCACGCCGCCGCAGTCGCACAGGCCCAGGGCCTCGGCCATGACCATCGAGTAGCTGAAGTCGAGCCCCGCGCCGCCGTACTCCTCGGGGTACTTCAGGCCCAGCAGGCCGAGCCGGCCGAGCTTGCCGAACACCTCGTGGCTGGGAAAGCCCTCGGCGCGCTCCCAGGCCTCGACATGCGGGTTGAGCTCGTTGCGCACGAAGCGGGTGACGGTGTCGTCGAGCTGACGGTGCTGGTCGGTGAGTTGCATCGCGGGGTCTTCCGGGGGGAGGTCGAGGGGCAGCGGCGCGCGCCTACAGGCGGGCGACGCCGAAGGTGTTGGGCCGCAGCACGCGCCGCGCGGCTTCGGCGGCCAGGTCCAGGCCCAGCGCGAGCACGCGGCGGGTGTCGCGCGGGTCGATGATGCCGTCGTCCCACAGCCGTGCGGTGCCGAACAGCACGTCGCTCTCGGCGTCGAGCCGGCGCGCGAGCTGCTCGCTCATCGCCTGCAGCCCGGCGCGGGCCTGGTCGTCGAGCGCCACGCCGCTGCGCTCGAGCTTGCCCGCGCCGAGCATCTGCATCACCATCGCCGCCTGCGCGCCGCCCATCACCGCGGTGCGCGCGCTCGGCCACGCGAAGATGAAGCGCGGGTCGAAGCCGCGCCCGCACATGCCGTAGTTGCCGGCGCCGAAGCTGCCGCCCAGGACCACGGTGAACTTCGGGCAGCGCGCGTTGGCCACGGCCTGGATCATCTTGCTGCCGTGCTTGATCGCACCGGCCGCCTCGGCCGCGGTGCCGACCATGTAGCCGGTGGTGTTCTGCAGGAAGACCAGGGCGAGCCCGGCCTGGTCGCAGAGCTGGATGAACTGCGCGGCCTTGACCGAGCCGGTCGGCTGGATCGGCCCGTTGTTGCCGACGATGCCCACCGCGTGGCCGCCGATGCGCGCGTGGCCGCAGACGGTGTCGGGCGAGTACACGGCCTTGAACTCGAGGAACGCCGAGTCGTCGACGATGCGCGCGAGGACCTCGCGCACGTCGTACGGCGCGCGCTCGTCGGCCGGCACCACGCCCATCAGCTCCTCGGCCGGGTAGCGTGGCGGGTGCAGCTCGTCGGGCGGGGACGGCGCGGCGTCCCAGGGCAGTGCGGCCATCAGCTCGCGCGCGATCGCGATCGCGTGCGCGTCGTCGTCGGCGAGGTACTCGCCCAGCCCGGTCACGCGCGCGTGCAGCTCGGCGCCGCCGAGCGACTCCTCGTCGGCGTCCTCGCCGATCGCGGCCTTGACCAGCGGCGGGCCGGCCAGATAGATGCTCGAGCGGCCCTTGACCAGCACGACATAGTCCGACAGCCCGGGCAGGTAGGCGCCGCCGGCGGTCGAGGCGCCGTGCACGATCGCGACCTGCGGGATGCCCGCGGCCGACAGCCGGGCCTGGTTGGCGAAGCTGCGCCCGCCGTCGACGAAGATCTCGGCCTGGTACATCAGGTTGGCGCCGCCGGACTCGACCAGCGCCAGCAGCGGCAGCTTGTTCTCGAGCGCGATCTGCTGCGCGCGCAGGCCCTTCTTCAGCCCCATCGGCGCGACCGTGCCGCCCTTGACCGCGCTGTCGCTGGCCGAGACCAGCACGCGCTTGCCGGCCACCGTGCCGATGCCGACGATCGCGCCGCCGCCGAGCACGCTCTTGTTGCCGTCATCGTCGTGCAGGCCCAGCCCGGCCAGCGGCGAGAGCTCGAGGAAGCCGCTGCCGCGGTCGAGCAGCCGGGCGACGCGCTCACGCGGCAGCAACTGGCCACGCTGCTCGAAGCGCGCGCGCTTGGCTTCGCTGGCAGCGACCACGCGCGCCTGCAGCGCCTGGACCCGCGCCAGCCGCTCGTGCATGCGCGCGGCGTTGGCGCGGAAGGCCGCGCTGTCCGGGTCGAGCCGGCTGGCCAGGGCGGGCATCACGGCGCCGCGCTCACTTCAGGACCTCGGGCGTGAGCGCGCGGTGGAAGCCGTCGAACGGCCGCGAGCGGTCGTGGTCGGCGCTGGGCCAGATCGCGCTGCCCAGCGAGGCGCCGCCGTCGATCTGAAGCGTGACGCCGGTGACGAAGGCCGCCGCCGGGCTGAGCAGGAAGACGATCGGTGCGCTGATCTCGGCCTCGAGCGCCAGCCGGCGCAGCGGCACATGCTTCTTCAGCAGCGGGATCATCGCCCGCACCGCGCCGCCGTAGGTATCCATGCCCGAGCTGGCGACCCAGCCCGGCGCGACCGCGTTGACGCGCACGCCCGCGCTGGCCCACTCGAAGGCCGCGGTCATCGTCAGGTTGCTCATGCCCGCGCGCGCCGCCCCCGAATGCGCCATGCCCGGCATGCCGTTGCGGAAGTCGGCCGTCATGTTGACGATCGCGCCGCCATGCGTCTGCATGCTCTGGGCGTAGACCTCGCGCATCATCAGGAAGCCGCCGGTCAGGTTGTTGGCGACGACCGCCTCGAAGCCGCGCTTGCTGATGCCCTGCAGCGGCGCCGGAAACTGGCCGCCGGCGTTGTTGACCAGGCCGTCGATGCGGCCGTGGCGCCGAACCACGCTGGCCACCGCGGACTTGACGGCGTCCTCGTCGCGGATGTCGAAGGCCAGCGTCGTGCAGCGGCCGCCGTCCTCGGCGATCTCGGCGGCGACACGCTCGAGCTTGTCGGCGCTGCGCCCGCTGACGACGACCTGCGCGCCGAGCGCGGCGAGCTCGTGGGCGACGCAGCGGCCGATGCCGCTGCCGCCGCCGGTGACCCACACCGTCTGCCCGGCGAACAGGCCGGGGGCAAAGATGCTGCGGTAGCGGGCGGGGGCGTCGGGGCTCATGCGCAGGTGGGCCGGCGGTGGGGTGGGCGCGGCGGCAGTCGCCGCGCGAGCCGCATTAGGCGACAGCATGACGTTAACGTCAACCCGATGCCCGACTAGTGATTTCCCGTAGCAAAACGGCAGACATCCGCCGTAAGATGCCGGCCATCGACCACTCGTGCTGCGCAGCCACCATGGACCTCGCCTCCTGCACCGACACCCTGCGCGCCAAGGTCGGCGACGCCAGCGGCCTGGGCGCCGTGCTCAAGTTCGACTGCGGTGCCGATGGCGTCGTCGTCATCGACGGCCGCGCGGTGCCCAACACGGTCGACAACCTCGACCGCGACGCCGACTGCACGATCGCGATCACGCTGGCCAACCTCGCCGCGCTCGTCGGCGGCGAGCTCGACCCGGTGACCGGCTTCATGAGCGGGCGCTTCAAGGTCGCCGGCGACATGAGCGTCGCGATGAAGCTGCAGCGGCTGATCTGAGGTGGCAGCCGAGGTGGCGGCCCGGGCGCGAGCACGGCGCAGGCCGGTGGCCGACGCAGCACCGCTGCGCGCGACGGCCGCCGCCCGCCAGGCCGTGCGCGAGGCCGTGGCCGCGCACCGCGACGACGCCACCGGTGATCTCTACGGCATCGCCGAGCTGTGCACGACCTTCGGCATCTCGGCGCGCGCGATCCGCTTCTACGAGGACAAGGGCCTGCTCGCGCCGCGGCGGGTCAACGGCACGCGCGTCTATACCCGGCGCGACCGCGCGCGGCTCGCGCTGATCCTGCGCTCGAAGGCGATCGGCGCCTCGCTGGCCGAGATCAAGCAGTACCTCGACATGTACGGCCCGCATGGCGAGGGCCGGCTGCAGCAGCTCGAATGGGTGCTGCAGCGCACCGACGCAGCGATCGCCGCGCTCGAGCAGAAGCAGGTCCACATCGAGGCCACGCTGGCCGAACTGCGCCTGATCAACGACAGCGTGCGCGCGCAACTGGCCGCGCGCGGCTGAGCGCGCGCCACGCCCCACCCCCGACGGAGTCGCGACGATGACCGAAGCCTGGATCCACGACCACCTGCGCACGCCGCGCGGCAAAGGCAAGAAGGACGGCTCGCTGCACCAGGCCTCGCCGGTGTGGCTGCTGCGCACGCTGCTGCAGGCGCTGCGCGAGCGCCACGGGCTCGACACCGCGCTGGTCGACGACGTCGTGCTCGGCTGCGTCACGCCGGTGGGCGAGCAGGGCGCCGACATCGCGCGCACCGCGGTCCTCGACGCCGGCTGGGCGCAGTCGGTGGCCGGCCTCACGCACAGCCGCTTCTGCGCCTCGGGGCTCGAGTCGGTCAACCTCGCCGCGGCCAAGGTCCGGGGCGGCTGGGAAGACCTGGTCGTCGCCGGCGGCGTCGAGAGCATGAGCCGCTGGCCGATGGGCAGCGACGGCGGCGCGTGGTTCATGGACCCGCGCATCAACCAGGCGCTGGGCTTCGTGCCGCAGGGCATCGGCGCCGACCTGATCGCGACCCTCGAGGGCTTCGGCCGCGCCGAGCTCGACGGCTGGGCGCTGCGCTCGCACCAGCGCGCGGCAGCCGCGCGCGCCGAGGGCCGCTGCGCGCGCTCGCTGGTGCCGGTGCGCGACATCGCCGGCTTGCCGCTGCTCGCCGAGGACGAGACGATCCGCCCCGGCACCACGCTCGAGGCGCTGGCCCGGCTCGAGCCGAGCTTCGCGACGATGGGCGCGATGGGCTTCGACGCGACCGCGCTGCGCAAGTACACCACCGTCGAGCGCATCGAGCACCTGCACCATGCCGGCAACTCGTCGGGCATCGTCGACGGCGCGGCGCTGATGCTGATCGGCTCGAAGGCCGGCGGCGAGCGCGCCGGCCTCGCGCCGCGCGCGCGCATCCGCGCCGCGGCGGTGGTCGGCTCGGAGCCGACGATCATGCTGACCGGACCGACGCCGGCGGTGCGCAAGGCGCTGGCCCGGGCCGGCATGGCCGTCGGCGACATCGACCTGTGGGAGATCAACGAGGCCTTCGCGGCGGTGCCGCTCAAGACCGCGCGCGACCTCGGCATCGACCTCGACCGCGTCAACGTCAACGGCGGCGCGATCGCGCTGGGCCACCCGCTGGGTGCGACCGGCTGCATCATCCTGGGCACGCTGCTCGACGAGCTCGAGCGCCGCGGCCTGGCCACCGGCTGCGCCACGCTTTGCGTCGGCGGCGGCATGGGCATCGCGACCATCATCGAAAGGGTCTGACCATGACGAGCGCAGCGATCACGCTGGAGACCGGCGCCGACGGCGTCGCCGTCGCGACGATGGACCTGCCCGGGCGGCCGACCAATCTCGTCAACGACGAGTTGATGACGGCGCTGGCCCAGGTCGTCGAGCGCGTCGCCGGCGACGCCGCCGTCAAGGGCCTGGTGCTGGCCTCGGCCAAGGCCGAGTTCTGCGCTGGCGGCGACATCGACCGCATGTCGAAGTGGACCGACCCGCGCGAGCCCTACGAAGCCTCGATGGCGATGAAGGCTGTGCTGCGCCGGATGGAGACCCTGGGCAAGCCGGTGGTCGCGGCGATCGGCGGTCACGCGCTGGGCGGCGGGCTCGAGATCGCGCTGGCCTGCCAGGCGCGCATCGTGCTCGACGACCCGCGGCTCAAGCTTGGCCAGCCCGAGGTCAAGCTCGGCCTGCTGCCCGGCGGCGGCGGCACGGTGCGCCTGTCGCGGCTGCTCGGCATCCAGGCTGCGCTGCAGATCATCGGCGAGGGCCACGACATCGCACCGGCCAAGGCGCTGGCCATGGGCCTGGTCACCGCGCTGGCGCAGGACCGCGACGACCTGCTCGCCAAGGCACGGGCGTGGTGCCTGGCCCACCCCAAAGCCAGGCAGCCCTGGGACGAGCCGAAGTTCCGCTTCCCCGGGGGCGACTCGCGCGCGCCGGCGCTCGCGCAGCTGTGGGCCCTCGCGCCGTCGGTGGCTGCGGCCAGGACCTGGGGCAACTACCCGGCGGTCACGCACATCATGTCCAGCGTGTTCGAGGGCGGCCTGCTCGACTTCGACGCCGCCAGCGCGGTCGAGAGCCGCTACTTCGCGGCCTGCGCGATGTCGCCGCAGAGCCGCAACCTGATCGGCACGCTCTGGTACCAGATGGGCGCGATCAGGAAGGGCGCATCGCGGCCGGCCGCGCCGCCGGCATCGACGGTGCGCAAGCTCGGCGTGCTCGGCGCGGGCATGATGGGCGCGGGCATCGCCTACGTCTCGGCCAAGGCCGGCATCGAGGTCGTGCTGCTCGACACCACGCAGGAGGCTGCCGACCGCGGCAAGGCCTATTCGCAAGGCCTGCTCGACCAGGCGCTCAGGAAGGGCCGCACGACGCCGGCCAAGCGCGACGCGCTGCTTGCGCGCATCCGCACGACGACCGCCTACGCCGACCTCGCCGGCTGCGACCTGGTGATCGAGGCGGTGTTCGAGGACCGCGCGGTCAAGGCCGCGGTCACGCAGCAGGCCGAGGCCGTGATCGGCGCCGAGGCGGTGTACGCGAGCAACACCTCGACGCTGCCGATCACCGGGCTGGCGCAGGCCAGCCAGCGGCCGCGCCAGTTCATCGGGCTGCATTTCTTCAGCCCGGTCGACAAGATGCCGCTGGTCGAGATCATCGTCGGCGAGCAGACCGACGACCAGACGCTGGCGCGCGGCTTCGACTACGTGCTGCAGATCGGCAAGACGCCAATCGTCGTCAACGACAGCCGCGGCTTCTACACCAGCCGGGTGTTCGCGACCTACGTGATGGAGGGCATCGCGATGCTGCTCGAGGGCGTGCACCCGCGCCACATCGAGCAGGCCGGGCTGCAGGCGGGCATGCCGATGCCGCCGCTGGCGCTGCAGGACGAGGTCAGCCTGAGCCTGTCGCTGCACGTCATCGAGCAGACCCGCAAGGACCTCGAGGCCGAGGGCCGCACCTACCGGCCGCACCCGGCCGAGGCCGTGATCCGCCGGCTGTGCGCGGCCGGCCGCGTCGGCCGCAAGGCCGGCCGTGGCTTCTACGACTGGGGCGACGACGGCCGGCGGCTGTGGCCGGGGTTGCGCGAGTGGTACCCGGCGGCGGCCGAGCAGCCGCCGCAGCAGGAGCTGATCGACCGCCTGATGGTCGTGCAGGCCAACGAGGCGGCGCGCTGCCTCGACGAGGGCGTGCTGCGCTCGGTCGCCGACGGCAACATCGGCTCGATCCTGGGCTGGGGTTTCGCGCCGTTCCACGGCGGTGCGCTGCAGTACATCGACGCGATGGGCGTGCAGCGCTTCGTGGCCCGCGCGCGCGAGCTCGCCGCGCGCCACGGCAGCCGCTTCGAGCCCGCGCCCAACCTGGTGCGGCGCGCCGCCAGCGGTCTGCGCCTGGCCGGCTGATGGCCGACGCGAGCGGGGGCGCCCCGCGCGTGGCCCTGCTCACGCAGCATGGCAAGGAACGCGCGATCGCGCCAGTGCTCGAGCCGGCCCTGGGCTGGTGCATCGTGCGCGTCGATGGCTTCGACACCGACCGGCTGGGCACCTTCACCGGCGACATCGCGCGCCAGGGCACGCAGCTCGAGGCCGCGCGCGAGAAGGCGCGCATCGGCATGGCCCTGTCCGGCCTGCACCAGGGGCTGGGCAGCGAGGGCAGCTTCGGGCCCGACCCGGGCAGCGGCCTGCTGCCGTGGAACGTCGAGCTGCTGGTCTACCGCGACGACCGGCTCGGCATCGAAGTCGTCGGGCTGGCGCAGGGGCCGGCAGTCAGCGGGCAGCGCGTCGTCGACGACTGGGCCGCGGTCGCGGACTTCGCGCGCAGCGTCGGCTTCCCCGGCCACCAGCTCGTGGTCTCGAGCCCAGGTGGCTGCGCCACCGGGCTCGATCCCCCCGGGGCCCTGGCCGGCCCAGGGGTCAGCCCGCCGCCAGGCCAGGGCGAGGCGCGAATCCGCAAGGGGCTGACCGACTGGCCGGCCCTCGAACAGGCCTACGCCTGGGCCGCCGCAGGCGGCGGCCGTGTGCAGGTCGAAGTCGACCTGCGCGCGCAGGCCAACCCGACGCGCATGGCCACCATCGGCCGTGCGGCCGAGGACCTCGCGCGCAAGCTGCTGAGCACCTGCCCGGCCTGCGGCGCGCCGGGCTACGGGGTCGTCGAGCGCATCGCCGGGCTGCCCTGCGCCGACTGCGGCGCACCGACTCGCGAGCCCCGCGCCGAGGTCTGGGGTTGCGTGCGCTGCGCACAGCGCCAGACCCGCGCGCGCAGCGACCGCCGGCACGCCGACCCTGCGCGCTGCGACCACTGCAACCCCTGAGCCCGGCCTGCCCACGCCATGACCGCCTCGACGCGCGCCGCGCCGTTGCGCGCTGCGGTGGCAGGCGGCGCGTGCCGCCGCCTTCAGGGCCCTTCGTCGCCGGGCAGGGGCGGCCCAGCGGGCGCGCTGCCCAGCACCGCCAGGAAGTCTTCGCGTCGGCCCTGGGCCGCTTCGGCGCGCAGGTAGTCCAGCGTCATTACACTGGCCATCTTTTCGGCGGCAGCGCTGGCAATGAACTGGTTCACCGACACGCCGTCGCGGGCGGCCAGCTCCTTGATGCGCAGGTGCACGGAATCGGGCAGGCGAATGGTCAACGCGGTCATGGTGGGGCCTCCAGTAGCTGCAGGAAACGGCCGGGTGAGACGGCCAGCACGCCCAGCTCCCGTGAACGCTGAAAGTCGCGCACGTTGTGGGTGACGATGAATCGGCTGCCCGAGGCGACCGCACATTCCAGCACCATGTCGTCGTTCGGGTCGCGCAAGAAAGGGCGCCAGAGGTAGTGGACGTCCTGCAGATGCGACACCGAAGCCAGGTAGCGCAGGAAGCCCAGCATCTGCGCACCGTCGACGCCCGGCGGCCGGTGCTCGGGGCGGGTCAGCACCGCCTGCCACTCCGTGTACAAGGCCACCGACAGCGCCGGCTGGAACAACGGCGAGGGCAACTGGCGCAGCAGGGCTTGGCTCGCACCCAGGCGCGAGCGCACGGCAGCGACCAGCACGGAAGTGTCCAGAACGACACGCATGGTTGTGCCAGTATAACCATACTGTTTGTCGTATCGTGCTGACATGAGCCCCGCCCGGCCGCCCGTAGGGGCTCATTCCCGCTTGGCGGGACCGGCCGCAGGCCGCAGGGTGCCCCGATGAACCTGGCCCACCCACGCCACGACCGCCTCGACGCGCTGCGCGGCTTTGCGATGCTGTGGATGGCCGCCTACCACTGTGCGTTCAACCTGAACTTCCTCGGCCTGCTCGAGACACGGCTGGACTTCAACGAGGACCCGCTGTGGACCACCCAGCGCACGGCGATCGTCGCGCTGTTCCTGTTCACCGCCGGTGCCGGCCAGGCGCTGGCGATGGCCGCCGGCCAGACGCGCGCACGCTTCTGGACGCGCTGGGCGCAGATCGCCGGCTGCGCGCTGCTGGTCTCGCTGGCCACGCTGCTGGTCCTGCCGCAGGCGTGGGTCAGCTTCGGAGTGCTGCACGGCATCGCGCTGATGCTGCTGCTGGTGCGCGTGGCCGCGCCGCTGGGGCAGTGGCTGTGGCCGCTGGGGCTGGCTGCGCTGCTGCTGCCGTCGTTTGTCCAGCACCCGTGGTTCGACACGCGCTGGACCTACTGGGTCGGGTTGGTCACCCACAAGCCGATCACCGTCGACTACGTGCCGCTGCTGCCCTGGCTGGGCGTGATGCTCTGGGGCGTGGCCGCCGGCCAGTGGCTGCGCGCGCAGCGGCACGCGCTGCTGGCGGGCGCGCTGCCGGGTGCGCTCGCGCCGCTGGCCGCCCTGGGGCGCTGGCCGCTGAGCTTCTACATGCTGCACCAGCCGGTGCTGATCGGGACCCTCCTGGCCTGGGCCTGGCTGCGGGCCTGACGAGTCGGTGACGGCGGCGTGAACTGCGTCACGCCGCTGCGGCCGGCGTGGTCGGCGGTGGCGCTCAAGTCCGCGCGGCGGGCGCCGAAGATCG
>Ga0208610_100603_pt1 | contig 11667 bp, 8 predicted proteins | sample SubbioR11Jul_8A2_FD_184815 | JGI IMG/M metagenome (GOLD analysis project Ga0208610, IMG submission 184815) | Serpentinite rock and fluid subsurface biosphere microbial communities from McLaughlin Reserve, California, USA - CR11Jul_8A2 (SPAdes) | ecosystem: Environmental > Terrestrial > Deep... | reverse complement strand
AGCCGGTGACGATGACGCGGCCATTGTCGGCCAGGGCCTGGCCGATCGCGTCGAGGCTTTCCTGGACCGCGGCGTCGATGAAGCCGCAGGTGTTGACGATCACCAGGTCGGCGCCGGCGTGGGTCTTGCTGGTCGCGTAGCCCTCGGCGGCGAGGCGGGTGAGGATCAGCTCGGAGTCGGTCAGCGCCTTCGGGCAGCCCAGGCTGACGAAGCCTATCGTCGGTGCCGCGGCGCTGCGGCTGGCAGATGCGATCATTGGGCGATTGTGTCAGCGCCGGCCGCCGCGAGGTTCGTTCGCCGGCGCCGCAGGACGCTCACCCCCACCGCAGCCCCATGCACCCTGGCGCGCCGGCTCGGCCGACCCCTCCTGCCCTGCCCGCGGTCTGGCCGCTGTGCATTGCCGGGCTGCTGGCGCTGGCCGTCGCGATGGGCATCGGCCGCTTCGCCTTCACGCCGCTGCTGCCGCTGATGCAGCGCGAGGGCCTGATCGACGAGGGCGGCGGCGCCGCGCTGGCGGCGGCCAACTACCTCGGCTACCTGCTGGGCGCGCTGACCGCCGCCGCGCTCGCCGGCCGGCCGCTGCGCCTGGTGCTCGCCGGGCTGCTCGCCACCGCCGCGGTGACCGCCGGCGCCGCTGCCTTCGCCACGCTCGGACCCTGGCTGGTGCTGCGCTTCGTCGCCGGCGTGCTCAGCGCGTGGGTGATGGTCGGCGTCAGCAGCTGGGTGCTGGGCGAGCTCGCGCGCGCCGGCCGGGCCTCGCTCGGCGGCGTCGTCTTCGCGGGCGTCGGCGTGGGCATCTGCGCGGCCGGCCTGCTGGCCTGGGCGCGGCCGGCCGACGGCTCGGCGGCGCTGTGGGCCTGGCTCGGCCTGCTGGCCCTGCTGGCCAGCGCGGTCGTGGCCTGGTGCGCGCGCGCGGCGGCCACCGCCGGGGCCGGCGCCCTGTCCGCGGCGCCGGCCCCGGTGCCGCGCGGCAGCACGGGCCTGGTCGTCTGCTACGGCCTGCTGGGCTTCGGCTACATCCTGCCGGCGACCTACCTGCCCGCGCTGGCGCGCGAGCTGGTCGACGACCCGCAGCGCTTCGGGCTGGCCTGGCCGCTGTTCGGCCTCGCCGCCGCCGTCTCGACGCTGCTGGCCGCGCGCGCGCTGCGCCGCTGGCGCCAGCTCGACGTCTGGGCCGCCTGCCACCTGCTGCTCGCGCTGGGCTGCGCGCTGCCGCTCGTCGGCGGCTCGCTGACGCTGATCGCGCTGGCCGCGCTGGCCGTCGGCGGCTCGTTCATGGTCGCGACGATGGCCGGCCTGCAGCAGGCCCGGCGGCTGGCGCCCGAGCGGCCGGCCGCGCTCTTGGCGCGCATGACCGCGGCCTTCGCGCTCGGCCAGATCGCCGGCCCGCTGCTGGCGCTGGCCTGGTCGCAGGCGCCGCTGCCGGCGCTCAGCGGCGTCGAGTCCACCCTCTTGCTGGCCACGCTGCTGCTGGTGGCCAGCGCTGCCTGGCTGCATTTGCGCAAGGAGAACGCCGATGACCACCGATCAGCCCCCGCCGCGCCCGGTTGAACAGGGCCACGGCCCGCAGCGCCTGCCGCTGCCCCCGCTGGCGGCGCTCGAGCCCGCGCAGCGCGCTGCCGCGCAGGCCCTGATCGACGGCCCGCGGGGTGCCGTCTACGGCCCGTTCGTGCCGCTGCTGCGCACGCCGGTGCTGCTCGAGCGCGTCGCCCAGCTCGGCGAGGCGCTGCGCTACGGCGGCCGGCTCGACGCGCGCGTGCGCGAGCTGGCCATCTGCATCGCGGCGCGCGCGGTCGGCAACCAGTTCGAGTGGGTCATGCACGCACCGCTGGCGCGCGCGGCCGGCGTCGCCGCCGCGGCGATCGAGGCGATCGGCGCGGGTGCGCGCGCCGAAGGCCTGGCCGCCGACGAGCAGGCCGCCTGCGACTTTGCGACCGAGCTGCTGGGCCGCCACGGCGTCTGCGACGCCACCTACGCGCGCGCGCTCGCCGTCTTCGGCGAGCCCGGCGTGGTCGAACTCGCGACCCTGATCGGCTACTTCGTGATGGTCTCCTGGGTCATGAACGTCGCGCGCACGCCCTCGCTGCCGGCCGCGCAGGTCGAGCCGCTGCGGCCCGGGCCGCCGTGAACCGCGACCCGGCGCCGGCGCCGCCGGCGCGCAGTCAGGTCTTGGGCGGCGTGAAGCCGGGGAAGATCGAGGCCGGGGTCTCGAGCATCTGCTTCTGCATCTGCACGAACAGGTTCTTCGACTGCTCGAGGTAGCTGCCCATCAGGCCCTGCATCAGCGGCGCCTGGCCGCTGAGAAACTGCGCCCACATCTCGGGCGTGAGGTGCTTGGGGTCGTACAGGCCCTTGCTCTGCTCGGCCACGCGCTGCTGGATCTCGACGAAGGCCTGCAGGTTCTTCTCGAGGTAGCTGCCCATCAGGCCCTGCATCGCATGGCCGTAGAAGCGGATGATCTGCGCCAGCGCCTGCGACGAGAACATCGGCACGCCGGCGCTCTCCTCCTCGAGGATGATCTGCAGCAGGATGCTGCGCGTGAGGTCCTCGCCGCTGCGCGCGTCGCGCACCTCGAAGTCCTCGGCGCGCATCACCATCTGCTTGACGTCGGCCAGCGTGATGTAGCTGCTGCTGCGCGTGTCGTAGAGCCGGCGGTTGGGGTACTTCTTGAGCACGCGCAGGCCGCTGGCGTCGGCCGCGGGCGCGGCCTCGGCGGCAGGGGCACTGGCGGCGGCGGCGGGCGTGGGGCGCGAGCGTGACATGGCGCAGTGATTCTAGGTTTGGGCCACCACCGGCCCGCGACGGGTTTACCCCCGGCCCGCGGCTCAGCCCTGCAACTGCGCCCAGGCCCGCTCGAGCCGTTTGACGCTGACCGGCTGCGGGGTGCGCAGCTCCTGCGCGAACAGGCTCACGCGCAGCTCCTCGAGCAGCCAGCGGAATTCGTCGAGCCGGGCGTCGGGCTGGCCTTTCATCTCGGCGACGCGGCGCAGCCAGCGCTGCTCGAGCGGGCGCAGCTCGGCCAGGCGGGCGGCGTCGCGCGCGGGGTCGGCGCGCAGCTTGTCCAGGCGCAGCACGACGGCCTTCAGGTAGCGCGGCAGGTGCTGCAACTGGGGCCAGGGCGTGTCGGCCAGGAAGCGCCGCGGCAGCAGCCGCTGCAACTGCGCGGCGATGTCGTCGGCGACCTCCTTCGGCGGCCGGCTGTCCTTGAGTTTGCGCTGCGCCGCGGCATGCTCGGCGAGCACCGCGGCGGCGCAGCGCGCGACTTCCTGCGCGACCAGGCTCAGGCGCGGGCGGCCGGCGGCGATGCGGGCCTCGAAGGCGGCGCGGTCGGTGGGCAGCGGGTCGGCGAGGAACGAGCGGTCGAGCGCGACCTCGACGAGCTGCGCGCGCAGCTCGTCGGGCGTACCCAGGTTGAGGTACAGCGCAGCGATCGCCTGCAGGCCGGGGAGCTGCTTCTCGAGGTATTTCAGCGGCTCGCGGAGCTGCAGCGCGACGAGCCGGCGCAGGCCCGCGCGGTGCTTGGCGGCCGCGACGGCCGGCTCGTCGAAGACCTCGACGCGCACCTGCGCGCCGTGGTCGACCAGCGCCGGATAGCCGACCAGGCGCTGGCCGCCCTGGTCGAGCTCCATCAGCTCGGGCAGCTCGCCGAAGGTCCAGGCGGTGTGGCCCTGCTCGGTGGCCGGCGCCGCCAGCGCCGGCTGCGCGGCCGGCGTCGGCTGGCCGGCGGTCGCGCCGCGGTTGGCGTCGGCAGCGGCAGCGGCGGGCCCGGTGGCCGGCGCCGCAGCCGGGGCCAGCTTCAGCGCTGCCAGCGCCTGGAACGCGCTGCGCGCCTGCCCGCCCAGCTCGGCCTTGAGCGTCGGCAGGTGCCGGCCGACGCCGAGCTGGCGGCCATGCTCGTCGACGACGCGCAGGTTCATCAGCAGGTGCGGCGCGAGCTGGTCGGGCTTGAAGTCGGCGCGCTGCAGCGGCAGCTGGGTGCGCTCGCGCACCGCGGCGAGCAGCCGCTCGAGCAGCGCGCCGCTGCCCAACGGCGTGGCCTCGACGAAGCCGCGTGCAAACTCGGCCAGCGGCAGCAGCCGCGCCCTGGGCTTCTGCGGCAGGGTCTTGACGAGGGCCAGCACCTTGTCCTCGAGCATGCCGGGCACCAGCCATTCGCAGCGCTCCTCGTCGGCCTGGTTGAGCGCGTAGAGGGGCAGCGTCACGGTCAGCCCGTCCCTGGGGTCGCCGGGGGCGTGCAGGTAGCTCGCCGCGCAGTCGACGCCGCCCAGGCGGACCAGTTTCGGGAAGGCCGCGGTCGTGATGCCGGCGGCCTCGTGGCGCATCAGCTCGTCGCGGGTCAGCATCAGCAGCCGCGGCTGGCGGCGCTGCTCGTCGCGGTACCAGCGCTCGAGCGCGGCGCCACCGCAGACCTGGGCCGGGATCTGGGCGTCGTAGTAGGCATGGATCAGCGCGTCGTCGACGAGCACGTCCTGCCGGCGCGACTTGTGCTCGAGCTCGCGCACCTCGCGGATCACCTGCCGGTTGTGCGCGTAGAACGGCAGCCGGGTGTCCCAGGTGTCCTCGACGAGGCCGGCGACCAGCGCCTCGCGGATGAAGATCTCGCGCGCGCCCTGCGGGTCGACGCGCGCGTAGGCCACCCGGCGGTCGTTGTAGACGACCAGCCCGTAGAGCGTCGCGCGCTCGGTCGCGACGACCTCGCCGGTCTTCTTCGCCCAGTGCGGGTCGAGCAACTGGCGCTGCAGCAGGTGGCCGGCCAGCGCCTCGATCCACTTCGGCTCGATCGCCGCGATGCCGCGCGCGTACAGCCGCGTCGTCTCGACCAGCTCGGCGGCGACGATCCAGCGCCCGGGCCGCTTGCTCAGGTGCACGCCCGGGTGGCGCCAGAACTTGATGCCGCGCGCGCCGAGGTAATGCTCGTCGTCGTCGGCCTTGATGCCGACATTGCCCAGCAGCCCGGCCAGCAGCGCGCAGTGGATCTGCTCGTCGGTCGCCGGCGTCGCATTCAGCCGCCAGCCCTGCTCGGCGACGACGGTGTGCAGCTGGGCGTGGATGTCGCGCCACTCGCGCACCCGCCGCGGGTTGAGGAAGTGCTCGCGCAGCCGCTGCTCCTGCTGGCGGTTCGACAGCTTGTGCGTGTCGACCTGCTCGGCGGCCTGCGCGGCGTGGCCGTGGCGGCCGCGCCCGTCCTCGATCCAGCGCCAGAGCCTGAGCGTGCCGAGAAACTCGGAGCGGTCGTCGTCGAAGGCCCGGTGCTTGGCATCGGCGGCGGCCTGCTGCTCGAGCGGGCGCTCGCGCACGTCCTGGCCGCTGAGCGCGCTGGCGATGACCAGCACCTCGGCCAGCGCGTGGCGCTCGCGGGCCTCGACGATCATGCGGCCGATGCGCGGGTCCAGCGGCAGGCGGGCGAGCTCGCGGCCGATGGCCGTCAGGGCGTGCGTCTCGTCGACCGCGCCGAGCTCGGCCAGCAGGGCGCGGCCGTCGGCGATGGCCTTGGCCGGTGGGCGCTCGAGGAAGGGGAAGTCCTCGACCGCGCCGAGGCCGAGCGACTGCATGCGCAGGATCACGCCGGCCAGCGACGAGCGCAGGATCTCGGGCTCGCTGTAGCGCGGCCGGGCGGCGTACGCGGCCTCGTCGTACAGGCGGATGCAGACGCCCTCGGCGACGCGGCCGCAGCGCCCGGCGCGCTGGTCGGCCGCGGCCTGGCTGATCGGCTCGACCTGCAGCTGCTCGACCTTGTAGCGGTAGCTGTAGCGCTTGATGCGCGCGAGCCCGCTGTCGATGACGTAGCGGATGCCGGGCACGGTCAGCGAGGTCTCGGCGACGTTGGTCGCGAGCACGATGCGCCGGCCGTGGCCGGGCCTGAAGACGCGCTCCTGCTCGGCCTGGCTCAACCGCGCGTAGAGCGGCAGGAGCTCGGGCGGCGGCCCGCCGCGCGCGGCCTGGGCCAGGTGGCGGCGCAGGTGGTCGGTGGCGTCGCGAATCTCGCGCTCGCCGGGCAGGAAGACCAGGATGTCGCCCGGCGCGCCGCGCCAGAGCTCGTCGACGGCCTCGGCGATCGCGTCGTCGAGGCCGTGGTCGCGGCGGTCCTCGAACGGCCGCCAGCGCAGCTCGACCGGGTACAGCCGGCCGCTGACCTGGACCACCGGCGCAGGCCCCTGCGGGCCCGCGAAATGGCGGGCGAAGCGCTCGGCGTCGATCGTCGCCGAGGTCACGACGACCTTCAGGTCGGGCCGGCGCGGCAGGATCTGCAGCAGGTGGCCGAGCAGGAAGTCGATATTCAGGCTGCGCTCGTGGGCCTCGTCGACGATGATCGTGTCGTACTGGCGCAGCAGCGGGTCGGACTGCGTCTCGGCCAGCAGGATGCCGTCGGTCATCAGCTTGACGCTGGCCCCGGGCTGCAGGCGGTCCTGGAAGCGCACCTTGTAGCCGACCACCTCGCCCAGCGGCGAGCCGAGCTCGTCGGCGATGCGCCGGGCGACGCTGGTCGCGGCGATGCGCCGCGGCTGCGTGTGGCCGATCAACCCGCTGCCGCCGCGCTCCCGGCGGGCCAGCCCGCGGCCGAGCTCGAGCGCGATCTTGGGCAACTGCGTGGTCTTGCCCGAGCCGGTCTCGCCGCAGACGATGACCACCGGGTGCGCGGCCAGCGCGCGCGCGATCTCGTCGCGCCTGGCCGACACCGGCAGCGCTTCGGGGTAGGTGATCGGCAAGACGGGGTTGGCGCGCGGCGCGGTCATCGGGGCGCGGATTATCCCGAGCCCGCCGCCGGGCGTCGCGCAGGGGCTGCGGCACAATCGTCGACCTGATGAGCCTGGTCTTCCCGCACACCTTCGTGCCGTGGTTTCGCGCGGTCGCGCCGTATATCCACGCCTACCGTGGCAAGACCTTCGTCGTCGGCCTGACCGGCGAGGGCATCGCCGCGGGCAAGCTCGACCATGTCGTGCAGGACCTCGCGATCCTGCACGCGATCGGCATCAAGCTGGTGCTGGTGCACGGCTTCCGGCCGCAGGTCGACGAGCAGCTGCGGGCCAAGGGTCACAGCTCGCGCTTCAGCCACGGCATCCGCATCACCGACGCGGTCGCGCTCGACAGCGCGCAGGAGGCCGCCGGCCAGTTGCGCTTCGAGATCGAGGCCGCGTTCTCGCAGGGGCTGCCCAACACGCCGATGGCCAACGCGACGGTGCGCGTGGTCTCGGGCAACTTCCTGACCGCGCGCCCGGTGGGCATCGTCGAGGGCATCGACTTCCTGCACAGCGGGGTCGTGCGCCGGGTCGACGGCGCGGCGATCCGGCGCGCGATCGACATCGGCGCGCTGGTCCTGCTGTCGCCCTTCGGCTTCTCGCCGACCGGCGAGGCGTTCAACCTGGTGATGGAAGACGTCGCGACGCAGACCGCGATCGCGCTCAAGGCCGACAAGCTGCTGTTCCTGACCGAGCTGCCGGGAATCCGCGAGCACCCCGACGACCCCGACAGCGAGATCGACACCGAGCTCGCGCTGGCCGACGCCAGGCGGCTGCTGGCCGCGCTGCCGCCGCCGGCCAAGCCCACCGACGTCGCCTTCTACCTGCGCCACTGCGTGCAGGCCTGCGAGGGCGGGGTCGAGCGCTCGCACCTGCTGCCCTTCGCCGTCGACGGCGCGATCCTGCAGGAGATCTTCACCCACGACGGCATCGGCACGATGGTCGTCGACGAGAAGCTCGAGAGCCTGCGCGAGGCCACGCCCGACGACGTCGGCGGCATCCTGCAGCTCATCGCGCCCTTCGAGCGCGACGGCACGATGGTGCGGCGCGAGCGCACCGAGATCGAGCGCGACATCGGCAACTACATCGTCATCGAGCACGACGGCATCATCTTCGGCTGCGCCGCGCTCTACCCCTACGCCGAGGCGCGCACCGGCGAGATGGCCGCGCTGACCGTGGCCGCCGACTGGCAGGGCTACGGCGACGGCGAGCGCATGCTCAAGCGCATCGAGCAGCGCGCGCGCGCGCTGGGCCTGGCCAGCATCTTCGTGCTGACCACGCGCACGATGCACTGGTTCCTCAAGCGCGGCTTCCACCCGGCCGAGGCCGACTCGCTGCCCGAGGCGCGCAAGCGCCTCTACAACTGGGACCGGCGCTCGCAGGTGCTGGTCAAGAAACTGGTCTGAACGAAGGAGCCTGCGATGACCCGCATGGTGCAATGCATCCACCTGAAGAAAGAAGCCGAGGGCCTGGCCTTCCCGCCCTACCCCGGCGAGCTCGGCCAGCGCATCTACGACCAGGTCAGCAAGGAGGCCTTCGAGCTCTGGAAGCGCCACCAGACGATGCTGGTCAACGAGAACCGCCTCAACCTCGCCGACGCCCGCGCCCGCCAGTACCTGGCGCGGCAGATGGAGCAGTTCTTCTTCGGCGACGGCGCCGACAAGCCCGCCGGCTACGTGCCACCGTCGAACTGAGCGCGCCCGCGCGCGGCCCGGGCCTGGCCGTTCAGCACTGCGGCGCGCTCTCGGCGACGGCAAACGCCACCGCGCGCGCGCTGACCGGCTCGACCCTGACGCGCGCGCCCACCGGCAGCGCCTGCGCGCCCGGCAGGCTGCAGCGCAGCAGCGTGCCCGAGGGCAGGCGCACGTCGTAGGCGCTGTCGGCGCCGCGGAAGTGGCGCGCGACGACCTCGCCCTCGCCGTCGGGCCGCGGCTGCAGACGCAGGTCCGACGGGCGCAGCATGACCTCGACCGCCGCGCCCTGCGGCCAGTCGCCGCCGTCGAATTCGCCGATCTCGGTGAGCAGCCGGCGCTCGCGCACGCGCCCGCGCAGGAACCCGGCCTCGCCGACGAAGTCGGCGACGAAGCGGCAGGCCGGGGCGTGGTAGATGTCCTCGGCGGCACCGACCTGGCAGAGCTGCCCGCGGCTGAAGACGGCCACGCGGTCGGCGATCGCGAAGGCCTCCTCCTGGTCGTGGGTGACCATGATGCCGGTGATGCCGGCGGCCTTGAGCACGCGGCGCAGTTCGACGCGCATCTCGTCGCGCAGTTCGGCGTCGAGGTTCGACAGCGGCTCGTCGAGCAGCAGCAGGTGCGGCTGGGCGGCCAGCGCGCGGGCGATCGCCACGCGCTGCTGCTCGCCGCCGGAGAGTTCGTGCGGGTAGCGCTGTGCGTGGCGAGCGAGGTCGACCAGCGCGAGCACCTCGGCCACGCGCGCAGCGCGCCGCTCGCGCGGCCAGCGCTGCAGGCCGAAGGCCACGTTCTGGGCGACGGTCAGGTGCGGAAACAGCGCATAGTCCTGGAACACCATGCCGACGCCGCGCTGCTCGGGCGCCACCCAGCGGCTGCCGGCGACGACCTGGCCCGAGATCTCGATCTCGCCCTGGTCGGGGCTGTCGAGGCCGGCGATCAGGCGCAGCGCGGTCGACTTGCCGCAGCCGCTGGGGCCGACGATCAGCAGGATCTCGCCGGCGGCCACCTCGAGGGTGAGGTCGCGCAGGGCCTCGACCTGGCCATAGCGCTTGCCGACACCGCGCAGGCGCAGCTTGGGCGCGGTCGGCGGCGGCGCGGCGCTGGCGGCCAGGGAAGGAGCGTCGGCGGGTGTGCGCATCGGGGTCATCTCCGGGTCACCAGGTTTACGAGCAGGGCCACCGGCAGCAGGCCGACCAGCACGATGGCCAGGGCCGGCACCGCCGCGCCGGTCCAGATCGATTCGGCCGCCATCTGCCAGACCCAGGTCGCCAGGGTCTCGTAGCCGAAGGGCCGCAGCATCAGCGTGATCGGCAGCTCCTTCATGACGTCGACGAAGACCAGCGTCGCCGCGACGATGATGCCCGGCGCGGCCAGCGGCAGGTGCACGCGCAGCAGGATCCGCCACGAGCCGGCGCCCAGCGTCCGCGCGGCCATCGTCAGGTTGGGCTTGATCTTCTCGAGCGCGGCGTCGGTGCTCTGGTAGGCCACGGCCAGGAAGCGCGCGACGTAGCCGTAGATCAGGCCGACGATCGAGCCGGTCAGCAACAGGCCGACGGTGACCCCGGCCCAGTACTCGGTGAAGTAGTTCACCGCATGATCCAGCGGGGTCAGCGTCAGCAGGATGCCCACGGCCAGCACCGGACCCGGGATCGCGTAGCCGGTGGTCGCCAGCGTCGCGACCGCGCGCGCGGCGCGGCTGCCGACCATGCGCACGCCGCTCGACAGCACGATCGCCGCCAGCACCGCGACCAGCGCCGCCAGCGAGGCGAGGATCAGGCTGTTGAGCGCGAGCTCGAGGTAGACCTGCGCCACGCCGGGCCCCATGCGGCCGAGCTCGATCCAGGCCCAGGCCGCGAGCTGCGTCAGCGGCAGCAGGAAGGCCACGCCGACCACCGCGGCGCACGCCGCGCTCGCCAGCCAGCGGCTGCGGCCGGCGAGCCCGATGCGCGGCAGGCCCGGGGCACGGCCGCCAGCCTCGTGGTAGCGCGTGCGCCCGCGCTGCGTGCGCTCGAGCAGCAGCGCGGCCAGTGCGAAGGCCGCGAGCAGGCCGGCGAGTTCGCTGGCCGCGCGCAGGTCCCACATGCCGTGCCAGATCCGCACCACGCCGTCGGCCAGGGTCGGGAAGTTGAAGAAGCGCACGGTCGCGAAATCGGCCAGCGCTTCCATCAGCGCCAGCGCGACGCCGGCGGCGATCGCCGGCCGCGAGATCGGCACGACGACCTTCCAGAAGAAGCGCGCCTGGCTGTAGCCGTGGACCCGCGCGGTATCGAAGGCCGACGCCGAGATGCCGCGGTAGCCGACCAGCGCGAGCATGTAGACGTAGGGGTAGAGCACCAGCGTCATCACCGTGATCGCGCCCAGCGGCGAGCGGATCTCGGGCAACCAGGCCGCGCTGCCGAACCACGCGACCAGCGCGCCCTGCACCGGCCCGGCGACGTCGAAGGTCGCCATGAAGACGAAGCCCATGATGAACGCCGGCACTGCCATCGGCAGCATCAGCAGCCACTGGAACGCCGAGCGCCCGGGAAACTCGTAGGCCGTCACCAGCCAGGCCAGCCCGGCGCCCAGCACCAGCGTGCCCAGCCCGACGCCGACCAGCAGCGCGACCGTGTTGAACAGCATCACCGGCAGCAGCGTGGCCCACAGGTGCTGCCAGATCGCGGCCGTCGGCGTCAGCAGCGCCGAGGCGACGACCAGCACCGGCAGCACGGCCAGGAAGGCGATCGCCATCGACGCGGCCGTGGCGCCCAGGCGCCACGGCCGCCGCCCCGGCAGGGTCATCGATGCGGTGGTCGTCTGCACGGCAGTGGCGGCCTGGCCGGGTCGGTCGCGGCGCCTCAGCGGTAGCCGGCGCGGTCGAGCAGGCGGATCGCGTCGGCCTGCAGCCGGCCGAGCTCGCGCAGGTCGAGGCGGTCACCGCGGAAGCTGCCGAAGCCGGCGATGATCGGGTGCACCGGTGCCGCCGGGCTGGCCGGGTACTCGTGGTTCGAGCCGGCGAACAGCTCCTGCCCGCGCGACGCGCTCAGCCACTCGAGCAGACGCACGGCCTGGTCGCGGTTCTGCGCATGCGTCGTGACGCCCGCGCCGCTGATGTTGACGTGCACGCCACGCTCGCCCGCGGCCTGGTTGGCCCACATCAGGCGCACCGGGAACGCCGGGTTGGCCTGCAGCAGGCGGCCCAGGTAATAGTGGTTGGTGATCGCGACATCGCCGCCGCCGGCGGCCAGTACCTCGAGGAT
>Ga0208610_100600_pt1 | contig 11692 bp, 10 predicted proteins | sample SubbioR11Jul_8A2_FD_184815 | JGI IMG/M metagenome (GOLD analysis project Ga0208610, IMG submission 184815) | Serpentinite rock and fluid subsurface biosphere microbial communities from McLaughlin Reserve, California, USA - CR11Jul_8A2 (SPAdes) | ecosystem: Environmental > Terrestrial > Deep... | reverse complement strand
TCTGCGGTCTGCGGTCTGCGGTCTGCGGTCTGCGGTCTGCGGTCTGCGGTCTGCGGTCTGCAGCCGCTACGGTAGCACGCCAGGCCGGGCCTGTGCGCGCCGAAGTGGGGGGTGGCGGGCGAGCGGCGCGGCCGCACCCGGGCGCCGGCCGCCGGGGTGTTCCGCGGCACACTGCGCGCCATGCCGCCGCGCCTGCACGTCGACCTGCCGCTTGCGCCCGACGCGGTGCTCGCGCTGCCACCGGCGGCCGCGCGTCATGTGCAGGTGCTGCGCCTGCAGCCGGGCGCGGCGCTGACGCTGTTCGACGGCCGCGGCGGCGAGTGGGCCGCCGAGCTGGTCGACCTCGGCCGGCGCGAGGTGCGGGTGCGCGTGCTGCGCCACGTCGAAGTCGAGCGCGAACTGGCGCTCGAGGTGACGCTGGCCGCGGGCATGCCGGCCAACGACCGCATGGACGCGCTGGTCGAGAAGGCCACCGAACTCGGCGCTGCCGCGCTGCAGCCGCTGCTGTGCGAGCGCTCGGTGCTGCGGCTGCAAGGCGAGCGCGCCGAGCGCCGGCGCGCGCACTGGCAGGCGGTGGCCAGCGCCGCCTGCGAGCAGTGCGGGCGCAACCGTGTGCCGCGCATCGCACCAGTGGCCGGCCTGGCCGACTGGCTGGCCACGCTGGCGGCGCCCGCGCCCGGCGAGGTGCGGCTGCTGCTGAGCCCGGCGGCCGACACCCCGGCGCTGGCGCAGGCAGCGCGCGGCGCCCGCCGCCTGCTGCTGCTCAGCGGCCCCGAGGGCGGCCTCGCCGACGCCGAGCAGCGCGCCGCCCGCGCCGCCGGCTTCGTGCCGGCGTCACTGGGCGCGCGCGTGCTGCGCGCCGACACCGCGCCGCTGGCCGCGCTGGCCGCGCTGGGCCTGCTCGGGTCGAGCTGACCCCCGCCGCCGGGCTCGCCGCCGCCCGGGCTGGCCCCGGCGCGCGACGACGACCCGGCAGCGGGCATCATCGTCGCGGCAGAATGAGCAGCACGCCCGGCCTGCGGCCGGGCGTGCTCCGATGCGGCACGACGAATACCTCGCCCACGACGCCACCGCGCTGGCCGCGGCTGTGGCCGCGGGCGAGCTGCGCGCCGAGGCGCTGCTCGACCACGCGCTCGCCCGGCTCGCGCAGGTGCAGCCGCGGCTCAATGCGCTGGCCCGGCTGATGGCCGGCGAGGCCCGCGCGCAGCTCGCCGGCGCCGCCCCGCGGGGCCCGCTGGCCGGGGTACCGCTGCCGATCAAGGACGGCATCCAGGACTACGCCGGCGTGCCCACCGGCTACGGCAGCCGCGCGCTGCAGCGGCATGTGCCGCGCGTGCACTCGGCGATCGTGCGCCGGCTGCTGGCCGCCGGCGCGGTGATCTTTGCCAAGACCAGCCTGCCCGAGCTCGGCCTCAAGGGCGTCACCGACCCGCGCGCGCACGGGCGCTGCGCCAACCCCTGGGACCTCGCGCGCACCGCCGGCGGCTCGAGCGGCGGCGCGGCCGCGCTGGTCGCCGCCGGCGTGGTGCCGATGGCCAGCGGCAACGACGGCGGCGGCTCGCTGCGCATCCCGGCGGCCTGCTGCGGGCTGTACGCGCTCAAGCCCTCGCGCGGGCGGGTCTCGGCCGGGCCGGCGTTCGGCGACACCTGGTTCGGCGCCAACGTCGACGGCGTGATCTCGCGCAGCGTGCGCGACAGCGCGCTCGCGCTCGACGTGCTGGCCGGCGCCGAGCCCGGTGACCCCTACGTGATCGCGCCGCCGCCGGCGCCCTACGTCGAGCTGGCCCGCCGCGACCCCGGGCGGCTGCGAATCGGCTGGAGCAGCGCCAGCCCGCTGGGCACGCCGGTGCACGCCGAGGCGGTCGCTGCGGTGCAGGGCGCGGCCGCGCTGCTGCAGCGCCTGGGCCACGAGGTGGTCGAGGCCGCCCCGGCGGTCGACGGCGCGCTGCTCGCGCGCAACTACCTGCATGTCTACTTCGGCGCGGTGCCCGCCGCGCTGGCCTGGGCCCGCTCGCTGGGCGCGCGCGACGCCGAGTTCGAGCCACTCACGCGGGTCCTGGGCGCGCTCGGCGAGGGCCTGAGCGCCGGCGCGCTGGCCAGCCACCTGATGCAGTGGAACTCGCACGCGCGGGCGCTGGGCGCGTACTTCGCGAGCCACGACCTGTGGCTCACGCCGACGCTGGCCGGCCCGCCGCCGCCGCACGGCAGCGGCGACCCGCCGGCCTGGCAGGTCACGCTGCTCGACGCGCTCGCGCGCAGCGGGCTGCTGCGCCGGCTGGCCGGCAGCCGCGCGCTGCAGGCGGCGATCGACCGCATCGCGCGCGACAACCTCGCCCAGGTGCCGTACACGCAACTGGCCAACCTCGCCGGCGTGCCGGCGATGACCGTGCCGCTGCACTGGTGCGCCGACGGCCTGCCGCTGGGCGTGCAGTTCGTCGCGCCCTACGGCGGCGAGGCCAGGCTGCTGGCGCTGGCCAGCCAGCTCGAGGCTGCCCAGCCCTGGTTCGAGCGCCTGCCGCCGATCGCGCGCGAGCCCGCCGCGGCGTCGGCCTGAGCCGGGCCGGCGGCCGCCATGTCCGTGCTGCCCGCGGCGCCCGCGCCGGCCGAGCCGCCGCTGCTCGAAGTCGACCGCCTGACGGTGCGCTTCGGCCCGGCCACGGTGGTCGACGCGGTGTCGTTTGCGATCGCCGCGGGCGAGCGCTTCGCGCTGGTCGGCGAGTCTGGCTCGGGCAAGACGATCACCGCGCTGTCGATCCTGCGCCTGGTCGACATGGCGCAGACCGAGGGCCGCATCGTCTACGCCGGGCGCGACCTGCTGACCCGGCCCGAGCGTGAGCTGCGCGCGCTGCGCGGCGCCGAGATCGCGATGATCTTCCAGGAGCCGATGAGCGCGCTCAACCCGCTCTACACGGTCGGCAACCAGGTCGCCGAGGTCCTGCAGCAGCATGCCCTGCTGCGCCCGCGCGAGGCGCACGAGCGTGCCGTCGAGCTGCTGGCCAGCACCGGCATCGCCGAGCCCGCGCGCCGCGCCGGCGACTATCCGCACCAGCTCTCGGGCGGCCAGCGCCAGCGCGCGATGATCGCGATGGCCCTGGCCTGCCGGCCGCGGCTGCTGATCGCCGACGAGCCGACCACCGCGCTCGACGTCACCGTGCAGGCCCAGATCCTCGAGCTGCTCGAGCGCCTGCAGCGCGAGATCGGCATGGCGCTGCTGTTCATCACCCATGACCTCGGGCTGGTGCGGCGCCACGCCCAGCGCGTGGGCGTGATGGAGCGCGGCCGGCTCGTCGAGTGCGCGCCGGCGGCCGAGCTGTTTGCCGCGCCGCGCCACCCGTACACCCGGCGGCTGCTGGCCAGCCGGCCGCAGCGGGTGGTGCAGCCGGCCGCGCCCGGCGCCGCGCCGCTGCTGCACGCCGAGGGCGTCGCCGTGCACTACCCGCTGCAGCGCTCGTGGCTGCGGCGCCGGCGCGACTTCGTCGCGGTGCGCGCAGCGACGCTGGCCCTGCGCCGCGGCCAGACGCTGGGCATCGTCGGCGAGTCGGGCTCGGGCAAGACCACGCTCGGGCTGGCCCTGCTGGCGCTGCAGCCGCTGGCCGCCGGCCGCGTCGAGCTCGGCGGCGAGCGCGTCGATACCGCGCCGCGGCCGGCGCTGCGCCGCCTGCGCCGGCGCATGCAGGTGGTCTTCCAGGACCCGTACTCGAGCCTCAACCCGCGGCTGACGGTCGGCCAGATCGTCGGCGAGGGGCTGGCCCTGCATTGCCCCGAGCTCGACGCCGCGGCCCGCGAGCGCGCGGTGCTGGCGATGCTCGACGAGGTCGGCCTCGGCGAGCGCCACGGCGTGGCCGCGGTGCTGCAGCGCTACCCGCACGAGTTCAGCGGCGGCCAGCGCCAGCGCATCGCGATCGCGCGCGCGGTCGTGCTGCGCCCCGAGCTGCTGGTGCTCGACGAGCCGACCTCGGCGCTCGACGTCTCGGTCCAGCAGCAGGTGCTCGAGCTGCTGGCCGAGCTGCAGCGCGCGCATGGCCTGAGCTACGTCTTCATCAGCCACGACCTGGCGGTGATCCGCGCGATGGCGCACCAGGTGCTGGTCATGAAGGATGGCGAGATCGTCGAGGCCGGCGACTGCGAGGCGCTGTTCGCCGCGCCGCGCGCGGCCTACACCCGCGAGCTGCTGGCCGCGGCCCGGCTGGCGCAGGACCAAGCCTGAGCGCGAGCGCGTCGGCGCTGCGCGGGTGCGAAGATCGCGGTCTTCAACGGAACCGGAGCCCCCATGCCACGCGCGATCCTCGACGAAGCCCGCCTGCACCCGGCGATCCGCAGTTTTGTCGCCGGGCTGCACGCCGACATCGTCGCCGAGGTCCAGACCGCGGCCGCGCGCCACCCGGTGCTCGTCGTCGGCATGGGCGGCAACCCCTTCGTGCGCAAGGCCCGGCGCGCGCTCGACGCGGCCGGCATCGCCCACCACGACCTCGACTACGGCAACTACCTCGGCCTGTGGCGGCGGCGCAATGCGCTGAAGATGTGGACCGGCTGGCCGACCTTCCCGATGGTCTTCGTGCGCGGCACGCTGATCGGCGGTGCCGACGAGACCGCCAGGCTGCTGGCCAGCGGCGAGCTGCAGCGGATGCTCGGGTGAGCCGGCGGCGGTGGCTGCGCGCCGCGGCGCCCTGGGCCCTGGCGCTGGGGCTGGCGTGGGCGGGGCTGCCCGCGGCGGCGGCGGCCGAGCTGCGGCTCGAGCCCTGCCGGCTGCCCGGCGTCGAGCGCGAGGCGCGCTGCGGCACGCTCGCGCGCCCGCTCGACCCGGCGCAGCCCGCCGGCCGGCAGATCGAGCTCCACGTCGCCGTGCTGCCGGCGCTGGCGCGCCGCGCGCGCGCCGACCCGGTGCTGTTCATCCCCGGCGGGCCGGGGCAGGGCGCGATCGCGCTGGCCGGCCAGGTGCGCCATCTGCTCGCGCCGCTCGAGCGCCAGCGCGACCTGGTCCTGGTCGACCCGCGCGGCACCGGCGCCAGCGCGCCGCTGGACTGCGGCCCCGGGCCCGACGCGCTGGCCGGGGTCGAGGCCCAGGTCGCTCACCTGCGGGCCTGCCGCGAGGCGCTGGCGCGCGCGCCCTTCCTGGGCGGGGTCGACGACCTGCGCCACTTCAACACCGCGGCCAAGGCCGCCGACCTCGACGCCGTGCGCCGCGCGCTCGGCGCGGCGCAGGTCAACCTGGTCGCGGTCTCGTACGGCACGCGCGTCGCGCTCGAGCTGCTGCGCCAGCAGCCCGTCAGCGTGCGCCGCGCGGTGCTCGACGGCGTCGTGCCGCCCGACATGGCGCTGCCGCGCGCCTTCGCGCTCGACGCGCAGGCCGCGCTCGACGCGCTGTTCGACGCCTGCGCGCGCGAGGCCGCCTGCGCCGGGCGCCACCCGCGGCTGGCCGCGCGCTGGGCGCAGGCGCTGGCGCGCCTGCCGGCGGCGGCGGTGCTGCCCGACCCGCTGAGCGGCGCGGCGGTCGAGGCCTGGATCACGCGCGAGACCGCGCTCGGCGCGCTGCGGCTGGCGCTGTATTCGCCGCTGCTGGGCTCGGCGCTGCCCTGGGCCGTCGACGAGGCGGCGCAGGGCCGCTGGGCGGCGCTGCTCGGGCTGGCGCGCGCGCTGGCCGAGGGCCCGGGCCAGCCACGGCTGGCCGTCGGCGCGCACTTCAGCGTGATCTGCAGCGAGGACCTGCGCACCGCGATGACGCCGGCGGTGGCCCGCTCGCCTTTCGACGCCCTGGCGGTGGTCTACGACCGCGTCTGCGCCGACTGGCCGCGCGCCGACCCGCCGGCGGGCTTCACGACGATCGCGCCGGCGCGCTCGCCGGTGCTGCTGCTCTCGGGCGGCGTCGACCCGGTCACGCCGCCGCGCCACGCCGAGCGTGTCCACGCTGCGCTGGGCGCACTGGCCCGCCATGCCGTCGTGCCGCAGGCCGGGCATGGCGTGCTGGCCTTGCCATGCGTGCGTGAAGCGGCTGCTCACTTCGTTGCAGCGCGAGACGCCGAGCGGGCCCTGGCGGTCGACGCCGACTGCGCGCGCAGCGTGCCGCGGCCGCGGGCCTGGGTTCCGCCCGGGTCGGCGGCGGCGGCGGGGCCGCGGTGATCGAAGTCGAGCAGCTCGCCAAGCGCTACGCCGGCGGGCGCGGCCGCGCCGACGTGGTCGCGGTCGCCGGCGCGAGCTGGCGCGCCACCGACGGCCGCATCACCGCGCTGCTCGGCGCCAACGGCGCGGGCAAGACGACCACGCTGCGGCTGGTCGCCGGCCTGGTCGCGCCCGACGCCGGCGCGGTGCACATCGACGGCATCGACGTCGCGGCGCAGCCGGTGGCCGCGCGCGCGCGCCTGGGGCTGCTCGGCGACGCGCGCGGGCTCTACCCGCGGCTGACCGCGCGCGAGAATATCGTCTACTTCGGCCGGCTGCATGGCCTCGCGCCGGCCGCCGCGGCGGCGCGCGCGCAGGTGCTGGCGCGCCAGCTCGGCTTCGCCGCGCTGCTCGACCGCCGCTGCGAGGGCTACAGCCAGGGCGAGCGCATGAAGACCGCGCTGGCGCGGGCCCTGGTCCACGACCCGGCCAACGTCGTCCTCGACGAGCCGACCAACGGCCTCGACGTGGTCGCCACCCGCGCGTTGCGCGAGGTGCTGCGCCGGCTGCGCGACGAGACCGGCAAATGCGTCGTGATCTCGACCCATGTCATGCAGGAGGTCGAGCGCCTGGCCGACGAGGTCGTCGTGATGGCCGCCGGGCGCACGGTGGCCTGCGGCAGCGTCGCGGCGCTGCGCGCGCAGGCTGGCGAGGCCGACTTCGAGGCCGCCTTCGTGCGCCTGGCCTACGGCGGGGCGCAGCCGGTGGCCGGCGCGGGCGCATGATCGGCGCCGCCTTCGCCGCCGTGCGGACCGTCGCCGGCAAGGAGCTGCTCGACGCCTGGCGCGACCGCCGCACGCTGTGGACGGTGCTGGCCAGCGCGGTCGCGGTCGGGCCGCTGGTGCTGGTGCTGCTGTCGGCGCTGCTGGCCGACCTCGAGCAGCGTGCCCAGGCCCGCGAGGTCTGGGTCCAGGGCATCGAGCATGCGCCGGGCCTGCGCAACTTCTTCGAGCGCCAGACCTGGGTCGTGCACCCGGCGCCGGCCGACCACGAGCGGCTGCTGCGCGACAACGCGATCGGCCACCCGGTGCTGGTCGTGCCGCCGGACTTCGAGGCCGCGCTGGCGCGCGGCGAGGCGCCGGTGGTCGAGCTGGTGTCGAGCGCGGGCAACCCGCGCGCCGAGGCCGGCGCGGCGCGGCTCGCGCAGATGCTGCACGGCTACAACCACGAGCAGGCGACGCTGCGGCTGGCGGTGCGCGGCGTCTCGCCGGCGCTGCTCGAGGCGCTGCGGGTGCAGCCGCGCGACGTCGCCGACGCCGCCCAGCGCGCCGCCCAGTTGACCCTGATGCTGCCGTTCTTCGTGCTGCTGGCGGTGCTCTACGGCGCGCTCGCCGCCGCCCTCGACACCACCGCCGGCGAGCGCGAACGCGGCTCGCTCGAGCCGCTGCTGGCCTGCCCGCAGCCGCCGCTGGCCCTGGTGCTGGGCAAGTGGCTGGCGGTGACCGCGGTGGCCGCCGCGCTCGCGCTGCTGAGCGCGCTCAGCTTCCTGCCCGGGCAGTGGCTGCTGGCCAGCGAGGCGCTGGCGGCGATGCTGCACTACGGCCTCGGCGAGGCGCTGGCCTTCTTCGTGCTGCTGCTGCCGCTGGCCGCGGCGGTGGCGGCGGCGATGATGGCAGTGGCGATCCGCAGCCGCAGCGTCAAGGAGGCCCAGACCACGGCGACGCTGGTCGTGCTGGTGGTCTCGCTGCTGCCGATGCTCGCGCTGTTCGGCCAGCGCGGCGAGCAGCCCTGGCAGCTCTGGCTGCCCGGGCTCGCGCAGAGCGTGCTGATGGGGCGCGTGCTGCGCGGCCAGGCCCTGGAGACCACCGACTGGCTGCTGCCGCTGGCGGTCTGCGCGCTGCTGACGCTGCTGGCCCTGGCCGCCGTCGTGCGCGCGCTGCGCGGGGCGGCGCTGCGGTGAGGCGGGGGCGCTGGCTTTGCGCTGGCTCTTGCGTTTGCGCGGGCCGGGGCCGGCCGATGGCTGCCGAGTGAGGCGAAAGCTATCTTGACGTGTGCCGGGGCACCGGCTTCGGTTCGGCGGTGCCCAGGCTGGCCGCCCATGCCTTGACCTGTTGATGCGGTACGCCGCGCCCCGCATCCACATCGGCCAGCGCGGCCAAGGTCAGCCGGTGGCGTTCCTCTTCCTGTTCGACCCACGCGGCCAGAGCTTGCTTGACGACCCATCCGCGTGAGCGGTCGAGCTGCTCGGCCAAGCGGTCCACCTTGGCCGCCAGCCCGCTCGGCACATGGGCGGTCAGAACGCGGGTCTCGGGCGTCGTCATTTCAATCACTCCTGATCACAGCCAATCATCACTCATCGCTTCGCTGAGTTCAAGAGCCACCGATGCCGCAGCCGTGCTCTGCCCGCAGGCATTCGCCGTCGTCGCCGGCCGCTGTGATCCTGAGCCGCACCGCTGCTCGTGCCTGGCTACCCAGGCGATGGCGGCCCGAGCCGGCGCTGCCGGGACCCAGCGCCTAAAATTGCCGGTTTCCTGCCTGCCCACCGCGGCGCCGAGCGCGCCGCCCGCGCCTGCCGTGCTCTACCCGAAGGAATTCGACGTCATCGTCGTCGGTGGCGGTCATGCCGGCACCGAGGCCGCGCTGGCTGCCGCGCGCATGGGCTGCGCGACGCTGCTGCTGACGCACAGCATCGAGACGCTGGGGCAGATGAGCTGCAACCCGTCGATCGGCGGCATCGGCAAGGGGCACCTGGTCAAGGAGGTCGACGCGCTCGGCGGCGCGATGGCGATCGCCACCGACGAGGCCGGCATCCAGTTTCGCATCCTCAACGCGAGCAAGGGCCCGGCGGTGCGCGCGACGCGTGCGCAGGCCGACCGGGTGCTGTACAAGGCGGCGATCCGCCGCCGCATCGAGAACCAGCCCGGGCTGTGGGTCTTCCAGCAGGCCGTCGACGACCTGACGCTCGACGGCGAACGGGTGACCGGCGCGGTGACCCAGGTCGGCGTGCGCTTTGCGGCGCGTGCGCTGGTCCTGACCGCCGGCACCTTCCTCGACGGGCGCATCCATGTCGGGCTGCAGAACCACCCCGGCGGGCGCGCCGGCGACCCGCCGGCGCTGCGCCTGTCGGCCCGGCTCAAGGAGCTGAAGCTGCCGCAGGGCCGGCTCAAGACCGGCACGCCGCCGCGCATCGACGGCCGCAGCATCGACTACGCCCGCCTGACCGAGCAGCCCGGCGACGGCGACCCGCTGCCGGTCTTCAGCTTCGTCGGCGATCGCGCGCTGCACCCGCGGCAGCTGCCGTGCTGGATCACGCACACCAACGCGCGTACGCACGAGATCATCCGCAGCGGCTTCGACCGCAGCCCGATGTACACCGGGGTCATCGCCGGCGTCGGCCCGCGCTACTGCCCGAGCATCGAGGACAAGGTCAACCGCTACGCCGACAAGACCAGCCACCAGATCTTCCTCGAGCCCGAGGGCCTGGACACGCACGAGGTCTACCCCAACGGCATCAGCACCAGCCTGCCGTTCGACGTGCAGCTCGCCGCGCTGCGCTCGATGGTCGGGCTCGAGCAGGCGCATATCCTGCGGCCGGGCTACGCGATCGAGTACGACTATTTCGACCCGCGCGCGCTGAGCGCGGCGTTCGAGACGCGCGCGATCCGCGGCCTGTACTTCGCCGGGCAGATCAACGGCACCACCGGCTACGAGGAGGCCGCCGCGCAGGGCCTGTTTGCCGGCGCCAACGCCGCGCTGCACGCGCTCGGCCGCGAGCCCTGGCTGCCGCGGCGCGACCAGGCCTACCTCGGCGTGCTGGTCGACGACCTCGTCACCCGCGGCGTCAGCGAGCCCTACCGGATGTTCACCAGCCGCGCCGAGTACCGGCTGCAGTTGCGCGAGGACAACGCCGACCTGCGGCTGACCGAGGTCGGGCGCCAGCTCGGCCTGGTCGACGATGCGCGCTGGTCGGCGTTCTGCCGCAAGCGCGATGCGCTCGCGCGCGAGGCCGAGCGGCTGCGCTCGACCTGGGTCCACCCCGGCATCGTCGACGCCGCGCTGGCCGAGCGGCTGCTGGGCAAGGCGATCGAGCGCGAATACCCGCTGGCCGACCTGCTGCGCCGCCCCGGCGTCGGCTACGACGCGGTCTGCGCGATCCACGCCGACGCGGCGGCGCGCCGGCGGGCCGCCCGGGGCGAGGGCGACGGCGGCAGCAGCGAGGAGGGCGGCGGCGGGGCGGTGGTTTCACGTGAAACGCTGCGCGCCGAACTGGGCACCGACCTCGCCGACGCGGTGATCGAGCAGGTCGAGATCGCGACCAAGTACGCCGGCTACATCGACAAGCAGCAGGCCGACGTCGCCCGCGCTGCGGCGTACGAGCAGTTGCCGCTGCCGCCCGACCTCGACTACGCCGAGGTCCCCGCGCTGTCGTTCGAGGTGCGGCAGAAGCTCGCGCAGCACCGCCCGCAGACGCTGGGGCAGGCCTCGCGGATCTCGGGCGTCACGCCGGCGGCGCTGTCGCTGCTGCTGGTCCACCTGCGCAAGGGGCGCTGGCGGGCCTGGCGCGCCGAAGCGGCCCCGGTCGACGACGCCGCATGAACACCCCCGGGCCGGCCAGGCCGGCCGCGGCGCCCGCGCCGATCGACGCCGCGGCGGTCGCTGCCGTCGCGGCGCAGCTCGGCCTGCCGATCGGCGCTGCGCAGGCCGACGCGCTCGCCGCGTACGCCGGGCTGCTGGCGCGCTGGAACCGCACCTACAACCTGACGGCGATCCGCGACCCGGCGCAGGTCCTGACCCAGCACCTCGCCGACTGCCTGGCCAGCGTGCCCCCGCTGCAGCGCTGGCTCGACGCGCGTGCGCCGGGGGCGGCGCCGCCGCGCGTGCTCGACGTCGGCAGCGGCGGCGGCCTGCCGGCGGTGGTCTGGGCGGTGCTGCTGCCGGGGCTGGCCATCGACGCGGTCGACGCGGTCGGCAAGAAGGCCGCGTTCGTCCGCCAATGCGCGGCCGTATTGCGGCTGCCCAGTCTGCACGGGCACCATGCGCGCGTCGAGGCGCTCACCACCTACCACGACCTCGTCGTCTGCCGGGCCTTCGCGACGCTGGCCGACTTCGTCGCGCTGACGCGGGCGCGTCTGGCGCCGGGCGGCGTCTGGCTGGCCCTCAAGGGCCGCTGCCCAGACGACGAGATCGCGGCGCTGCCGCCCGACGTCGAGGTGTTTCACGTGGAACCTCTGCAGGTGCCGGGGCTGGGCGCCGAGCGCCGCCTGGTCTGGCTGCGCCCGCGTGATCCGGCCGCGAGCTCCCCGCGCGCAGGCGCTCGAAAATGAGGCCCCGCGCTGCTGGTGGGCGAGACGGCACAGGCCATGTCGGTCGGCGCGGCAGCGGTTGCGGCGGCGGCAAGGCCCCGGTCGGTCTGTACTGCTGTACTGCGGCGGTCGTAGCGGCCAAGCCCCGGCTGGGCGCGGTGGCGCGCGCCACGCAGGCGGTCGGGCCTGCGGCCCGACTGCCCTGTGCTGCTCGCGCCCGGGGCCCGTCGTCGAACTCACTGCGCTCGCTGGCGCTCGCTGCGTTCGAACAGGCGCCGACGAGTTTGTCGACG
>Ga0208610_100599_pt1 | contig 11707 bp, 7 predicted proteins | sample SubbioR11Jul_8A2_FD_184815 | JGI IMG/M metagenome (GOLD analysis project Ga0208610, IMG submission 184815) | Serpentinite rock and fluid subsurface biosphere microbial communities from McLaughlin Reserve, California, USA - CR11Jul_8A2 (SPAdes) | ecosystem: Environmental > Terrestrial > Deep... | reverse complement strand
CCGCCGGGGCGCTGAAGCCGGCCACCACCACCACCAGCATGCCGGCCACGAGCAGCCCCGACATCAGGTTCTGCGTGCGTGCCGACTGCTTGAGCCCGGCGAGGTTGATCGCGGTCAGCGCCACGACGATCGCCACCGCGTACAGCGCCGACGAGTGCGGCCCGAGCGGCAGCACGCGCGACATGTAGTCGCCGAACACGAAGGCGAGCAGCGCGATCGAGCCGGTGGTGATCACCATCACCCGCGCCCAGGCGAAGAAAAAGCTCAGGTCCTTGCCGTAGGCGCGCGTCAGGAAGTGGTAGTCGCCGCCGGCGTTGGGAAACGTGGTGGCGAGCTCCGCGTAGCACAGCGCGCCGACGAGGGCCAGCGCCGCCCCCAGCAGCCAGGCGTAGAACATCCATTCGACCGAGCCGGTGATGCTGGCCACCAGCGGCGGCAGCGCGAAGATGCCGCCGCCGATGACGATGCCGGTGATGATCATCACGCCGTCGAACACCGACAGCACCGGCTTCGGTGCGTCGGCGCGCTCGGCGCGCGGGGCGGCGGCGTCTGAGCTCATCGCGAGTCGGCGAGCGAGGGCTGCGACTTCGTCTGCGCCGCAGCGCCGCCGCCGTTCTTGCCGCGTGGCTGCTCGGCGGCTGTCTGTGCGCGTCGCACTGGAGGGTGGGGCGCGGCCAGCGGCTCGGTCGGCGCCGGCCCGCGGCCGCTCGAGTTCAAGCTGCGCCGCTCAACGGTTGTAGAAACGCTTGCACTGGTCGGGCATCTCGGCCCAGGGTGCGGCGCGCTGGCTGCCCTGCAGCGAACCGCTGACCTGGGTGTCACGGCCGCCGCCGCGCAAGCTGCCGCTGATCTGGTTGCCGGCGACGGTGCCGGTGAAGCTGCGTGTCACCCCGTGCTCGTCGTTGAACGCGAAGCGCATCTCGGCGCCGCGCAAGGTGGCACCGACCAGCGGTTGCGTGCGCCCGCCCTGGCTGACCTCGCCGGCGATCTCCTGGAAGGTCTGGGTCAGACTCAGGCTGAACTGCAGGCCGGCGCTGTCGCGCAGGGCCCAGGTGCCGGCGACTCGCGCCGGCACGATCCACAGGTAGGCGTTGCGGAACTCGACCTCGGCGGCTTCGTCGGCTTTCCAGTCGCCCATCGTGAACTGGTGCGAGGTCACGCGCGTGCCCGGCCGCATCTCCAGCACGCGATGGCGAACGCACAGGTTGAGATCGGGCAGCAGGTACATGGTGAGCACGTCGGCGCGGCTGAAGTCTTCCTTGAAGATGTCGCCCTGGACGATGCGCACGCGCTGGCTTACGCCCTCGACCTGCAGCATGCAGTTGGCCAGCCGCACCATGTCCGGGTTGTACTCGATGCCGAGCGCGGTGGCGCCGAACGGCGGCTTGGCGGCGGCGATCGCGATCTTGCCGTCGCCGGCGCCGAGGTCGATCACGAAGTCGCGGCTGCTGACCCTGGCCATGGTCAGCATGCGGTTGACCAGTTCGTCGGGCGTCGGCACCCAGACCACGTCCTTGCCCTGCTGGCCGACCGAGGGTTTGAAGTCGCGCTCGCAGTCGGCCCGGGTCTTCGGCTGCGCCTGCGCAAGGTCGGCGAGCGAGACGGCCAGCAGCGCGGCGGCAGCCAGCGTCGTGGCCTTGCAGATCGAACGAACCATCGCGGCTCCTGTCGGTGCGGGAGAAGGCGTCCGGTCGAGGCGGCCCGCGCCGGACGCAACGAGGGCGGATTGTGCCGCAAGCCGCGCCGGCCTCAAGCGCGGGCCAGGTCGAACGGCAGCCGGCGCAGGCGCTTGCCGGTCAGTGCCGCCACCGCATTGGCCACCGCCGGCGCGATCGGTGGCGTTGCCGGTTCGCCGACACCGCTCGGGTGCGCGCGGCTGGGCACGATGTGGACCGCGACCTCGGGCATCTCGTCGATGCGCAGCAGCGGGAAGTCGGTGAAGTTGGACTGTTCGATGCGGCCGTCGATGAGCGTGATGCGCTGGTGCAGCGCCGCGCTCAGTCCGAAGGCGATCGCGCCCTGCACCTGCGCCTCGATCGTCAGCGGGTTGACCGTGGTGCCGCAGTCGATCACCGCCGTGACCCGGTGCACGCGGATGCGGTCGGCCGCGACCGACACCTCGGCCACCTGCGCGCACACCGAACCGAAGCTCTCATGCACGGCGACGCCGCGCGCGCGCCCCGGCGGCGGCGCCTTGCCCCAGCCGGAGCGTTCGCGCGCGAGCGTCAAGGCGGCGCGATGACGCGCGTGCCTGGCGTCGAGCAGCGCCAGCCGGTAGGCGATCGCATCCTGCCGGGCCGCCGCGGCCAGCTCGTCGATCAGCGTCTCCATCACGAACGCGGTGTGCGTGTGGCCGACCGCGCGCCACCACAGCACCGGCACCTCGACCTGCGGGTGATGGACCGACACGTGCAGGTTCGGCAACGTGTACGCAGTGTCGACCACGCCCTCGGTGCTGGTGGCGTCGACGCCGTCCTTCATCAGGATCCGCTCGAACGCGGTGCCGCGCACGATCGACTGGCCGACGATCGTGTGCTGCCAGGCGACCGGCATGCCGCGCGCATCGGTGCCGACCCGCACCCGGTGCAGGTGCGCCGGCCGGTAGTAGCCGCCGCGCATGTCGTCCTCGCGGGTCCAGACGACCTTGACCGGGGCGTCGATGCCGGCGGCCCGCATCGCGCGCGCCACGCGCACCGCCTCGACCACGTAGTCGGAGACCGGGTTGGCGCGCCGGCCGAAGCCGCCGCCGGTGAGCGTGGTGATCAGGTTGACCTGCTCGGGCTTGAGCTCGGCGGCCTGCGCCGCACGCAACTGGTCGACGGTCTGGAACTGCGATCCGCACCAGATCGTCATCGTGTCGGCCTTCAACTCGACGGTCGCGTTCAGCGGCTCCATCGCCGCGTGCGCGAGGTACGGAAACTCGAACTCGGCGTCGATCGTGTTGGCCGCCGCCGCGGTCGTCTCGCCGCTGTCGCCGGCGCGCGCGACCGCGCCGGGCTGCGCCGCCAGTTGCCGATAGCGCGCGCGCAGCGCCTCGCTGTCGGCGCCGGCCGGCAGCGACCACTTGAGGTCGAGCTGCTCGCGCCCGGTGCGTGCCGGCCAGAAGCCATTGGCGACGACCGCCACGGCGCTGCCGCCGCCGTCGGCGGCGATCGGCAGCACCGCCTGCACGCCGCGCACCGCCAGCGCGCGCGCCGGATCGAAGCTCTCGACCCGGCCGCCGAACACCGGCGCGCGCGCCACCAGCGCCACCCGGCAGCCGGCCGGCATCTGGTCGATGCCGAACTTGGCGCTGCCGTCGACCTTCTCGCGCGAGTCGATGCGGCGCGTCGGCTTGCCGAGCAGCTTGAAGTCGGCGGCGTCGGCCTTGATGCCGGCGCGCGCCGGCACCGGCAGCTTCATCGCCGCCTCGGCCAGCGCGCCGTAGGTTGCGCGCCGCTTCTGGCCGCCGATCTCGATCACGACGCCGTCCTTGGTGTCGAGCCGATCGAGCGGCGCGCGCCACTGCGCCGCGGCCGCCTGCACCAGCATCTGGCGCGCGCTGGCGCCGATCACGCGAAACTGCGTGTAGCTGGAGGCGATCGAGTCGGAGCCGCCGGTCATCTGGATGCCGAAGCGCGGATGGGCGTAGATCTGCGCCGCCGGTGCGTGCTCGGCGCGCACCCGTGCCCAGTCGCACTCGAGCTCCTCGGCGATCAGCATCGCCATCGACGTGAACACGCCCTGGCCGAACTCGAGCTTGTTGATCAGCACCGTGACCGAGTTGTCGGGTGCGATGCGGATGAAGGCGGCCGGCGGATAGACGAAGCGTTCGCCGCCCGACTGCGCGCGCGCCCCCGGCAGGCCGATGGCGAGCATCAGGCCGCTGCCGGCCATGCCGGTGGCGCGCAGGAACGCGCGGCGCGACAGCTTGGTCGGTGGGCGAAGGTCGCCCGCCGCCGGATCACACGACAGGTCCGAGGCGTGGGCGCGCAGCAGCCGGTGCATGGCGGCCTCCTCAGGCGAGCGCGCGCGACGCGTCCTTGATCGCGGCGCGCACGCGCTGGTAGGTGCCGCAGCGGCACAGGACGCCGGCCATCGCAGCGTCGATGTCGGCGTCGGTCGGCCGGCGATTGGCGCGCAGCAGGGCGGTGGCCGCCATCACCTGGCCGCTCTGGCAGTAGCCGCACTGGACGACGTCGTTGCGCACCCACGACTCCTGCACCGCGCGGCCGACGCGGTCGTCGGCGACCGACTCGATGGTCGTGATCCGGGCACCGGCCAGCGCCGAGATCGGCGTCGTGCACGAACGCAGCGGCCGCCCGTCGACATGGACGAGGCAGGCGCCGCAGGCGGCCACGCCGCAGCTGTATTTGGTCCCGGTCAGTCCGAGGTGGTCGCGCAGGGCCCAGAGCAGCGGTGTCTGCGGATCGGCGTCGACCGTGACCTGGCGGCCGTTGACGTGCAATGAGGTCATCGGCGTTCTCCTTGACGCCTCAGGCGTTGACGTCGACCACCAGCCGGCCGCGCACCCGACCGGCCAGGATCTCGGGCGCCATCGGCAGCGCGCCGGCGAGCGGGATCACGCGCGTCATCGCATCCAGGCGCGCGCGGTCCAGGTCGGCGGCCAGCCGCTGCCAGGCCTGCTCGCGCTGCGGCCGCGGGCAGTGCACCGAGTCGATGCCGAGCAGGCGGCAGCCGCGCAGGATGAACGGCGCCACCGTGGCCGGGAAGTCCATGCCCTGCGCCAGTCCGCAGGCGGCGATCGCGCCGCCGTAGCGCGTCTGCGCGCAGGCGTTGGCGAGCGTGTGCGAGCCGACGCTGTCGACCACCGCCGCCCAGCGCTCCTTCTGCAGCGGCTTGCCCGGCGCCGACAACGCGGCGCGGTCGATCACCTCGGCGGCGCCGAGCGACTTCAGGTAGTCGGTGTGCTCTGCCTTGCCGGTCGAGGCGACGACGCGGCAGCCGCGCGCCGCCAGCAGCGCCACCGCCACCGATCCGACCCCGCCGGTGGCGCCGGTCACCAGCACCTCGCCGCCGCCGGCGAGCGCGCCCTGCGCCTCGAGCGCGGTCACCGCCAGCATGGCGGTGAAGCCGGCGGTGCCGATGGCCATCGCCTGGCGCGTGCTCAGGCCGGCCGGCAGCGCCACCAGCCAGTCGCCCTTGAAGCGCGCGCGCTGGGCCAGGCCGCCCCAGTACGACTCGCCGGCGCCCCAGCCGGTGAGAATGACCCGGTCGCCCGGCCGCCAGGCGTCGCTGCGGCTGTCGAGCACGGTGCCGGCGGCATCGATGCCGGCGACCATCGGCCAGTGGCGCACGACCGGGCTCGAGTTCGTGAGCGCCAGGCCGTCCTTGTAGTTGAGGGTCGAGTACTCGACCGCGACCGTGACCTCGCCGTGCGGGGTGGCGGCGGCGAGCGCTGCTTCGTCGAGTTCGCGCACTTCGGCGGCGAAGCGCTCGCCGTCCTTGGTCAGGCAGATCGCCTTGAACATCATCCACCTCGCAGGGAAGAAAGCAGCAGGATCGCGATGGCGATCATCACCATCACCGTCAGCCGCGTGCGCAACGGCAGGTACCAGCGCGGCGGATTCGCGTACAGCCGCATCAGCGCGCCGTCCATGCTGCGGCACAGGGCGAAATCGATCAGCAGCAGCGCGCAGACGATCCACGTCGGCACGCCGATCAGCAGCAGCAGCAGCGCCAGCCAGCCGAGCAGGGCCGGCAGCACGCCCCAGCCGAGGGCCAGACGCGACTGCGACTTGTCCAGTTGCGGATTGGCGAGCGCCAGCCCCCAGTGAACCGCACCGAGGAAGGACAAGACCACCGCCGCGTAGCCGACGAAGGCGAGTTCGGTCAGGCGCTGCGCGAGTGGCTTCAGCGGCAGCCAGTGCAGCAGCATCAGGCCGTAGAAGGGCAGCAGGCCGAAGTTGCCGAGCAGCGTGGCCAGGCGTTGTTCGATGATCTGCGACATGCTCGGGAGGCGGGCCGGTGGCCGGTCGCGGCGAGTGCGGCCACGATGCGCGCCAGTGTAGCGAGTGCTCGGTCGGGCGGCCGCGCTCGCGGCCGGGGCCAGGGTGGCCGGCGACCGTCGCATGCACGCCGAAGCCCCCGGCCGTGCGGCGCCGAAGCCTCGTGCGCGCCACGCTGTCGGTGGCACAATCGCAGCCGAACGCGGCGTGCGGTCGGCACCGGAGTCCGGGAGTCGACCACGCCGATTCTGCGGGCGGAAAGGAACTTGGCGTCTTCCGTCATTCCACTGCGCCAGTCGGCGGTCGAGGCCTCTCTCAAGCAGATGGCCTTCGACCATCTGCCTCTGGCAGCCGTGTGCATCAACGGCGCCTCGCAACTGCTTGCGGCCAACGGCGCCGCCGCCGCGTTGCTGCAGATGCCGGCGGCCGATCTCGTCGGCCGTCACCTGTCCGAGGTCCTCGCGGTCGCCGACGCCAAGGCGGCGGCGCGGCGCTGGGCAGCCTTGTGGGCAAGGCTGCAGCGAAGCGCCGCACTGACCACGTTCGCTCGGCTGCCGTTGCCGGCCGGGCGGCGCACCGTCCTGCAGATCGATGCCCGGCTGCTGCGCCTCGAGCAGGACAGCGTGGCTCTGATCGTCGTGCGCGAAGCGCAGGTGGCGCGCGAGCAGTCGCGCGGGCTGAGGCTGGCACTGGCGCGGTCGCGGTCGCTGCTCGAACTGACCGACGGCGCGTTGCTGCTGCTGGACGCGGATCGCCGGGTGCTGGCCGCCCACGGCGTGAGCGGCGCACTGCCCGAACTGGCGTCGCTCGACCTGATCGGCATGCCTTTCGAACTGCTGCTCGATGACGCCTCGTCGGCGCAGTTCGTCGAGGCGGTCACGCAGACCGACGCGCACCGGGCGCGCTTCACCTGGCGCCTGCGCGGCCCGGCCGGCGGCGCCGGTCGCTGGCTGGCGGCGACGCTCACGCACGGCCGCCGCCGCCGTGGCCTGGAGGCGATGGTCCTGCACCTGCGCGCCGCCGACGCCGAGGTTGCCGCGCGCACGGCGATCGAGCGGGCCGAACGCCGGCTGCGGCTGTTCGCCGACGCCGCCTGCGACCTGCTGGTCCTGCTCGACGCCGATGGCGTGGTGCGTTTTCAGGCCGGCGCGCTCGGCGCCGCGCGCGCGTCGCCCGCCGAGTCGATGGCGGCAGCGCCGCTGTCGGCGCGGGTGGCCGAGCGCGATCGTGGCGCGCTGCGTGCGGCGCTCGAGGCGGCGGTCGCCGCCAGGAGCGGCGATGCGCCGATCGCGGTCGAGGTCGATCTGATCGATGGCGAGCGGGGGACGGTTCGGGTCGGGCTGCAGGTCCGCAACTGCTTGCAGGAGCCGGCGCTCGGCGGCCTGCTGGTCACCGGCCGCCAGCTCGCGCCGGCCGCGACCGGCGCGCAGGACGCCGTGACGCGCCGCCCGGTGGCGACGCCCGAGCACCTGCGGCGACTGGCGTTTCGCGAGCAACTGCTCGAGCTGGCGATGCACACGCGTGGCGACTTCGCGCAGTCGGTGTCGCGTCTGCTGCGGGCGACGGCCGGCACGCTCAACAGCGCCAGCGCGAGCTTTTGGCGACGCACTGCCGACGGACGCGGCTTTCAGTGCGAAGCGCTGTTCGACCGGCTGGCGGACCGATTTACGCGCGACTGGGTCGGCGTCGAACTGCGCAGCGCTGAAGAGCCGCCCTATGCGGCGGCGATCGAACGGCGCCAGCCGGTGGTCCTTGCTGACACGCGCGCGGCGGCGCTGGCGCCGCGTTTCGTCCAGGACGCGCGCTGGATCGACGTGCGCTCGCTGATCGATGCCCCGGTCCTGCTCGACGGCGAGATCAAGGCAATCGTCTCGGTGCACGACTCGGTGCTGCGCCAGTGGGACGAGGACGAGGTCAACTTCATGGCGACGACGTCGCTGATGATGGCGCTGGCGATCGAGGCGGCGCAGCGGCAGGAGGCCGAAGGCCGGATCGAGCAACTCGCCTGGTACGACCCGCTGACCGGGCTGCCGAACCGCAACCTGCTGCGCGAGTCGATGCGCGACTTGGTGATGAGCGCCGCCAGCCGCCGGCGTCGGATCGCGGTCATGCTGATCGACCTCGACCGGTTCAAGGATGTCAACGACACGCTCGGTCACCTGGTGGGCGATGCGCTGATCAAGTCGGTCGCGCAGGCGCTGCGCGAGACGGTCGCAACCGCCGGGCTGGTGGCGCGCCTGGGCGGCGACGAGTTCGTCGTCCTGGTCAACGAGTTCGAGCACCGCCAGGAAGTGGCGCTGCTGGCGGCGCGCCTGGCGCAGTCGCTGCATCGGACCGACTTCGTGCCGAACGTCGACACCCAGGTGTCGGCCTCGATCGGCATCGCCCTGTTTCCGGAACACGGCCGGGAGATGGGCACGCTGCTGAAGAACGCCGATGCCGCCATGTACCAGGCCAAGCGCGACGGCCGCAACCAGTTCAGCTTTTTCAATCCGATTCGCCACGAACGCGCCGCGCGCGAAGTTCAGCTCGGCATCCAGCTGCTCAAGGCGGTGCAGTCCGACGCGGCGCAGTTCATCGTCGACTACCAGCCGCAGGTGGAAATGGCCTCCGGTCGGGTCGTCGGCCTGGAGGCGCTGATCCGCTGGCAGCACCCGACCTATGGCCTGCTGACCCCTGATCGGTTCATCGGCGTGGCCGAATTGAGCGGACTGTCCGAGCGCATCACCCGCTGGGTGATCGACGAGGTCTGCGCCCAGATCGGTCGCTGGCGCCGGCTGCTGCCAGCCTTCGACATCCCGGTCGCGGTCAATGTCGCCGGCCGCGAAATGGGCAACGTGGCCCTGCCGGCGATCGTGCGTGGCGCGCTGCAGAAGCACGGCGTCGAGCCGGCGATGCTGACGCTGGAGATCACCGAGCGCACGCTGGTGCGCGAGGGCGAGGTCAACAACGACGTGATGAACGAGCTGGTCACGCTCGGTGTCGGCCTGGTGCTGGACGACTTCGGCACCGGCTATTCCATGCTCGGCTACCTGAAGCGCATGCCGATCCAGGCGCTGAAGGTCGACCAGTCGTTCATCGAAGGGGTGCCCGACGACGCCGACAGCCGCGCGATCGTGCGCGCGATGGTGGCGGTGGCAAGCCACTTCCGGCTGAAAGTCGTCGCCGAGGGCATCGAGACCCCGGAGCAGGTCGAGTATCTGCGCTCGATCGGCTGCGAGTACGCGCAGGGCTATTACTACTCGCGGCCGCTGCCGCCGCAGACCATCGTCGAGTACGTACGGCGCGGGCGCGCGTAGTCGACTCGCGCTAGCCTAACGACTCGGTCCAGGGCCGAGCGCAGCGGGATCTCCTTCGACACGCCACTCACTTCCGAGGTGAACATGACCTATCGCAACATCATCGTCGACACGCGCGGCCGCGTCGGTCTCGTGACGCTCAATCGACCGCAGGCGCTCAACGCCCTGAACGACGATCTGATGAACGAGCTCGGCGCGGCGCTGCTCGCCTTCGATGCCGACGACGGCATCGGCGCCATCGTCATCAGCGGCTCCGAGAAGGCGTTTGCCGCGGGCGCCGACATCGCCGCCATGAAGGACTGGTCCTACATGGACGTCTTCAAGAGCGAGTACATCACCCGCAACTGGGAGACGCTCAGGCGCGTGCGCAAGCCGGTCATCGCGGCGGTGGCCGGCTATGCGCTCGGCGGCGGCTGCGAGCTGGCGATGATGTGCGATTTCATCATCGCCGCCGACAACGCCCGCTTCGGGCAACCGGAGATCAAGCTCGGCATCATCCCGGGCGCCGGCGGCACGCAGCGCCTGCCGCGCGCGATCGGCAAGGCGAAGGCGATGGACCTTGCGCTCACCGGACGACTGATGGATGCGCAGGAGGCGGAGCGATCCGGCCTGGTCTCGCGGGTGGTGGCAGTGGACAAACTGCTCGACGAGGCGCTGGCTGCCGCGACGGTGATCGCCGGTTACTCGCTGCCGGCGGTGCTGATGGCGAAGGAGGCGGTCAACCGCGCGTTCGAAGTGCCGCTCGCCGAAGGCATGCACTTCGAGCGCCGCCTGTTCCATTCGCTGTTCGCGACCCAGGATCAGAAGGAAGGGATGAGCGCCTTCGTCGAGAAGCGGGCGCCGGTGTTCGCGCACCGCTAGCGTCGCGGCCGGCGGCCGCGCGAGAGTCAGCCGCTGCGGATGCCGGCGACGGCCGCAGGCCGTTTGCGAATCAATGGCTTGCCACCCCTGAGCAGGCGCGCCGCGGAGTTGATTTGACAGCGGCGTTTCAGATCCCCATAATCTCCCCTCTCTGCTACCTACGCCCTGGCGCCGCGCTCAAAAGCGCATCGACATGGCGTGCGCGGCAACGCTCTTTAACAACGAAACAGCCGATAAGTGTGGGCGCTTGATGAACAGGCGCAACCGCCTGCGACAGTCCTTCCGGGCTGGCGCGAGCGGCAAGCTCCAAGCATCAACGCCTCACTCAATTGAAGACGAGTCTTAGGACTCGATCAATTCCGCAAGTGAGAGCGACTGCGCTCCATCGAACGATGGGGCGCGCACAGTGATTGAACTGAAGAGTTTGATCCTGGCTCAGATTGAACGCTGGCGGCATGCCTTACACATGCAAGTCGAACGGCAGCACGGGGGCAACCCTGGTGGCGAGTGGCGAACGGGTGAGTAATGCATCGGAACGTGCCCAGTTGTGGGGGATAACCAGTCGAAAGACTGGCTAATACCGCATACGACCTTCGGGTGAAAGCGGGGGACCGCAAGGCCTCGCGCTACTGGAGCGGCCGATGTCTGATTAGCTAGTTGGTGAGGTAATGGCTCACCAAGGCGACGATCAGTAGCTGGTCTGAGAGGACGGCCAGCCACACTGGGACTGAGACACGGCCCAGACTCCTACGGGAGGCAGCAGTGGGGAATTTTGGACAATGGGCGCAAGCCTGATCCAGCCATGCCGCGTGCGGGAAGAAGGCCTTCGGGTTGTAAACCGCTTTTGGCAGGAGCGAAACGGCGCTTCCTAATACGAGGCGCTAATGACGGTACCTGCAGAATAAGCACCGGCTAACTACGTGCCAGCAGCCGCGGTAATACGTAGGGTGCGAGCGTTAATCGGAATTACTGGGCGTAAAGCGTACGTAGGCGGCTATGCAAGACAGGTGTGAAATCCCCGGGCTTAACCTGGGAACTGCATTTGTGACTGCATGGCTAGAGTCCGTTAGAGGGGGGTGGAATTCCACGTGTAGCAGTGAAATGCGTAGAGATGTGGAGGAACACCGATGGCGAAGGCAGCCCCCTGGGACGAGACTGACGCTCATGTACGAAAGCGTGGGGAGCAAACAGGATTAGATACCCTGGTAGTCCACGCCCTAAACGATGTCGACTAGTTGTCGGGGATTTACATCCTCGGTAACGCAGCTAACGCGTGAAGTCGACCGCCTGGGGAGTACGGTCGCAAGATTAAAACTCAAAGGAATTGACGGGGACCCGCACAAGCGGTGGATGATGTGGATTAATTCGATGCAACGCGAAAAACCTTACCTACCCTTGACATGCCTCGAACCTCGCAGAGATGTGAGGGTGCCCGCAAGGGAACGAGGACACAGGTGCTGCATGGCTGTCGTCAGCTCGTGTCGTGAGATGTTGGGTTAAGTCCCGCAACGAGCGCAACCCTTGTCATTAGTTGCTACGAAAGGGCACTCTAGTGAGACTGCCGGTGACAAACCGGAGGAAGGTGGGGATGACGTCAAG
>Ga0208610_100597_pt1 | contig 11735 bp, 10 predicted proteins | sample SubbioR11Jul_8A2_FD_184815 | JGI IMG/M metagenome (GOLD analysis project Ga0208610, IMG submission 184815) | Serpentinite rock and fluid subsurface biosphere microbial communities from McLaughlin Reserve, California, USA - CR11Jul_8A2 (SPAdes) | ecosystem: Environmental > Terrestrial > Deep... | reverse complement strand
TCGTCGAGCGGGACGACTTCTCGGCCGGGACCAGCAGCCGCAGCACCAAGCTGATCCACGGCGGCGTGCGCTATCTCGAGCGGGCCGTCAAAAAGCTCGACCGCAGCCAGTTCAACCTAGTCCGCGACGCCCTAAAAGAGCGCGCCGTGCTGCTTAATATCGCGCCTCACCTGGCTAAACCGCTACCGTTAGTGACGCCCCTTTACAACTGGCTCGAAGTGCCCTACTATCTGACCGGCCTTAAGCTCTACGATGCGCTGGCCGGCAAGGCCAAGCTGCAAACCAGCCGCTTTGTCGATGCGCACGAGGCGATGAGCCGCTTCCCTATGCTCAAGGCCGAGGGCTTGCGCGGCGGCGTCATCTACTATGACGGCCAATTCGACGATGCGCGGATGAACGTAGCTATCGCCCTTACCGCGGCTGAGCAGGGCGCCGTGATAGCCAATCACCTCGAGGTTAGAGCCATTAGCAAAACCAACGGCAAGTGTGATGGCGCTGAGGTCTATGACCACCTGACCGGCGAGAGCTGGTTAGTCTCGGCCAAAGTGGTTGTCAACGCTACCGGGCCCTTCGCTGACACTATCCGTCGACTTGATGAGCCTAGCGCACCGAGGATGCTAACCGCCAGCTCCGGTATCCATATCGCGCTGGGGCCGCAGTTCTCACCGCCCGAGACGGGCTTGCTGATCCCGCAGACCGAAGATGGACGAGTGCTGTTCTTGCTGCCGTGGCTGGGCCATACCCTGGTCGGCACTACCGACCGCCCCGCTGAGATCGAAGCCAACCCTAAAGCCGAAGAGGCGGATATCGAGTACATCCTCCGCCACCTCCATAAGTACTTCTCGATACCGGTCAGCCGCAGCGACGTAAAGGCTAGCTGGTCGGGGCTGCGCCCGCTGGTATCCGATCCCAAGGCTAGCGACACCGCTCGCCTGTCGCGCGACCACGTAATCAACGTCAGCCCCTCGGGGCTGCTGACTATTGCCGGTGGGAAGTGGACCACCTACCGTAAGATGGCTCTGGATGCGGTCAACGAAGCCGTCCGTCTCGGCCAGTTGAGCCCGCTCTGCGACTCGCGGACCGAGACACTCAAGCTCTACGGTGGCACCAACTACTCGCCCACCGGCAGCGGCCATTTGCAAGAGTACGGCCTGGCTATTGATGTTGCCAGCTACCTCAACCGCGCCTACGGCGACCGGGCCCCTCATGTGGCCAAACTCTCCCGCGAGGGGTACGGCGAGCGCCTCGCTGCGGGACACCCGTATCTTGAGGCCGAAGTCATCTACGGTGCCACGCACGAGTTTGCGCGCAGCAGCGCCGATATCCTGGCGCGGCGCACCCGGCTGTATTGGCTGGATCAGCAGGCCACCCTGGCCGCTATTCCGCGGGTGGCCGAGCTATTGGCTAAGACTCTGGGCTGGAACGAAGCGCAGCAGCGCGCTGATATCGCCGCAGCGACCGACTACCTAAGTTAGCCACGCCAAGTTAGCCACGTTGACCCAGCGCTAACTAGCCCGTATACTACGGGCGCGCCGGGATGGCGGAATGGTAGACGCTGCAGACTTAAAATCTGTTGCCTGCAAGGGCGTGCGGGTTCGAGTCCCGCTCTCGGCACCAAACTAAGGCTGCCAAGGTAAGGCATAGTTGGTGGGCGGCGTTCGCCCGGCTCCGGCCCAAGCCGGTACAATGGCGTTATGTCGAGAAAGAACAAAGATCGCAAGGTTCGCGAGGAAGCGCTGCGCGAGGCGCGGCGCATCACCCCCGGCAAAATATTCAGGCTGCTCCTAAAATCGCTGGTCTTTGCCCTGGTGGTCGCTGTCCTATTCACCATCTGGGCGGTCAACCAGTGGCCGGGCTACGACCAGTGGTGGCTGCAACTGGCGCTGATGGTGGGGGTTTATGTGCTGGCTTACCCCTTTTTGATGAGCGAGTTTAGACCGAAAGCGCCATCTAACAAGAGATAATGCTATGACCGCTACTGCGCCCGGACGGCCGAGCAGCCTTTATTTGCAGATCAAGCGGGCGCGGCTGTGGCTCCCGCTCCTGATCGTGGGGGTGGTGCTGGTGCATCAACTGGTGTTGGTGCCGCTCGGTGGGCCAGCCTGGCAGTTTTGGTTCCAGCTCCTGTTCTATAGCCTGCTGGGACCGCTGGCAACCTACCTGACGCTTAACTGGATCGCTGAGGAGGTGCGGCGCCGGGAAGCTACTCAGAACGAGCTGAGCCGCCTCTTCCGCGAGTTGCAGGCCAGCCATGCGCTGCTGGGATCCATTCAGAAGGTGACCGAGCAGTTTGCCTCGGCTAGCGACCTTGACGCCGTACTGAACGCTGCGGTGCGCGGCATTACCGAGGTGACTGGGGCCCGCGGCGTCGCCATCTTTCTGGGCGGCAGCAGCCTGGGAATGACCCGTTCCCTAGGGCTTGACCCGGCGTTGCTGAAGAGTGCCGCTGAGCGCGACCGGGCCTTGTTGCGGGGCGAGGTGCCGGGAGATCCGAGCGAAGCGAGAATGATGCCTGAGGAGGCGCCGGAGGGTTTCGTGCTCTCGCTGCCGCTCACCTGGGCAGGGCGACTAGAGGGGAGTATTCATGCCCACTTTCTTGAGCCGCCTAGCTCAGAGCAGCGTGAGAGCTACAGCATCCTGGCGGCTGAGTTCTCGGCGGCGGCCGAGGCGGTGCAGAGCCGCACCCGCGATCTGCTGACGCTGTTTGAGGTAGATCGCAGCATCCGCGCCGAGGGAAATCTCGAGCGCATGCTCAAGACGATATTGGCTCAGACTATGGCCAGGGCTGATGCCACCCTGGGCGGTGTCTATTTAGTGGACGACAACCGCCTGTTGCACCTAGCAGTGGCGCAGGGGGTGGGACTGCCGCCAACCGCGCTGCTGCGCTTAGGTGAAGGTTTTGTTGGCCGTGCCGCGGAGCGCCGGGAGCCCTGTGTGGTGCGTCGCCTCAGCGATGAAGACCGCGTGGTGGGCGGCGGGCTGCTGGCCGCTGCCGGGAGTGCCATCAGCCTGCCGCTGACCTCCGAGGAAGGGCTGCTGGGGGTGATCGTTTTGGCGCATCAGCGGCCCGCGCACTTCGATGAGTCGATCCTGCCGTTTCTCAACCTGCTGGCCGGCCAGGTCTCGTTGGCGGTGCGCAACGCTCGAGCCTACCTCCAGTCCGAGGAGCTAGCTATCGCCGAGGAGCGCGCCCGCATCGCCCGTGAGATCCACGACGGCATTGCGCAGTCGCTGGCGTTTATCGCGCTCAAGCTAGATCTAATCACCCGCCTGTTGGAGTCTGACCAAGACAAAGCCAGGACAGAGCTGACGCAGGCCAAGGCCGCCATTCGCGAAACCATCAAGGAGGTGCGCCGCAGCATCTTCGCCTTGCGCCCGATCGACCTCGAGCGCTACGGCTTTGTCGAGACGATCCGCCGCTACTGTCACGATTATGGCCAGCAGAACGATATCCGCGTCCACGTTGACGTCAAGGCCACCCCGCAGCTCTCGCCAAAGTCGGAGGCGGTGCTCTTTCGCATCTTTCAGGAGGCCATGAACAACGTAGCCAAACACGCTCAGGCCCGTCAGGTGTGGGTCACGGTGGGTCGTTCCGATAGCGGCCAGAGCTTTGTCTGTGTTGAAGATAACGGCCGTGGCTTCGACCCCGCTGTAGTGAGTGACCGCGTCACTACCGCCGGTGGGCTGGGCCTACGGCAGATGAGGGAGCGTTTGCAAGGGCGGGGCGGGCGCTTTGAGCTGCGTTCAGCGCGTGATGAGGGGACGCGCATCTACGCCTCGATGCCGGAGTAGCGAAAAACTTAGCGCCGCACTAGGCAGGCGGCGCTGTTTGGCAGCGGTTAAAAGTTCAGTTAAGCTCGTCGTCCTCACCAGCATCCATCAGGGCTCGAGCCTCTTTAGGTGAAACACTGAGCACGGCACTGATCTCGCCTGCTAAAAGACGCAGGGCACGGCGATAGGCTTGGCGATCGAGGTCGGGAAGACCGCGCTCTAGGTCCCAGCGTCGCAGCTCGCTCGCTAGCGTGGCGATCTGGTAGGGGTCGCCGCTGGATAAGATCTCGGTAACGCGGCGATGCCGGGCGGCCCACTGTTTGGGCAGGTTGATGCGCCCATTGTTGAGGCGTTCTAACACTCCCTGCACCTCTTCTGGTGTTAGGGCTGGACGCAAGCCTGCGACCTGCGGCGCAGCCACCGGTACATAGGCGCGCGAGGTGCCGTTGGGAAAATCGACTTGGTAGTACTGATTGGCTGTGCCGGCAACGGTGCGGGTAGTGGTGCCCGATACAATTCCTACGCCATAAGGCGGCAGCACCACCTGATCGCCGTTTTTGAAGGACTTCTGAGGTTCTTTCAACACCAGGCTCCCTTCGGAGATCATGCCCGAACCGCAACGCTTGCAAGGCTTCGCCCAACCATAAGGCTTCGCCCAACCATAAGGCTTCGCCCAACCATAAGGCTTCGCCCAACCATTCCGTCGAGCGCCATTAAGCGAAAGTACCATCGTGTTGCGGTAGGGCTCTTGGTGTGTACTCGGATACGGTGGTATGGGCCGAGCACACTCACGCCCATCATTTTAGCAGATCGAGTGGGGGCTTGCCTAGTCTTGACAAAAGCTGCTTATCACCCGCGCCCTAGCCCCTAAAGCGTGCCAAAACGTCCGGGAGGGCTAGCAGCCTTCCTTCGCGGTGCTATCGGGCCAGAACTGCGGCTGGGCAGACCGCCTGGGATCTTATTCAGAAAAACGAAGCCCTTAGCGGTTCAGCGGCTTACTGGCGGTTTAACGATCTGCGCTTTTAGCATCCTTCATTCTTCATTATGCTCAGGACAACTTCCCGCCCCTCACACACTCTAGGGAGAATGCCCTAGAATGAACTAGCCATGACATGACACCATCCGCCAGATCACCCAGCGCCTAGAGCGCATGGACGAGCAGGAGCTGGCAGGCTGGCACAAGTTGATCGAGCGCAGCGACAAGCTCACCGCTGCCGGTGTGCCGTATACCGGCGACCCCGAAACAGACGCGGTGCTGAACGAACACCCAGACATCCTCGAGCGCCTGTCCAGGCTCGAGCGGGGCGAGGAGTACACCCTAGCCATTGAAGAGCTGGCCGAGCGGTACGGCATCAAACTGTGACCTACCGGGTCCGGTTCACTGCCGCCGCCAAAGCTACCTCCGGCACCTGACCGGGGCTAGTTTTCGCGTCCCTGACTGGTGGGCGATGCTGGATTTGAACCAGCGACCCTCCGCTTGTAAGTTGAACTTCTACCGTATCACCACTGTCTGCCGATGTCTGCCCATGCCGTGCCTGACGTACTTGGCGGCGCTACGGCACCCCTTGGAAGTGCGCCAAAATATGCCTATGCCTATTCCCGTACCTGCACTTCACCTGCACTTTTTAGGGGCTTGGAAGTCCTCGAAAATGGTTCTTGAGTTGGCCAAAAAGCTAGGTGGCAGCGCCTGGGCACTGCACCGTCCAGCAATGGGGTCACAGGTTAGCACCTGTTGGGGGTCCAGGCCCACCCCAAAGGGTTTGAAGAACTGAGCTACGGCTCCTGGCAACCGCGCCGTTCAGTACCGGGCTACAGGGAGTCCAGGCCCAGCCCGGTAGATTGCCCGCATTATAGACCCAAGATGCCCTCGCGGGCAATAGCGACCACTTCAGGCTCGAGCTTCTCAAACGCCTCAGCCGGCAACCCGGCCTTGAGCAGCTCGGCTTGCTCGAGCGTGAGTGAGAGCAGCACCACCCCAGCGCTAAAGGGGATGCCGCCGGGGAGCGCTGTCCCGTGGTAGAGCCCCTTGCAGCACCTCAGCAGTTCATGAGCCTGTGGGTAGTAGCGCCGGATAACGAGCAGCTCGAGCCGCTCAGCGCGCTTCTTACCAGCGTCCACGGCGGCGCCGGAGGGTCGCAAAGTCGGCGTCCACGCGCTGGCTCGGCACGCGGCTAAACGAATATGTCACGGGCGGGTTTTTTTTACCCCACCAGCAGGCTAACGCCACGGCCAAGACCAGGTCGTCATGGGGCGCTTCTCGCCACTGGCCGACGTCGTTGCCGTAGGCGTCATGACCGGAGAGCGAAATAGAGACCTTGAAGGCCAGCAGCTCATCGGCGAGCGTCTTGGCCAAGGGTAGGGACGCAGCGATCTTGAGCTGCTCGGCTTGCAGTGCCACTTGCACGGCGCTTACTAGGTCGCGCTTGGGGACGCGGTACTCACGTCCCTCCTGACTCAGGGTATCGCCGCCGGTGATGGTGACGGCGATGGGGCTTAGCCGTGCGTCGCGCAGCATATCGACCACCGGGCGGCCCACGCCGGTCTGATCGACAACGAGCGTGGTGCTGCCTTGGGCCTCTAGCAGCCCGACCAGCTCGGCGATGCGCTTAACTTGGTCGGGGTAGGACGTGCCGCGCAGCAAACGCTCGAGGTGACGCACCTCAAACGCCCATTGCCGGCGTTCATCTCTCTCTACCGGCAGGGCTACCGCAAAGTCAGGATTCAAGGAGTTTGAGGAGGTAATTGCGGTCCCAGCCTGCCCTTAGCCGCTTTGCTTCAACCCCTGCCTTGACCGTCTTGTCACGCTTCAAGAGACTGACAGCCAGGTGACGCAATGCCACCCAGCTTGCTTGGGCATTCTCAAGGTGAGCACGTGAAGCATCTTCATCAAAGGCGACATCCAAAACCCAGTGAAGCCCATTCTCGATGCCCCAGTGATAACGTGCAGCCCGTAAGGCACGCTTGGCATCCATAGGTAAGCTGGTCAGAAAGTAACGCGTGCATTCACTGCTGCTGTCGTTGACGGTCCTGGTTGACTGCACGCGCACAATGCTCTTTAGGTCTCGCCAAAGCTCCCGCTCATGCAGCCACTCTGGAGCCTCCAGCACCCAACACCGCCGCACTTCACAGCGTCCATGACCCTTGTCGAGGGTCTCGGTGTAGCTGTGCGGCAAGTCCCAAGCTACCTTCTCGGCATAGTCAAAAGCGCTCAGCACGTCCTCAAGCAAGATGGGATGATTATCCTTGAGCGCCAGCAGGTAGTTGGCATGATGCTCTCTTGCCGTCCAAGCAATCTGCTTTTGGCAGCCCATAGCATCGGCAGTTATGACGGCTCCAGCAGGATGGACCACCTCCAGCAAGTCGGGCATCACGGTGATTTCGTTGGTGTGGTCAGGCACCTGCTGCTGTGCTAACACCACCTCAAACTGGCTCGACCAAACACTGACGGTATGCAAAGCTGTCAAGCCTCGTTGCGCCGAACCTCTAGAGGTCTTGCCATCCATAGCAAGCACCTCGTCTTCTTCATCCTTGGGCAAGTCGGGCAGTACTAGCGTCCTGGTCCAGGCTAGAAAGCGCGCTTGCCAAGCAGTTGGGTTGAGGAGCGCAAAGATGCGCTCGAAGGTGTCCTGACTAGGAATGCCTGAGGGCAGCTTCAAAAACGTCTTTAGCCAATCTTGCTGTGCTAAGGCGTACTGGTGAATCTGGCTGTAGCTGTTGGCACCGCAAATGACTGCTAGGATGCTGATGACGACGATATCTGCCAGCTCATGTCTAATGCCTCTTGGCTTACGCGGGTCGGGTAGGTCGGTGAAGTGCTTCAATAGTCCAGGAATCTCTATCGCTGTCATCCCTGACTCTACCTCAGCGACTTTGCGGTAGCCCTGCGATCTCCGTGACGAATCTTCACCAGGAGCCATCCCTCGAGGACCGATTGCAACTCGGCCTGACACTCCGGGAGCGTCTCCCCGGTAGGCATAGCCCAGAGTCACTGCCGGAGTGAGGACCAAGGTCTCGCATACCACAACTCCATGTTCCATTTCATAACCCACATCTCCTCGCCACAAACTACCTGCCAGACGTTTTCAGGTTTTTCATTAGAGATTGAACTTCTGTTTGGTCAAGAGGCGCGACTCTGGGCGGCCAGGCATAGGAAAAATCTTCACGCTCCAGCGTCAGGTTCGGGCTGTAGGCCGGGTCATGTAGCAGCAGGCTGCCCCAGCGCTCCTGCATGTAGCGAATTTCACCGGCAAACCTGGCCTGCTTCTCGGGAGTGTCTTCGTAACCGCGGGTGGCGGACTCGTGGTGATAAAGTTCGGCATAAGGCGTCCAGACATTGCGATAGCCCGCCTCGCGCACCCGCAGACAGAAATCAACATCGCCAAAGGCGATTTTAAGGTTCTCTTCCTCCATGCCGCCCACCTGCAAAAAGACGGAGCTCCGCCCAACCATTGCGAGCTCGATGCGGAATCTGATCCTGGCAACCTACAGGCACCACGGATTGTCGCCCCTTTGGGAAGCACGCAGAGCAATATCTTCGTTCACAGGTTGCCAAGCAGCTAGCGCAAGGAGGCAGCCATGCAGGTGATGTATGAGCGCTGTTGTGGTTTGGATGTTCATAAGAAGACGGTGGTGGCATGCGTGCTGACGCCCCAAGGCAAGGAGCTGAAGACGTTCAGCACCATGACCCAGGATCTCCTTGAGCTGGCGGATTGGCTCTTGGTACGACAGGTGAGCCACGTGGCGATGGAATCGAGCGGTGTGTACTGGAAACCGCTGTTCAACCTCTTGGAAGAGCTGGAGCTGAGCGTGATGCTGGTCAACGCGCAGCACGTCAAGGCAGTTCCTGGCCGCAAGACCGACGTCAAAGATGCCGAATGGCTGGCCGAGCTGCTCAGGCATGGACTCCTAAAGGCGAGTTTTGTTCCCGTCAGACCCCAGCGCGAACTAAGAGAGCTGATCCGCTTCCGCCGGAACCTGATCCGCCAGCGTTCGCAAGTGGCGAACCGCATTGTCACCAGCTAAGAGGTAGATGTCGTCTTCGGTCAGCAGCTGACTGCGCAGCAGACACCACTGCAACTCGCACCACAGCAGCTTGGCGTTGAAAAAGCGTTGGACGGTCCGGTAGCTCCCGCCCTTCTCTGTCCAGCGGGAGATGCCCAGCATGGTAACGCGTCCCGTCATCGCCAGCAGCGCCTGAGCAATCAGGCTAAGCTGACGCAGACTCTTCTTGTCGAGGCGCCATGCAAGGCAGTGTAAGGTTGCGCTAACATTGAACATAGGGGTCTCCCTTGGCAGTTGAGTTTGACAGCAACTCTCAATCTACCAGCGGAGTCCCCTTATGCGCGCCCTTGGCGAAGGTATTGAATGGAGATCAAGATTTTCTCGTTGTGCATCATCGACCAGCCTCCAATGGCACTTTCACTTGGCAATTGAGAAGCTGACCGCTGGCCCTAACCCGCGCAAGCGCGAGTGGATAAGCTACGTCGAAGATTTCCTGGCGCTGCCGACGTCGCTCTGGATCACAAGGGGTCCGATACATGGACGTCAACTTAGGTACGTAGATAAAACGATTGCCTTGCGCATAACGATTCCATAACACCCAGTCTTCGAGTGCTTCCATGTCCTCAGGGAGGCCACCCCGTTCAACGAACAGGTTGCGGTCAAAGAGCACCGATTGGATGGGCATAAAGTTGTATTTTGCAAGTATCGTAGAGTCAAACTCCTGTCGCATTAAATCAGGCACACTGTAGGTAAGTTCCCGATAACGCTCTGAAGAGGAAGCCGGATTGTCAGTGACGACCTCACTTGCAAGCGAGTACGCGGCAACAGTATCTGGCTGGTTATACAACGCATTGACCAATACCTCAATGTGATCGCAAAACAGTAAGTCGTCGTCATCAAGGAACAGGCACCAGCGGCCAGTAGATGCCTTAAGGCCCGCATTCCCCGCCGCCGAACGCCCGACCTTTTCGAGAGCGATGAAGCGGATATGCCGCCCGGTAAGAGCCGATATACCTTCTACCACTTCACGCATCGAGCTGCCCCCGTCCTCAACTACTATATGTTCAATCTTTGGGTAGGTCTGGTGGGCGACTGACAACAGTGCTTGGCGCAGGAAAACCTCGCGGCCGCGATAGGTTCGCGTAATCACACTTACCAACGGAGCAGCGTTGTGTAGCGGTGGCACTGGTATAGACGCACCATCGCGGATCATCTCATAATCCCAGTCTCGAAACGGGAAGTGCGCCTTGCTGCGACAACGCGATAATAGTGCTTTTGGGGCCACCCAGGCCAGTTTGAATATGTTGCGAAGCGCCAACCGCCGCGAGCCTGGGAAAACCTCCGATGCCAATACCAGCCGAAGTCCCATTAGAGGCACCGATAGCGCGTCAATCCTATTACCGTACTTCAATCTTATGTAGAGATTTGCAAACGTCGATCCAGCGTATTGAAGAGGTTTAACAGCTTCAAAATGTTCATAGCTGTAGTGATTAACCACAGCGCTTGGACAATATCGAAGTACGAACCCAGCACGCCGTAGTCGATACGATAGCTCGACATCTTCACCGTACATAAAGAGGGTTTCGTCATAGTACCCAACAAGGTTTAGAGCATTTCGCCTTAACAACACACATGCATGCGAGTTCCAATTAGTCGTACCAGTAATAGGATCATAAAATTTCGGATGCTCATAAGGCTTTTGCCGCGCTTCCCAGGCTGCTGAGTTAGCCACATCAGCCATTGCCGTTGCCACCAAGCGTGACAGTGTATCCCTCTCGAATGTGAGATCTATATTTGTAACCAGACAGAACGGTGCATCTCCTGCTTTTATCGCAACATTGTGCCCAGCACCAAAACCCCGATTTGGCATTTGCAGAATTTCGACCGTGTAGCCTGCCTCTTGTAACCTTTTGGTAGCGGCTTGTAAAGCCTCAACCGTTGAGTCGTTTGAGCCGTTGTCAACAAAGCGGATTGTTATGCGAGACTTGGGATAGTCAATAGTGAGCAAGCTTTTAACGAAGCCCTTTACCCAGCGACTACTGTTATAAGTTACCACACCAATATCAATGTTGGGCAGCTCAACTTCGGGTAGTTTAGCAATTAGCGGATCATGAGTAGGCGTTTCGCGCGTAAACGCCCAGCGCTCAGCGATAATTGCGTCAAGCGCTTCAGGGTTAGCAGTGGAATCTGCTCTATGGCCTGAAAGGCTGAATAGTCGAGAGAATTGTCGCTTAAAAAAAAACGAGAGGTTTTTGGGTACTAATACCCCTGTGCTAGTCCAAACATGCCTAACGATGCGCCATGCAGTGATTAGATCGCCACGCAAAAGATGACCTAAAAATCTTAATGGCGCCGTGAGGCGCCACGAGGCACTACGCCTCATAGATGAAACGAGTGCAGCAGCCGCGTCCCGCTCGGCTACGGCCGTTTGCAAACTGCTGATCCACCCATCCCGCTCGGCTACCGCCTGGTTGAGGCTGGCAACCCACCCGTCCCGCTCGGCTACGGCCGTTTGCAAACTGCTGATCCACCCATCCCGCTCGGCTATGCCCTGGTTGAGCGATATAATCTGTGCTTCCCGCTCGGCCATAATTTGACTAAGGCTGGCGATCTGTGTGCCAGCTTCCTGAGTTGAAGAGAGTAGCCCGCTAACCCGTGCTTGTAACTGAGCTTCTTGTTCGCGTAAAGGGCGTAGGTCATCATTTTTCTCCTTCTCCGCCACTGTCCGGGTACTAGCCTTGCCGACCCGCACACTTTTCCGCAACGGTAACCGGAACCACTTTCCTATCCGCTTCAATTGATCGCCAACCACTCGTATTGGTTTGGATAGCCGCCAACTCCTCGAACGTAGAATCGCGGCGATTTGCCCGTCCCGCGCACTCAGCTCGCCCTGGAGCTGCTGCACCAGCTGCTCCTGCGCCGCCAGTTGCTGGCTTAGCCGCTCCTGGGTTGCTTGTAGTTGA
>Ga0208610_100595_pt1 | contig 11748 bp, 13 predicted proteins | sample SubbioR11Jul_8A2_FD_184815 | JGI IMG/M metagenome (GOLD analysis project Ga0208610, IMG submission 184815) | Serpentinite rock and fluid subsurface biosphere microbial communities from McLaughlin Reserve, California, USA - CR11Jul_8A2 (SPAdes) | ecosystem: Environmental > Terrestrial > Deep... | reverse complement strand
CCATGATCTCCATCAGCGTCTTTTTGGTGCGCACCAGCTCCTTGGCTTCGATCTCGATATCGCTGACCTGGCCGGAGATGCCGCCGCCATAGAGGAGCGGCTGGTGGATCATGATGCGCGAGTGGGGCAGCGCCAGGCGCTGGCCGCGTGCCCCGGCCATTAGTAACAGCGCCCCCATCGAGACGGCCAGGCCGACGCAGATGGTGCTGACCGGCGCAGAGATGAACTGCATGGTGTCGTAGATGGCCAATCCGGCATCGACCGAGCCGCCGGGGCTGTTGATATAGATCTGGATGGGGCGCTCCGCCGCTTGCGACTCGAGCAGCACCAACTGGGCCACCACCACGTTGGCCACCTCGGCGTCGATAGCTGAGCCCAGAAAGATGATCCGCTCTTTTAAGAGCCGGCTGTAGATGTCATAAACACGCTCACCACGGCCGGTCTGCTCGATGACGTAGGGGACTAACGGCATACTCCTCCCAACGGGTCGCGCCAGCCTAGTCTAGCAGGTAGGAGGGCCGAGCGCTTGCTGGCCAACACGCACCTCACGGCGTTTCATCGGCGGCGGTTTCATCGGCGGCGCTCGGAGGGGCGACTAGCTCGCGCACGGTCTCGCGCAGCGCCAGGTTGCGCGCCAACAGGAACCGGTAGTTGGCCAGCCCTTCCTCGCCTAACTCTCTTTTGACCTTTTGCACCGTGCTGCTTTGCCGTTGCGCCAAGTAGCGCAGGGACGCTTCGAACGCCTCGTCGCTGACGGTGGTGCCGCGCAGCTCCAGGAGCTTCTCCAGCACCAGGTCGCGCTTGACCCGCCTTAACGCAGCCTCGGCAAGCTCGTCCTCGAACTCCGTACGCTTCCCTTGCCGCTCGAGCTGAGCCTGATAGCTCTCGATAGTCAGCCCTTGGTGGTCAAGCTCATGCTCAAGGTCGTGGAGCAGGCTGTGCCGGCGGCGCTGCAGCATACTCTCGGGCACCTCCAACTCGGTCTGAGCCACCAGCTTATCGGTAAACTCGCGCACCTGCTCCTCGAAGGTCTGCTCGGATAATTGCTGCTGCAAGGAGTCGCGGAGCTTAGCTTCGACTTCGGCCCAGCTCTCAAGGCCCAGGGTCTTGGCAAACTCGTCATCAGGCGCGGGTTTCTCCTTGGCCTTTATATCCTTGATGACCACCGTGAGCGAGCGGCGGGCCGGGGCCTCGTGCTCATGTTGATGATCGCGGTCGTTGTTGAGGGACAGCTCGACCGTCTCGCCCATCGCCTTGCCGATGAGCTGAGCAACGATGCTATCGCTGACCCGCTCGAGGTCCAAAGGAAGGCTTGACCCGCCGCCGACGCCTTCTACTACCAAGAAGTCGGTGGCTTCAGCCGGCCGCTCCACCGGCACCAGTGTGGCGTGATCGCGCCGCAGCCCTTCGATAGCCTCTTGGAGCATCTCCTCGCTGACGGTGCGCGGCTCGGTGTCGATGACGATCTCGCTCAGCTCAGGGAGGGTCACCGGCGGATACAGTTCGACTTCGACCTCGAAGGTGTAGTCCTGGCCCTCGCTGGGGGGGTGGGCCTGGAAATGAGCGTTTATTGGCAACAGCTCGAGCTCGCGCACGGCCTGTGGGTAGTAGGTATCTACCAACACCTCGCGCACCTCTTCGGCTACTTCGGCCTTGCCGACGCGGGCCTCCAATACACCGCGCGGCGCCTTGCCGGGCCTAAACCCCGGCACCTTGACCTGACGCGCCAGGCTGCGCCAGGTGGCCTCGAACGCCTTACTGACATCGTCCGACGGTACCGTGACCGCAAACTTGGCGCGAATGGCTTCTTTTTCGAGTAGCTGTGTCTGCATCAGTTTCTCTCCTAATCTCCCGTTACGGCCCCGCCACGGCAGGGATTAAGCGGAGGATAGCAAAGCTCTCATACCACGCTCCCGCCACCAGCAGGATAAAGGCGATGGGCAGCGTCAGCAGTAAGCGGCGAACCGCCGTGCGGTAGCCCTTAAGCCCTTCGCGGATGAAGCTGACTAAAAAGATGGCACCGCCTGCTGTTACCAGGGTGTAGGCCAAGAGTTCGATGAGGATCACTGGCACGTGGAAGGGCAGTAGCGCCGCTAGCGGCCCCACCGGCGCCAGGGCCACCCCCAGCACGAAAAAGCGCCCCAGGTTGATGACATAAGCCGGGATCGCGAACAGGTAGGCGGGGATCAGGGTGGTCAGCAGCGTCCCTTGCGTGAAGTTCCAGTAGGTGATCACTGCCGCCAGCTTAGGGACGTTGTTGGCTTGCAAGACATCGACCACGCCGATGGAATCAAGTCCACCAACGGCTAGCGTGGCTACCGCGAGCTGGCAGTCCGGTAGAGTCACGCCGAACCACGAGCCGAGGCCGTAGGCGCCGTAGAGCGCGATAATGGTGACAATAACGATGCCCCGGAAGCGCTTGAGTACCCCCCACCCCTCGGCTAACCAACGGCGCAACCAGGAAGGGCGCGCCAATAGATAGACCAGATAGCCGCTCAGAAGGATAAACAGCCAGCCTGTTGCGTCGTGGCGCAAAAAGCCGGGCAGGCCGACCTGCAAGCCGCCGAGCTGCAAGCGCACCGCTTCGGCCTGCCAGAGTTCGCCTTGGCGTACCAGGCTGACCTCCACCCGGCCCAAGGCGTCAACTCCGGTGACGCTGGGATAAGAGTAGACGATACGCTCTTCGCTGCGCGACAGCTCGCGCAGATCGTCGAAGTTGACGCGCGTCGCTGCCACTAAGCCGGGGTCTTGCCCGATGGCGGCAAACTCGCGGCAGGCTGCCTCGGGGGAGGTCATGGCTAGTGCGAAGGGGTCAAAGGCGCGGGCGCGCGTTTGCCAAACCTCCACTGCGTCCCGGGCTACCTCGGCTGGGTTAGGGCCGCTGGCGAACTGCGCCCAAGCTAGCGGGAGGAGAGCAAACAGCAGCGCGAGCAGAGCTTTCACAGCTGCTCCAGCGGGAGTCCGGCGCGGCAGAGCGGGCAGCCCTCAGCCGGATAACTCGGAAACTCCAGGCGGATTAGCGTCTGCAAGGGGGGGGTAAACACCGCCTGACCCCGGTCGATAAGCGCCCCCGCCCCGAGGCAGACGGCCCCGGCGGCTTCGGCGGCGGCGATGGTCTGACGGAGGCTGCCGCCGGTGGTGACTACATCTTCGACAGCGATAAACCGCTCGCCAGGGGTGATGGGGAAGCGGTGCAGCAGCATCCCGCCGTGCCCATCCTTTTCGGCAAAGATCGCCCGGCAGCCTAGCGACCTAGCCACCGTGTGGGCCAGCACCACGCCGCCCAAGGCCGGACCGATCACAAAGTCGGCCCCGGTAGGGAAGAGTGCGGCTAAAGCTGCACCGAGCCGCTCGGCCTTCGGGGGGTGCTGTAAGACTAGGGCCGATTGCAAGAACTTGGGCGAGTGCCGACCTGAAGCGAGCAGGAAGTGCCCCTCGAAGTAGGCGCCGGCTTCGCGGTAGAGGCTAAGGACATCCATCGCCCTCAGCATACCAGGGCGCTGTAAGACTTAGCGCTGCGCAACGTCTGCCGCTAGGTTAAGGTCTTGCTGTGCAGGTGTGGCGAGGCGGTCTAAGAGGGCTTATTGGACGCGGATGGCGGGTGGTGCGGGCCTTTCTCCCGGCCTTGGCCAAAGCCGATGACCAGTGGGCCGAAGCGTTGTTAAGCCCTGAGGAGGCCGGTCTCTACTGCGCTATGGACCCGCGCGACCGCCACCACGCCGTGGTGGTAGCTCGAGCGATACTAGCTGAGCAGCCGAGCGCCTCGCGTGAGCTGCTGCGGGCAGCGCTGCTGCACGATGTCGGTAAGAGCACGGCCAGTTATCGCCCGCTCGAGCGCATCCTGGTTCACCTCTATACCCCGGCGGTGCCGCCGGAGCCGCGGCGACCGGGGCTAATGGGCGCCTGGCAGCGCAACCGCCATCATCACTGCTACGGCGCCGCGATGATTCGCGCTGCGGGCGGCAGTGCGCGTGTTGCCGAGATCGTTTTTAGGCACCAAGACCCCCAAGGCGACGAGGAGGCCGCGCTGTTAAAGCGCGTCGATGAGCGGTACTAGTGGCTAGTATGACCAGCAACAGCGACTTTGCCTGGCTATTTGCGCGGCAGCGCTTTGGCGTGCAGCCTGGCCTGAGCCGGATCGCTGCGCTGCTGGCCGCTCTAGCTAATCCAGAGCGGCGCTTTGAGAGCGTGTTGGTGGGCGGCACTAACGGCAAAGGGAGCACTTCGGCCGCCCTCTACGCCATCCTGCTGGCGGCCGGGCGCCGTGCCGGGCTATTCACCAGCCCGCACCTGACCTCCTTTAGGGAGCGCTTCCTGGTAGGTGGCGAGATGCTACCAGATGAGGCGGTAGCCGCTGCGCTGGCCCGCCTGCGAGGCCCTGCTGAGGAGATTGGGGCCACCTTTTTTGAGATCGTTACAGCCATAGGCTGTCTGCTGTTTGCCGAGGCCGGTGTGGAGCTGGCGGTAATGGAGGTGGGGCTGGGTGGGCGTTTTGATGCTACCAACGTCCTTGACCCCAGGCTGAGCGTGATTACCGGCGTCTCGCTGGATCATACCGAGATCCTTGGTGACACCGTCGAGCAGATCGCCGTCGAGAAGGCCGGTATCATGCGCACCGGCAAGCTCTGCCTCAGCGGGGCGGAGGGCGGTGCGCTAGCAGTGCTGCAAGACCAAGCTAAAGCCTTTGGAACCACGCTGCTGACTCTGGCAGAGCTGGCCCTTACTATCTGTCCGAAAGGTTGGCGCGGGGTAGCAGTAACCCTAACGAGCCCCTGGGGCGAGTTAAGCGCCAGCTCACCCTTGATCGGTACACATCAGGGCCGCAACGCCGCCTTGGCTATGGTGGCCGCTCAGGCGCTGGGGATCGATGCCGCCACCATTCAGCGAGGGCTGGCGCAGACCCGCTGGCCGGGGCGGCTCGAGCCCTTAAGCTATCAGGAACGGACCTTCCTGCTTGACGGCGCTCACAACCCCGAGGGCGCCATCCGCCTAGCCGAAACGGTGCAGGCTTTGCAGGTAGCGCCGCTGCCGCTGATTGTGGCTGCTTCGGCGGATAAGGATCTAGCCGCCATCGCCGCTGCCCTAGGTAGGGTAGCCAGCCAGGTGATCGTTACCCGCGCCCGACTTAGCCCGCGCTACTGTGACCCGAGTACCTTGGCCGCGCACTTTACCGTGCCGGTCACCATAAGCCAGAGCCCGGCTGAGGCGCTAACACAGGCGCTCCGTCTCACAGCGCCGGGCGACACCCTGCTGGTAGCAGGGAGCCTGTACCTAGTCGGCGAGCTGCGGCCGCTGCTGCTGGGAGTGCCGGGCGAGGGCTGGGAGCGCTGGCAGTAGGCCGGTGGTACGATGGCGCTCGTGACCCATGGGCTTACCTTCATGCACCCGGTCCCCGGTGCGATGCGCACCCCGGACGGTTACCGGATAGCCTGGCGCGGGGTGGCGCTAATGGGCGTGGTGAACATCACCCCGGACAGCTTTAGCGACGGCGGGCGTTACCTGGCGGCTACGGCAGCAGTGGCCCAGGCTCGAGCATTGACGGCGCAGGGGGCGCTGATCATCGATCTCGGCGCCGAATCGTCCCGCCCGGGGGCCGAGCCGGTCTCGGCTGAGGAGGAGCTGGCCAGACTGTTGCCGGTGCTGGCGGGTCTGCGCGACCTTGCTGCCCTTATCTCTGTGGACACCGCCAAGCCCGCCGTGGCCGAGGCGGCCCTGGCGGCCGGAGCGCACCTGATCAACGATATCGGCGGCCTGCGCAAGCAGGCCATGCTGGAGGTCTGTGCGCGCTACCGGGTGCCGGTGGTGGTGATGCACATGCAGGGCGAGCCGCTCACCATGCAGCAGGCCCCGCACTACCACGACGTGGTGGCCGAGGTGACGGCGTTCTTGGCAGCAGCAGCCGAGCGGGCGCTTAAAGCTGGAGTGCCCAGTGTCATCCTCGACCCCGGCATCGGCTTTGGCAAAACGCTGGCACACAACCTGGCCCTGCTGCGCGGGCTTAACCGCCTGGTGGCGCTGGGGCATCCGGTGTTGGTGGGTGTCTCGCGCAAGCGGCTGATCGGCGAGCTTACCGGTGTAGCTGAGCCGAGTGGGCGCGATCTCGGCAGCATCGCCGCGGGCCTTTACGCGGCGGCCCAAGGCGCAGGGTTGCTGCGGGTACACAAGGTGGCCGAGCACACCCAGGCCCTGAAGGTCTGGCAAGCGTTACAAAGGGATAACGGTGGATAGGATCGTCTTGGTGGGGCTCGAGTTCCACGGTTATCACGGCCTCCACCCTGAGGAGCGCGCCTTTGGGGCGCGCTACATCGTCGATGTGGAGATGGAGTTGCAGCTCAGCAGCGAGGACGCACTCTCGGCTACCATCGACTACTCGGCGGTCTATGCGCTGGTGCGCCGCGAGGTGACCGAGACGCGCTATAACTTGATTGAGGCGCTGGCCGCGCGCTTAGCCGAAAAGCTGATGGTGCGCTACGCCAAGCTAGTGCGGCTGACGGTGCGGGTACACAAGCCGCACGCGCCGCTGCCGGGGGTGGTGCGCGACATCTACGCCGAGGTCGTGCGTCAGCGTGAGTGAAGCGGCCTTGATCGGACTGGGGAGCAACCTGGCGGACCCGCAGCGGCAGCTAAGTATCGCCGTGCTGGGACTGGCGCGGTTAGGCGTGGTGGTGGGCCGCTCGAGCCTCTACCAGAGTACGCCCTTGGGTGGCCCTCCCGGCCAGCCCGACTACCTCAACGCGGTAGTGGCGCTCCTGCCGACCTGTAGCGAGCCAGAGCAACTGCTAGCCGGGTTGCTAGCGCTCGAGCGGGAGCAGGGGCGAGTACGCTGCCAACCATCTGCCGCACGCACCATCGACCTGGACTTGCTTTGCTGGGGGAGTCGGGTGGTGGTTAGCGAGACGCTGCTACTGCCGCATCCGCGCATGATGCAGCGCGCCTTTGTGCTGGCCCCGCTGTGCGAACTCTGCCCGGCCTGGCGGCACCCCGTTAGCGGCGTATCGGCCTGCGCGTCCTTAGCAGGCCTGACCGAGCAGGGCTGGGTCAAAACCGACTTGCCGTGGCTGACTTGATAAGCTAGCCCTTATGCGCGTCTTTGCCATCGCCGATCCGCACCTGTCGCGCGCCGCCCCTAAACCGATGGATATCTTTGGAGCGCACTGGGAAGGCCACCCAGCAGTGTTTTTTGAGCGCTGGCGCGAGGTCGTGACCCCGGAGGATCTGGTGCTGATCCCCGGTGACATCTCGTGGGCCATGAAGCTCGACGATGCTCTCTTTGACCTTCACGACCTCGCTGCATTACCCGGCCAAAAGGTGCTGCTGCGCGGCAATCACGACTACTGGTGGCCCTCGATCAGCCGCCTTAGGGCCGCCCTCCCGCCGGGGATGTACGCCTTACAAAACGACGCCCTCAAGTTCGGGGCGGTGGTGGTAGCTGGCACCCGCGGCTGGCTCTGCCCCGGCAGCAGCGAGTTTGGCCCCGAAGACGAGAGGATCTACCAGCGCGAGTTGCAGCGCCTCAAGCTGTCGCTTCAGGCGGCCCGTAAGCTCGGCGGCGAGACCCTCCTAGTGATGCTGCATTTCCCACCTACTAACTTGAGGCTCGAGCCCTCGGGTTTTACCGAGCTGCTGCTTGAGTACTGCCCCGATCACCTGCTGTTTGGGCACCTGCACGGCGATGATGGGCGCCGTGTGATCCAGACGCTCGGCAACATCGCGGTGCATTTTGTGGCAGCGGACGCGCTTAGTTTTACTCCTAAGCGGATAATTTAAGGGTCATGGCTCCTTGGTGAGGGCCTTGTGGCACCGATGAGGAGTTCAGCCAATCGCTCATCGGCTTAGGTTAACAGCAGCCCAGTAGATAACCACCACTAGCGGCAGCGCCGGCAGCATACTGGCTACCCGCAGGCGCTTGATCTCCAGCAGCGCCAAACCTAGCCCCATGATCATCAGGCCGCCTACGCCGTTTATTAGCAACACCCGCGGATCGCCGACCGGGTCGGGAATGAGGTTGGCAACGAGACCGGCCCCAAGCGACAGGCCGCCCTGATAGACGGCGATCACCACGGTCGAGAAGATGACCCCGAAGCCGAAAGTAGCCGCTAATGCCAGCGAGGCAAAGCCGTCCAGGGCAGACTTTAGCAGCAAGAATGAGTTATCGCCTACCAGCCCGTTCTGGATGCTGCCCAAGAGCGTTAGTGGCCCCACGCAAAAGAGCAGGCTGGCAGCCACGAAGCCTTCGGTGAAGCGCCCCTGGCCCTTAAAGCGCTGCTTGAGGGTGTGGCCGAGCGCCTCTAGGCGCTCCTCGAGGCGCAGCCACTCGCCGAGCACACCGCCGAGGGCTAAAGCGATCAGACCGATGATGATGCCGGGTGGCTGGCTCACGCGGGTGAGATCTAAGGCGTTGGTGATACCGATAAATAGCGTCGTTAGGCCGATAGCCTGCATCACCACCGTAACGATGCGCTCCGGTAGCCGTCCGCGCAGCAGCAGGCCGAGGCTCGAGCCCAACAGCACCGTGGCGATGTTGACCCAAGTGCCCGAGGTCTGCTCGAAAAAGCTCAAGCCGCTTTGGCTGCGGGCTTGCTGCGCAGCACCAGCACTGTGACTACCACAGCGGCCAGGAGGGGCAGACCGATCAGCCAACCCAGCCAGGCCCAAAGGTTCTCCGGCGGGACGACGGTAGGCGGGAAGATGAAGGTCAGCGCCTCGGGATTAGCGGCCTCACCGACTAAGAATGTTAGCTCGGCGTTAGTCTCTTCCTGGGGGTAGGTTTGGTCGCGCATCAGTATGGTCCAGCTCCCGGCCGTAGGCAGGCTCAGGGTGGCCTGATAGGTGCCAGGGCTAATCTCAGCAAAATCGGCCCGGATCGGCACCGCTTCAGGCTGCTCCGCAGGCCGGAACTCAGCAAACACTACCGCCCTCGGCACCGGCGTTCGGGTCGGGTCTTCGAGCGTTAGCAACAAGGTGAAGGGTTCACCGGCCTGGGGGGTCTGCGGCGTAGCGCTCAGCGTACCGATCACCACAAAGGCGTGGGCCAGACCGACCGACGCCAGGCACCAGAGTACAGCTAGGGCCAACGGGCGCATCACGCCTTCAAGCATACGAAATTATCGAGGCAGCTTGACAAGAACCTTTTGACAAAATATCATCATATGTTGATATGATTATCAATACCCTAACGCCTGGTGATGAGCAGGGCCTCAACCTCAAGGCTAAACTGTTCCGGGGTTTTGCCGACCCCTCACGCCTCGCCATCCTCGAAGCGCTTCGGGAGGGCCCGCGTGCCGTAGGGGAGATCGTGAGCACCACAGGGTTAAGCCAGCCGAACGCCTCCAATCACCTTGCTTGCCTTAGAGACTGCGGCCTGGTGATGAGCGAGAAGCGTGGCAAGTACGTCCACTACCAGCTCAGCGATCCGCGTGTCGGTGAGCTGCTCACACTTGCCGCAGCGTTACTGGCTGATGTTGCCCAAGGTGTTTACGCCTGCACGCGCTACGGGAACGAGGAGTAATGAAGGCCCAAACCGCCGAAATCAACGTGCGCGGTATGGACTGCGCAAACTGCGCCAGCACCATTGAGCGCGCCGTCGCCAGTTTGCCCGGCGCCCTGGCCGTTCACACCGTGCTGGCGTCAGAAAAGGTGGTGGTCACCTTCGACCCGGCGCGCGTGGACGCTGCGGCTATTTCCCGTGTCATCGAGGGGGAGGGCTATGCCTGTAGCCTGGCGCCGGGTGATAAAGCGCAACCGGGTGCTGCCACACCCACTGCCAGCCGCGCGGTGCTGACCCTGTTCGGCTTGGCCGCCGGGGTGCTGCTGCTGGCGGTCGTCCTGGGCGAGTGGCTGGGCCTCTTCGAGAGGATTACCGGGCAGGTCCCCTGGTTCGCCTGGCTCGCCGCCATCCTGATAGGCGGCTATCCCGTCTTTCGCGGCGTCGTTCGGGCGGCTCTTGGGCGGCGGATCACCTCGCACACGCTGATGACGGTCGGGCTACTGGCGGCCCTGGCCGTGGGCGAGTGGACAGCGGCACTGCTGGTGGTCTTCTTTATGCGCGTGGCCGACTACACCGAGCGTTTCACCGCGATGCAGGCGCGCCGGGCCCTGAGGGACCTCACCGCCATGGCCCCCCAGACGGCGCGGGTGTTGCGGGAGGGGCTCGAGCACGAGGTGTCGGTAGCTGAAGTCGGCGTGGGCGAGATCGTGGTGGTGCGCCCGGGCGAGCGCATCCCGGTGGACGGCGAGGTGGTGTGGGGGCAGGCCACCGTAAACCAGGCGGCGATCACCGGCGAGGCGATGCCGGTCGAAGTCGAAGGCGGGAGCCAGGTGTTTGCGGCGACGCTGGCACACCTGGGGAGCCTGCGCGTACGGGCCGACCGGATCGGCGAGGACACCACCTTCGGGCGCGTCGTTAGATTGGTGAGCGAGGCGGAGACGAATCGCGCCGAGGTGCAACGCCTCGCCGACAAGGTGGCAGGCTACTACCTGCCAGCGGTAAGCGGGGTGGCGCTCTTGACGTTCATCTTGAGCCGCGACCCGCTGGCGACCGCGGCGGTGCTGCTGGTCGCCTGCTCCTGCGCCTTTGCCATGGCCACGCCCATCGCCATGCTCGCCTCCATCGGGGCGGCGGCCAAGCGCGGGCTCCTGATCAAGGGCGGTAAGTATCTTGAGCTGCTCGCCAAGGCCGACGTGCTCCTGTTGGACAAGACCGGCACCGTGACCCTGGGCAGGCCGCGCATTACCGACGTGTATCCTTTTGGTAGTGCCACTACGGACGAGCTTCTCACCCTGGCGGCTGCGGCGGAGCGCGATTCGGAGCACCCGCTGGCCGAGGCGGTACGATCCGAGGCGCGCGTCCGGGGCCTGGTGCTGCCCGAAGTCACACGCTTCGAGGCGGTCCCCGGCCAGGGGGTACGCGCCGAGCTTGCCGGTGCTGTCGTGGCGGTGGGGAGCCGGCGCATGCTGTCTGAAGCCCTGAACACGCCCGAGGCCGAGGCGCTTGAGGCCGCCGGCAAGACACTGCTCTTCGTCCTCAAAGACGGCGAGCTCGTCGGCCTCCTGGCGGCCGCCGACACGCTCCGCCCCGAGGTGCCGCGTGCGCTCGAACAACTTCGCGCCCTGGGTGTGCGGCACATCGAACTCCTCACCGGTGACAACGCCCGCACCGCGGCGGCCATCGCCGCGCCGCTTAACATCGGCTACCAGGCCGACCTCCTCCCCGAAGACAAGATCGGCATCGTCCGCCAGCATCAGGCGGCGGGGCGCACCGTGGTCATGGTCGGCGATGGCGTCAACGACGCGCCCGCCTTGGCCCAAGCGGAGGTCGGCATCGCCATGGGGGCGGCGGGGACGGACGTGGCTTTGGAGGCCGCCCATGTCGCACTGATGCGTGACGATTGGTTGCTGGTGCCGGAGGTCTTCGCCCTCGCCCGGCGCACCATGCGCGTGGTGGCGGGCAATCTCGCCTTCACTATTGCCTTCAACACCGCCGGCCTGACCTTGGCCGCCTTTGGTTTCCTGCCGCCGGTGGTTGCAGCGGCGGCGCAGGCGCTCCCTGACCTTGGCATCCTCGGCAACTCGTCGCGGCTGTTAAGGCCGAAGCGGGCGCCGCGGCATGAAGCGCGAGGAGAGCCGCAACCTCACCTGGAAGGCTCCCAATGACCCATCACTTTCACCACCTGCACCTGGTTACAAGGTCGGCCCCAGAACGGTGCCGCGCATCTCCATCGGTTGGGCCAGGATCCAGATCGAGAGCGC